>Ga0136611_10001997_pt1 | contig 14192 bp, 18 predicted proteins | sample AntDrymUQ2232306_2_FD_106645 | JGI IMG/M metagenome (GOLD analysis project Ga0136611, IMG submission 106645) | Polar desert sand microbial communities from Dry Valleys, Antarctica - metaG UQ223 (23.06) | ecosystem: Environmental > Terrestrial > Soil > Desert | place: Antarctica: Dry Valley...
CAAGATGACGGCGAGGACGCGCCACACGGTCGTCGCTTCGAGGGGTTGGCGACCGGCGAGGGTGTCGGCGATGCCGCCGACGTTGGGCACCTGGCGCGGGAGCGGCCAGCCGACGCTGGCGACGAGGAGGGCCGGCACTCCGACGACGAGCAGCGCCATCGCCAGGGTGGCGGCGGCCGCTCGGACGACGTCGCCGGTGCGGCGCATCAGGCCCCTTCTCCGGTGACGCCACGGGCCGACCGGGCCGACGCGGTGGAGGTAACGGCCCGGTCGTCGATCCCGACGAGGGCCAGCAGTGGTGTCGGCTGGGTGAGGGTGACGGTGACGGTGACCGTCGAGTCCACGACGCTCACCGCCGTGGGGGTGACCTGGCGGCGGGCCAGGAACGCTCGGGTGGCGGATTCCGCGGCCGCGGGGTCGAGGGTCGCCTCGCCGGCCCGCACGCTGTTCTCGTCGAGTTGTTGGGCGCCGGCGCGGGCCGCTTGTCGGGCCAGGTTGTTGGCGTCGCGCCGGGCCGTGAGGATCTGCCCGCCGTCGAAGACGAGGCCGCCGAGGACGAACAAAGACAAGGCGAGGATGGCCCACAGGGCCGTGACCTGGCCGCGTTCGTCGCCGGGTCGGCTCACCCGACGCCCCGGAAACGGTCGAGGACTTCGGTCGACGTCGACGCCACCGGACGGGTACCGGGGATACCGGGCAGGGCGACATCGGCGAGATGAACATCGCAGGAGACGGTGATCGTGATCTCCCCTCCGGCGACAAAAGTGGACGGGTCGCCGCCGGTGACCGAAAGGTTCCCGCAGGTGACGTCCTGGGCGGCGAGCGACGCCTGCGCGGTGTTGGTCGCAGCGACGATCGCCTGGTCGTAGGTCTGGGCGAGCGACGCCGAGCGGGCGGCGTCGCGCGACGCCGCGGTGACGTCGGCGGTGGTGGTGGAGAGACGACCGGCGATGACGAGAAAGGCGAGCACGACGAGCGCCAGCGGGGTGAGCAGCACGAGTTCGACCGCCGCCATTCCCTCCTCGTCGTCGCCGCGCACCGTCACCGGCTGTCCTCTCCGATGAAACGTTCCTTGGGGCCGGCGGAGACGCCCTCGACGCTCAGGTCGAATCCGGGGAGCGGGACGAGGGAGCGGACGTCGCCTCGCACGGTGGCTCGGACGGTGCCGTCGGCGTCGTCGATGTTCACGGTCGTGTTCTCGAGCAGGCCGCTGCCGGTCGCCGGGGACAGCAGTTGGGCGGCCACCGCTTTGGCGTCGTCGGGCGTGGCGCCCGCGTCCTGAGCGGCGCGGCTGGCGTCCTGGGCGGCGGCGTCGACGAGGGATTGGGCGTGGAAGTACAGGCCCCACTGCACAAGTGCCATGAACATGACGATGAGGACCGGGAACACGATGACCAGGCTCGCGGTCGACGAACCGGTCTCGTCCGCGTGTCGTCGCCACTTGTCGCGAGTACCCGAAGGCGCTTCGACGGTCACGGTCTTTTCCCGCTCCCCTAGGGGCTGGGGATCGCACCTGTCGGGGTGTTGGTGTCGATGCTGTTGGCTTTGGTCTGGAATTTGTAGAGCAGGATCCCGCCGACGGTGATGGCGATCATCACGGCGACGGCGACCATGATCACGCTCGAGTACACGTCGCCGCGGTCGTCGCGGCGCGTCGTGACCTCGCGGGCCCGCGAGGAGAGGCGTTGTTGGGCGTCCAACCACCACAGCTGGGCCCAGACTTGGGCGGCCAACAGGTGATCGGTTCTCGGGGTGGTTGCGTCGTTGGTGGACAACGTGGATCCTTTCGTTAGAGGGCGAGGACGACCGCCATCGCCGGGTAGCCGATGATGAGGATGAGCCCGACGAACATGGCGACCATGGGTGCGCCCATCCGCTCGGAGGCGGCGAGGGCTTCGGATTCGGCTTCGGCGAGTTCGTGGTCGCGGGCGCTGATGGCCTTGGCCCGCAGCGACTCGCGTACCCGGGCGCCGGAGGTCCCGGCGAGCTCGACGGAGGAGGCCAGTTCGATCAGTTCGGGTGCGCCGAGACTTTCGCCGAGGCGGGTCAGGGCCGACCACGGGGAACTGCGCTGCAGGCGGGCGGCGTTGAGGACACGGCGGAGTTCGCCAAACGCCCAGCCGGAACCGGAGTTGGCGGCGTCGTGGAGGGCCGTCTCGACCCCTCCGCCTCCGGCGAGCACGATGACGACCAGGTCGAGGAACAGGCTGAGCGCGTAGCGGAAATCGCGGCGGCGTTGCGCGGCCCGGCGGGCGAGGAGCAGGTCCGGGACGAAGAACCCGCCGATCCCGCCGAGGATGCCGACCAACGCGATGGCGCCGACGGGGACGGCGATCCCCGCGGCGCTCCACACGGCGGCGACGACGAGGGGTAGGCCGGCGGCGGCGACCGCGTAGGTGAGCTTGGCGACGGCGTGACGTTCCAGGGTGATGCCGGCGGCCGCCAGGTCCCGGCGGAGCGGCCCCAGGTCGGGCCCTCCCGCGGACACGAGTTGGAGGGCCCACGACTGCCACCGTCGCGCCACCATCGACTCGCCGCCCGTCGGGGGAGGCTCGTACAGATCGGCGAGGCGTCGGTCGAGGCGGGGCAGTGGCGGCGCGAACGCCCCCTTGGCGGCGACGAGAAGACCGGCGCCGATGGTCGCCCCGGCGAGCATGGCGGGCAGGATCACGCCACTCCTTCGCCGCCGAGGAGGCGGCCCGGCTCGGTCGGTTCGGCCATGCGGCGCATGAGCAGACCGGCGCCCACGAACACCGCGCCGATCACGACCAGCATGACCTGGCCGCCTGCGGTGTCGAACGGCGCCAGGTACTCGCGGCGGAACACCAGGAGCCATGTCGTGATGACCACGGTGATGCCGACGATCAGGCGGGTGGTGACGTAGGTGCGGGCCCGTGCCGCTTCGACCCGCAAGCGCATGGTGGCGGTCTGGCGGGCCGAGCGGGCCACCTCGCCCAGGAGGTCACCGAGGCGTCCTTGGCGTTCCGAGGCCAAGAGGAGCGAGGTGACGACCATGTCGCCGAGCGGGTGGGCGAGATCGTCGGCGAAGCGCTCCAGGGCGGGGCGGAGACGCTGGCGGCGAGTCGAGATCGCCTCAACGAGGCCACGCACCTCGTCGCGGATGGGAGCGGGGGCGAGGGGTCCGGTGGCGACGATGGCCTCCTGGATCCCGGCCGCCGCGGCCATGACATCGCGCAGCTGTTCGGCCCACGCGGCGATCGCCTCGATCTTGGCCACCGCCGCGCTGCGTCGGCCCCGGGCGCCGACCAGCGACGGTGCCGCCGCACCGCCCACCGCGGCGATGGCGCCGCCGGCCGGCCACCCCGTGGCCAGCCACACGACGACCAAACCGCCGGCGGCGAGGGCCGCCCGAACCAGGATCCGGTCGCCCAGCCACCCCGGCACCGCCCGCGACGGCCGCTCGTCGCCCGGAGGGGTGCCCCGCACACCGAGGGCCACGAGGACCACGCCCAGGCCGACCAGCGCGCCGCACAACCCGGCGGTCAGCGCGATCACCAGCCCCACCCCCCGCCGGCGGGAACGTCAAACAAATCGGGCTCGAACCCGGCGTCCACCAACGCGTCGAGGGTCCGCTCCTGGAACGGCCGTCCCGTGGGGGCGGCCCGCCCGGAGCGGTCGGGGGCGAGGACCTCATTCGACAGGACCATCGCCCCCTCGTACCCGACCACCTCGCGGACCGAGGTGACGACCCGTCGGCCGTTGGTGAGCTTGGCGATGTGGACCACGAGGTCAAGGGAGGCGGCGATGTCGACGGCGACCGCGTCGGGCGTGAGATGCTCGGGCGCCTTGAGGGCGTAACGCATGATCTGCACGAACGCGTCGCCGGTGGAGCGGGCATGCAAGGTCCCCATCGAACCGTCGTTCCCTTGGCTCATCGCCTGGAACATGTCGAGAATCTCGGGTCCCCGCGCTTCGCCGACGATCACCCGATCGGGCGACAAGCGCAACGCCAACCGGGTGAGGTCGCGCATGGTCACGGCCCCCTCCCCCTCGATGTTGGTCTCCCGGCACTCGAGCTCGACGACGTCGGGATGGCGCTCCGGGTGCTTGGACAGCTGCAATTCGAGCGCGTCCTCGACCGTCACCAGCCGCTCGCTACCGGGAATCTCGTTGATCAATGCACGAAGCAGCGTCGTCTTCCCGGCGTCGGTGCCCCCGACGACGAGGAGGTTGCGACGCGACCGGACGACGGCGGCGAGGAGGGAGGCGACCAGCTCACTCACCGTCCCGAGCCGGAGGAGTTCGGCCACGTCGACGTCGGAGTGGCGGTGCCGTCGAAGAGCGAAGACCGTCCGGCCCGCCACCTCGCGCCGCACGGCGGTGAACCGCGAACCGTCCGACAGCCGGAACGACACCCACGGCTGGCCCATGTCGAAGCGCCGCTCGGTGCGACCCTGGGTGGCGGCGGCCTGGCGGATCACTTCGGTGAGCGCCTCCTCGCCGTCGGTGATCGGCGCCACCCGTTCGCGGGTCCCGTCGGCGTGACGCCGCCAGATGGCGTCCCACCCGTTGCACAACACGTTCTCCACCGAATCGTCCCGAACGAGACGCTCCAACTCGGCCAGGCCGAACAGCTGGGCGCGGACCCGCTCGGCGAGGTCGTCCTCATCGGCTGAGGTGAGCGGCTCTTGGCCCTTGGTGATGCGCTCGTGGGCGAAACCGTCGAGGGCGTCGTTGAGGAGCTTCGCCGCCAACGCCTCGCGTGCCACCGGGTCGGTGTGGGCGTGACCGTTGCGGCGGCCCCCGCCGTTGGTGTTCTCCGACTCGGCGAGCCGCCCGGCGACGTCCTCGGCCAAACGTCGCACCACGTCGGGTCCGAGCACCGAACTCACGACTCGACCCCAACGTGGCTTTGTCCGAGCGCCACATCCCCAGCCGGGTCCCGCATCTCGGAGGGGTCCTCGACGGGGGTGGGGACGAGAGCGACGAGCCGCGACGCGACCTCGACGAGGGATCGCCGCAGCAGGGACCGCCGAACGTGGCGCTCGGACCCCGCGCCGCCGGCGAACACGGCCGCGGCGCGCGGATCGTGGGCGACGACACCGAGGATCGGGGCCCCGACAGCGCGCTCGAAGTCCGCCGCCCCGTACGGCTGGTCTCCGACCAGCACCACGGCCGGGTCGATGCCGTGGGCGGCCAGTTCGGGCAGGCGAGCGGCGAGCGACGCCGCCCCTTCGAACGTCGGGCGGGTCACGAAGACGCTCGCCACGGCCCGGCGCGCCAAGTGCAGAGCCGGCGATCGGGCCGTGAGGCGACCAACGTCGACCAACACGTCGAGGGCGTCGGCGGCGGCGAGGCCGGCGGCGAAGCGATCACCGGCGGCCGACAGGGCAGAGTGGGTGTGCTCGGCCGACGGCGGCGACACCACCACCGCCACCCCACCCCACACCTCGCGAGCCGAACCGAGGACGGCGTCGATGTCGAAGGCGCGGCGCACGTCCACGGCCACGTCGGCCAACGTCGTGTCGGCTCGAAGCTCATCGAAGCGGCTGGCCAGCACACCACCATCGGGGTCGGCCTCGATGATGAGCACCTCCCGGCCGGTCGTGGCCCGCCAGACGGCGCCAAGCCCCATCGCCGTCGCCGTGACACCGGGCGAGCCGTGGCAAGACGCAAAGGCGAAAAGCGTCATCGGGCCCCACCCGATCCCAGCACCAGACGCAAGCGTTGCCCGGCGGCGGCGTCGGCGACGCGTTGCGCGAGCACCTCATCCACGACCAGCGACACGAACTGCGTTCCCGGTTGGGTGCCCGGCGTCACCAGGTAGATCGTGGCGTCGCCGAGCGGTTCGGTCGCCGCCGACGAGCGCTCAGCCTCCCGGGCCTCGAGCACGATCACGCGGTCACCGACACGCAGGTTCGGCACCGGCAGGCCCCCCGGCCCGAGCAGCGCCCCGACGACGACCCGGCCCGGCGCGAGACCCGAGGCGGCCGCGAACTGGCCCCGGCTCAACACCGCTCCCGCCGGAACCCGCGACGTGGCCGTCTGGCCGATCAACTCGCCGCGCCGTGACGCCGGGACCGTCGACGCCACGCCATCGATGGCCACGTCGATGACCCGAAGATCGCCGGCCCCGATCACCTGACCCGCATTGATGTCGCGGGCGGCGACGACGACCGCCACCCGCCGGCCCGCCGACTGCACCATGAGACCGAACACCAACGCGCCCGCCACCACCAGGATGACCCCGAGCGCGACCCACGGGACTCGCTTCACCCGCGTGCCGGCCACCCGGACCGGAGCGGGACCCTTGCGGCCGTTGGCGTGAGTCGGCGCGCGCCGCGGCGTCGTCGTTGTCATTGGCCCCTCCCGGAGTCGTTCAGCGCTTGGTGCTCGGCGACGCGCGTCGGGATCGTCGCCGTGCGGGACACGAACCCGAGGTCGCCGGACGCGCCGATGTTGGACGTCCACGTGACCCGCCACACCAACGTGACGCTCACTCGATAGGCGCTGTTCGGTTGGCCCGCAGACGAATGCCGGAAGGTGTAGCTGCACGTCGTCGACTGCTCAGACGCGGGCCGCGACAAGTCGTACGGCGTGCCGGCATCCGCGCAGACCTTCTTCTCCGACGGCGACCCGAACGTCCAGCGCTGCTCCACCGGGGTCGCCACCACCACCGTGGTCACGCCTCCCGCCGTCGCCGATCGGGTCTGGGGCTCCCAGTTGTCGACCCACAACCACGAGTCGACGTTCACCGTCTGCTCCCCAGCAGGGTTCATGCGGGCCGACGGCAGGGGCAACGGCAGACGTGACCGTGCCATGACGGCCAGGCGACGAGGGTCGACGAACGCCCCGGGAAGCGGCGGTGTCACGGTGAGGATGTCGGTGTCCACGTACTCGCCCGTGTCACGGTCGGTGCACACACGCAGCACCTGCACCGGCTTGCCATACACGTCGGGACCGAAATCGTCCGGACCCAACGCACGGTCCGGCTGGGCGTCGTCATAGAGACGGCACACGACATCACCCCCACCCCGGCGGGCGCGATCCTGAGGCCCCAGATCCCGACCCTCGCGGGCCACGACCTCAGCGGTATCGCCGCCGAGCAGCTCGCCCGTCGCCGTCTGATCCGTGCCGAACTCACCGCCTGGACCCGGAGCGGCAAGCGCCGAGGGCGGCGAGAGGTGGACGAGCGAACTAAGTAGTAGAGCCGCTGCTACTCGGCGCATCCTGCCACTCCGTCCCACCGGTTCTCTTCGGTTCGCTCTGCGAGCTTCCAGACTCCCTCTATCCGCTGCATCGCGGCGCGGCCCTGCACCGTCGTCACGGCACCGGGCTCGACGCTGGACTGACCAGCAGCAACGCGTTGACCGTCGTCGATGACACAGACGGTGAGCCGTGCCACCTGTCCGTCGATGGTGGCGGCCTCGATCTCGATCCGGTACTGCGAGGGTGTCGGGTAGCGGATGACCTTGCCTTCGGCCCGGAGTCCGCGCAGGGTCGTCCGACGTTGGTCGAGCATGGGCCCGGTGTGGGTGTCAGAAAGTGCGCTGGCGTCGGGGTCTGGGATCCCGGCCGCTTCGATGAAGGCCCGGCTTGCGGCTTCGTAGCCGGCGCGGGCACCGGCTTCATCGGACACGGCCGTGGTCGATGTCGACGCCGATGTCGATGTCGAGGACGGCGACGCCGTGGTCGAAGGAGCGCTAGTTGTCGTCGGGGCCGACGTGCGGACGCCACCGTCCGAGCAAGCGCCCGCTCCAAGGACGAACGCGATAACGACCCCGACCGTGCGGCGGGTCGTGCGAGACCTCAGCGAGCGGAGAGCGACCACTTCTTGACCCCCAGGTGCGCGGAGCAACTGAATCGAAGCGGTCGAGCGAGCCCCGGCTGGTGCTGGACGCACACGCTCGACAAGGCGCGCGTCCCTTGGGGACGTCGACCGCGGTAGTCGTGTTGGACTCGTCCGTCGCTCATCGCCACTCTCCGGGTAAATGTCCCTCTTGCCCGGATAGTACTGAATGCGACGCTCTTCGCGCTCGGTGCGCGTAAGGACCCTCACGATCCTGAGATGCGGGCGGGGCGAACAGGAAACGCAACGGCCTGTGAGTCTTTAGGCGGGGTGCCTTGTCAGCGCTTCTTGATACTTGCCGGTTCTGTCGGCGAGGCGAACGAAGGCACCTTGGCCGATATAGCCGGGTGCGTTGTCGCTCTCGCTCTTGGCGCGGGTTCACGCATCATCACAAGAGCGGCCCGCTCGCATATTCAGTACTGAGTGGCGTTGCGCCAGGGCGTCGGCTCATCGCGGGCCGTGTGTTCGGTTGTTCCGCCGTTGATCAGTCTCTAGGTTCGTCCTCATGCCGAAGCAGAAGCGGACATTCCAAGTTGAGATCGAGGCCAAGGTCACTGTGGAGGCCTTCGACGAGGCGTCCGCGCGGAAGAAGATCGAGAAGGCGCTGACTTCGGGTCGGTCCCTGGGCCCAGACGTTGCTGCCACCGGCGACGTGTGGACTTACGCCGTCACCACTCTGACCTGATCCGGCGCGCCTGGCGCCGGAGCCAAGCAAAGCGGAGGTAGCCCATCACCCTTCTGGGCGTCGCGCCATCGTCGAACCCGGCGCAGCGACTTCGTTGTCAATCGGCCGTCGCAACGGCGTCGCCATCCAACATCCATCCAACATCCGGGGCCGTTTCGGCCCGTCCAGGGCCGGTCCGCTCCGTCAGCCGCGCCGCTCTGACCAGCCACTTCGGTCCGCACGGGTCCGCCGAAGTACCCCGTTAGACGATTCCCAAGCTGTCGGCTTACGGCCGCCGCGAGCGAGCGCGCAGTGAGCGGGAAGAGAATGACGGCGTCGGGCTGGGGGTCGGTGTCGGCGGGGCGTAGTGGCCGGGGTCTCTGCGGCCCTCGAGAAACCTGACCACCTCTTCGCGCGGCCACAGCACGCACTTCTTGCCATAGACGACCGGTTCGGGGAACTCCGACTCGCGCACCATGCGCCAAGCGGTCGACCGACTGACCCGGCACTGGAACTGGATGTCGCGGATGTCCCAATACTCGGGGGACCTCAGGTCAAGGACCCCATCCTCCTCACAAGCGCTCACGCCGAGGAGATGCGCTTGCGCGCTCTTCACGGCGCAAGGACATCGACTAATCGTCCTCGGGTTTTTCGTTGCCGCACGCAGCCCCGCGCAAGCGTGCCCCGCTTCAGGCGCGACGTTCGAGACGCGGCCGTCGCTGACGCCGGGATGCCAGACCTCCAACAGCATGCGTCGCGACCGGGCTCCCGGCTGTCCGCCGCGTTACGAGGCACCCCCGGGTAAGGGCGATCGCCGGATCGGTCCTCCCTCCCGCCGCGATTATGGGACGGCTACGAGCGTCGTTCGGGGCGTCCTCGCCGGCTCATCTGCGTCCCACGCTCCCGGCGTTAGGGGACACCTGCGGGGCGGCGCGAAGAGCCAGATCGCCGATGCAGCCGCGCCGAGTCGGCGCACACGATTGCGCCGTGCTCGCCGGACTCCCCTGGCTCCCGCCGACACTGGCCGACCAGACACCCGGGCAACAGAACCGGGCTGATGGCTGCTGTTCGTCACGCGATCGCGCCGTGCAGTCGATCGGGGGAGGCGCGGACGGCTCCCTAAAGTACGGCCGTGGACGCATCGCAGCTTCCGCGCGCAGTAGCCGTATGCAGGGCAGTGGCCGCTGCACGCGGTCTGCGCGTCGATGACGCCGTCGCGCTGAACAATTCGAACCGGCTCGCGGTGCACCTTCGTCCGTGTGACGTACTCGCTCGCGTAGCGCCTCGCTCCCGGCAGAGCGGCGCCGCGTTCGAGGTCCAGATCGCTCGGCGCCTTGCCGAGACCGACGCCCCGATAGCGACGCTCGATCCTCGAGTCGAGCCGCTCGTCTACGAGCAGGACGATTTCGCCGTCACGCTGTGGACCTACTACGAGCCGGTGCCCCCCCACGACATCGCGCCGAACGAATACGCAACCGCGCTCGAGCAGATGCACGCCGGCATGCGGCAAGTGGATCTGACCGGCGGTTGGCTGCCGCACTTCATGGATCGAGTCGACGAAGCGCAGCGCCTGGTCGATGATCCCACCAACAACCCAGAGATCGCTGGCGTCGATCGCGAGCTGCTCGCCACGACGTTGAGATCGATGAGTGTCTCGATCATCGACCGAGGTGCGTCCGAGCAGCTATTGCACGGCGAGCCGCACCCTGGCAACGTCCTCAGGACGAAAGGGGGTCTGCTGTTCGTCGACCTCGAAACGTGCTGCCGTGGACCGATCGAGTTCGACATCGCCCATGCGACCATCAACGCCAGCGGGCCGCCAATCGACGTCGGCACGTTCTACGCCGGCGCCGATCAATCACTAATCCGCGAGTGCTGGATCCTCATGCTGGCGATGGTCACCGCATGGCGCTGCGAGCCGGGTGACGATCTCCCGAACGGCAGCGCCATGGCGACGGACTGGATTCGCCAGCTGCGCGCCACCCTCGGGCGATGAGCGGTGCTCGTTGAAGCCGGCGGAAGTAGCCGTGTCCCAAGGCTGCGGTTCGTTTTCGACGCAACATCGTGCTCCCTCCCGGAGGTCCGGGGCAGGTCTTGGCCTGGGATTACTGCGCGCCCGGATAGCGGGCATTGAACGAAGGTGTCACAGCGCCCAAGTGACCCCAAGCGCGCCGCATCAAGTGGGCGGGCCAACGGGGTGAAGAATCGCTCAGCCTTCGGTCAGCTCGCCATCCCGACGTAGACCGATCTGCCGGGTCGGAGCATGTGTGGGAGACGCTCGAAGGTCAGCCCGGCCATTTCGAAGGCGGAGCGAAACTTGTCCGGCAGCGATAGTTGCAGGACGTGTAACTCTTCGATGGTCTGGTGGCCGGCGGCGGTCGAAATCTCGTAGCGGATGTGGAGCTCGGTGCGTTGGCCGTCACGAGTGCTCCGGGTGAATCTGGCGACCGCTATGCCGTTCTCTGTTCTCGCGTCGACGCTCACGGAGGAGAGCCAGAAGTCTGGCTCGTACCATCCCTCGATCATCAGCACGCCGCGCGGTTCAAGGTGCGCCGCCATCGCCCCCACCGCGGCATTGAGTTCCTTCTCGTCTGCGAGATACCCGATTCCACTATCGATCGACACGACGGCGTCGAAACGGCGACCAAGGTCGAAGGTCCGCATGTCCGCAGTGTGGAGGCTGACTTGCGGCGCCTTCGCCGCCGCCGAGGCCAGCATCGACTCGCTGAGGTCGATGCCTGTCACTTCGAAGTCCTGTGCCAGGACCGGGAGATGTTGGCCGGACCCACAAGCGACGTCCAGCAGTGATCTCGAAGTCGGGCTCCGTCGGCGTACCTCCCGGCTAACGAGCGCAGCCTCGAGCTCGGCGTTACGTCCTCTCGCGCGATGGATCAGGTCGTAGAAGTCAGCGACACCTTCGTACACATCCCATGGTTGCACCACGCGCTTCCGAACTGCTGGGTATTTCATTGGCGGGGCGGTCGACATCGGTCGTGCACACAGGGACGCTTCACAGACCCGGCCCTGACGACGGTGTTGTGAGAAGTCGTAGGAGACTTCGTGAAGCCGCGGGACTCCCTCGTGCAAGGCTCTCGGTCTTGCGGCTGTACCTGTCCTCGTTCCGCATCGGAAACTGCCCCGATCGACTGGTGGCGCTGGCGCGCGGAGGCAGACGGGCTGCGGTCATCGCCAACGCAACGGACGTGTATCCGCCTGACGGGCGCACCGAGGCGGTCGCGCGGGAGATAGAGGCCCTCACCGATCTCGGCTTCGACGCCGCCGAGCTGGACTTGCGGGAGTACTTCGACACCAGTGGCGTGCAGGATGCCCTACGCGAGCACGACCTCATCTGGGTACGCGGCGGTGACGTCTTCACCCTGCGATACACCCTCGCGAGGAGCGGCGCAGACATCGCGCTGATCGAGCTGCTGGCCGAAGACGAAGTGGCGTACGGCGGCTACAGCGCCGGGCCGTGTGTCCTTGGGCCCAGCCTCGTTGGTCTCGACGAGGTCGACAATCCCGCGTGGGTGAAGTCCCTCTACGGGGCGGACCCAATCTTCGACGGCCTCGGGGTACTGGACTACTGCATCGTCCCGCACGTCGGCACACCAGAACACCCCGAGAGCGCGGCGTGCGAACGGCTCGCGGAGCGTTACCGCAGGGAGGGCACGCCGCACAAGGCCATCCGCGATGGGCAGGTCCTCATCGTGGACGGTGAAACGACGTCCGTCGTCACTAGGCCGCAACCGGGATGAGTTCGCCGTCCTAGCAGGGTGCTGAAATTCGTGGGCTGAGGTGCTCGCGTTTTGTCGCTGCGCGCGGTAGACCGCGTGCATGCGTGGCGCTCCGGATCCCCAGATGGCGATGTTGACGACATTGAACACGGAGGACCTGATCCCTGCGGATCATCCGATCCGACGGATCCGAGTCGTGGTCGACGACGTCTTGTCCGAGCTCGACGGCGAGTTCGCGGTGATGTACTCGTCCAAGGGTCGTCGCAGCGTCCCGCCCGAAGCACTGTTGAAGGCGACGGTGCTGATGGCCCTGTACTCGATCCGGTCGGAGCGAGCGTTCTGCGGACGCCTCAACTACGACCTGTTGTTCAAGTGGTTCCTCGACCTGCCCATCGACGCCAAGGCGTTCGACGCGACGACGTTCACCAAGAACCGCCAGCGCTTGTTGGACCACGCCATCGCCGACCGGTTCTTCGAGGCCGTGGTCCGCGTGGCCAAGCTGCGCCGCTACACCTCGTCGGATCACTTCTCTGTCGATGGCACCCTTCTGGAGGCGTGGGCGTCCCACAAGAGCTTCAAGCCCAAGACCAACGACGACCAGGCCGACCCTGACGGCGGGGACGGGCCGGGGGGCCGCAACGTCGAGGTCGACTGGCGCGGTCAACGCCGGTCGAACGAGACGCACGCCTCGACGACCGATCCCGAGGCCCGCTTGGCCCGCAAGAGCGCCGGCACCGCGGCCCGCATGTGCTTCATGGGGCACCTGCTGATGGAGCACCGCAACGCGCTGATCGTTGACGCCGACCTGACCTCCGCCACCGGCTGCGCCGAACGAGAGACCGCCGCGGAGATGCTGCGCCGCCAACCAACATCGAAACGAAGGCGGACCGTCGCCGCCGACAAGGCCTACGACGCCAAGCAGTTCGTCGACGAGGCCCGCCAAGCCGGCTTCACTCCGCACGTCGCCCAACACAACAACAAGCGTCGCTCCGCCATCGATGGGCGAACTACCCGCCATCCCGGGCACCGACAGAGCCTGCGGACTCGGCCACGGATCGAGGAACCGTTCGGCTGGATCAAGACCATCGGCGGCGGTCGCAAGCTCCGCTACATCGGCAAGGAACGCAACAAGGCCTGGTTCAAGATGACCGTCGCCGTCTACAACGTGCTCCGCATCACCGCCCTCGACACCGCAACCTGAACCACCCCGGCTTGGGAAACGCCGGGATCGGGTCCCGAGCGACCAGACCCGCCGGCCGACCCGAACAAGGCGCGCCAACCGAGCCCAACTCGTCGAGCAGAACAGGCCGTCACGACGGCAACCGAGCGCTCCCAAGCTCAGACCGAGCTTTTCAGCACCCTGCTAGAGCTCGATCAGCTCTGGCTCCAGGCACCGTCGACGAGGATCAACCACACACCGATCATTCCGAGTTGAACGGTCGCCAGGTTGCCCCGGATCTGATCGGCTCGCCGCTGCTTGTCCGCCAGCCTCGAGTCGAACAGCTTGGTGCGAACCTCTATCGTCACGTTCAGTTCGCCGACGTCGAACTTGCTCTTGGGCCGGCATCGAATCTCGATGTCGCCCACCGCCGGAGGACCCACCCACGGCTCCTCCTCACACTCCACAGCTTCCGCAACGACATCTGGGAGTACGTCAATTAGGTGACGAAGGGCCTCCTCGCTCACCGAGCTGTCATAGGTGACGTCCACCAACGGCATTCTGAGAGTGTTGCTCGCAAGCTCCGGCGCCGCCACGCACCCGGCGATCAGGGACAGTCCGTGTTGGTGGGCACGAGACGCCGCGTCGCAGTGAGTTGGGCCTCACTCCCCGGGACGGCCGATACAGAAGGGGTGACCGGCTGGGTCTGCGTAGACGGGGAACCCGTCGCGGGGGAGGAGGATCGAGCCACCCAGCTGGGCGACGCGCGCCGCGACCGGTTCCGGGTCGTCGAACATGAGATCGACATGCACCTGGGCTGGGTAC
>Ga0136611_10001998_pt1 | contig 14183 bp, 26 predicted proteins | sample AntDrymUQ2232306_2_FD_106645 | JGI IMG/M metagenome (GOLD analysis project Ga0136611, IMG submission 106645) | Polar desert sand microbial communities from Dry Valleys, Antarctica - metaG UQ223 (23.06) | ecosystem: Environmental > Terrestrial > Soil > Desert | place: Antarctica: Dry Valley...
CCAACGGCGTGTTTGGGCTGTACCTGGTGTGGGCCATCTCCATGGACCTTCCGCTGCGTCGCCAGCGCAAGGCGATGGCCGCCTCAGCGGTCACCTGAGTCGCTCCGAAGTGCCGTTCGGCGTGCAGCACAAACGGCATCAAGGGCGCTCCCGCAGGGGAGACTGCTCCCATGACGGTCGGGAAGTGGGCGAGGATGGCGTTGGTGGTCGCCGCTCTCGTAGCCGCCGCTGGGTGCGATCCCTCGCCCGAGACAGATCGTGTCGGAATGACCGTGACTAAAGACGGCTCCCTCGTCGCTCGGCTTGTTCTGTGCGACGACGAGAGAGTGGAGGCGATCCGCCTTCTCCATCCGCACGGCGACATCGTCAACGACGAGGACGACAAGGTCCTCTGGGAAGTCCGAGCATCACGTCCGGCGACGACGCCTGATCGCATCGAAGTAGGCACCACTCCGCCGGAGTTCCGAGAGCGGGCAGCCCTTGGCGAACAGCCAGCAGAGTCCGCTCCACTGGTCCTGGTGGTTAAGACGAACCAGGCATCAGCGATGGTGGTGGACTTCCAGCCTCGGCTCTTGACCCCCGGCAAGACGTACTCGCAGGGTCGGGCGGTGCCAGACAGCAAGTGGGAAGCATCCGCCTGCCGGTAGGACCCGCCCCGACGTGCCGCTCGGCTCGCGCAACATTGCGCTCCGCTCGGGGCCATGCGACCGTACGGCAGGACCGACCAGCGGCTGGTCCCCTCGACCAAGGCGGAGCAAATCAGGTTGTGTCCACCACCATCGCCTTCGTCGTAGCGGTGTTGCTCGTCGTTGCAGGACTGGTCGCAGGTTCGATGGTGGACGCGGCGTGGTACTTCCGGCTGATCCCGTTCGGGATCGGTGTAGCTCTCGGAGCGATCCTGAATCGCCGGGAGAGGACCTAGAGCCAAGCTCCTCCTGACTCTCCTCCAGGGGCACTTATGCTGAACACATCCGGGTCCAAGGTGGCGTGCGGCCATTGAGGGACGGCGATAGAGCCGGGGCCAACGTCTCAGCCAAGAGATGACGATGGTGACCCGGGCCGAGGCCAACGAGATGACGATGACCGCCGCCGAGGGCGACAGCTTTCGCATGGAGATGACCAAGGTGATCTGGGCCGAGGTCGCCATCCCGGTCGTCGTCACGCCCACGAGATCCTCATGGCCGTGGCCCGCAACCGGGCCATCGAAATGACCTTCGCCGGAGCCGACATCTGGGGTGATGTTGACGGCCATCGGGCCCGACATCCGGCCATCGAGATGACCATGGCCTAGGCCGAGGGGGGCAGCCAGGTCGCCGGGCATGAGGGGTCAAGCCCTACGCCTTCGGCAGCGACCACACCATCAACCGGCGGGAAGGTCGGTTCCTCGCTCATGACGACATTGTTCGATCTTGGTGATCGTCGCCGCCACCGGATTCGTTAAGGGCATCGAGGTCGCCTAGGTCGCCTAGGTCGTCTAGGTCGTCTAGGTCGTCTAGGTCGTCTAGGGCATCGAGGACGAGGTCGTCGAGGTCATCGGGATCATTGAGTTCGGGGTCCCCGAGGTCATGATCTCGGTGGCCAGAATCGGTGGCCGTGAGCGAGAACGACGCTGATTCCGACGACGCCGCCCTGGACCGTGGAGGAGCCGATCTCGGGTACCGCCGGTCGGTCAACGGCGTCACCACCATGGCCACGGTCGCCGTGAACATGGCCATCGACATCCAGGTGGATAAGGCCGTCGAGATGAGGATGGCCATTGGAGCCGTCACCGAGGCCGAGTTCGACATCCAGGTCCCGGTCACGTCGCAGTGCTGATCAGAGATGTCAGCCAGGTGAGGTCGCAGCACTGGTGACTCTGGAGTCCGAGTTCTGAGAGACTCGGATGCGCGAGTCACCGGTGTTGAGCGGCGCAACCCGTCCGCCAGGACGATCGGGCCGGATTGAGGAATGGCAGGGCATGAGACACCCCTAGAACGGGGCAGGAGGCAATCAAAATGGCAGGCTGGTCATCGTTCCTTGCTGGTGCCGAACGAGAGTGGAAAGCCGCAGAGAGGCTGACGAGAGCAGCAAGATTCGCCGACCCCGATGCGAAGCACATCCGACTTGCGGTGCCCGTCACCGTTCCGCACGGAACGGCCTACCTGATGGATTCCCCGCGGTGCGGAACCTGCCGCCACCCGAGCCGGGATGTCGCCGAGGCCGCGGTCGTGGCGGGCAAGTCCTTCCGTCTGGCTGCGATTCTCGCGTCGGAGGCCACCGAGGGAGTGGCGCTCCTAACGGAGCGCCAGATCCGCCACCACACTCGGAGCGGGCACTATCCCGCCCCGTTGGCTGCGTTCTTGGAGTTCCGGTACTTCGCCAAAGAACGGATCGCTGCCCGCCTCGGATAACCCTGCTGTCGATGTGGGAGCGCCGACCTTCCTTGACCATCGCTTAGTACGAAGTCGATGGCGAAGCAGTGGCAGTGACCGCCGCCGCCGAACGGAACGATCAGGGCCATGGCGATCGTGCCCACGGCCATGAGTGGTCTACATGCCTCCGTCGCCTTCTCAGGGTTCCTTAGACGGCTGCGCCTTCTGTACAGGCTTCCTTGACACGGGGGCAGCGCCAACTGTCGCATCGACGGCGGCTTGCTTGCGTGAGCGAGGGCCGAGGCCCCCGCGGGGCATCGGCGCGCCACTCCTGACCCGGCTGAGGTAGGCCCGCGATGCAGCAGCCCTCGCTCTACGTTTGCAGTCGGGGTCCTTGCAGTAAGCGGCCTCGCCCGGTCTGGGACCCGTGGTCCTCTGGAACGCCGTCCTGCACGACTTGCAAATGAACCAAGGCCCGCCGACACCCGCCACCACCAGAGCTAGTTGAACGGCCAGGACTCCGAACAACGTGCCTGCACCGAATGAAACCTGCCCGTGTCCCCACTGAGATCCGTTCCGCACGGCGGCGATGACCACATCACCGTCAACATGACCGCGGCGACGGTCAAAGAACGTGTCGCGTACGCAGTCCAAAACCGTACAGAGAGAGGGTGGAGATGGACTGCGTACGCGACATAACGAAGGTGAGCAGGCTGCCATTCACCGACGCTTCTTCGCTGTGCCATTGGCGCTCGCGGCGGTGTTCGCTACAAGACGCTTGTCGTTGCAGTCGGGTCGGTCACAGCATCGACTCGCGACATGCTCGCCCTTTCTCCTCCCGTAGAAGTGGTCGCCGAACACGCACCACTTCATCGGTGTTCCGTGGGCGGCTAGCGCGGCGATGGAGACGGCGAGAGCGCCGAACAAGGTCGTGGTCACCATGCCGAAGTCCGGCTCCATGGCGGACCAGCCGAAGGCGAGCTTCACGTCGCCGAGATCGAGCCATCGCCGGATCGCGTACGCAACCGCCTGCTGGTCGCTGTTGAACATCCGAACCTCTAGAGAGGCGACCCTGCCAACGAGGCCACCCTCCAGTTCGGCCCTCGTGACTTCTCGGGCCGAGCGAGTTCTTCGGGCTGGAATGACCGCCGAGGTCGGGAACAGCGTCTTGAGCTTGTCCCAGGCCGAGTCGGGGACGGGTTGCCCGTTCCGGCAAGCGACAACGGCCTGGAGAAGGGCATTGGCCTGGCCCGAGTACTCGATCCATTTTGCGACTGGCTCCATGTAGAACGTTTTCTCGCCGTCGTACGCCAAGGCGCACGGCGCGGTGGATGCCATGTCTCCGATCGCCATCCTCAAGGGGGCGTGGGTGGCGGGCAGACCATGGGCGCATAAGCGCAAGGCACCCCATTTGCTAGCGAACGCCTCAACGGCGGATGACGGGTTTTCCGCCGCCGCCAGCGCAGCGAACTCCGTGGCGACGATGGTGGGCACGGTGATGGCCTTGGTCCCCGGCCTCCACATCAAGTTTCTGCGGGCGACCGTGACCTCGGCAGGAATGGTGACCCGTACGCCGGGCATGGCTGCCTCGGCTTCCTGCTGAATCGCGAGCTTGCGGACGTGGCTCTGCCTCGCTTCGGAAACCCGTCGATCGACCATTCTCAATCCTTATCCAAATGTCCTAGGCCGCAGGAACGTATTCCCGCACGCTCTCCTCAAGGTTCGCAACCAAGGGAGAAACCAGATGCCAGAGGAAAGCCTTCGTCGTCTCGACTACACCGCCGAACGGATCGGGGCGAGCGAGTCGTTCGTCCGGATGCTGATCCGCACGAACGAGCTAGTCGCGTGTCGGGTCCGCGGACGCCTGCGGGTGCCCGAGTCGTCGATTCAGGAGTACATCACCCGGGCGAAACAGGGCCAGGCATGACGGCCCGCCCGTTGCATAGGGCGGTGAGAGCATGACCGCCCGGCTGATCGAGTGGGACGACCAGCCTTTCACTCTGCTCATCGAGTCCCCGAGCGGCAGCTATCTCGTGCCCCCCATCGTCTTCAATCGCGATGGGGAAGTGGTGCAAGGCGCTGACGTACTGGAGGCGATCGTCGCCTCCGACACATCGGTGATGATGCCGGTCCACCGCGGTTGCGAAAGTGGGGACCTCGCCCCATCGACCAGGTGATGCAAGAGCTATGCGATCGGCTCGGTGTCCCGATCGGACCGCCGGATGGACAGACGTGACGGGGACTCTTGCCTCGATCGAGTCCATCTGGCACCCAGGACTCACCGAGTCGGCCTACTTCGGGCTTCTCCGCCTGATGTTCGGGCCGGTGGAGCGGACAGCAAGCGGGGTCGTCGAGTTGACGCTCGACGACCCCGAACGGACCACCACCACCCCCGCTGAGAGGCAGAGCAATGAGCCAAGGTAAATCGTACCCAGATCGCCCACGACATGACGAGGTAGCTGCCGCAGAACGACGAGCGGCAGCCGTGTCCTACGCCGAGGGTGGTTGGTTCGTGGTTCCGCTCCACGGGGTTCGTGGAGGCGACTGCACCTGTCCCAAGGGTCGGGGGTGCCTGAACGCCGGGAAGCACCCGTTCGGGAAGCTGGCACCGCAGGGCTTTCGTCACGCAAGCCGCTACAGGCCGATCGTCGAGTTCTGGTTCAAGACCCATCCCTGGGCGACTAATCCGAGGACGTGGTGTTCACCCACCACCGTAGCGACATGAGCGACGAGAGTCTCGACCTCCTGTTCGCTAAGGCTGTGCGACGCCATAACCGGAGCAACGCGCTCCTCGTCAACGAGGACAACAGCCGGGGCGAGTGGGTCCCTCTGGAGTCAGCCGCGGAGTTGGGCTGCGCTTTCACCATCGAGTACCGCGCCGATCTTCTCCCCCTCGACGGTGACAGCGATGACTCGATTCAGCGCGGCTTCGACCTTGTTCAATCTGCGGAGGCCGAGGGAGTACCGGGCATCATCTGGGCCTCTGGCCGTCCTGGCCACGCCCAGGTGATCCTTGTGACCGGCACCGCCTCGGTCAGGTCGAGATGGGCCGCAGAGGCGGCTAAGAACGGCTTCACGCCACGGGGCGCTAGCCGTCCGCCACTCGCCCCCCATCGCCTTGGTCTACCGGTCCGGTTGCTGCACCCGCAGACACCGGACGGGGCGCTCGCCCTTCTTCGCCGTCCGCCCGCTGAAACCAAGCCTCGCTTGAGTGGCCCGACCTGGGAGCGGGTCCGGTGGGGGGACCCGAAGCTCACCAGTGGCAGCGAGGTCGTCTACCGGATCGCCCAGGGTGCCGCCGCAGTCGGATACGAGCCGGAGCACCTGTTCAACCTCCTCGTCCAGCCCGGGAACATCGGCGGGCGCTCCATCCAGAAGCGAGTCAAAGAGCGGGGCTTGGAGGCCGCTCGCACATGGTTCCATAACTACGTCTGGAAGTCGGCAATCGAATACGTCCAGGCGAACCCACCGATTCGCGACTCGACCTCGGCCAGGGCGAAGATCGCAATGATGCGGGAGACGGCCCGGGGCTGGCGTTGGAAGCCGGTACGGATTCGGATTGTCACCACCGGAAGCCAAGTCGAGGTCACGGTTTCGGTGTCGTCGGTGCGCCGGGCACTGGAGGGCGTCCACGAGATCGCCATCCGGTCCGGAACGATCACTCCGTACGTCTCATCGAGGCACCTTGCGGACGTGGCCGGGATCGGCAGCGCCGAGACCGTCCGGCGGTCACTCCAGGCATTAGTAAGCCTCGGCTGGATCAAGGTCATCTCGGTGGGGTCCGGACGGTCCGCAAGTAAGTACCGGCTGACAACACCTCAGGACGCGACGCAATGACCCACAAAGACACAGCAGTTTCAAGAGGGTCAGAGCGCGAGCGGGACCGGAACCTCCCATCGTCATCGAGCAGTCGCGACGTAGTGCCCCACAAAGACACCCCTTTAGGGGGGGAGTACCTAGGTTGTGGGTCATCCCGTGACGTACGGCTCGTCGTGGGAGACGATCCCTTCCTCCATGGTGGGGGGCTTGGGGTCCTTGCCTTCCTTCTCCTCGAACTCATGGATGCCGATGAAGGCATGTCCGCTCGCGACCTTGCGGACCGACTGGGCTACAAGGTCCCGACCGTCCGATCGAAGCTCAGGGCAATGGGACTGCTTGGCCTCTGCGAGCGAGACGGTGACGGCATGTGGAGAAGCCTCGCCTTCGACAGCCGGACCGTCGCCCTGGAGGTTGGGACGTTGGGTAAGGGTGCCGCTCGACGGGAGCGACGTGAAGCTGAATCGTTGGACCGTGCTGATGCTGTCGAGGAGTGGAGGGCCACTCAAGCCAATACGAACCCACCACTTGCTCCCCCGCTTTTGCTGGAGCTTCTGGCTCCCGGGCCTCCGATCTAGATGTCCAGGCCCGAGGCGAACGCAAACGTGTCGATGGTCGGGTGGCGGATGGGGACGGACGTTCCCTCTCTCCAAGGGTCTGAGGTTGGTGACTCGGTCGCCAGGTTGATGAGCCGCAAGAAGATGCTCGGGGCAACGCCCGAATTACCGAGCCGCCACGCGGCGCTCCGTCCCTCCGGCAGAGGTGACTTCTAGGCTTCGCGCTATGGCTCGCACTGACACCCTGGCCGTCATCAGGGCGGTGGTGATCCGATCCTCTCGGTCGGGGACTTCGAGTGGCTGAGGATCTGCTCCCGGAGAAGCGGGCGCGGAGGGTCATCGACGACCGGCTCGCAGCCGCTGGTTGGCTCTTGCGGAAGACGACGCCGAGGAATCAGGTGTCGTATTGGCTTGGGTGATGGCGGGCCAGCGGGTTGGTCTTCACCTCGACGACTTCGTGAATGCTTACCGATCCGACGCCCGGCACCAGCGGGTCGAGTCGGAGCGGTTCAAGCGGTTCACTTATGACGAGCTTGTCACCAGGGACGAGGTCAGTCTCGACGTGTTCTGGCTCCGTGACGAGTCACTGGAGGACACCGACAACCTGCCCGCTCCGGGCATCATCGCCGCCGAGATCATCGAGGACCTCCAAGCCGCTCTTGCCGATTTCTCCGACCTAGCCGAGGCGCTGAACGTCGAGGATGCCGCCCCCGAGTGAGGCACAGGGCCAACGGTCGGGTGGAGGGGGCTGCCGCCATTGGTACGGCGTTGAACGCCATGCGATCGGAAGGCACCTGAGGCGAACAACTAAAGAGCGCCTCACGCGCCTCAGGCTGGCGCTGGCTAGAAGGAGCGGATGAACCCAGCCGAACGCTCGGTGCGCGCACGGACGCCCAGCCTGAATGCATCGATGTACTCAGACATTTCGTAGAGGCCCATCCGGTGTACTTCTACGAAGGACCACGCACGCTCCGGCGTAGCGATCGAGCAGTGACGCTCGAAGACGCCGAGGCCGTCCTCCACGAAGGCTCGGCTCACGCGAGACACTGCGGTGTCCCCTTCCTTTCCGGCCTCCGCGCCGACCATCGGTGTCAGCCACTGGGACGGGGACATCCACGGCTCAACGATGAGGATGCCCCCTGGCGAGACATGTGCCGCGAGGCGGCTCAGGGCTTGGTCCAGGTCCGACTTTGTTGTCATGTAGCCGATGGTCCCGTTCAGACAGATGACCGCATCGAACGTCGCACCGAGGTCCATCGTCCGAATGTCGGCCAACTCCACGCAAGCATCGCCGAGCCGCGACTTGGCTTTGGCGACCATCGCTGGTGAGAGGTCCGTGCCGACGCAGTCGAACCCCAGGACCTGGAACTCCGTCATGTGACGGCCAGTGCCGCACCCAACGTCGAGCACGGTTCGAGTTGAAGCTTCATGGTGTCGAATCACCGCTGCGAGCGCCGCCGACTCCCCGACGTAGTCCTTGCCGCGAGCCGTATTCAGGATGTCGTACGCGTCAAGGGCGCTGTCTTCGTACACCGATGCAGCATCGCCGTTGAGTCGGGAGTTCGCCCGTCTATTTCGCTCCGAGGTCGGCGCTCGGCGCGGTAGAAGGACCGGCGACGACCGCTCGGACGCACGTCCACCGCTACGCCGGAACTTGCCTCACTTCGCTGGGACTGATGATGGGCGTCGCTATCTCCGTGTAGCTGGCGCACCTCCATGTTGCATTGCTCGGACGCCCGAACAAGACCAAGCACCACGGTGACGGCGTAACGTACGCGGCGGAGGGGAAAGCGATGCCGCAGCCGAGCGGCTCAACCACTTCGGCGAGGGCGCGGCACTCTGCGTATCTGACAGCTTCGTTGGAATCGTTGGAGCGGAGGCGGTCGAACGTGACACCCACAGCGTGCGCGTACGCCTGTGTCCGAACGTCAAGGCACCGCCCGGGGATCACGAGATCGAGCGCGAACACCCGGATGTCGGCGATCGACTGGTCGTCGAGGAACTCCGGATTCCGCCGGTAGAACTCAGCCGTCGCGCCCATCACGTCGTCGGCGACGTAGAGGGTGAAACGAATGCCGTTGTTGAAGCGACCGCTGGAGTCGTTGTACTCGGCATCCGGGGGCCATGGTGACCGGAAGCGAACGTACCGGTACGCACGGAGTGCGCCGAACGTCACCCAGGGCGACGAGTCGTCGAGCACCTAGACGAAAGACGACTCGGCATACCTCTGAGTCACCCGAAGTACGTCCCCGATCCGCCCCGCAATCAACGCCTCAAGAGGCGTTCCGTTGAGCGCCGGAACATGAAGGCGGAGCCAGCGGCCTGTGTTGGACAGCGGAACGAGTTGGTGGAGAAGGCGGAGCATTTCGTGAAGGTCGGCGAGAACGGAGTCTTTGGCCCGGGGAATGGAATCGGTTTCGTGCAACCAACGGGCCAGGCGTTTGGGCTGTACGCCCAGAACCAACGCCGCTTCCTCAAACGTGAGTCCCTCAAACCCGGCCATGACGAGGCGCAGAGTATGGACGCGCTGCTGCGTCGCGGGGTTCGTGTGACGCAGCTTCCGCATTGCCTTTGCGACTTGATCCCCAGTGATGCCTGTAGGCGGCACTCGACGCGTCGGCGCGGTCCGCACAGGCTTGTCGTCGATCTTGGACACTTTTGGGACCTGTGTCCGATCGGGAAGCCGGTCGGCTGGGTGATCCTCGAGAAGATCGACGGGAGGATCGAGTACCGCGGTCATTGCGCCCCTTCGTTGATCGGTCGCGCCATCGGCCCGTACCGGCTTCGCAGTTCGTCGCCGATGCTCCACATGAAGAACTGCGTTTCGCTCTCAGCGTACGCCCGGAGGAGCGCCCGTAGATCAGCGCCACGCTTCACCTCAAATGGTCGTTCGGTGAAGTAGTCGAGGTCGATGCGGTAGTTCTTGGATGGCTCATCTTGTACGCCATGCTGGATAAGAAGCTCATCTCCGTTCTCATCCTTGAGCCGCACAATCGAGAACGATGCTGCTAGATCGCCGGGAAGGTCGTCGTCATCGATGATGCCCAGCAGCCAGGGATTGAGCAGCCCCCGCCATCCCCGCGCATCATGAACATCGGCGACAAGGTCGTTCACCTTCCTCAGGCCAACTCTGGTTGTCGGTGCTGGATGGATGGTTCGGTCCAGGGCGTCGAGGACACGGTCGAAGCGGTCCAAAAAGTCGTCGGCATTCGCGTACGCCAACGACTCCAGAGCAACGAAGTCCACGGACAGGCTCAGGATCCACTGCTCGTCTTCGGTCGTGAACTTCCAGACCGGCGCTTGACGCTGGGCCTGCACAACGTTCGGCCCAAGGAGCAGGCCAGCTTCCTCAACCTTGATCAGTGACGGGTAGGCGTCCCGGATCGCTTCTTGAAAGCCAGCCACGCCGGGTTCGGCGAGGAGGGTCAAGATGGGCGGAAACCGCACCTGGGTGAGCACCACCAACAGGGGCGGTCGCTCGAAGACCACCTCAGCGGATGCGGGGAAGGTGAGCGGCACGACACCCGGACACTACCGATCGAGGGAAACGTGCGGTGGGATCTGGGTTCCGATAAGATGTAGTTATCGGAACTCAGCCCGCTGCCGTGTTGTCCGTCTCCACCATGCCGGAGGGCGGGGTGTCTCACCTCGCCGATCTGGTCGAGGAGGCGACCGGGTTCGCTCGGGCGAGCCGGGCAGCGTCCACCGTTCGGGCGTATCAGGGCGACTGGGACGACTTCGCCGCCTTCTGCGCCCGCCACCGTCGAGACTCGCTCCCTGCCGACCCCGCCACCGTCGCCCTGTACCTGACCGACCTCGCCCGGTCGCGCAAGCCGTCCACGATCACCCGGCGGTCGGCGGCGATCTCGGTCATGCACCAGCGGCACGGCCTCGCCTCTCCGACCACCGACGTGGGCGTCCGGGAGATCATGCGGGGCATCCGTCGCACGCTTGGTGTGGCGGCGAAGGAGGCGGCACCGTTGCAGGTGGCCGACCTGCGCCGGATCGTGGATCGATTCGATGCCACCGTCATCGGGTCACGGGACCGGGCGCTGGTGCTCGTCGGCTTCGCCAGTGCCATGCGGGCGTCGGAGTTGGTGGCCGTCGAGGTGAAGGACCTCGAAGACCGGAACGAAGGTGTGGCGGTCACCAAACGGCGCTCGAAGACCGACCAAGACGGGGCGGGCGTTCGGATCGCGCTGCCGTTCGGGCGGGACCCGAGCACCTGCCCGGTCCGGGCGCTGCGGTCGTGGCGCGAGGCGGGCGGGATCGACGACGGCCCTCTGTTCCGGGCAGTCAGCCGCCACGGGGCCGTGGGTGGTGTGGCGCTGTCGGAGCGGGCGGTGTCGCTGGTCGTCAAGCGGGCGGTCGCGTCCATCGGACTCGACCCCACGCCGTACAGCGCCCACTCGCTCCGGGCTGGGTTCGCCACGACGGCGGCTGCCAACGGGGCCAGCGAACGGGCCATCGCCGCCCAGACGGGTCACCGCTCGATGGAGATGCTCCGCCGCTACATCCGACACGGCACGGTCTTCACCGACAACGCCGCGACGAGCCTCGGTCTTTAGCAAGGCCACTCGCAGATGGGGTCGCCCGAGTCAGGTTCAACCTCGGGGACGCCGACGCTGACAGGCTCTGTCTTCATGGCGTTGTTTCGGGTTCACTCAGGTGGTACGGCTACACAGGTTCGACCGCTGCCGCAGGCCAGGGAAAAGGAGGTGCAGAAGGTCATCGAGGCCAATCTCGAACCGATCTTCGGCGTCCGCTTCGTGAGGTCGGAGTTCAACACCGGGCAAAAGCACCGTGGCCGCATCGACACCCTTGGCCTCGACCAGGACGGTTCCCCCGTCATCATCGAGTACAAGCTGAACGCCAACGAGAACGTCATCAACCAGGGCTTGTTCTATCTCGACTGGTTGATGGACCACCGGGGCGATTTCGAGGTCGCAGCCCGCGCCGCCTTGGGCGACGCCGAGATCGTTTGGTCGTCTCCCCGGCTGATTCTGCTGGCCTCCGGCTTTAGCCGCTACGACCAGTACGCAGTCAATCGAATCGACGAGCGGATCGAACTGTGGACCTATCGCTTCTATGAGAACGACCTGCTTGGAGTTGACCTCCTGAGCACCGAGGAGGTCCCCCAGTCAAAGACAAAGGTGAAGGCGATACCGGCTAAGGGCGAGACGGGTGCCAAGACGAAGTCGGAGAAGCCTGAGTACGACCTAGAGCACCACGTCGCGAAGATGAGTGACAGCACGCAAGCTCTGTTCGAGTCGCTGCGCGACGCCGTCATGGCCCTCGGCGACGACGTAACCGAGCGGTTCATGAACCAATACGTCGGCTACCGGCGGCTCAAGAACTTCTGCGAGGTCGTCGGCCTGCGGAGCAAGCTGAACGTCTTCATAGACGGCCCAGTTTCAGACCCCGATGGAGTCGCCGAGGACGTAAGCAGCATCGGCCATTGGGGCACGGGCCAACTGCGCGCCAGCGTGGCGTCGGTCGCCGACATCCAAGGCGTCCTGCCACTGATCGAACAGGCGTACAAGTTGCAGTCGTGAAATGAGGACATTCCATCGCCTTGCGCCGGGGCTTGGGCGAATGGCCCTCCCTTACCCTTGACCCATGACAGAGTCAGGCTTGGCCCGCGGGGTTGTGGACGTAGACGGTGCGGCATCCCTATCCGAAATTCGGGGCTGGGGCGGCTTCGCTGATAGGGACGCAGTGGAGCAGCAGGCGGGTTGGTACGGCATCGCCGAAGACGATCGTGTCTGGCGGCTCCGCCTTGTTCCACTTGGAACAATCGAGTGGTGGTGGGATCCGCTCGAAGCCCGAGAAGACCCAGGGGACGTAGCCCAGGTTCGGGACATGGCCGAGGCACTCGCCGCCGGGAAGTGGCTGCCGCCCATCATCGTCATGGTTCACGCGGCGAACGACAGTGGTCGGACCGTGACCCCGCTCGACGGTTGGCACCGCTGCCCTGCCGCCAAACTGGCGGGACGGCCATCCATCTCCGCCTGGGTTGCGATGGCAGCAGTGTGACTTGCTCTAAGGGAGCTTGACAACGCGTCTGCGCCAGCGAAGAAACTGGTCAACGGGGCTGGACTTGTCCTCCCATCTGCTGTGTCATGACCAGGGCGCTGTCACACCGGTCTGGCACGCTGCCCGCGAGGGAGACGATTTCATGGGCAGTGTCCAGAAGCGAGGGCGAAGCATCTTCCGGGCTAGGTACCGGGACCCGAGCGGCGAGCAGCGGTCGAAAACCTTCGCAACCGAGCGGGAAGCGAAGGCGTTCCTTGCGACGGTGGAATCGGAGAAGGCGAGGGGCCACTGGATCGACCCTCGCGAGTCCAAGCTCCCCTTCGAGGTCTACGCCGCGCAGTGGCTCCTCACAAAGGCGAACGTTGCTCCCCGGACTCGAATCAACGTCGAAGGCAGGGTGCGGAACCACCTCGTGCCCTTCTTCGGTTCCCGCCCGATTGGGGCCATCCAGCCCGTCCACGTCCGCTCTCTGATCGCGACTCTCTCGGGTTCGGGGCTGGCTCCGAGCACTGTGAAGGCGACCTTCCTCACGCTCAACCAGATAATGAAGACCGCCGAGATCGACGCCCTCATCCGGCGCAGCCCGTGCATCGGCATCGAGCTTCCAGCCGACACCAGCGACACCGAGATGGTGTTCCTGACCAAGGAACAAGTGGCCTCTCTGGCGGCGGCGATCAGCCCCCGCTTCCATGTCGCGATCTTCACGGCGGCGTACACCGGATTGCGCGCAGGAGAGCTTTGGGCACTGACGGTGCCGAAGCTGAACCTGTTGAAGCCCTCAATGTCCGTCACTTCAAGTGTCTCGGAACTGAACGGTCGGCTGGTGCCCGGACCGACGAAGACCCGCCAGAACCGCACCGTGTCCATCCCCCGCTTCATCGCCGAGATGCTGGCGGAGCAGATCACCCGCTACCCCTCACCGGAGGGCTTCCTGTTTACTTCGGAGCGGAGTGGTCAGATCAGGCACCACAACTTCGCACAGCGTCAGTTCAGGAAGGCCGTGGCTGCCGCCGACGTGCCGAGCAACCTTCGCTTCCACGACCTTCGGCACGCCTGCGCCGCCATCCTGATCGACGGCGGATGGTCGCTGGAGCAGTTGAAGCGCCACCTCGGCCACTCGTCTATCCGCGTGACATCAGATCGGTACGCACACCTCTACGAGGGACATGACGACGCCCTCCTACAGCGGCTGGACAGGGAGTTCCGTGCCTCGCCGCCTGTGGCCTCGCCGTGGCCTGGAGCAACGATCACTGCCATCCCAGACGCGAGTCAGGGCACCGGATAGGTGCCCTGACCTGCATCTTCACTTGGAGCGGACGACCAGATTCGAACTGGCGACCCTCACCTTGGCAAGGTGATGCTCTACCAACTGAGCCACGTCCGCAAGGAAGCGAAACACAGCATAGCGCCCCTTCCCCACTGC
>Ga0136611_10001999_pt1 | contig 14183 bp, 12 predicted proteins | sample AntDrymUQ2232306_2_FD_106645 | JGI IMG/M metagenome (GOLD analysis project Ga0136611, IMG submission 106645) | Polar desert sand microbial communities from Dry Valleys, Antarctica - metaG UQ223 (23.06) | ecosystem: Environmental > Terrestrial > Soil > Desert | place: Antarctica: Dry Valley...
CGTATGATCAGCCCTGGCCATGCTGCATGGGAGTACTACGGATACAACCGCCGGGAATATGCACGCATCAGGGAAATGGGACCGGTGGTTGCGCGTTCCCTTATCGGCAATTTCGAGAAATCGGGGCTTGGGCTCAGGCTGAAGTATCTGTCTGACGGAATGAGCGATGATGCCCGCAGGACAGGCGACATTGTCATACCGGAAAGAGCCGGATATTACATCGGCGCAAAAATGGCCGATCATGCCATTGCTACCAGAGGACCGGCATGGACAGTTCGAGCCAGTGCTTCTGAAATTGCGGCGGTTTCCGGTGAAACAGCGGCCAGCGCTTAACGCTCACAGAAGAATTCGCCGCTATTTTCCGACGCAGAACGAGCTGAACACCCGATCGAGCACATCATCGGTACTCACTGCGCCAATCATTTCTTCAAGCGCGAAAGCAGCAGCCCGAAGATGAGCAGCAGCCACTGGAGCAGGTAGTAACTGGTGCCTCCAGACGTCGATAAACATGGCTATCTCATCTCTCGCTCTCCTGATTCCGTCGACATGGCGTGCCCTCATGAGAACCGGATACTCGGCCACGGGTGCACCGACTGTTTGAGTCAATGCTTCGTCGATAGCCTGCAGGAGCTCGACCAATCCAGAACCTGTTTCAGCACTTGTGAAATGACGCGGTACTGACGAATCGATCGCTGCTGGTGCCCCTGTGTTTGGTTGATTGGATTCTTGAGGTCGCTCTTTGTGCGAATTCCAATGACTGTTGCAGTAGATCTGTTCCGCACCGTCTCCAGTGTTTTCTTAACCGAGTCGTCAGTATCACCGCAGGCGAGAACGACGTGTGCTCGTGCCAGGTACGTTTCACTCACTTCTATACCGAGCTTCTCGAGCAGATCATCGGTGTGCCGAAGGCCGGCAGTGTCAACGAGTCTTACTGGCCAGTGCAGAGTCTCTATCTGTCCTTCGATGGCATCGCGCGTAGTGCCGGGAATACTGGTTACGATTGCGCGAGCCTGACCAAGCATGGCGTTGAACAGGGAGGATTTTCCTGCGTTTGGCGCACCGGCAATGACAACCACCGCTCCTTCACGTACGATTTCGCCCGTCGGAACTGTTGCCAGCAACATGTCGAGTGATGTGAGCAGCCCGGATGCAGAGTCGGCGATTCTGTATTCTGGAACAGGGCCATCATCCTCCTCAGGAAAATCGATATCGTAGGCGATCAAGGCTTCCATCTCAATGACTCTCTCACGAAGCGATGTCATTCTTCGGGAAAGCCCCCCGTCGAACTGGATCATTGCGGCACGGTGCATTGCACTCGAACGCGAGTCGATCAGATCACCGATTGCTTCTGCCTGTGTGATGTCCATCTTCCCATTCAGAACAGCTCTTCGCGTGAACTCACCCGGTAGGGCAGGCCTGGCGCCTGACGAAATCAGTGCAGTCATCACGCGCGCAGGTGTATACTGGCCGCCATGCGTTGATATCTCGACTAGATCCTCGCCCGTAAATGAGTCCGGTTTTGCGAACACCGTGACAAGCGCCTGATCGAGTACATCGTCACTAGTCTGGCCGTGAAGCCGGCATAGCGTTACCGCCCTGTATGCCGCGGGCCAGGGTGCGATATGAACTGCGGCGATTTCCAGAGCTCGATCCCCGCTCATTCGCACCAGGGCAACAGCACCACGACCAGGAGGAGTCGCCAGAGCGACGATTGTGTCTCCGCCGCTGTCGGGAATCATCTCAGGTGTAGTCGGCCCGTCACTGTTCTGCCTTCTCCTCTACAGGGAGATCAAACGTCATTCCCGGTTCGAGAATTCGAACATCGGCACGTCGCGGATAGGCTGGAAGCTGCTGCTTCAGACGATCGATAGCATCATGAGCCTTCGATGTAACATGGTCAAAGGTACCCCAGTGATATGGGATCAGATACTTGGCGTTCAGACGACCAAACAGCGTTAGCGCATCGGTACTGGTCAGGTGGCCCTTCCTGAATCCAGGCTTCCACCATGGTGCGTGTCCGATGGGTAGAAGGGCCATATCTAATCGCCTGCCTCTTGCTGTAATTCGATGCTCGACCATGTCATCGCTATCGGCATTGAGAGCAGTGTCGCCAGCGAAGAAACAAGATAAAGTTTTAGTATCAAGTAGATACATATTAGCTGCACCTCTCCAGCGGTCCACGCCATACCTGTGACCTTGGTGAGTGGCCGCAGCGGCACTGATCTCCACCGAACCGCTGAATACCGACTCGCCGGGAGCAATCCCATGCGCTGCCGGGTAGCCCAGGCGGATTAGCCACTTTGCAATAACCGGTGGAGCAAAAACCGGAATATCCCGCGGTAAGCCTGCAAGCGACTCGAACGATAAATGATCAGCGTGCGCATGAGTGACGAGAATTGCATCAAGTCGCGGGAGGTCGCGCAGGGCAATTCCAGGCGCACTTACCCGAGGTAAAAATCGGCCAAGGTGGGAATCGAAATTCGGATCTGTCAGGAACATTCGGTCACCTAGCTCAATTAGTAGCGTTGCGTGACCAATGTAGGTGATTCGCACCTGCCCGGTCCCTAAGCCGGCCGTTTGTTTTTTGCCCGTTCCCTGGCCAGAAGCCATTGTTGCGGCAATGCCGCAATGTTCTGTGCCGTGTAATACAGATTCAACCCGGAAGCCATGTTTGCGAGAAAGAACACCATCATCACAGGGAACATGTAACCCATCATTTTTGCCTGAGGATTCGGCGGAGCATTCCTGAGCCCGATCCACGAAAGAACAAACATCGATGCACCCATCAGGACAGGAAGGATGTAAAAGGGATCCTTCACCGAGATATCGAGCAGCCAGAGAAACGGCACCCCTCGGAACTCAATGGTGTTCTGAAAAACAAAGAAAAGCGCAAATAGCACCGGCATCGGGATGAGAGCGGGAAGACATCCCGACAGTGCTGTGAAAGGACTTGCTCCAGCCTCCTTATACACCTTCATCATCTCTTCACGCTGCTTTTCAGGCTTGTCCTTATATCGTTTTTGAACTTCGGCAAGTCTTGGCTGAATCTCCTGCATTTTGAGACTGGAACGCATAGCGCTCTGGTTGAGGGGCCATAGAGCTATCCGTACCAGAACGCCAAAAATGACCAGAACCCAGCCGTAGGTCAGTTTCAGGTTATCGTGCATCCATAGCAGAAGCTTGAGACAAAGCGCTGCAATCGGATTGACGACACCCTGCAAAAAACTCCACCCATACGGATTCACGTTATCAAAGTCCCTGCCCACAGCCAGAAGCTGAGTCGATTGCTGCGGGCCTGCATACATCTCAAAAGCGAATTGCCCCTCGGGCAATGACTTGACCACAGTAGCAGAGGCGTTGGTCGCTGTCTTCGACGTGCGTGGTCCACCCTTCAGGGTCAACTCACTGAAGTTGCTTCCCTGCGGATTGATGAGCCCTACTACGAAGTATTTATTCCGAACTGCAACCCATGAAAGAGGCCCAGGCTCCAGCTTCTGGGTACCGGGCTCCAGTTTACTGAACGGAACACCACTGGCATTCTCGCGTGTGGGCTTGAACGAATAAGCAAGCGTTCGCAAATCACCCAGCGTGTCAGACTCTGCCGCAGGCAGGGTAGAGGGCAGTTCCGTCAAAAGGTAGGTGGATCCTTTTGCTCCCTCAATCCTGCCATTCACGTTCACAACGTATGTGCCAGGGACAAAATCATAAGAGATACGTATCGGCAGCCCGTTGACGGTCGCAGTGTAGTTCAGGGACCGAGCCTCGGCAGTACTGTCAGGCCTGATAAGGGCAAACGGAACTCGATCGAGACTGAGAGTATCACCCTGCGTTACGATAGAGTACCGAAGAAGCGGCTGACCTGCCGCTTTGAGTTCTACAAGACCGCCTGAAGGTGCAAGATTTCTGTAGTTGCTAACCACTACAGAAACAGGTGCCGCTCCCATATTCGTAAAGCGATATGTCGAGTTTTTCGTAGCTACGGTCGTGATTTCCGGTCGAACCGGCCCAGCAGTGGGAGGAACATCCACTGATTTAATAGTATCACGTAGAGACGAATTAACAACGCGTGCAGCAACCCCGGTATCGGCAGACACCGGAGCCTGGACGGGTTTGTTGTTGACCGTGTCACGAACAGCTGTGACTGGAGTGTTCACGCGCCGCGGTGTGGGAAAGAGAATTTGAGTAAGCACCACAACGGCAGCAGCCAGCACCAGCGCTAAAGAAAGTCTTTTATTGTCCATTTACGGGACCGGATCGAATCCACCCGGTCGGAAGGGATGACAGCGCGCGATCCGGCGGATCGCAAGCCAGCTACCTGCAACTGTACCATGCTTTTCAATAGCCTCCATGGCGTACGAAGAACAGGTTGGATAATAACGGCACGAAGGTGGAAGGAGAGGCGAGATCAGAAGCTGATAGCCACGAATGCCCATCAACACGGGATTTTTCATCTGGAACCCACGGACAGTTTAGTCAGTTGCAGACATACTGTGTCGATCTCACTCCTGAGCTGCTCGAAGGTTGCCGAATACGCACTGGACAGCGAACGAATGACGATGTCGACTCCTTCTGCATTCGGAATGATTCGTATGCGAGCTAATTCCCTCAAGCGTCTTCGAAGTCGATTACGCTCCACAATGTTATGGCCATGTTTCGAAACGACTACTGCAACCCTTGCATGCAAAACGGGGGAGCCACTCGCCCGAACCTCCAAGTGGTCGGTGCGTAGTCGCTTCCCCGTTTTTTTCACCTGTTCGAGATCCGATTCCCTCGTCAGTCGATAAACCCGGGAATACCCATATTTCCTAGGCGCCGGCGTATTTACTCGGCAACCTGACGGTGAGCTGCTTTCTCCCCTTCTTGCGACGGCGACTCAAGACCTCTCGACCCCATCGCGTCGACATTCTCTCACGAAACCCGTGTGTTCGAATCCGACGCTTATTCCGCGGACGGTAAGTTGGCTTACCCATAACAATTAACTCCAAATATCCGAAATGATCTTCTAACGAAAACAGCCCTAAACGTAGTCAGTAGTGTGACATAGGTCAAGGTACCTCCTGTTAAGTGACAACCCTGCCGATTGACTTTTCCACAATCATGGACTACGGTTGGCTCCCCATGTCACTTACTCCCGCAGAAGCCTGGAAACGACTACTCGAGCGTGCCCGAGATGAAATTCCAGAGCAAACATTCCGAACCTGGCTCGAACCTACTGAAGCATTGGACATCACCAACAACGTCCTATCAGTGGGGGTGCCCGATCAGTTCGCGGCAGATTGGAATGAGTCCAAACACTCTGAACTTCTGGCCGGTTATGCAGCCATTGCTATCGGTCACCCTCTCAAGGTCATATTCCGCGTTCATGAGGAAAGACGCAAACGGTCGCAGATGGATCTTTTCGTAGCCCCAAGCGCCATCAGAGCGCCATCACAAGGTCATAACAAAAACAATCAAGGAGTGTTGAGCGCCAGATATACATTCGATCACTTCGTTATCGGGAAGTCGAACGAGCTCGCCGCAGCTGCCGCCCACGCTGTTTCTCAAGCACCAGGAACAGTCTATAACCCGCTCTTCATCTACGGCGAGACAGGGCTCGGCAAAACACACCTGATGCAAGCTATCGCCCATGGAATTCTTGCCACACATCCGCAGACTCGCATCACATTTGTAGGAACCGAACAGTTTACCAACGATCTGATCGGCTCGATTCAAAACAGAACAACAGCTGCTTTCCGTCGTCAGTACCGGGAGACGGATCTTCTGCTGATTGACGACGTTCATTTTCTCAAAGGCAAGGAAGGAACTCAGGAAGAGTTCTTCCACACGTTTAATGCATTGTATGAGGCCGGAAGGCAGATCGTTCTGACAAGCGATCGTTTGCCATCAGAAATCCCTGGTCTTGAGGGAAGACTCGTCAGTCGTTTCCAATGGGGAATGGTAGCCGACATTGAGTTGCCCGACTTCGAGCACCGGGTCGCAATCCTCAAACAGAAATCACATCTGGACCATCTCGAGCACACCATTCCTGATGATGTGATTCGATTCATTGCGGAGAATGTTCGGTCGAGTGTGCGAGAACTTGAAGGGTCTGTTATAAAGCTGCTCGCATACGCCTCATTGAAACACCAAGACATATCGGTCGATGTTGCCCGGGAAGCATTACGAGACAAACTTCGTGGAAATGACAGCCTGCACGATAGTTTAGATGATGGTCGGGCCTCCCTCACGATGAACACAATTCAAAACGCTGTAGCCAGGGAGTGGGGAGTTACCGCTGAAGGGCTTCGCTCAAAAACGCGGACCAAAACACTCACCCTGCCTCGGCAGATAGCAATGTTGCTGGCTAGAGAACTCCTGAGCACCCAACTTGTCGAGATTGGTAATGCCTTCGGTGGCAGGGATCATTCCACCGTAATTCACAGCATTGAAAAGATCACTGAAGCAACCAGAACCAATCCAGAGTTCAAAACCCGAGTGGATAAAATCCGGTCAATGTTGGAATCACTTAGATAGTAAGGACTCGTCTTGGTCATAATGCGAAAAGCTGGTGATAACGATGCCTGGCTGCGCGATCATTCACACGAGCTTCAATAGCGGAAGTGTATTATATGTAATAACTTCTGCCACTCCGTAAACATCTCCACATCGACTACTACGACTACGGGTTGTATCTAGTCAGAAGAGTTGTAGTAACCTGCCGATAAACTGTCCACATTAAGGATCCCTGAATGCGGCTTACGATTTCCCGAGAGAAGCTACAGGAAGGTCTTAACGCAGTTCTAGCGAGCATTCCTGGAAAGACAACCCTTCCTGTTCTCGCGAATATCCTTGTCGAAACGACAGATCGGGGAATCAAGCTATCCGGCACCGATCTCGATATCGCGGTCAGTACTGAGGTGGCCGCGGATGTCGAGACCAGCGGTGCAGTCACGATACCTGCGAAAAAACTATCTGAGATTGCGCGTGAGCTGCCGCCAGCTCCAGTCCGTCTGGCTGCGATCGGGGAACAAAGAATCACTCTTGAGTGCGGCCGGTCCAGATTCAAGTTGCTTGGACTCCCAAGGGACGAGTTTCCTACATTCCCGACAGTAAAGTTCGATGACAGTTGGCGGATCAAATCAGGGGATTTGCAAAAACTCATTTCCCACACTGCTTTTGCAGTTTCATCTGAAGAAAGCCGTCCGATTCTTAATGGTGTGCTCTGGGAGCTCAGGCCAGACCGAATGAGTATGGTGGCGACAAATGGGCACCGGTTAGCCAAGATGGATGTGCCGGCCACATCGAGTGCCGGATCCAATGATCTGATAATCCCGCCAAAGGCCCTTGAGCAGGTACGTCGCCTCTTTCCCGCTGAAGAAGAGCTGGAAATTGGAAGAGGTGAGAATCATATCGCTTTCCGATCGCCCTTTACCGCTGTATACACCAGGCTTATTGAAGGTCCATATCCACCGTACGATCAGGTGATCCCGCGCGATAACGATCGTGTCGCTATTGCTGACAAGGCATCATTGATCAGTGCACTGAAACGCATGTCGGTTGTGGCCTCCGATCAGACGCATCGGATTCGTCTGTCTTTCAACTCGGGGATGCTGAAATTCAGTGTGCAAACCCCAGATCTCGGCGAAGCTCAGGATGAGCTTCCGATCAAGTACACCGGAGACCAGCTCGATATTGGCTTCAATGCCAGCTATCTCCTCGAGATTCTCAGGTACATCCCTACAGATGAGGTTCGTCTCACGTTGAAGGCGCCAGAACGTGCTGCCACTCTCGAGCCGGAAGGCTGGTCAGATTCAGCGACCTATCTTTGTCTTGTAATGCCTCTCCGCCTGGTAGACTAGCGATTTGCTATTGACTGTTCAGGTTGACTTGTTCAATGACGGTCTGGCTGAATTCCTGTCGGCGGCCTGATGAGGCGACGATAATCTTCATTCTCTGTCTGTCTTCTGATCCCAGTAAAAGCCCGGTAACTCTGTCGACATAGAATTTGCCGGCTGCTGACCCATTTCCGGTGATTGCTACCGTATGCTGGCCATCAGAGCCCTGTCCTTCTGTCAAAATTACTGCTGTTCTTTCAATAAGTATTGCGGCAAGGCCTCGATGGTTTGTGTCACCCATGACTTTATAGGTGGAAGCCAGGGTGACATCAATCGGAGTAAGACCATGGCAAGTGGTCGACGATGTACTGTCCATCCATGTCATGTCACGTGAGATCTGTGCAGGTAGCAGAAACGTGATACGACGTATTCCGGCAATTGCTGTAGACGCAGAATTTGGGCAGGTTGGTGCAGTAGTGGTTTCCAACGTCGGCTCAGCAGTATTCAAGCTGAGTCGGCCATTTCCGATGTTTCCGGAGAAGGCGATTGGAGTACTGGGGTAGGGTATTGGTCCAACTCTGCTTCCGGCCTCAATCGAGTAGCGCTCGACATTACCGGATATCTGTGCGGATGGGTTAGTACGGTCAAAACTCAGGGAGAATCGGCTAGAAATAGTCATTGAGTCACGACCTAAGCCGGGATCAGCTCCGAGCTCGAATACGATACTGGTGACTGCAGTATAGACGTGTGGTCTTGCGTCGGATGTAAGCGCCCACGATTGAGCGGATTCGGATCCAGATGCAGGTGAGGTAGGTAGTGCAGGCGCCGCGATCGTTACGTTGCTCCGGTCCGGAATCGCCGGCTCAGGCGATGTCATTCTGCCGCAACCAAATATCAAAAACAGAGCACACCAGGAACGGATACGTCTGGCGATCAAGTGGTCTTCTCCCAGGTCATATAAAGATTGATCCTTTTTTAACACACAACCCTTCACGGATCTAGTCCGCAAAGGGTTGGTCATGTGCGTAATCAGCCTGTAAGCCGGGTTCTGTACGGTGGAATAAACCACCGTGACGGTCATTTCTCTCGAAGTGCGATCACTCGCACTCTCTAGCAGCCTACCCGCGGCGTCTTGATCGAGGTGGGTGCTCTCGCCGCTTACTTGGCCTTGCTCCAATCGGGGTTTACCGTGCCGTTCGTGTTACCACCAACGCGGTGGGCTCTTACTCCACCTTTTCACCCTTACCGCTCAAAAGAGCGGCGGTCTGTTTTCTGTGGCACTGTCCGTCAACAGAGGATCGCTCCTCTGAAGCCCAGGTGTTATCTGGCGATCTACCCACAGAGCCCGGACTTTCCTCGGTTTAGTATCATATCGATACTAAAACGCGACCGTCCGGCTGATTACATAGCTCCCGTGGGAAATATATATGCGTCGCACGGAAACAACGCAGTAATCCCTGACTTTAAAAGAGCACTGTACGCTGACGGCTGACTGACGCATACGGATTATACTGGTTGGCATCGCTGAATACACACCTATCGTCGGAGTAGCAATGTCACCTCACCCCAAGTTATCCTCCAAACTGATGCCTGTTTCGACAATGCTTACACCAGGTGAAAGGCTCAGGGTAGATGCCGCTGCAGAAGGTCTCTACTCCGCGCTTCACAGGGAGTCACTCGAAGAGGTACTCTGTGACCTGAGAGAGCGCCGCGCCGGTGCTATTCTGATCTCGATCGCGCGGTACGGACATCAGGGTAGCGCCCGTATGGCAGCAATGGTTCGTGAGTTCCCGCGTGTGCCGGCGATGGCATTGCTGACGGAGACTCACTATTCGACACCACATAATGTCCTAGAGCTGGGTCAACTCGGTGTTCGAATTCTCATCGATGCTCGCCAGCCTTCAGGCTGGCAGGCGCTTCGCGATATCCTTGCCGCTGAGCGTTCAAGTGATCTGCAGCGAACGGCATTGGGGCAACTTAGTTCCGACCTGACTGGCGCGCCCACCGATTGCTGGCGGTTCTTTGAGTTGCTGTTCAGCCATACGCCTCAGATTCACACTGTTCGACAACTTTCCCGACAACTTCACATTCTGCCGAGTACCCTGATGAGCCGGTTTTTTCGCGCGCATCTGCCTGCACCAAAGCGGTATCTCTCGCTTGCCCGGCTCATCCGCGCGGCTCGGCTCTTTGAGAACCCGGGTTTATCTGTTGCGAGCGTTGCCAACCATCTCGACTACTCATCCCCCCAGAGCTTTGGGCGACATATCAGGACCGTCATGAAGATATCGCCGGTAGCATTTCGGGAGGCATATGATGGAGCTGGTATGGTTCAGTATTTTCGTCGGGAACTGGTAATCCCGCACGTGGAAACTTTGCGTGATTTCCATCCTGCCTCAACAAGTCCAGGCTGGATCACCCGTCAGAGAAATCACGAGCTTCGCCAGGTGCTACCAAAACGTCCGGACACGTGACCCGGTTATCGTTGTTGGAGATCGAGAATCTCGGTAATCCGCGACAGGGCGATAACATCGAGGCCTCTTGCCTCGATCGTTTCCCGTCCGCCTTCTTCGCGGTCGACAAGTGCCAGCACCCCCATGACAGTTCCACCGGCTTGCTCTACTGCATCAATAGCGCGTAAAGCCGATGCTCCGGTCGTGATTACATCTTCGACGATGACCACACTGTCCGTTGGGCGAAACGGCCCTTCGATGAGATTTGTGGCTCCGTGTAATTTTGCCTGCTTTCGAACGGTAAACGCTCGAATCGGTCTCTCCAGTCTGGCACTGGCGTAACTGATGGAGTAAGCGATCGGATCGGCACCCAGCGTCAAACCACCAACCGACTCGGCTTTCCATCCGGCACGCATCATCGTATCGAGTCCGAGTGGCCCTATCAGAGACAACCCATCGGGACTCATCGTTGTCAATCGGGCGTCGACATAAACGCTGGATGTCTTTCCCGAAGCCAGTATGAAATTCCCTGTCTTGACAGATCTTTCGGCAAGAAGGCGGATGAGACTGTCTCGATCACTCATGGCGTGTTGGGTTTTTCACGGGTATGATGGCAGTCATTACAGGGTCCCGGGTATTTTGAATTTTGTAATTGATTGCAAGGGGTTAGATGCAGCCGCTGGTCTATGTGATTGTTGCCGTCATTGTTGTGGGTCTTGCCTTGTTGCTGCAGCATGAACGCCGCCAGGCAGCTCGGTTAGTGGAGCGCTCGCTGGAGCTAGAACGACTCTCTGCTGAGCTCCTCCGGTCAAACCGCATGAAGAATGACTTTCTGGCGAATGTGTCACATGAACTGCGGACACCTCTGAACTCAATCGTGGGGTTTGTGGATCTCTTGCGGGAGGGTGTTTATGGCGATCTCTCCCCAAGACAGGTTAAGCCGGTCGAGCGGATTGAAGTATCTGCGAATCATCTCAGACACCTGGTCGACCAGATTCTGGATCTGGCAAAGATGGTAGCTGGGCGACTGGAGGTACACAATGAGACTCTCGACATCCGGCCATTTATTCTGGATGTCGCAAGCGAGATGGAGTCACTCGTGAATGAGAAAAATCTCATTTTGTCTCTTGTGATGGGCAGCGCGTTGCCGAGGATACGCAGCGACCCTACCCATTTACGTCAGATCCTGGTCAACCTTCTGGGTAATGCTGTCAAATACACACACAGTGGCACAATCGTCGTCAAAACACGCCTGCTTTCGCTGGAAAGTGCCAGGAAGGATGGACTTCCAGTCTACTACCTTGAATCCCGGGATTTGCCCGATTCTGAACGCTTTCCGCACTCCTGGCTTTCAGTCCAGGTCATAGATACTGGCATAGGTATCTCGAGTGCGGATTTTCAGAGAGTTTTCGAGGAATTTGAACAAGTTGAGTCGGCCTCACGATCCGCTCGTTCCAGCCGGGGAACAGGATTAGGTCTCTCAATCTCCAGACGTCTGGCCAGACTACTGGGCGGTGAGCTTTCCCTGATTAGTGAGCCGGGCAAGGGCTCTACGTTTACACTCTGGCTTCCTGTTATGGGTGCGGAGTCAGGATCCGCGACGGAGAATTCCCCGCATTCTGGCTAAAATACCGGTATCATCAGCAGGCGTTTCCTGCTTTTTGGGCAAGGATGATTCTGCAACCGCATGCTTGAAAGCATCGGCGAAAGTCATTACATCCGGATAACGAGCGCCAGGGTCTTTTGAGAGTGCTTTCATCACGACGGCTTCAAGTGTTGTACTGAACTTCAGCCGTTCTTTCGCCGCGTTGAGTGATATCGGTGGAAGAGTGAGAAGTTGTGTGAACATCTCTCGTGGTGCCTTTGCGGTATAGGGGAGACACCGAGTCAAAAGGTAATAGGCAATAGTGGCCAGACTGTATTGATCCGCAGCTGGCGTGACGATTTCTCCTGAAAGCGCTTCCGGAGCGATGTACATCAGTGATCCAACAAAAAATCCTGCCCTCGTAAGTCTTTCATCTGCAGGTGACTCAACGTCTGTTGCAATTCCGAAGTCGAGCAGCTTCACCTGTTGGGTTCCTGCATCGTACATCACATTCTCGGGCTTGAGATCGCGATGGATGATGTTGGCCAGGTGCGATGCGTGAACTGCAGCTCCAATCTGGTATATGATGACGGCCGTTTCTTCGGATGGCAGGGGTGCATGCTGTTTCGCATACTTTTCGAGAAGGTCTCCGGCTGCCCATTCAATGGCGAGAAAGTGAAGGCCATCAGTCTCCCCGATCTCGATCGTGCGTACAACGTTGGTGTGCTGGACACGAGTGCCGTATTGCGCTTCTCTCACGAATCTCGCGACCGCGGTGCGGTCGCTGCGCAGTTTTTCCCGGAGTACCTTCAGTGCCACCGTGCCGTGGACCGAATGAGTGGCCTTGAAGACTGTAGCTGTACCGCCTTCGCCCACCTCACTCTGAATCGTATACCCGGCTATCTTAGACCCTACCAAGCTCTGTTGAGACACGCGGCGAAGGTAATAGAAACCGATTTGCCTGGATAGGGTAGATACCATCATGCCTGCAACTGGAATCATTCGATCTGTCCTGCTGTGTGTCGTAGCCCTGACGGGGGTTGCGTGCGCAGGCCAGCGGTCCAACACTCCGGTGGGAGTGTCGCCACTGCCCTTTCCGTCTGGCGCTGGGACGTCGCTGCCCAACGACCCAAGTGCGGTCTATCATCAGATGGGCCTCATCGCCACGAGCACTCCGATTTCGTACGTCGGGAAGATTGCCTACTTCGCAACGGCATCACCTGACTCAACGATGATGCTGGTCAGCATATCCATACCCAACCGTGCGCTCAGCTTCATAAGGGACGGCGAAACCTATCGTGCCCCCTATGAGGTGCGGGTCAGGCTGACGAAAGGCGGAACCGAAGTAAAATCGGTCAACACGATGGAGGTGGTGAGGGTTGCCACTTTCAAGGAAGTCAATCGAACCGACGAGAGCGTGATCTTTCAGCATTACTTCCGGATTCCTCCATCGAACTACAACATCTCGTTTCTCGTCAGAGACGTTGCAAGCAATCGCAATTCTGCTCAGGACGGTGCGGTTACAGTTCCACGTATGACTGGTGGCCGGCTATCGACACCGCTGCTTGCTTACGAAGCTGTGCCCAGACTGGCGCTTGACTCGCTCCCCAAAATTCTTGCCAGCCCTCGATCAAGTGCTGTCTTTGGACGGGATAGCTCTGTCACGGTGTATCTGGAAGGGTACGGCCAACAGGCGCGTCTCCCCGTGTCGTACGTCGTTCAGAATGATCGTGGCGTAGCGACATTCAGAGATACAACGGTCCTTCTGAGACACGGGAATCTTCTGAGTGGTGCGGTGAAAATTCCTATATCGCGTGTTGGTATTGGCATTGCCAATATCACGTTCACACGTAGCGATGCCATGGATACAGTGCGAACGCCAGTCTTTGTCAGTTTTGGAAGCGATATTCCGCTTCTTTCTTTCGAGGATCTGCTGTCTCAGCTCAGATATTATGCGGCACCGGATCGTATCAGATCGCTCCGGGATACACCTGTCGACCGCCGTGGGACGGCGTGGGCTGAATTCATTCGGTCAAGTGACCCCGCGCCGGCTACTCCTGAGCATGAAGGCCTTCAGACCTATTTTGCCAGACTGCAGCTGGCTGCGGTCAGGTTTCGGGAGGACGGGCCCGCCAGGACCGGTTTTCTTGCCGATCGCAGCAAGGTCTTTGTATCGCTTGGAGAGCCAGACCAGCTTTATGAGCAGACGACCAACGCTCCACTGTCGAGAACTTCGGTTACCCAGCGTGGCCGGCTTCAGTACTGGGAGTATACCCAACACAGGGTGCGGCTTGTTTTTTATGATGAAAGCGGAATCGGTCGGTGGCGTCTGAC
>Ga0136611_10002000_pt1 | contig 14176 bp, 14 predicted proteins | sample AntDrymUQ2232306_2_FD_106645 | JGI IMG/M metagenome (GOLD analysis project Ga0136611, IMG submission 106645) | Polar desert sand microbial communities from Dry Valleys, Antarctica - metaG UQ223 (23.06) | ecosystem: Environmental > Terrestrial > Soil > Desert | place: Antarctica: Dry Valley...
GCGCAGAGCGAGCAGCCGACGCACTTCTCCAGGCCGTTCTCGTGCACGTTCAGCCGGTGCCGGCCGCGGAAGCGCGGGTAGAGCGGGCGCTTGTACTCCGGGTACTGCTCGGTGACCGGCTTCTTGAAGATCTGCCGGAAGGTCACGGCGAAGCCCTTCGGGGTTCCCCAGCCGGAAGGACTCATAGGGCGACCACCAGGATCGCGGTCACGACGGCGTTCAACGTCGCGACGGGGAGGAGCACCTTCCAGCCGAAGCGCATCAGCTGGTCGTAGCGCAGGCGGGGGAGCGTCGTCCGGATCCAGATGAAGAGGAAGAGGAGGACGAGCAGCTTCAGGATGAACCAGAGCGGTCCGAGCCAGTCGAGGACGAAGAAGTGCCAGCCGCCGAGGAAGAGCGTCACGGCGAGGCCCGAGAGCGTGATCAGGTTGATGTACTCGCTCATCGTGAAGAGACCGAAGCGCATCCCGCCGTACTCGGTGTGGTACCCGGCGACGAGCTCCTGCTCGGCCTCGGGGAGGTCGAACGGCGCCCGCGCGGTCTCCGCGGTCCCGGCCAGGAGGAAGACGACGAAGCCGACGAACTGCGGCACGACGTACCACCAGGTGCCGTCCTGGCCCGCCACGATCTCGGTCAGCGAGAGCGACTGCGCCATCAGGATGACGCCGAGGACGCTGAGCGCGAGCGAGACCTCGTAGGAGACGAGCTGTGCGCAGGTGCGCATCGCCCCGAGGAGCGCGAACTTCGAGTCTGAGGCCCAGCCGGCGACGATGAAGCCGAAGGTGCCGATCGAGCCGATCGCGAAGATCAGGATCAGGGAGATCGGGACGTCCACGACCTGACCGTCGACCTGATAGCCGAAGATCTCCCAGCCCGGCCCGAACGGGATCACCGAGAAGGTCGAGAGCGCCGTGAACGCGGCCACGAACGGGGAGGCGATGTAGAGCGCGTCCACCGCGGAGGCGGGGAAGAAGCTCTCCTTCCGGATCAGCTTCATCAGGTCGGCGGCGGGCTGCAGAAGTCCGAAGGGGCCTGCCCGGTTGGGGCCGTAGCGCTGCTGCATCCGGCCCATGATCTTCCGCTCGGCCAGGGTGAGGTACGCGAACCCGACGAGGACGAGATTGATGATGACCACCGCCTTGATCGCCGAGATCCACCAGGGCTCGGTCATGGCGACCTCACCACCTCGACGTCACGATGGAGGTCGGCGGCGTGCTCCTCGGCGACGCGGACGGTGCCGGCCGTGAGGGCGCGGCTGACCCGGGCCAGCAGTTCCACCGACGTGCCGTTCGAGCGAACCGTGACCGGGTCGCCGTTCGCGATCTGGCGGCGCTGCGCGTCGTCGTAGGCGAGCTCGACCTCGGCGGCCGGACGCTGGAACCGGAGCTCGGGTACGCGTTCGACCGCGGGGCCGGAGAACAGCGGCCGGTAGCGGAGCAGGCGCAGGTTGCCGAGGAAGTGCTCGGGCGTGTCCGCGGCCGGAGGGGAGGCGGGCGACGACGCGGGTGCGGGCGCCTCGTAGGGGGTGCGGGCGGCCAGCGGAGCGCGCTCGCCGACCTCGCCGAAGCTGAGCGTGGTGGCGACTCTCCCGGAGAGCTCCGCGAAGACGAGCGAGGCGTGCGGCGAGAGCTCGACGCCGAAGCGTTCGGCGAGCTTCGAGATCCATGCGAGCTCGTCGGGGACGGGAGGGATCACGCTCCGGCGGAGGCGCTGGACTCGGCCTTCGAGATTGACGAAGGAGCCGTCGCGCTCGAGATAGCTCGTGCCGGGCAGAACGAGGTCTGCCCAGCCGAGAGCGAGGCCCTGATACATCGTCAGGGCGATCACGTGCTCGGCCTTCTCGGCGAGCGCGCGGACGGCGGGGTCGGATGCGGCCTCGTCGCCGGAGACGATCAGGAGCCCGATCGGCTCCGGGTTCTCCTCGTCGCCGTCCGCCGCTGCAGCCCAAGCCTCGGCGACTCCGCGTCCGTTCGGGGTTGCGGGCAGCTGGAAGGCGGCGCACCCAGGCTTGCCGTCGAAGCCGAGCGAGTGCGCGAGCTCGGCGAGCCGGGCGCCGCCCCCACCGCCGCGACCGGACCAGATCAGCACCGCGGAGTCGGACGCGCGCAGGCGGCTCTCGAGCTCCGGGTCGAGCGTCGCCTCGGCCTGCTCGATCACCTCGCCGCCGTTTCGCCGAGCCTGCTTGATCCAGAGCTCGACGATCGGGGCGCGGTCGGCGACCCGCTCCTCGCCGATCACGGCGACGAGCTTCGCGTGTCCGATCGTGGAGAGCGGGGCGCGGAAGGCGTCGAGCGCGGAGGAGGTCGCCTCGGGCAGGACCGCCGAGTGGGCGCCGAGCCCTTCCCGGAGGAGTCGTCCGAGCGCGTAGGCCTGCTCGACCGTCTCCGAGCCGGAGAGCGCGGTCACGATCCGGCCACCCGCCCCGCGGAGGAGCGCCTCGGCGCGGTCGAGCGCGTCGTCCCACGAGATCTCGCCGAAGCCGCGCCGGCGGACGCGCTCGAGCGGCGTCGCGATCCGGTCTTCGGCGTAGAGGTGCGGGTAGGCGAAGCGGCCCTTGTCACAGAGCCAGCCCATGTCGACCTCGGGGTGGTTGCGAGAGAGGATCCGCTTGACTTTGCCCTCGCGTGTGGTCGCGCTGATGTTGCAGCCGACGGGGCAGAGGCCGCAGACGGTGGGCACGTTCTGGATCTCCCACGGCCTGGCCTCGAAGCGGTACTGGGTCGAGGTGAGCGCACCGACCGGGCAGAGCTCGATCACGTTGCCGCTGAACGGGGCGCGGTAGGGCTCGTTCTCGAAGGTGGTGATCATCGACATCGCACCGCGGTTCCGGGCCACGAGCTGGCCGTCCTCGGCGACGCTCTCCGAGAAGCGGGTGCAGCGGTAGCAGAGGATGCAGCGCTCGCGGTCGAGCGCGATCGTGGGCGAGATCGGGATCGGCTTGTCGAACGTGCGCTTCGGAAAGGTCATCCGGGTCTGGCCCGGGCCGTACCTGAACGTCAGGTCCTGGAGCGGGCACTCGCCGCCCTTGTCGCAGACCGGGCAGTCGAGTGGATGGTTGACGAGGATGAACTCGAGCGTCGCGTTTTGCCCCTCGGCCGCCTTCTCCGACTCGGCCGCGGTTCGGACGACCATCCCGTCCTGGGCGGTCAAGGTGCAGCCGGCCTGGAGCTTCGGGATCCCGTCGACCTCGACGAGGCACATCCGGCAGGCGCCGACGGGCGGCCCGAGCCGGGGCTCGTAACAGAAGACGGGTATCTCGACTCCCGCGAAGGCTGCGGTCTCGACGAGGCCCGTTCCCTTGGGAACCTCGACCTCGCGGCCGTCGATCGTCAGCTTCACCGTCTCTGGCGTACTCACGCAGGGGCTCCATCGGGAACCGGGTCGTGGTGGTGCTGGTCGACCGGGGCGAACAGGTTGTCGAGCGACGAGGCGCCATCCATCGGGCAGCCGCCGTCGAGGTGCGCCTGGAACTCGTCGCGGAAGCGGTCGATGTAGCTCGCGACCGGCATCGCGGCCGCGTCGCCGAGCGGGCAGAGGCACTTGCCGAGGATCCGGTCGCAGACGTCGAGGAGCAGGTCGAGGTCGGCCTGGCTCGCGTCCCCGTCCTCGATCTTGTGCAGGATCTGAACCATCCACCGCGTGCCCTCGCGGCAGGGCGTGCACTTGCCGCAGGACTCGTGCATGTAGAACTGCGCGACCCTGAGGCCGAGCTGAACCATGCAGGCGCGGTCGTCGATCACGATGATCGCGCCCGAGCCGAACATCGTCCCGGCCTCGGCGAGCGCGTCGTAGGAGAGAGGCGTGTCGATCTGATCCGGCGTCAGCACCGGCACCGACGAGCCGCCCGGGATCACGGCCTTGAGCTCGCGCCCGTTCGGGATCCCGCCGCCGAAGTCGTAGATCAGCTCGCGCAGCGTCGTCCCGTTCTCGAGCTCGTAGTTGCCGCCGTTCGCGACGTTCCCGGAGAGCGAGAAGACGCGCGAGCCGGTCGAGTCCTGTGGGCCGATCTTCGCGTACTCGGCGCCTCCCATCTCGATGATCGGCGTGACCGTCGCGATCGTCTCGACGTTGTTGACGAGCGTCGGCGAGGCGTACACGCCCGAGATCGCCGGGAACGGCGGCTTCGAGCGCGGCTGCCCCCGCTTGCCCTCGAGCGACTCGAGGAGCGCGGTCTCCTCGCCGCAGATGTAGGCGCCGGCGCCGCGGTGGAGGACGACGGTGACTCCGGCGAGCAGGTCGGCCGCGCGGATCTCGTCGAGAGCCGCGCGCAGCACCTCGAACTCGGCCAGGTATTCGCCGCGGATGTAAATGAAGACATTCTTCGACTGGATCGCGTGCGCGGTGATCAGCGCGCCTTCCAGAAAGCGATGTGGGACGCGGAGCATGATCTCGCGATCCTTGAACGTGCCAGGCTCGGACTCGTCCGCGTTGATCACGAGATAGATCGGCTTGGGCGTCTGGTCGGGCTTTGGGATGAAGCTCGCCTTGCGACCGGTCGCGAAGAAGGCGCCGCCGCGGCCGCGCAGGCTGGACGCGAGCACCTCGTCGATCACGGCCTGCGGTTCCATGGCGCGCGCCTTCGCGAGCGCGCTGAACCCGCCCGCGGCGCGGTACTCGTCGAACTTCGTCAGGTCGCGCTCGTCGGCGCCCGCGAGGACGATGCTCCTAGCCGGCACGGAGCTCCTCCACGATCGCCGGGACGTCCTCGGCCTTCAGGTGCTCGCGGTAGCGGTGGTCGACGACGACGACCGTTCCGTAGCCGCACCCGCCCGCGCACTCGACGGTGCGCAGGGTCACATTTCCGTCGGGAGTCGTCTCGCCCGCGTGGACGCCGAGCCCGCTCTCGAACGCCTCCAGCACTTGCTGGGCCCCGATGAGCGCGCACGAGACGTTCGTGCAGACCTCGACGAGGTGGGTGCCGATGGGTTCGAGGTGGAACATGTCGTAGAAGGACGCGACCGCCATGCAATAGGCCGGCGTCTCGCCGAGCCCCTCGGCCACCTCGCGGAAGGCCTCCGGCGAGAGCCAGCCGTAGCGCTCCTGCGCGAGCCGCAGCGCGGGCAGGGTCGCCGAGCGGGCCTCGGGATAGAGCGCGACCAGGTCGCGGATCTCGTCGTACAGCGCGCTCACCGGTCGGTGTCCCCCATCACGGCGTCGAGCGAGCCGATGACTGCGACCAGGTCGGCGATCGCGACGTCTTTCATGCACGACGCCGTCGCCTCGAGCGCGACGAAGGAGGGAGCGCGGAACTTGACTCGCCACGGTTTGGGGCCGCCGTCGGAGACGAGGTAGACGCCCGACTCGCCGCGCGGCGACTCGACGGCGACGTAGACCTCGCCTTCGGGAACGCGGTAGCCCTCGGTCACGATCTTGAAGTGATGGATCAGCGATTCCATCGAGGTGTGCAGCTCCTCGCGCGGCGGCAGCACGACCTTGCGGTCGTCCGCGATCCACGGCTCGCCCTGCATCTCCTCCAGTCGGTCGATCGACTGCGCGACGATCCGGATCGACTCGCGCATCTCGTCCATCCGGACGCGGTAGCGGTCGTAGACGTCGCCGCCGTGGTAGACCGGAACCTCGAAGTCGACCTGGTCGTAGGCCAGGTACGGCTCGCGCTTGCGCAGGTCCCAGTCGACGCCCGAGGCGCGCAGCACAGGCCCGCTCTGCCCCAGGGCGATCGCGTCGTCGGCGGAGAGGAGGCCGACTCCGCGAGTCCGCTCGAGCCAGATCTTGTTGTCATCGAGGAGCGCCTCGTACTCGTCGATCGCCTTCGGCATCCGCTTGCAGAAAGCACGCGCGTCGGCGTAGAAGCCCTGCGGGATGTCCTCGGCGAGCCCGCCGACCTGGAAGTAGCGCGTGTGCATCCGCACGCCGGTGACCATCTCGAAGAGGTCGAGGATCAGGTCGCGCTCGCGAAACGTGTACCAGAACATCGAGATCGCGCCGATCTCGAGCGCGGAGGTGCCGAGGTAGACGAGGTGAGAGTGGATCCGGACGAGTTCGCAGAGCGCCATCCGCATCCACGTCGCCTTGCGCGGGATCTCCAGCTCGAGCAGCTTCTCGATCGCGAGCACGAAGACGAGCTCGTTGTACTGGAACGAGACGTAGTCGACCCGGGCGGGATAGGTGACGCCCTTCCACCAGGTCTTCTGCTCCATCGTCTTCTCGAAGCCGGTGTGCAGGTAGCCGATCACTGCCGAGATCCCGACCACCTGCTCGCCGTTCAGGTCGACGATCAGCCTGAGGACGCCGTGCGTGGACGGATGGTTCGGCCCGAAGTTGACGGTCAGGATGTCGTCGAACGGCACCTCGGCCGGGTTCGGCGAGAGCGCCGTCGGGATCGGGCTTGGGATCCGGGAGCCCTCGTAGATGGCGCGGCTGCGGTCGACGACGGCCATGTCTCTTATTCCTCGCCCGAGAAGCGCACGGGCTCGCCGCCGATCGGATAGTCCTTGCGCAACGGATGGCCTTCCCAGTCGTCGTCCATTAGGATCCGACGGAGGTTCGGGTGGCCCTCGAAGGGGATGCCCATCATGTCGTAGGCCTCCCGCTCGTGCCAGTCGGCGGTCGGCCAGACGGGAACGACGCTGGCGACGGCCTCGCCGTCGTCGAGCCAGACCTGAAGCCGGATGCGAGCGGGGTCGTCGCTGACGCGGAGCAGGTGATAGCTGAGCGAGAAGCGCTTCGGCTTCGGCAGCGGCCGGCGCGCAAAGCCCTGCGAGCCCGGCGCGTTCAGGTCGCGACCTCCTGCGGTGCCGATGTAGCCGGCGACGCCGAGCTCGGCCCAGCCGAGGTAGTCGGCGGCGGCGATGTCGGCGAGCAGGTTGAAGCCCGCGTCGTCGCGCAGGTGCGTCGCCGCCTCGACGAGGCGAGCGGGGTCGACGACGAGCGTCGTCTCGCCGAACGCCTCGCGCGTCTCCACGAGCCCCGGAACGCCCTCGTACGCCATTACGAGGCGACTCCGCGGATCTGGTAGGCCGGCGGGACGCCCGCCATCACCTTCTCGTGGAGGCGGACGATCCCCTCCATCAAGGCCTCGGGCCGCGGGGGACATCCGGGCACGTGGATGTCGACCGGGACGATCCGATCGACGCCCTGGAGGATCGTGTAGTTGTTGAACATCCCGCCGGAGCTCGCGCAGGCACCCATCGCGATCACCCACTTCGGCTCGAGCATCTGGTCGTACACCTGGCGGAGCGGGGCGGCCATCTTGTGCGCGACCCGCCCGGAGACGATCAGGAGGTCGGCCTGCCGCGGCGAGGAGGAGAAGCGCTCCATCCCGAAGCGGGCGATGTCGTACCGCGACGAGACGATCGACATCATCTCGATCGCGCAGCAGGCGAGCCCGAACGTGTCCGGCCACATCGAGTTCGTCTGCGCCCAGGCGACCGCCTTCTGCAGCGTCGTCAGCCCGAGCGCGTCTTCGAGATCCTCGACCTCCTGCTCGAAGACGCCCGGCCCTTTGGTCGGCCAGAGCAGGCGCTCGCTCTGGAGGCCGGCCTTCGCGAGCGGCCGCTTCGAGGCGCGGTTCTGGTCGACGGACTTGTCTAGCGCCATTCGAGCGCGCCTTTGCGCCAGATGTAGATGTAGGCGACCGCGAGGATCGCGACGAAGACGAGGAACTCGATCAGGCCGAACCAGCCCAGCGCCTCGAGCACGATCGCAAGGGGATAGAGAAAGACGATCTCGATGTCGAAGAGGATGAAGAGCATCGCCGTCAGGTAGAAGCTGACCGTGAAGCGCTGCTGCTTCGGCGAGCCCTGTGAGACCCCGGACTCGAACGGGAGGAAGCGCGCTTTCACCCGCCGCTTCGGCGGGGTCGCGAAGATGAACGAGAACGCGATCATCGAGGCCGGGATCACGGCTGCGAAGAGCGCATAGACCAGGAAGGGGAAATAGTCGCCGAGCATCCGGTTCGGGCGAACGCTAGCAAGTCACGAGCGGGCGCACGAAGAGAGGTGAAAACCCCCGAACCAAGCGGCTCGACGCTGTTACAAAGTCGCGGCTTCGGCGCCCTCGGCGGACCTTGCTACGATCCCCTTGTGGCCACCGTCGAACACCCCACGACTCTCGTCTCCCTGACCGCCGGCGCGGCGGACAAGATCCGCGAGTTGATGGCAGAGGATTCGACGGGTGAGAGCAGCGTGCTCAGGGTCGCGATCCAGGGCGGCGGCTGCTCCGGGTTCCAATACGGCCTCGGGTTCGACTCGGGCCCCGCGGAGGGCGACGAGCAGATCGAGCAGCACGGCGTCACCGTCGTGATCGACCCGCACAGCGCTCCGTACTTGAAGGGCGCCACGATCGACTTCCTCACCGGCCTCGCGGAGTCCGGGTTCAAGATCGACAATCCGAACGCCCAGGCCTCGTGCGGCTGCGGTCACTCGTTCACGGTCGAGGAGGGCGCAGACGCGCCCGAGTCGACCTCGGGCGGCGCCTGCGGCTCTGGCTGTTCGCACTAGCTCGCTTCGCCGGCCCTCTTGAGCTTGTCCAGCTGCGAGCCCAGCTCGCTGTCGGCCGGCAACTCGCCGTTCGGCGACATCTGATCGACGACGTCGGGCAGGACCTGGGCGACCGCGTCGGCCGCCTCGTCCTTGGAGACGCCCAGCTTCTCCGCGATGCTCGCGATCTCGTCGTCGCCGACGGCGCTCCGGATGTCTTCGCCCGCGACGGCCTCGTTCGCGCCGGTTCCGACCCACGAGTCGGCCTGGGCCGACTTCCCGTTCGCCTGCAGGCCGGCCAGGATCTTCTTCAGACCTCCGTTCGCGAGCAGGGAGGCGACGGCCGGGAGCAGCATCCGCAGCATCGGGTTGCCACCGAGCCCACTCCTGCCTCCGCCTGAGCCACCGAGGATTCCACCGAGCAGCCCGCCGAGGCCGCCGCCCGCTCCGCCGCTGCCGCCGAGCCCGCCGAGGAGGTCTCCGAGACCGCCACCGCCGCTTCCTCCTGCCGCACTCTTCTTCAGGTCGTCGAGACCACTCATGCTCGCTCCTTCGCTCCGGTTGATTGACGCAATCTGCTCGTGCATACCCGCAGGGCGCAGGCGCGTAGCATCGGCGCCGTGGGCGTGCAAGGATTTCGCGTCGCCGTCGTCGGCTCCGGGCCGGCCGGGTTCTACGCGGCCGCAGCGCTCGTCGCGAGCGAGCTCGCGGTCGAGGTCGATCTGATCGAGCGCCTGCCGACGCCTTGGGGCCTCGTCCGGCTCGGAGTCGCGCCCGATCATCCGAAGATCAAGGCGGTCTCTCGCGCCTTCGAGAAGACGGCCCAGCAACCGGGGTTCCGCTTCTTCGGGAACGTCGAGATCGGGCGCGACGTCGAGCACGCGGAGCTGGCCTCGCTCTACGACGCCGTCGTCTACTCCGTCGGGGCCCAGACCGACCGCCAGCTCGGAATCCCGGGTGAGGATCTGCCCGGATCGTGGCCCGCCACCGCATTCGTCGCCTGGTACAACGGCCACCCGGACTTCCAGGAGCTCGCGTTCGACCTCTCGCACGAGCGGGCGGTCGTGATCGGGAACGGGAACGTCGCGCTCGACGTCGCCCGGATGCTCGCGCTGACGCCCGGGGAGCTCGCGCCGACCGACACCACGGACGCCGCGATCGCGGCAATCAACGAGGCGGGCATCCGCGAGATCGTCGTCGTCGGCCGGCGCGGCCCGGTGCAGGCGGCCTGGACGCCCGTCGAGGTCGGGGAGCTCGGAGAGCTCGCGGGCGCAGACATCCTCGTCGATCCCGCCGACCTCGAGCTCGACCCGGCGAGCGAGGCCGAGCTCGAGGCCGCGGCACCGACGGTCAAGCGGAGCATCGAGCACCTGCGCGAGTACGCCGTCCGCGAGTCGGCGGGCAAGCCCCGTGCGATCAGGCTCCGGTTCTACTCCTCGCCCGTCGCGATCCACGGCGAGGGCAAGGTGGAGGCGATCGAGCTCGTCCGGAACGAGCTCGTCTCCGGGCGCGCGGTCTCGACCGGCGACACCGACCTGCTTTCCTGCGGGATCGTCTTTCGCAGCGTCGGCTACCGCGGGGTGCCGGTGCCGGGTGTTCCCTTCCACGAGGGCTCCGCCACGATCCCGAACGAAGGCGGCCGCGTCGAGCCGGGCCTCTATGTCGCCGGCTGGATCAAGCGCGGCCCGAGCGGCGTGATCGGGACGAACAAGAAGGACGCGACCGAGACCGTGCAGCTCCTGCTCGAGGACGCCCGCGGCGGCCTCTTGCCTCCCCGCTCGGACGGAACGCTCGAAGAAGTGCTCGAGGACAAGGGGATCGACGCCGTGGTGTACGCCGGCTGGGAGGCGATCGACCTGGCCGAGCGCACGGCCGGGGAGCCCCTCGGTCGCCCTCGGGTGAAGCTGTGCGGCTGGGACGAGCTCCTCGCCGCCGGCCGCTCCGCGTAGAAGCCAATTTCGTGGCATCCCTCGTTCGAGGGACGACCTGGGCGGCCAGGGAGCCGACAAGCAGATGGTGGAGCGGCGCACGGTCGAGTGTCTTCGCTGCGGTCATTCCCGGATGTTCACCCCGGGGCCGTGGCGCTATCAGGAAGCGGGCGAGTGCCCGCGCTGCAACTACGTGGGCTGGGCGTTCTCCTCCGAGCTCTCGGAGCGGACGAGGCGCCTCTTCCGCGACCTCCCGCTCGAGCGCCGCCTCGCGTTGCGAACCGTCTAGCCGGCGCCACCCCACCGCTAGACTCGATCTCGTGAGCACCGAGGAAAAGCGCGATCTCTGGGGCGGCGAGACGCAGAAGGCGATCGGCAACTTCCCGGTCTCCGGCGAGCCGATTCCGGTACCCGTCGCGCGCTGGCTCGGCCGGATCAAGGCCGCCGCCGCGCGTGTGAACGCGGAGCTCGGGCTCCTCGACGCCGAGAAGGCCGAGCGGATCGCCGCCGCGGGAGATCGCGTAGCCGCCGGTGAGCACGACGACCAGTTTCCGATCGACGTCTTCCAGACCGGATCGGGCACGAGCTCGAACATGAACGCGAACGAGGTGATGGCCGCGCTCGCCGGGGAAGGCGTCCATCCGAACGACGACGTCAACATGGGGCAGAGCTCGAACGACGTCTTCCCGTCCGCCGTCCACCTGGCGGCGCTCGGCGAGCTCGAGTACGACCTCCTCCCGGCGCTCGAGCAGCTCGCCGTCAGTCTCGAAGCGAAGGCCAAGGAGTTCGACGACGTCGTCAAGTCCGGCCGGACGCATCTGATGGACGCGGTCCCGGTCACTCTCGGCCAGGAGTTCGGTGGCTACGCGGCGCAGGTGCGCCAGGGAGCCGAGCGGGTCCGGGACTCGCGCAAGCGGCTCGGCCAGATCCCGCTCGGCGGCACCGCGGTCGGCACCGGCCTGAACACCCACCCCGAGTTCGCCGAACGCGTCCGCAAGCTGCTCATCGATGACACCGGCCTCGCGATCTCGCCGCCCGCCGATCCGTTCGAGTCGCAGGCCGCCCGCGACGGCCTGGTGGAGGCGTCCGGAGCGCTGAAGACGGTCGCCGTCAGCCTGACGAAGATCGCGAACGACCTCCGGCTGATGGGGTCGGGCCCTCGCGCGGGGCTCGGCGAGATCTTCCTCCCCGAGCTCCAGAAGGGCAGCTCGATCATGCCCGGGAAGGTCAACCCGGTGATCCCGGAGGTCGTGACCCAGGTCGCGGCGCAGGTGGTCGGGAACGACACCGCGATCGCCGTCGGCGGTATGCAGGGCCACTTCGAGCTGAACGTGTTCGTCCCGCTGATGGCGCGGAACCTGCTTCAGTCGATCTCCCTCCTGGCCGCCGCATCCCGCCTACTCGCAGAGAAGTGTGTGGACGGGATCGAGGCGAACCGGGAGCAGAACCAGCTCTACGCCGAGCTGACGCTCTCGGCGGCGACCGCGCTCAATCCGTACATCGGCTACGACAAGGCGTCCGAGATCGTCAAGGAAGCCGCGTCGTCGGGCCGGTCGCTCCGCGAGGTCGCGCGCGACGCCGGCGTCGACGACGAGACGCTGGACACGGCGCTGGACTTCCGCGCCATGGCCAAACCGCACGACGCCTGAACGTCGCTCGCGTCTACTGGCCGGGCGCGTCGAGCGGCATCGGGCACATCCGCTCGGGGAGCTTCAGGACGGCGCGGCTGCCGGCTGCCCCGGCGGCGAATCCGTCCATGGTGCAGGGGTCCCTGGGGGACACACCGGTGAAGACGACCGTGAACGTCCCCGTCCGGGTGGCACGGACGATCCGGACGAGGCGTGCTCCGTCGACGCGGGCCGTGACGCGGACGCGCTCGACTGCCTTGAAGCCGGCGCCGCGGAGCGTCAGCGGGCTGGTACTGGCTGCCCGCAGGCTCGGCTTCGTCGCGACGGCCGCACTACCGGCGACCGGCAGGGCGGCGATGATCATCAGGGCAGCGATGATGGCGATGAAACCGCGCACGGTAAATGAGTCTATCCAGATATTCCGCGTTGTAACTTGGGCGATAGCGCTTGCGAAAAGTTGGCCACCGGAGGATGGCGTTTGGTCCGCGGATCGCTTATATTCGCTCCTGCGACGCCGTGGGGGCGTCGAAGGATAAAGGGGGGGAACGAAGATATGAGGCGCAGACGCATCGGGTGGCTCGTCCTATCCCGGCATCGCATTGTTTTTGGCTCTCGGGATCGGCACGGCGTCGGGTGACGTCACCTCCGGGACGCTTCGGAACAACGCAGGCAAGGCGATCGATCCTTCGGGAAGCTTCGACTTCAGGGACGTGCAACTCGGCACGAGCCTGACGCAGTGTCCGCAGGCGGGTCTCGACCCGAACGGCCAGCCGAAGCCGCTCAACAACAATCGCTCGATGGACAAGGTCGAGCAGCTCTCGCAGGGCGGCGACGACCGGCGTGCGAACCCGGAGTACAGCTGCTTCCCGCAGAACGAGGTCTCGATCGACGTCAACCCGACCGACCCGTCCAACATCATGACTTCGCAGAACGACTACCGACTCGGGTTTGGGTCGTCGGGCATCAACTCGTCGACGAACAATGGCAACAGCTTCTACTCGCTCATCGCGCCGTTCCCGTCGCTGCCGAGCGGCGACAACCTCGACGGCGGCGGCGACCCCGTGTCGCTCTTCGACCGCGCGGGCATCGCCTACTACACCGACATCAACTTCAACCGCACCGACGACACGAACGGCATCTGGGTCCGCCGCTCGACCAACGGCGGCTTCACCTGGACGCGCCCATGCGTGGCGATCGACAACACGCCGGGCGATCCGACCGACGATTCCGCCCGTTGCGGCGGTGCGGGCGATCCGCGCCAGCCGGGCGACGGCACCGTCATCTTCAACCAGGACCCGACGGCGGGGGTAGGGAACGGCGATGCGCCGTTCGCCGACAAGGAGTACACGGCCGCCGGACCGCGTCCGGCGGGTGTTCAGCCCGTCTGCTTCGGGCCGAACACGCGGACCCCGACGATGTGCAACCCGGACGTTGTCGGCGTCGACCGGCTGTACGTCACCTTCACGCTGTTCACGGCAACGAGTGCGGAGATCCAGTTCAGCTTCTCCGACGATCAGGGCCGCTCGTGGTCTCCGCCGCGGACGATCAGCGGCAGCGCCCCGTTCTGCTCGTTCGGTGCCGGCAACGCGTGCGACTTCAACCAGTTCTCGGTCCCGACCGTGAACCCGGTGACGGGTCTGCTCGGCATCACGTTCCAGAACTTCAACACGAACGACGAGAACCAGTACCTCTTCGTCCGCTCGCGTGACGGCGGCACGACGTTCGAGGGGCCGTTCTTCATCACCCCGACCTTCGACCAGAACTATCCGCGTTCGGGCTCGTCCCGTCCGGACTGCTCGCCGCGCGGCCAGCAACGCGGGCGTGCGGTGCTCACGAACTCGTGCTTCCGCGTCAACTCGGGCGGCGCAGTCGTTGCCGACCGCCGCGGCGGAGAGTTCGCAGACGACTTCTACATGGTCTTCTCGGACAACCGGAACGGCACGCGCGTGAGCTCGAACTCTGACGTGTTCATGTTCACGTCGAAGGACGGCGGCTCGACCTGGATCGGGCCGACACGGGTGAACAACGACACGTCCCGCACCCCGGTCAACCGCGACTGCACGAGAACGACCGGCACGCCGCCGGTGGTGAACCCGGCCTGCGCCGAGACCTTCGGCAACGACCAGTGGTTCCCGTGGCTCGACATCAGCGAGAAGGGCGACCTCGTCGTCGTCTTCCAGGA
>Ga0136611_10002001_pt1 | contig 14171 bp, 15 predicted proteins | sample AntDrymUQ2232306_2_FD_106645 | JGI IMG/M metagenome (GOLD analysis project Ga0136611, IMG submission 106645) | Polar desert sand microbial communities from Dry Valleys, Antarctica - metaG UQ223 (23.06) | ecosystem: Environmental > Terrestrial > Soil > Desert | place: Antarctica: Dry Valley...
GAGATGTGGGCAAACTACGAGTACTTCATCAAAGCAATCATCCCGGTGGCGGAAGAAGCCGGTGTCCGGTTGGCGCTGCATCCAGACGATCCGCCGGTGGCGAGCTTGGCCGGTGTGGCGCGAATCTTCAACAGCTTTGAAGGATTCAAGCGCGGCTCGGAAGTGGTAGATAGTCCCAACTGGGGCCTGGACTTCTGCATGGGGTGCTGGTCTGAGATGGGTGGTCACGAGAATGTGATCCGCGGCATCCAACATTTTGTGCCTAAGGGCAAGATCTACTACGTCCACTTCCGGGACGTGGTGGGCACAGCAGACAACTTCGCCGAATGTTTCTTGGGCGAAGGCAACGTCAACTTGGTCGGCGCTATGCGCGCTTTCAAGGAGAATGGGTTCACCGGCTTCTTAATTGACGACCATGTGCCCCACATGGTGGACGACAGTGACTGGGGCCACCGTGGTCGCGCCTACGCCACCGGGTACATGATGGCGCTGCTCTCAGCGGTGAGTCAGTCGGCGTAGCGCAGACGTGGTCCGCATTAGGAAGAGTGCTACAGAGGCAGTGTGACTGTCCGGCGTTCTTCGGCGGACTTGTAGGCGCCTAGGATCATCTCCACGGCGCGCTTGCCGTCTTCTGCGGTGACGCGCGTGGGGGTGCCTTCGGCGAAGCCGTGGGCGTAGTCGGTCCACAAGCGGCGGAATCCGGTGCCCCACTCGGGGTCTTCCAACAGGGCGTGCTGGGAGCGGTCGCCGTAGCGCTTCTCAGAGAGCGCATTGATGCCGCGCGCGCTGCTGATCTCCACGAAGCCGTCCGGACCATAGAAGGTGATGCGGTGCTCGTGAGGCCCAATTGGTAGACCAAAGGTGCCGGTCATCTCCGCCAGTGCGCCCGACTCAAATCGGTAGATCGCCACCGCCGTGTCCTCGGCGGTCATGTCGACGACCTTGCGTTGCGAGGTGATGCATGTCACCTCGCTCACCTCTCCCAGCACTGTGCGCAGGATATAAGCGGGGTGAACTGCCTGCGCCAGCAGGACGCCGCCCCCGCCGGCCTTAGTGCCTAACCACGGCCGTACGCTCACCGTGCGCGGTGGTTCAAGACCCAGAGTCTGTGCGAGGAATACCTCACCGATCGCACCGCCCTGGATGAACTCCTTAACTGCATCCGTGCCGGGATCGTAGATGCGGTTGTGTACGGGGCGAAGCTGCTTGCCTGCTTTCAGCGCAGACTCGATCATCTGGTCACACTCGTCTATGGAGGTGCCCATTGGCTTCTCGACCACGACGTGGTGCCCTGCCTCTAGCGCTTCGATTGTGAAGCGCGCGTGGACATCGTGCGGAAGCAGTAGCGCGACGACGTCGATGTCGCTTTGGCCTCGCACGTCTTCCCACGAATCGTAGATGCGCTCGACGCTGAACTCAGTCGCCCGCGCCCGCGCTCGCTCAGCGCTCTGATCAAAGACGCCGGCCACTTCAACCAGTGATGGCTCGTTGGCCTGGATCGCACGGAGGTGCGCGCGTGAAATCTCACCGCAGCCCACAACGGCTACCCGCACCGGCCCGTTGCGTCTGGTCGCTTTCATCGCGCGTCAACTTTGAGGTAGTTCACTTCGCCGGTCTGCGATCGCACCTGGGTTGGGCGAATCATGATCTCTTCGATAAGCGCGCGTTGGGGCAACGCTGCGACCATGACCACTGCTTCGGCCACATCTTCGGGCTGCAACATGGCGGCACGCGCGTCCGCCGGAGGCATCACCGGCCGCGCTTCCATGATGGGCGTATTAACTTCACCGGGAAAAATGGAGCACGCGCGAATGCCGAACTGTCGCTCTTCGTCATTAATGGACTGCGTGAGCGCCGCCTGCCCCCACTTGGAAGCGCTGTACGCCACACCTGCGAGCGCGCCCGCCTTCTTAGCGGCCATTGAAACCAGGTTGATGATGGTCCCGGACCTCTGCTTACGCATAGTTTCAAGCGCGCGCCGGGCGGTGTAGAACGCACCGGAGAGGTTGATGTCTATCACGTTCCGCCAGTCATCGAGAGGGATATCGTGGATGTTGCGTACCTTGGTGTTGGTCCCCGCGTTGGCGAACACCAGGTCCAGTCGCTGCCATTGCTTTTCCACGACATCAAATAGGCGGTCGACTTCCTCGGGCTTTGAAACGTCCCCAGCCATCACTAGCGCTTCCCCGCCGAAGGCGCGGATCTGGCGAGCTGTCTCTTCAAGTGGCTCCTCTCGGCGGCCGGACAGCGCTACCTTCGCCCCCTCGGCCGCGAGCGCAACCGCGCTCGCCCGCCCAATGCCGGTTCCGGCGCCGGTGACCACCGCGACCTGCCCTTCCAGGCGCCGCAGCGCCCGGTGCTGGTCAATAAATGACTGCTCGACTATCTCACCTGTCATTGGGCGCCGAGTCTACCTCTTGCCTTCGAGCCGCCGGCGGCGTAGGATGTGGTGACGGCATGGCGCTGGACAGAATTTCAACAAGTGGACTATCTGCGCAATCACGCGTTGTCGAAAACGTCGCGCACAACATCAGCCAGCTCAACGTTGAGAATCCACTGCTCATCCGGACGCGCCTGCGGTCTGAGGCGGTCCCACCAGCGGGACCGGGGGGCGTTCGCGCGGAATCTGAGATGGCTCAACGCCTGGCGAGCGGCCCGGTCCTTAGTCCGGACCTCCAGGAGTCATTCGTTCGGGACGAGGTTGATCTGGGCCAAGAGCTCACAAACGCGCTTTCGGCCCGGCGCGCCTTTGATGCCAATCTTGCGGTTGAACGAACGTACCGCGACTTCTTCGAAGCAACGTTGAACCTGGGCGCCTAGCGCCCGGTACCGTACTAGCGCCTGGCCGGCCCTTCGCAACTTCGCCGCTCTGCCGTGCGTTCCCTGACCGACTGGCGCCGCTTTACGGCGGCCGCACTACAGGGATGAGGTACGCATGGCGCGACTAACGACGATTGAGGCCGTGACTGTAGTGGACGCCGACGCCGCCGCCGTATGGCAGGCGCTACTTGACCAGGCGCGCTGGCAGGATTGGGAGAATCCCGGTGTCCGGCTTGAAGGCGCGGAGGTAGCAGACGGGGCGTTTGAGCGTGTGGGGGACCGACGCCGCTGTGAAGTGGCGATAACCGGACTGCCGCTTGGGCGCCGCCGGCGAATCTGTTGGGATGAGCAGGTGACCGACGTTGACCCTGAGCGCACGCTGGAAGTCGAATCGCTCAGCGACCGAGCGTCAATTCGGCGCTGGCGCGTGCGCTTCTGGCTCGTCAAGCAACCTGACGAACAGACGCGCCTGCGCTGCCACGTTTCCTACCGCCCGGTCGCAATGACCGGTTGGCTCGCCGACCGGCTCTTCTTGCGTAGCCGCGTCGAGGCCGCCACTAGCGCATGGCTCGCCTCGCTGGCCGGCTCCTTCAACGCGACCCAGGAAAACGAGGGCCCCGTAGATCTACCTGAACCGCTGCCAGACGTGACTGGCCGGCTGGTGGCTGCATAGTAGCGCTCCTGGTGTAGGCTCTGTTAACCTTATGCATTAGGCATGATTAACACTGTTTCAAGGCGTGCCGTTTGTGGCAGCATAGGTGCATTCCCATTTATCGCCGCGTGCGGCAGTGAGGCACTTTCGCAGCGCACCGTTCCGGCGAGCACGTCCCCGGCGCAGTCGAGCGCGCTTGAGAAGGAGATGGTGCTTTACTCGGCGCGGAAGGAAGAGCTGTTCGCTCCTACTATCAAGCTCTTCGAACAGAAGAGCGGCGTCAAGGTCATTGTTAAGAGCGGCGCGACCGGCGAACTGGCGCTGCTGGTCGAACAGGAGCGTGCCAGCCCGCGCGGCGATGTGTACTTCACAACCGATGCCGGGGACGCCGATTCCCTGCGCGTGAAGAGCCTGATGGATCCCTACAAGTCAGTGCAGGCCGAAAAGATCCCGGCTGAGTTCAAGGCCGCCGACGGATCATGGACCGGCATTATTGGTCGCAGCCGAAATATCATGGTCAACACAAATCTGGTAAAGCCAGATGAGCTGCCGAAATCGGTATTTGACCTCACGTCGTCGAAGTGGAAAGACAAGGTGGCGCTAGCGTCCATCCGGGAGGGTGGCGTGCGTCTCTGGCTAGCCAGCCTGATTGCCGTGAAAGGGGAAGAGTTCACGACCAAGTATCTGACCGATATGCTTGCCAACGGCGCGAAGGTGCTAGCCAATCACACCGAGGTCACCAACTCAGTCTTGCGCGGAGAGCTGCCGTTGGGGTTGACCAACCACTATTACTTTGTCCCCAAGAAGCGGGAAGGAGCGCCGCTGGACCTGATTTACCCCGATCAGGGCGCATCCGAGATGGGGACGCTCGTTACGCCGCTCGTCGCTGGTATTGTCAAGGGCGCACGTAACCCGCGTGCCGCGCGCGCCTTTGTAGACTTCCTCCTTTCACCCGAGGGGCAGGTACCCATGACGATGCAAGAGCAGGAATTCCCACTTGTGCCTGGCGCGCCGCTTGGCGCTGCCGCAGTATCCGGTGTGAGGGCGATTGATCAAATCAAGCGTCCCGCGGTGGAGTTTTTGAAAGTGGCCCAAGCACAGAAGCGCGCCGTGGATCTCTACACGCCGCTGCTGACCGGCTAAGCGGCAAGCACGCACCGCCATCTTCGCCCGAGGCGTGGGCGTGCGCGGCTTAGCCAGCGTCGCACTAATAGTAGTGTGCGCCGGCCTGGTTGGTGGGCCGCTGCTGGCGCTGGCGGTGATGGTTGGGGAGGGTGAACCTGCGGCAGTCATGATCGCGCTCACTCGCGCTCAGCTGCCGACGCTGGCATTGAGTGTCTTTTCAATGGGAGCCGGCGCCGTGGCGTGGGCGCTGGTGGCCGCGGTGCCGCTGGCTTGGTTGGTCGAGCGCACGGATATGCCGTTCCGCCGCGCTATCGTCTGGCTTGCGCCGTTGCCTTTGGCCGTCCCGCCATATGTCGCCGCAATTGCATACGCGCAGCTCCTTGGCCGTGCTGGAACGCTCCACACGTGGCTAGCGACGGCGCAGGGCGTTCCGCCGAGCGGCCTGGCATGGCCAATCTTTATCTACGGAAATGGTGGCGCAGCCTTCATTTTGGGGCTTTTCACCGCGCCGAGTTTGTTCTTAATTGTGCGTGCAGCGCTTACGCGTGCGTCGCCGACATTGGAGGAAGCATCGCGCGGGCTTGGGTTTGGGCCGTGGCGGACCTTTCTGCGGGTGACTCTGCCCCTCATTTTTCCCGCCATCGCGGGCGGAGCCATCCTGGTTTTCGTGTATGCGGCGGTGGACTTTGGCGTTGTGTCGTTGTTGCGCGCTCGCACCGTGACCACAACGCTGTACACGTACCTGCTTTCCGGCTATTCGCGTCCGGCATCGGCTGCAATCGCCCTCGGGCTAGTTTCGGTGATATGGGTGTGCCTTGCCTTCCAGTCGCTCGCGCTGAGGCGCGTCACGCCGGCCGGTCAGGGACAACGCGCACACTTTGGCGCGCGCGTATTGTCGCTGGGTGCGTGGCGTTGGGTTGCGCTGGTCTACGCGGTGGTTGTGCTCGGCTTGGGCCTACTAGTGCCCGTCGCCGTACTGGTCGGAAACGCAGCGCAGCTCGGCGCTGATCTCCTGCCGGCCTTCATGCTCGCGCAACTGCCGTATCTGAGACGTAGTTTGTACGTTTCGGCGGCTGGTGCGAGCTTCGCTCTGCTCCTCTCGCTCATCGTGGCGCTGGCGCGCGTGTATTTGCGGGTAGCGCGGCCGGCCGGCACTCTGTTGCAGGCCGGCTACGCACTGCCGGGAACCGTTCTGGGGATCGCGCTGGTGGCGCTCCTATTGCGCGTGGTGCCAGATTTGTACGGCACGGCCGGCGCGCTCATCATTGCTTACGTCGTCATGTTCTCGGCGCCGGCGTTTCAGGCCAGCCGCAGCGCATTGGTACAGGTCACGCCATCCCTGGAAGCAGCTGCGCGTGGCCTTGGCAGCTCGCCGGTGGAGGTGCTGCGGCGCGTCACACTGCCCCTGGCTGCGCCCGGATTGGTGGGCGGCTGGGCGCTCTGCTTTGCTCTTGCATTTCGAGAGCTTGCTGCCACCATTGTTATTCGTCCACCCGGCTACGATACGCTCGCCGTGAGAATCTGGGCGCATACCATGGATGTGGGGCCGGACCCACGCGCGTCGGCCGTGGCGCTGTTAATGCTTGTCGTCGCGGCCGGCGTCTGGATCGTTGCATGGCGATTTGGAAATAGGCAGTGAAGAGTGCCAGTGCTTCAGGCGCGAGCTCACCGGTGGCGGAGCTGCGGAACGTTGCCCGCCGCTATCCGCCGATCTCGGGTGCCATTGACAGATCGCACCCTGCGGCGGTGGAAGACGTCTCACTGGCGATCCACCAGGGTGAGGTCCTGGCGCTGCTCGGACCAAGTGGCTGCGGCAAGAGCACCATGCTTCGGCTGGTGGCGGGCCATGAACGGCCGGACGCCGGTGAGGTCTGGCTGGATGGCGTGCTCGCCGCGACCGCAGTCCGCGCCTCAAAGGCCGTGTGGCTGCCGCCCGAGCGCAGGAACATTGGCATGGTCTTCCAGGACTATGCGCTATTCCCGCATCTGAGCGTGGCGGAAAACGTAGCGTTTGGGCTAGCGAGGACCTGGCGCGGTGCGCGGCGAGAGCGCGTCTCGGAGATGCTTAAGCGAGTAGGCCTCGCGCAGTACGCTGACCGGCTGCCGCATCAACTCTCGGGGGGGCAGCAGCAGCGCGTGGCACTAGCGCGCGCGCTGGCGCCACGGCCGCGTGCCGTCCTGCTCGACGAGCCTTTCAATACACTGGACGCCGGCCTGCGGGATCAAGTCCGACGTGATCTGTTGACACTTCTTCGGGATGAGGGCGTCGCCGTGCTGCTCGTGACACACGATCAGGATGAAGCCCTTACCTCGGCGGATCGTGTGGCAGTGATGAGGGCGGGCAGGATCGACCAGAACGACGTGCCAACGACGCTCTACAACCGTCCCATGACGCGCTTTGTCGCGTCGTTCGTCGGTGAAGGGAGCTTTGTGCCCGCTGTGATCGGCCCGGGCCGGGTGGACACGCCGTTTGGCGCCATTCGCGCCGCTGGGCCCGAGACGTGGCTCCATAATGAGGGCGTGGACGTGTTGGTGCGGCCCGAGGACGTGTCCATCGAAGCGCGGGTTGATGGAAATGCAGTGATTAGCGGCCGGCGTGCACGCGGCTCGGTGGTGGACTACAACCTCACGCTCCGTCCAGACCCCGTTCTGGCCCCACGCCGTTTATCTCCCGTCCAGCTCCATGTACACGCACCAGACTGGCTGGAAGCTGGCACTCCCGTCCAGGTCACATTGCGCCCTCGCCACCTGGTCGCCTTTCGTGGTGAGCAGGCCGTCATTGCGGCTTGTCTGGCGACGACGTGCTCTTGCCCGCAAGGCGAGACGTAAGCGACGAGTCTGCCGATGCGCAGGTAGACTACACGATGGCGTTTAGCGGCTCCTCACCGCGGGTGACGCGCTGAATGTTGGCGAAGATGGCGTGGATTTTGGTTCGGAAGGCGTCGATCGTGCCGGCCGATATGTGTGGGGTGACGACGACGTTCTCAAGTGAGTGAATCGGATTGCCGGCCGCAGCGGGTTCTTGCTCGAAGACATCCAGACCGGCGCCCGCGATTTGACCAATTGTGAGCGCGCGGTAGAGCGACGTCTCATCAACCAACGCTCCGCGCGCAGTATTTATCAGGATTGCGTGGGGCGGCATTAACGCGAGCTCGCCGTCCGAGATTATGTGCCTCGTCTGCGGTGTAAGCGGCAGGTGAAGACTCACAATGTCTGCCGTGCGCAGGAGTTGATCGAGTTCTGTGTAGGTCACTCCGGCCTCGCGCTCGGCGGCTGGTTGGGCGCGGAACGGATCAAAATAAATGACGCGCGCATCAAAAGCGTTAGCGCGACTCGCAACCGCACGCCCGATGCGCCCATAGCCAACCAGCCCAAGAGTTTTGCCTGCCAGCTCAAAGCTCGTGGAACGCAGCTCCCACACCGGCCACTGGCCTGATCTAAGTGCCGTTTCGGCTGTCCTCAGCCGCTTGTAAAGTGCAAGGATCAGCAAGAAGGTGTGCTCGGCGACGCCAATAGTAGTGCCTTCGGGAGTAAGGGCAACGCGTACGCCACGGGCGCGACAGGCGTCAACATCGATGTTGTCGTACCCGACACCCTGGTGCTGCACAAGCTTTAGCTTGGGCGCCGCGACCAGCGCTTCTTCGTCAACTTTGGTCGTAGCGGCGATGACGAAGCCGGCGGCGGAGATTCGCTGCAGCAGCTCCTGACGATTTCGGGTAGCACAAACGTCCAGTGTGTAGCCGGCGGGCAGCAGCTCTCGCACGACCGCTTCCAGATCCGATGGCAGCGGCTCCACGTACACAATATGGGCACTGTTCACAATGATGTCGCTTCGCTCTCTACCGCCCCTGCGATCCCGCTCTGCAGGTAATCGGTTGTTGGCACTCATCATGCTCAATGAGTGGAGTTCGTGGCACCCCGCGGTTGGAATATGCGCGCCGTCGGGGTGGGATATAATTGAGGTCGGAAAGCATGCTATTGGCTGATAACCAGACTCGCAGGCGTGGGGACGATCCATCTTGGGCGGACCGCGTGATTGACGCACTGCGCAGGGTCTTCGTCCCGGAGCGACAGCCGGTCCTCGTTCCGGTGGTAGTGCGACCGGGCATTATTATCCGGCGCGATTCGCGTAGCTAGGCACACCTCGACCGGTCCGAGACGGCGCCAGCCGCCTTCAGTGGGCGTGGCGCGACTCGTCAATTTCCAGCGTAGTGATGGAACGCGTTGCCAGATCTAGGATCTGCACCCGGTGGTTATTGGTGTCTCCTACCGCCAGGATGCCGCGACCGAGCGCCAGACCGCCAGGCTCGGAGAATGCCGGCTCCCGGCGATCCCCAACAAAGGAGCGAACCTCTCGCTTTGCAAGATCAAGCTTTTTGATCCGATGGTTGTAAGAATCGGCCACCAATACTGACGCTCCGTCTGGATCGTCTCCCCAGAACGCCACTGCCAGCGGATGCTGTAGCCGGGCGATCTCGAATTGACCGTCGACATCGCCGAACTCAAAAAGACCTGCTCCAACGAGCGTGGAGACGTTACCGCTTGCGAGATCGATCGTGCGCACTGCGCTCGTTTCGCTGTCGGCAACATAGAGCGTTTGGCGCTCACCGTCTAACGAGAGGCCGGACGGTTGAGCAAAGCACGCCTGGTCACGATTACCGTCTACGAGTGCCTCGCGACCAGTCCCGGCAAACGGAACGATGGTCCCTGCCGCTACGTCCATGGCCCAGATCTGGTGGGTACCGGCCATCGCCACATAGAGCAATCCCGCATCGTCGTGAGGGTCAACGTGCGAGCCTGCTTCGATGGGCGGATCAGCGTCTGGATCGGGAACAAACACCAAATCCCACGGACTTGAGAGCGCCGTCTCGAGCGCATTCCCTCCAACGCCGAACGAACGTGCCTGCTTTCCAGTGCCCGCAACTGTGGTGATCTCGCCACCCGCGGGGCTCATGCGCCGGATGGCGTGGTTCTCGGTATCGGCAATGTACACAACACCAGTGCGTGGATCGATCGCGATGCCTTGAGGCCAGTTGAAACGAGCTTGCTCGGGCGGACCGTCCACAAGTCCTGGCTGGCCATCCCCGACGATGTGGTGCACCGCGCCATCCATTAGCTGCAAGCCCATGATCACGAGGCGATGGTGGTTACTGTCGGAGATGTATATGTGGCCCCGGCCGCGTGTGTCCAGCGTGACTTTGCCCGGAAAGGCGAGCGGGCCCGCTTTTTCGGGTGCCGGGAGACCAGGGGAGCCGGTCGTACCGAAGTTTGTGACCCCGCGCTTCAAGGACCCAGAGGCATCGAACTCGGCAAGCATTTGATCGACGGCTCTGGCGATTGTCGCCGCCTCGAACTCGCCTTCGTGCTTACCGATCACGTTTCCATGCGGATCGACAAACATCAGCGTCGGCCAGGCGCGGCAGGCGTAGGCTTGCCAGATACTGAATTCGTGATCGTTGACCACGGGGTGGCGGATATTGTGCCGGCGAACCGCTTGAGCTACCGCCTCGGTCACGCGCTCTGCAGGGAATTTAGCGGAATGGACGCCAATGACCACCAGGCTTTCGGCGTAACGGACTTCAAGTTCCCGCAACTGCGGGAGGATGTGAAGGCAATTTATTCAGCAGAACGTCCAGAAATCCAGGAGGACGAGCTTGCCTCTCAGGCCGGCCATCCTGAGAGGCTGGTTGGTGTTTATCCAGGCCAGCCCGTCGGGAAACTCGGGCGCGTGTACCTTCCCCGCGAATGTCTCAGGCATGCCCGCGTCAGCAGATCCGAATTGACAGTGCTACTGCTGCGCTACTGCTGTGGCTTCGGCGCCTGGCTGTCGCCGCGAGTGAAGCTGAATGTTCCGCCCTTGATGGCCGGACTTTCCTGGCGCACCGAGGAAACCAGTGCATCATCGTCGGCGGCGCTCACCGCTAGCTGCTGAAAGACTTCTGGCTCCAGCTCGAGAGCAGTGAGCAGCTTCTTGTCGGCGGGGCAGGGGTAGACGTACTCGCCAATGGAACCCTTAGCGCCAGCGCGAGCCTTGTCGGACATGCGGGCGAGCCACTCTATTCCGCCTACAACGCGCGTCCGTGGACGCGGCTTCCATTCGTTCGCTTCAGCAACCCAGGCGCCATCCCAACGGTCATTCGGCAGCTGCTGCGTGTCTGACTCTGCTTGTGCCATGTCTACGTGCTCCTCATTCTCATCAACATCCTAAGGCTACCGGTGCTGACAACGGTTCCCTTCTGGTTGACCACTTCTAGCTCGAACCGTACCAGGCCGGCCTTGAGACGCGGCATGGCGCGAGTTTCCCCAATCCGGCCGCGCAGCATGATTGCATCACCAGGATAGACGGGTTGAGTGAACTTCCATTCATCAATCGAGCGGAATGCGATAGTCGTGTCAGTCAGTATTCCCGTTCCCCACGCCAGGCCGGCTGCCAGACTAACCACCAGCGCGCCGTGGGCGATGCGTCCCTCGAAGCCCTGCAGCCGGGCGAAGTCGTCATCGGTGTGTACGCGGTTGTTGTCGCCTGTGAGCCGGATAAACGCCTCAATGTCGGCGACGGTGACCGTGCGCTGCTCCGATACAAAGCCGGAGTCGGGCTTGAGCTCCTCAAAGTAGCGTCCCACGTACGCCCCTAGTCCTCAACGCGCTTAATGATGACGCACGAGTTGTGACCGCCAAACCCGAAATTATTGGACAGGGCGGCGCGGACGTTGACCTTACGGGCGTGATTGGGCACATAGTCTAAATCACATTCCGGGTCCGGGTTCTCGTAGTTGATGGTGGGTGGGACGATGCCATCGCGAATGGCGCTCACGCAGACCGCTGCTTCGAGCGCGCCGCAACCACCGGCAGAATGTCCCACCATGCTTTTGATCGAGCTCACAGGGATCTGATGGGCTCGATCACCAAAGACAATTTTGATTGCCTTCGTCTCAGTCGGATCGTTGATCTGGGTGCTGGTGCCGTGCGCCGAAATGTAGTCGATCTCATTGAGCGCGATTCCGGCGTCCTCAATGGCGGCGCGCATGGCCCGCACGGCGCCGCTGGCTTCGGGGTCGGGGGCGGTGATGTGAAACGCGTCCATGGAAGCGCCGTATCCTGCTACCTCCGCCAGGATCTGGGCGCCGCGCGCTTTGGCGCGCTCATAGTCTTCAAGGATCAGCGTCGTCGCCATCTCCGAAAAGACGAAGCCGTCGCGATCTCGATCGAAGGGGCGGGATGCCTTCTCCGGTGCGTCGTTGTATTTGGCGGTCAGGGCGCGCATATTGGCGAAGCTGGCGATGGCCACGGGCACAATGGCGGCCTCACAGCCGCCGGTGATGACGCTATCCGCCCAACCAAGGCGTATGGCGGCCATAGCCATGCCCATGGCGTCATTACTGGAGGCGCAGGCTGACGCGAGCGCCATGCCAACGGCTCGTGGCCCGAATTGCAGACCGATATGTCCGGCCGCGGCGTTCGGCATGAGCATAGGGATACTGAATGGACTGACGCGCTGCGCGCCTTTGCTTAGGCGCGTCCCTTCAGACTCAAGCACCGTCTCCAGTCCGCCAACACCCGTTGCATAAAGCGCACCAATTCGGTCCCGATTGCTCTCGTTAATCTCAAGTCCCGAATCTGCCAGCGCCTCCTTGGTGGCGGCAACCGCCAGCTGGCAAAAGCGATCCATGCGCCGGGCCTCGCGCGCGTCCATGTACTGTCCCGGATCGAAGCCTTTGACCTCCCCAGCGATGTGAACAGTCATGCCAAGCTCCACCGGATCAAACCGCGTAATTCGCGTTATGCCGGACTCGCCCGCCAGTAGCCTGGTCCAAGTCTCTGACCAGACGCGCGCGAGCGGGTTCAGCGACCCGATTCCGGTGATGACAACGCGACGGCGTTCGGCCATAGAACGGGACTTCGGCGGTCCTACGCTTTGCCGGCGCCCCGCCGGCCGCCCTGAGGCAGCTCGCGACCGTCATCGAGGTCAAGGCGATCGTACATCGTGCGGGCATCCTTGCGGTCGCCGTAGCCGGCGTCTGCCAGCATCTTCCAATGGCGCTCCCACCCTGCATCGTCGGCCGGCGTTCGCGTCTCGGAACGCTCGTTCCACTCCGCGATCTGTTCTGCTGTGAGCGGCCGGCGCTCCAAAAGCACTTTCAGCACCTGGTCGTCGGTCTCGTTGTTCTTGACAATGTCTTCGAACTCATCAGCCGTCACGCCGAATAGATCGAAGAGCTGTGTGCTGTAGCCCGCCTTGGCGTTGTACGCACCGGCCTTACTGGCGATGTGGGCGCGCATCTTGTCGATGCTGCGTGGAAGGAACCCGATATCGCCCAGCCGGTCATACGGGCTGCGCGGCGCGCCGTTAGTTAAATCCATTCTGTTCTCTCCTCTGCCGTGTTTCGTCTGTTGCGTGTCGTAAGTCTGATGTGGTGGTTAGATCTCGACGACCGAGATCACGTTGGTAGATGCGTCGCCGAGCCAGATTCGCCCATCGGCGCTACGCGTCATGGCATGGACCTCGGAGCCTTCAATGCGCCATTCGTCCAGGACCTTTCCGTCCCTTGGGTCCAGCTTGTACACGTGGCTGTGATTTGTCTCAACGACGTTGAGCGTCCCGTCTGACTCGTCCCAGAAAAGGCCGTGGGACCGCGCCGCGGGAAAGGGGATATCAGCCAGGAGCTCCCCCGTCTCGGCGTCAATGTGGTTGATGAGCTTAGTACCGGGCCGCGTGACCCACAGCGTACCGCTCGCGCCCGGGCCGGCGCTTAGCTTGCCTGCCGGCGCATTCACATGCAGCTCCGCTCTTGCTTCCGGCGCGGGCGGCGGCGTAACACCGCCTTCATATGGTCGCCATTGAAGTCCGTGGACACCTCCCTTCTCCGACTCAGGAAGGTGGAGAGCTGCGGTGCATTGGCCGTTAGCGGCGTCATGCCGGAAGACCATGGCCGGCCGCACGTTGGATGAAACCCACACCGAACCGGCGCCAAAGCTGGTGCCACTGGCGTTGCGCGCCGGAGAAGCGAAGCTTGACAGAGACTTGCCGTTGAAGTCCACCAAATAGGTGCGGTTATCTTGCTGGTCAGAAACCCACAAACCTTCCGGAACCGCCTCCAAGCCGTTGACCTGGGGCCCCGGACCCTTGAATACATCTCGCGCTTTCACTATTCGAATAGCGGTTGCAACCATCTGTCTGTACCTCCCTTTGCTCTGAATGGCCATTGTAGACCGCTAGATAGCCTGCCACCAGCGGTACCAGGGCAGCTCGCTCCAGTTGTGAAACCCCTGCTCCACGGTCCAGCCGGTCGCTTCGCGGCGAAAACCGTGCTTCGCGCGATAGAGCAGCGAATAGACACCCGGATGCTTTGGCCGGTTCCCGATGATGTCGACCACCAGATGAAGCCACACACCCACCGCCAACCCCGACATTGCACGCGAGCGGCCCGCCAATGCAGTGAGGGCAGCGGCGACTTCCCAGCCATGAAACGGTGCCAGGTAATGACTTTTCTCGCCTTTTGCGCGCGTCCAGGCGTAGTCAATCAAATGGTCAAGGTCAATCAGTACGCCGCCCGCCACCGCGCCGAGCGCTGCC
>Ga0136611_10002002_pt1 | contig 14165 bp, 10 predicted proteins | sample AntDrymUQ2232306_2_FD_106645 | JGI IMG/M metagenome (GOLD analysis project Ga0136611, IMG submission 106645) | Polar desert sand microbial communities from Dry Valleys, Antarctica - metaG UQ223 (23.06) | ecosystem: Environmental > Terrestrial > Soil > Desert | place: Antarctica: Dry Valley...
CCCCCAGTGGCGCGACCGGAACGCCCCCACCCGCCCCGACGACCGAGCGCAAGCGGGCCGGCACCTTCGGCCTGCCGACCGCGACCGCCCTGGTCGTCGGCTCGGTCATCGGTACCGGCGTGTTCGCCCTGCCCTCGGCGCTCGCCCCGTACGGCCCGATCAGCCTGGTGGCCTTCGTGCTCGTCACGATCGGTGCGCTGGCACTCGCGCTGACCTTCAGCTCGCTGTCCAAGCGGGTGCCCGGGTCCGGTGGGCCGTACGTCTACGCCCGCGACGCCTTCGGTGACTTCGGCGGCTTCCTCAACGCCTGGTCCTACTGGATCACCGCGTGGGCCGGGAACGCCGCGATCGTCGTGGCGCTCGTTGGGTACGTCGAGGTCTTCGTCAACACCGACCACACGACCGCCTTGTCGATCCTCATTGCCATCGTGGGCCTGTGGTTGCCCGCGGCCATCAACCTGTCGGGGGTGCGCAACACCGCCGTCCTCCAGATCGTCACGACCGTGCTGAAGTTCGTGCCGCTGCTGTTCATGGCGACCGTGGGCCTGCTGTTCATCAAGGCCGACAACTTCGGCCCGTTCAACGCCAGCGGCACCTCGGCCTCCGGGGCGATCGCCGCCGCGTCCGCCATCGCCCTGTTCGCCTACCTCGGCATCGAGACCGCGTCGGTCGCCGCCGGAAAGGTGCGCAACCCTGCGCGCAACGTCGGCCGCGCCACCGTGCTCGGGACCATCGCGTGCGCCGTCGTGTACATCCTGGGCACCGTCACAGTGTTCGGGACCGTGCCCAACGAGGCGCTCCAGGCGTCGACGGCGCCGTTCACCGACTCGGCGAACGCGATCTTCGGCGGCGAGTGGGCCGGTCGCACGGTCGCCCTGGCCGCGGTCGTCTCCGGTCTCGGCGCGCTCATCGGGTGGACCCTGATCACGGCGGAGATGCCGCTGGCCGCCGCCCGCGACCGGCTGTTCCCGGCGCAGTTCGGCCGGCTGCACCGCGGCGTCCCGGTCTTCGGCATCGTGGCCTCGACCCTGCTGGCCTCCGTGCTGATGATCGTCAGCTACACCCGCTTCGACAAGGTGTTCACGACGCTGCTGTTGCTGTCGGTGTTCACGGCCGTCGTGCCCTACCTGTTCAGTGCGGCCGCGCAGCTCTACTGGCTGCTCGCCCGAGGCCGCACCACGCAGTGGCCGCACCTGGTGCGGGACGTGGGCGTGTCCTCGGTCGCCCTCGTCTTCTGCTTCTGGTCGGTGGCCGGCTCCGGCTACCAGGCCGTCTACTACGGCGTCATCTGCCTGCTGCTCGGCATCCCGCTGTACGTCTGGCTCAAGGTCACCCGCAAGGAGTACGGCGAGGGTCCCCTCGCCGGTGTCGACCTGGCCGCCACGCAGGACGTGCGCCGGCCGTGAGCACCCGAACAGGACGTTCGGCTCTGTCGGGGACCGCGGCGTACGGCCATCGTGGCCGCATGACCACGACGTCCACGCCCCCGCCTGCCGTACTGACCAGCCCGTCTGCCCACGGGCTCCTGACGGCACCGGACCCCGGTCGACCGGCACCTCCGCTCGGGGTCCACTCCGAGGTCGGACGGCTGCGGCAGGTCGTGGTGCACCGGCCGGGCCTCGAGCTCGATCGGCTGACCCCGAGCAACTGCGCGGACCTGCTGTTCGACGACGTCCTGTGGGCAGAGCGCGCACGTGAGGAGCACGACGCGTTCACGGGCGTCCTTCGCGAGCAGGGCGTCGAGGTCCACTACTTCGACCAGCTGCTCACCGACGTCCTTCAGCTCGACCGGGCCCGGGACTTCGTCCTGGACCGGCTCTGCACCCCGGAGCTCGTCGGCCCGGCCCTGGCCGGACCCATGCGCGCGCTGTGCGACGGCGTCGACGCCGGCACCCTGGCCGAGCTGCTCATCGGCGGCCTCACCCGCGCAGACCTGTCGCCGCTCCGGGTCGGCAGCCTGCGCTGGCAGAGCCTCGAGCTCAACGACTTCGTCCTGGCGCCGCTGCCGAACACCCTCTTCCAGCGCGACAACTCGGCCTGGATGTACGGCGGCGTCACCATCAACCCCATGGCCAAGGCCGCCCGCCGCCGAGAGTCCCTGCACACCCGTGCCGTCCACCGCTACCACGCGGTGTTCGCCGACCCGACCCTGCCGGTGCTCTACGGGGACGACGACGCCGACCACCAGCCGGCCACCTGCGAGGGCGGGGACATCCACGTCATCGGCAACGGGGCCGTGCTCATCGGCATGGGTGAGCGGACTACGCCCATGGCCGTGGAGATGCTCGCCCGTGAGCTGTTCCGGACCGGGCAGGCGCTGACCGTCATCGCGGTAGAGCTCCCGCGGTCGCGGGCCTTCATGCACCTGGACACCGTCCTGACGATGGTCGACCTCGATACGTTCGTGCGCTACCCCGGGCTCGACCCCGACAGCCTGCGATGCTGGGTGCTCACCCCGGCCGCCACCGGCGAGGTCGTCGACCACGACACCGGCGGTCTGCATGTCGAGCGTCGCGACACCCTGTCCCGAGCCATTGCCGACGCCCTGGAGCTGGGCGAGGTCCGCTTCCTGTCCGCCGAGGAGGACGCGCGCGCCGCCGAGCGGGAGCAGTGGGACGACGCCAACAACTTCCTCGCCCTGGCCCCGGGTGTCGTCGTCGGCTATGAGCGCAACACGGTCACCAACACGATGCTGCGTGAGCACGGCATCGACGTGCTCGCCATCCCCGGCAGCGAGCTCGGGCGGGGGCGAGGCGGGTCCCGGTGCATGACCTGTCCCGTGCAGCGCGACGCCACCTGAGGCGACTTCCGCTTGCCCGACCTGATCACTGCGAAGGAGACACGATGACCGGCCAGCGCCACCCCGGCTGCCTGCTCAAGGAGGCCGACCTCAGCAAGGACGAGTTCCTGCGACTGGTGGCGGACGCCGCCTCGCTCAAGGCCGCCAAGCGGGCCGGCACCGAATTGCCGCTGCTCACCGGCCGCACGATCGCCCTGGTGTTCCAGAAGGCCTCCACGCGCACGCGATGCGCCTTCGAGGTGGCTGCGCACGACCAGGGTGCGCACGTGACCTACCTCGGCCCGGAGGGTTCTCACCTCGGCACGGAGGAGTCTGTCGAGGACACCGCCCGAGTCCTCGGACGGTTGTACGACGGAATCGAGTTCCGCGGCTTCGACCAGAGCACCGTCGAGCAGATCGCCGATGCCGCCGGGGTGCCGGTCTGGAACGGCCTGACCGACCAGTGGCACCCGACGCAGATGCTCGCGGACGTCCTCACGATGACCGAGCACCACGACGGCCCGCTGGACGAGGTCGTCCTGTGCTTCCTGGGCGACGGCCGCAGCAACGTCGCCCGATCCCTGCTGGTCACCGGGGCACTGCTCGGTCTGGACGTGCGGATCGCGGCGCCACGCGACCTCTGGCCGCCGGAGGACGTGGTGGCGCTGGCGCAGGGACTTGCCGCCGGCAGCGGAGCCCGCCTGACGGTCACGGAGGACTCCGCTTCAGGCTGTGCAGGAGCCGACTTCCTCTACACCGACGTCTGGGTCAGCATGGGCGAGGCACCCGAGATCTGGGACAAGCGGGTGCCGCTGCTGCTGCCCTACCGCCTCACCTCGGAGCTGCTCGTCTCGACCGGGAAGGCGACGACCCGGGTCCTGCACTGCCTGCCGGCGGTGCACGATCGGAGCACAGCGCTCGGACAGCGCCTGTTCGACGCCTTCGGGCTGGACGGCGCCGAGGTGACCGACGAGGTCTTCCGGTCGGCGGCCTCTGTCGTGTTCGACCAGGCCGAGAACCGGTTGCACACCATCAAGGCCGTGCTGTTGCGCGGGCTCCCTGCCGCGGCCGGCTGACGTGCGCCTGGTGATCGCCCTCGGCGGCAACGCGCTCCTTCGACGAGGTGAGGTCCCGGACGCCACCGTGCAGCTCGAACACGTCCGCGCCGCCGCCCGCGCGCTCGCGCCGGTGCTCGAGGAACACGAGGTGCTGCTGGTGCACGGCAACGGCCCGCAGGTCGGCCTGCTCGCGATCGAGAGCGCCGGCGACACGACGCTGTCCCGGCCGTACCCGCTCGACGCGCTCGGCGCGCAGACGCAGGGAATGGTCGGGTACTGGCTGTGTCAGGCACTGTCGAACGCCGGGCTGACCCGTCCCGTCGTCGCGGTCGTGACTCAGACCGTCGTGTCCGCCGAGGACCCCGCCTTCCACGCGCCCGACAAGCCGATCGGCTCGGTCTACTCACGCGAGGTCGCCCTCGAGCGGCAGCAGGACCACGGCTGGTCCATCGCACCGGACGGGGACGGGTGGCGCCGGACCGTGGCCTCGCCCAGACCGGTGCGGATCGTCGAGGAGCCCGTCGTGCTGCAGCTCCTGCGCTCCGGGACCGCGGTGGTTTGCGCTGGCGGCGGCGGCGCACCCGTGGTCACGGACGAGATGGCAGGGCACCTGCGCGGCGTCGAGGCGGTCGTCGACAAGGACTGGGTCGCCTCGACGCTCGCCGTCGCTGTCGACGCCGACGAGCTCCTCGTCCTGACCGACGTGCCCCAGGTCGTGCGGGGCTTCGGCACCGACCGTGCGACACCGATCGACACCCTCAGCGTCGCGGAGATCGGTCGGACGGCGTTCGCAGCGGGGTCGATGGGTCCCAAGGTCGCGGCGTGCGCACACTTCTCGGCCGCGACCGGTCGACCTGCCCGGATCGGTGCTCTCGAGCAGGCAGGTCAGGTCCTGAGAGGCGTGGCCGGGACCGCTGTGGTGCCGGAGGACCGCGGCGCCTGAGCGCAGCTCGTGCTGCAGCCCTGCCCCCGCAGGCCGGCGGCATCGTCGCGTGACCCTCGGCCCCCCACCCAGACGACTGTCGCGTCCCCACCGCGTGTGCCGAAGTGGTGGCGTTCGCGCGGCACGCTCACGGAGCACTCGCCCTGCCTGCTTCCGCGATGGCCATCACGACGGTGGACCGGCGGTAGCCGACATCTCGCTCGTGCTCATGGCTGACTGACGTCGGCAAGAAGGATCCCGAGCCGCCGACCAGCGACTACAGGGCTGCGTGCCGGAAGCGCTTGTCGACGGCGATCACGAGCGACGCCAGGATCGCGGCCAGCAGGATGCGGGCCCAGGCCCCGCCTCCGATCGGGGCCGTCTGAAACAGGTCGTTCAGGGCGGGGACGTAGGTGAAGCACAGCTGGGCGAGGACCTGCAGGGCGACGCCGCCGATCACCCAGGGATTGCTCAGCAGGCCGACCCGCCAGGCTGCCCGGCTCAGCGAGCGGCAGCTGAACAGGTAGAGGATCTGGATGGCCACGACCGCATTGACCGCGGCGGTCCGGGCCTCCGGCAGCGTGGCGCCCGACCTGAGCTCGGCCTCGAAGACCCACCACGATCCGGCGACGACCAGCGCGGAGACCAGCAGGACCCTGATCACCAGGGCCCGGGTCAGCAGCGGCCGGTCGGGATCGCGCGGGGGCCGGGTCATGACGTCCGCCTCCTTGGGCTCGAAGGCGAGCATCAGGCCGAGCAGCACGGCGGTCGTCATGTTGATCCACAAGATCTGCGTGGGCAGGATCGGCAGCTGCCGGCCGAGCAGGATCGCGACGAGGACGATCATCCCCTCGCCCACGTTGGAGGGCAGCGTCCACACGATGAACTTCGTGAGGTTGTCGAAGACGCCGCGGCCCTCCTCGACCGCCGCCTCGATCGTCGCGAAGTCGTCGTCGGTCAACACCATGTCGGCCGCCTCCTTGGCGACCTCGGTGCCGGAGTGCCCCATGGCGATGCCGATGTCGGCCTGCCGGAGGGCCGGTGCGTCGTTGACGCCGTCACCGGTCATGGCGATGACGTGCCGCCGGGCCTGCATCGCTTTGACCAGCCGCAGCTTCTGGGCGGGGGAGACGCGGGCGAACACCGAGGCCCGCTCGACGGCGTCCGGGTAGTCGGCGTCGGGCAGCGCCTCGAGCTCCTCGCCGGTCAGCACGTCGTGCGGCCCGACGGGGTCGTGGAGCAGTCCGAGCTGGCCGGCGATGGCGGTGGCCGTGCTGGCGTGGTCACCGGTGATCATCTTCACCGTGATGCCGGCGGTGTGGAAGGTCTGCACCGCGCCGGCGGCGGCCTCTCTCGGCGGGTCGAGCATCGCCTGCAGACCGGTCAGTATCAGCCGGCCCTCGAGGGCCTGCTCGCCGACGGCCTCGGCGCCGTCCACCCGGGCGTACGCGGTGCCGAGCACGCGCAGGCCGTCGGCGGCGAGCTGCTCGGTCACGCGCAGGGCCGCTGCGCGGTCCACCGGCCGTACGTCGCCGTCGGCGCCCAGCTCGCTGACGCACATGGCGATCACCCGTTCCGCGGCCCCCTTGACCAAGGCGACGTGGTCGCCGTCCTCGCGGTCCCGGTGCACGGTCGCCATGTACTGGCGCTCCGAGCTGAAAGGCGTCGTCGCGACCCGGCGGAGGCTCAGCGCCAGGTCCTCGGCGTGGATGCCGGCCTTGGCGGCGACCGCCAGGAGGGCGCCCTCGGTGGGGTCGCCAACGATCCCGTGCTCGTCCTCGTCGAGGACGAGGGTGGCGTCGTTGCAGCCGACCCCGACCGTGAGCGACCAGCGCAGTGCCTCGTCGTCCGTCGGGGACACCGCCTCGCCGTCGGCCCCGTGCACCTGGCCGTCGGGGGCATAGCCGGACCCTGACACCGTGAACGCGCGGTCGGGCGTCCAGACCGTGCGCACGGTCATCTGGTTCTGGGTCAGGGTCCCGGTCTTGTCCGAGCAGACCACCGTGGTGCTGCCGAGGGTCTCGACCGCGGGCAGGCGTCGGACGACCGCACGCCGGCGGGCCATCCGGGAGACCCCGATCGCGAGGGTGATCGTCACCGCCGCGGGCAGGCCCTCGGGGATCGCCCCCACCGCGAGCGCGACGGAGGCGGTGACCATCTCGTCGACGGGCCGCCCGCGCACCAGGCCGATGACGAAGGTGAAGGCGGCCAGCCCGAGGATCCACACCGTCAGCAGCGTGCTGAACGCCGCGAGCTTGCGGGTCAGCGGCGTCGCCAGGGTGTCAGCCGAGCCGACGAGGCGGTGGATCTCCCCGAGCTGGGTCTGCGCGCCGGTTGCCACGGCGATGCCGGCTCCGGACCCGGCGGTCACGAGAGTGCCGCTGTAGAGCATGTTCCGCCGGTCTGCGACGGTCGTGTGGTGGGGCAGGACCACTTCGTCCTTCTCCGACGGGAGCGACTCCCCGGTCAGCGCCGACTCGTCGACGGCGAGCTCGGCCTCGCGGACCAGCCTGAGGTCGGCCGGCACCTTGTCGCCGGCGTCGACGACGACGAGGTCGCCGGGCACGACCTCGCTCGCGTCGACGGTGGCCTCGGCGCCGTCACGCACGACCCGGGCACTGGTGCGGACCATCGAGCGCAGGGCGTCCAGGGCCTGCTCCGCCTTGGACTCCTGGAGGAGGCCGACGAGGGCGTTGACCAGGACGACGCCCAAGATGACGGCCGAGTCGACGACCTCGTCGAGGGCGAAGGTGACCGCGGCGGCCACGAGGAGCACGTAGATCAGGGGGTGGTGGAACTGGCGCAGGACCCGCCGGACCAGACCGGCGCTCGCCGTCGCCGGCAGCGTGTTCGGTCCGTGCTCCACGAGGAGCTGGGCAGCCTGGTCAGGCGACAGGCCGCGCTCGCTATCGGTCCGCAGACGCCGCACGACGTCATCGACCTCGGCGCCGTGGTGAGTCGGTGACACGACGATCGAGGTCATGGTCCAGTCTCTGCCGTGTCGGACGCCCCTACCAGAGGCGAAGGTCCTCGGGCCAGGGGCGCGTTTTGGCCCTCGCCGTGCAGAGGTGGGGGGCACGTCGTTGACATGCGTGAGATGTTCCGCGGCTGCCACGCATCGTACGGCGTCAAGAACCTGGCTCGGGCAGGCCGTTGTTGAACAACCGGGTACGTCAGCGGGGCGATGCCCGTGACCACGACGGTCACGCCGGCCCGTCCCGCACTGGCCAGCAGCGACCGCGGGAGTCGTCCTGGACTGGTCCTGCCGGGCGCTGGGGGGGCACTGGCCAGGCACACACCGTCGTTCAGGGTGTGCGCTGCGACCCCAACCCGGTCCGGCTGTTGCTCAGCGGTGCACACGGATCCGGGCGCGGCCCGGGCGTGCGAGGGGCCGTGGCAGCCGTACCTCCGCAGACCCCAGCGCTCGCGCCAGGCCAGCGTGCGTGAGCGCCGCCCCGAGCACCCCGTGCGGGTGCTCGGTCTCGGGCTGCATGCGCATACCCGACGCTGATCCAAGGGCTGACCTACCGGCGCACCAACCATCACAGCATCCACGACCGCCGACCGTCCGGTCATGTTCGCCTGACACTGCCTCGGCGCCGCCAGCCCGCCACAGATGGGTCCCCGATCCGCTGTCCAGCAGGACGGTGGCGGCGGCGAGGACCCGCAAGCCGGCCGACGCCAGCCGGGTGACGTCGTCGGCGAACGCTGCCGGTGACCTTCTCTGCGATGGTGGGTAACGGGCACGGCTTCGCCTGCTGCACCGCTCGAGCCTGACTGCCGGCCGCGACGCAGGCCAGGGGCCGAAGGTCCCGACGGCAGGGTCGCGACTGCGGAGGAGAGGCCCAAAGGCCCTACCGGCTCGGCTCCGGCTCGGCTGCTCTTGCAGGGTGGCTCCGTCTGGAGCGGCACCCCTCGGTGACAGGAGCTGAGCGACGGATGGTCGACGAAGAGATGATCGTGGTCGGGGTCGATGGCTCGGCGAGCTCCAGCCGGGCCCTGCAGTGGGCGATCGAGACCGCCGCGCAGTACGACGATGCGGTCGAGGCCGTGCTGGCCTGGGAATGGGTCTTCCACACCTTCGGCGTCCGGATGCCCTCCACCCCGGTCGAGCTGGCGGTCGAGGCCCAGCACTGCGTCGAGGCGCAGGTCACCAAGGCGGTGGCCGATCGTCCGGCGGCAGCTGTCGAGGTGCGGCTCACCGGTCGGGCGCTGGAGGGTGACCCGCCGACGGTCCTGACCTCGTTGCCCGCTCGCCTGTTGGTGCTGGGTCAGCACGGTCAGTCCGCCGTCCATCGGCGGCTGCTGGGTCCCGCGCTGGGCTCGGTGGCCTCGCACTGCTTGAGCAACGCGACGGTGCCTGTCGTGATCGTGCCGGCGCAGGCGGCGCCGGGGCCGCCGAGACGGGTCGTGGTCGGGGTCGACGGCTCGCCGTCGAGCAGTCGAGCGTTGCGCTGGGCGGTGGCTCACGGCCACGCGGTCGGCGCGCCGGTCACCGCGGCCTACGGCTGGCAGGTGACCGCCATGTCCGCGCTCGAGCGAGCGCCCGGTGACCTCGGCAGGACGGTACCGCCGCTGTCGACGTGGCAGCACGACGCCGAGCGGCAGCTGAAGGAGACGGTGTCCCACACGCTGAACGCTGCCGAGGCAGCCGACGTCGAGCTGCTCGTCGTGCACCAACCGGCCGCTGCCGGCCTGCTGGCGGCCGTGCAGGAGGACGACGTGCTGGTGCTCGGCGAGCGCGGGCAGGGTGGTTTCCGGCGGTTGCTGCTCGGCTCGGTGAGCCGGCACTGCGGCGAGTACGCGCCCTGCCCCGTGGTGGTCGTGCCCCCGCACGACCGTGACCACGGCCGAGCTGCGGCCTCGGGGGCCTGACCGCCGACGTCGACGACGCGTTCCTCCCGGTCGGCGCTGTCCCGTACGACGTCAGGAGAGACGGACCGTGAGCAGCCGCCAGCGCATCTGGCCGGTGTCCGAGCTCAGCCGGTCGAAGCCGACGACCGGCAGCCCGTACATCCACGCCGTGGCCGCCCAGACGTAGCCGCCGTGGAGCTCCGGCGGTGGGCCGGCGGCTTCCAGCCGTTCCCACTCCTGGCGCATGCTGGCTGCTGACGGCGAGGTGGACGGCGTCACCGCCCGGCTCCGCTGCCGACCAGCTCGCGGCCGGGCCGGGGTGACGCAGGACGTGACGCATCAGGGGGGCGTAGCGCCAGGTGTTCCGGAGGGTGGCGGCGCCCGTTCTGCCCCGCCGTCGCGCGGGTGGCTGACGGCCGCCAGAGCTGCGTCGAGCGAGTCGTCGACCGGGACGGCGCAGTCGATGGTGGTGGCCTCGGGCCAGGCGGCGTACCGCTCGGTCATCCACCCGCGGACGGCGGCGGTCGCGTCGGAGGCGTGGTGCGGCGGTCGTGCGCCGATCCGCGCCGTCGCGGTGGCATCGTCGACGGTGCATCGCAGCTCCCGGAGCTGCGAGCCGGTCTCGGAGGCGAGCTGCCGTGCCGCCCTCCGGTGCGACTGCTGTGACCAGGAGGCGTCCAGGACGACGGAGTGGCCCAGGCCGAGCAGGGTCCTGGCCTGCGCCAGCACCAACTCGTAGACCAGGTCGACCTGGTCCGCGGCGTACCGGTTCTCGTCCACCTGGTCGCCGAGGGCGCTGCGCCGGACCTCGTCACTGCTGAGCATCGTCGCGCCGATGCTCCCGGAGACCCGAGCGGCCAGGGTCGACTTGCCGGAGCCGGGCAGCCCCCCGACCAGGACGAGGCGGACTCTGCCGAGCTCCAGGTGGTCGACGACCTGGCGCAGGAGCTGCCGGGCCAGCTGGCGCTGCTCCTCCCGGACGGCTGTCGATGAGGTCTGCTCGGCCCGCACGCACGCGACCTTGGCCCGCACCTGGGCGCGGTAGGCGACGTAGAGGTGCCGCAGCGACGGCGGGTGCTGCTCACCGCCGGCGAGCTGGTAGGCGCGCAGGAAGGTCCCTGCCTCCTCCGGCGCGCCCAGCCGCTCGAGATCGGCCAGCAGCATCGAGATGTCGTTGAGCACGTCGCCGTGCCGGAGGGTCTCGTCGAACTCCAGGCAGTCGAGCACCCGGGGGCCGTCCGGGAGCAGGAACACGTCGTCAGCGAGCAGGTCGCCATGCCCGTCGCGGATGCGACCGGTGGCGACACGCTGCTGCAGCAGCGGCTCCCGGCCGTCGAGGTAGGCCGTCACCAGCTGCTGCGCATGCAGGACCGCCTCCGGGTCGACGATGGCGGGCGCGTGTCCGGCGAGGGCCGACAGGCCGATCTGCCAGAGCTCCCGTAGGCGCTTGGGCCCCGCGATCGCGTCGGCGTCCGCTGCCGGCTCGCACTGCGCGTGGAAGTCGGCCAGCATTCGGGCGAGGTCGTGCAGCTGCGCGTCGATGTCCTCACCGGACTGCGCACGCACCGACAGTCGGGCGTCGTCCGGGAGCCGGCGCATCAGCACCACGTGCTCCTCGACATCGCCGTCGGCGCCGTGAAGCTGACCCACGCCTTGGTAGACGTCGGGTGCCAGCCGGCTGTTCAGGCGCACCTCCTCCCGGCAGGCGTGCTCCCTGGCCTCGAGGGTGCGGTAGTCGACGAAGCCGAGGTCCAGCGGCTTCTTCCACTTCAGGACCCGGTCCCCGCTGAGCAGGACGACCGCGGAGTGGGTCTCGATGACGCGCGTGTCGGTCATGGGGGCGAGCTCCTCCAGGTCGGCGGCCCCCGGCCGGAGCGCAGCCTGAGCGTGGCGCTCCCACGGGTCCGTGGCCAGGGGACGTCGGCCCCGCCGTGGTGGCCGAAGGTCCCGCCGTGCGTGAGGACCAACCAGCCTGCGCCGGTCTCGACGGGCGATCCGCAGTTCCCCGTCTGGATGAGCTCCCACGGCCGGGTGGGGCGGTAGATCGTGACCGCGTGCTCCCAGACGTAGCCGTCGTCGAAGGCGGTACACGTGGCGAGGTAGCGCACCGACCCGTCCGCATCGACAACGCGGACGAAGCGGGCGTCCTCCAGCCGTCGCACTCCGACGGCCCCTGCGGCCACAGGACCCGCTCGGCCAGGCCGGTGCCGGGGTCGACTCCATGTCGTAGCCGCACTGCGCGAGCTGGCGGGCCAGCGCGTCGGTGTTGGCGCGGCCCGGGCGGGTGAGACGCCTGACCGGACAGGGCGGTCAGCGCCCCGTGCAGGTCCTCGAGCCGGAAGCGGGCCGGCAGCAGGGTCGAGCAGGAAGCGGGTGCTCTCCGGGTCGGCGCCCTGCTCGTCGAGGCGCGCGGTGAACAGCGACCGGAGGTAGGCGGTGGGGAGCAGGCGCCCGGTCTCGACGTACGGCCCGGGGTCGCCCAGACGCAGCCGGAGCGGAACTCGATGCTGGAGCGGTGGCCCTCGCCGACTGCCCGCAGTCTCACCAGGAAGCGCAGCTCACCGGTGGCGAGCCCGCTCTGGTCGGGGTGCGCCACGGCGACGGGTTGAACAGCGCCGCCGCCTCCAGGGAGTACTCGTGGATGAACCACGCGCCGACGAGCTGCTGACGGTCCCCGCTCAGGGGCACCCGTGCCGGGATGCGGTGCGCGACCTGGCGGTAGTGGTCGGCAAGCAGGCCGGTGAGGTCGCGGTGCCTTCGTCGTAGCCGGACTCCACGTGGGTGAGCAGGTCGTGAACGGCGCCCTCTGGCAGGGCCAGGATGCGGCCGAGACCCCCGGTGGCGCCGGACTCGAGGTCGGTGAAGTGCTCGTGCCCCGGGACGAACAGCCGGCCCGAGCACCCGCGACGGGTCGGCCTGCAGGGTCACGCCGGTGCGGGTCACCAGGGCGTTCGTGCCGTGCGCGCACCGAGCAGCTGCGCCTGCTGGAGCGTCGACAGCAGCGCCAGCGTGGACTCCGCCCCCTGGTTGGCGTTGCGGCCGTGCGCCTCGAGGCCGTCGCAGCCCCCGCCGGTGTCGACGTCGTAGAGCGAGACGCCGCTGTCGTTGCGGCCGAAGAACCAGCCCGCGCACAGCTCGAGGCCGTCGCGCCAGCGCTCGTCGCCGGTGACGGCGTAAGCGCGTGCGCAGGCATCGGCCAGGGTGGCGGCCTCGATCGGCTGCTGGTCGAAGCAGGGTCCGGTGTCGCCGGGCCCCCAGCCCGCGACCGGCACCAGCGACAGGTGGCCGTCACGGGTCTGCACCTGCAGCAGCCAGTCCAGCAGCTGGAGGCCGTCGGCGACCAGCTCCCCGTCGGACAGGGCGGTGCCGGCGGCGATCAGTGCGTCAGGTACCGCCGCGTTGGCGTAGTGCAGGCGGGCCTCAGGCCAGGGCCACAGCGGTCCTCGCCCGGTTCGCCGCAGGCTCTTTGCAGCGGTGGCCAGCACCGCCCGGGCGGCCGGATGGTCGGGCCGCACCTCGCACACGGCCGCGGCGCCGAGGGCGGCGAAGGACATGGCCCGCGACCACGGTGACGACCACGCGGCGCCGCGTCCGAAGGCCTCAAGCGCCGCGTCGCGCTGCGTCCGGTCGCCGCGCGCGACGGCCGTCCCCAGCCCGCACAGCGCCCGTCCCCAGCAGTCCTCCACCGTGGCCGGCCCGGTCCACGACCGGTCCACCGAGCGCCGGTTGCGGAAGCGCCCGTCCGGTGACTGAGCTTCCAGGACGAAGGCCAGGTAGCCGGCACGCAGGTCGCCGAGGTCCTCCCGGTCCTCACGCAGGACGACGACGAGCGCGCGGGCCACGTCGTTGACGCAGTAGCCGTGCTCGGGTCGGGGGACGCTGCCCAGCGCGTGCTCGTAGAGGCCCCCGGCGTCGGTGAGCCGGCGCAGGTGACTGTAGGTGGGTGTCGGCAGCCTGCTCACGGGGCTGCTGCGCAAACGGCCGTGACCGGCGTGCCCGCGAGGCCGCGGTGCTGCCGGGCGACGGCCGACCGCAGCAGGTCGGGGGCCCGGTCCGCGGCCTTGGCGGCCATGCTCTCGGCCAGCCCGGCCTCGGACAGGACGCGGCGCAGGGCGTCCTCCAGCGCGACGGCATCGGTCTGGGGGACGACCAGCCCCAGCTCGTCGGCCAGCAGGTCGACGGCGTGCGGGAAGGCCGTCGACACGACCGGCCGGCCGGCCGCCACCGCCGCCACCACCCCCGAGGTGACCTGGTCACGCGAGTCGTACGGCAGCAGGACCACGTCCGCGGTCATCGCCAGATCGGACAGGTCCTCGACGGTGCGGTAGCTGTCGTCGAAGCGCAGCAGATCCTGCACGCCGAGAGCGGCAGCTCGCTGCACGAGCCCCTCCCGGTAAGCCTCGCCGTGGTGCTCGAGGACCTTGGGGTGGGTGCGGCCCACGACAAGGTCGCACTGGGTCGGCGGGTGGGTGCTGAGTATCCCGATCGACAGCGGCATGTGAACCTCCTCAGTCCCCCGTCATCCTGACCGAGCAGCCGGTCGCGCGACCGG
>Ga0136611_10002003_pt1 | contig 14161 bp, 24 predicted proteins | sample AntDrymUQ2232306_2_FD_106645 | JGI IMG/M metagenome (GOLD analysis project Ga0136611, IMG submission 106645) | Polar desert sand microbial communities from Dry Valleys, Antarctica - metaG UQ223 (23.06) | ecosystem: Environmental > Terrestrial > Soil > Desert | place: Antarctica: Dry Valley...
GAAGTGACGGATCGAGACGATGTTCACCCCGGGAGTTGCCGATGCGCTTTCTCCCGATCCGGTTGGCGAGAGCAAGGCTGACCGGCCCACGCCGGTCAGCCGTTGGTCTTCCGCGAACCGCTGGGCGTGTTTCGTTAGCGCGTTCTCGGTGAACGATTGTGTTGCCACCTCGGACCCGGTGGGGGCATCGACCACCGTGATCGTCGCGGTCGGCATCTAGACCTCAACCCAGATCAGGTTGATCCAGTAGCGGTTATCAACGTCCGCCACAACCGGCGTATCAAAAATGATCCCTTCATCGCCGGTCAGCCTGATCCACTCACTTCGGTCCTGAGCGATCCACTGGTTCGAGATGTGGCCGGTCCCGATACCGGGAACACCGGCAATGAACTGGAACGTATAAAGTGGGTTCGCTGCCTCGGTGCCAGTCACCGCCCCGGTGCGGACCTCCAGCGTGGCCACAGCGGCTGCCGTATCCAGCTCGGTGTTTCCTACAAACGTCAGCAGCGTGCCGCCCGCAACGGTTGTCGCCCGCTTCATCTGAACGGGCACGGCCAGTCCCGCCGCGCCGTTGTACTGCACCATCTCCATCCGGGTGATGTACACATCGGGGTTAGCGGCGAGCTTGCGCAATCCCGCGATGTTCGTGCCAGCGACGGCGACGCCGGGGAGCCCCCCGATGCCGCCGATGCTCAACATGTGCTTTTTGTCCGGGTTGGCAAGTCGCCGATCTTCGGCCACACGCTGAATGTATTTGGTCAGCGCGTCCTCGGTAAAGGATTGCGCGGCGACTTCCGCCCCCGCCGCCTGATCGGTCACGCCAATTGCTGCGGTAGGCATCTAGCCAACCTCCAGTGTTTCATCGCCCAGCACAACCGGGCCGTCTCCGTCAGGGATATACATGAGCGATTTCACGCTCTTGCCATTGACAAGCATCTGCTTGCCAATCACGTTCCAGCGTGACGACTCGCCGGTCTGCACATTCAACGCAACGCGACGAAACACGACGGCACGCTCTCCGGCATCAGGGTCACAGGCAACGATGTACCGTTGTCCCGTCAGTTCGAGCCAGGGGTTCGGCTTGAGCGTCAGATGCACAACATCCCCGGCTCGGGCACCATCAAACGGTTGATGCGTGTCCGGGTCAGGGTATTCGTGGTGGACCGTGCCGTCGTTATAGCGCACAGACCAGATATAGCGTTCGATCAACGTTGACAGCGACATCAAGAGAGGATAATCGCGTCAGGCTCAGTCCGGTCGTCGTAGTCCTGGCCGACAGCGTAGGCTGCAATCTCGGGCCCAGTATAGCTATCTGGACTCGCGTTGCTGGCGCCCATCCTTCGGCCCCGGCACGCCTGGGCGTCTTCCAGCGTCAGGAAGACGCCCAGAATCGTGGTTTCGGTATAACTCGGCTCGCGCACAAGATAGACAATCGTCGGCATGGTATTGCCTTATTTCTAGCCAGGTATGGCTTACCTTATTTTAGACCTCATCGTAGGTGAAGACGAGGCTCGGCAAGGCAATCGCTGAACCAGCGCCACCCACGTAGAGATTACTGACCCCAAGGGCGTAGCGGATGTAGTCACCCTTGCCCCCGGTCGTTCCAGCCGAGTAGGACGCGGCATCGTACACGGCATCCGCCGTCGGTGCCGCTGTGTACGTTGCGGGCGTCGAGTCGTTGGTGCCACTATCGGCTGCGGCGACTGCGGCTACCTGAGTGTAGACCGCCGCATCATCCTTGAACCAGAGCTTGAGTCCCGTTCCGGTAGCCGCACTGATTCGGTGCCGGAAGTTGCTGATGCTGGTCGCCGCATCAATGGTCGTCACTTCGAGCCGAAAGACCTTCGGCCACGAGAATGCCGTGCCCGTTGCAAGCGGCACCGCAATCGGCGTCGTTGCCCCAGCCAACGTCTCTTCGCGATTATACTTGGCACCCGTTTCAGCATTGCTGAGGGCTGGACCAGCGCCCGATGCGTAACTTGCGCGTACAACTGCGGCCATGTGCTATCCCCTTAGAAAATAAAGTATGGTGGAGATGCGGGGTAACGCTCCCCGGTTCCGATATGGTCCGGTAAACGGTCTTCCAATCGGTCTGGCTTTTTCATCCCCGTGGTGGAGTTAGGGATACTCGAAATCCCAACTCATGCGTGCAAGGCAAGTGCGTTCCCGGTTACGCCATAACCCCATAGGCATTATAGCACATACCAAAAAGCAAAAAAGCTACTTACTTTTTGTAAGGTTCCCCCACACCCCCTCCATCACATTTACATACTACTCTCCCTCTTCTTCTGGTGCGAAGCATCCAGAAGAAGAGGGAGTAAATCGTTATATATATAACTAGTCTATGATTCTTATTACGCGCACGCGTGGGGATGCGTCTCTTATTTGTGAAGTAGTCGCCGGGATGGGTCGGCCTTACGGCCTCCCACCCGGCTCCTCCCCATCGTGACTGAAAAGGCACCCGCAGGGTAGGTCTACTGCGATTGTATACAGTATACAAACTGAACAGTGTTCAGTTTTCCTCTGAGAGAACCGAAAAGCAACCCATCCATATCCGCACCCAATATCACCCATTACGTTGCAAATTGACCCCATACAGTGATTTCTAGGGGCATCTGTGTATTCATCGGCAACATGGCATAACGCATTGACTATCTCGGCACGGCGTGATACAGTCTCTGAGACGGAGGAAGGATGGGTGCGACCAGGACGCAGAGTGGCAGATGGCGCATCATCCTCGGACATGGATCGAGTCGTCGATACGTCTACTGCGACTCGTGGGAGGAAGCCGAAAAGGAGATACGCTGTGAGCGTACGGAGGCCAAGGTCCGTGATGCGAAACGAGGGTCGGACCAGGAGGAACCTGAAAAGCAACCCGAACAAAAACCGAAAAGCTCTAGAACCGAAAAGCAAAAAACCGAAAAGCAAACTTTCGAAAATGAGTCTTATAGGAAATGAGGTATTATAAAATGAGGTTGATGACGTACGATCCGTTCAGGGGAACAAGACCACTGGACACAGATGGCCGTCTTGTAGGAGTCCATGAAATCCTGATTGATGGTTCGCGGTGGGAGTATTTGGTTCGTGACTTCCAGCGCAATGGTTTTTCGGAGATACCGGAGGGAATTGCCGTTATCGATAGTAAAACAGGCATGATTCGCTTGAGGTTGGCGTCACTTATCGAGGAGGAATAACATGCTGCTCATCAATCGTCATGGACCAGCGGAACTGAATCAATTGTTTGAGCGAATTAGCCGGAGCCACATGCTCAGTATGCTTGAAGATCGAAACGCTTTCCTTCCATCAAATTGGAATAACACGAATTGGCAAGAAAAGAAAGACCATGAGCTTCTTGCTCTTGTGATTCCGATTATCTATGCAGAGCTTACTGGTGATATAAATATGGCATTACGCAACTCATATAATAATGAAATAAATAAGGGGAAGGCCTTGGTTGTTTATTCTCCATTGATTTATGGAATGAACCGTGGTAATCTTGGCAAGTCAACAGAGGGATTACTTATTATTATTGAAAAAATAATAAATACAGAGGAGAGATTATTTTGCAGAGAACTATTCAAGCCTTTCCCTGACATAGCTCGACGCTTTGATGGCAATATATTCTAACATCATCATCATCATCATGTGCGCACATGATGATGATGATGTATCACATAATATCATACATAATATCATACATAATATAAAAATTTACCGTAGACAATATATGCCATGAGGGGCTGTGGATAATATATGTTGTATGCGACAACAACAACATATGTCAGTGTACGTACACAACAACAACATATGGACCAGGAAGTTGTACACGACAACAACAACATATGTCAGTGTACGTACACGACAACATCTAGGCGGGCACAATGATGCCCTGGGATATGCTGCGATGCGCATATAGGGCTATGCCGCTATCTGAATGTCTATAATCATGGTATCGCGGCTCTGGCATAATGTCAAGCCTGGTTATGCCGTTTGCGGTATCTTCCATATAAGGGACAAAACACGACTACCCCTATGCCGTTTCCGGCATAGGGGTAGTCGTGTGTATGCCGATATAGGAATGACGGCATAGGTGTTGACACGGGAACTTGACTCCCCTATTCTACGTACATGGCCAAAGGGAACCGGCCAATACAAAAAGCAGAGCCAACCGGAGCGTAGGGCCAACCGGAACAGCGGAAGCGGAAAATAGGCGGATAGGATAGGGCAGAGGGTAAGCATTCGGAGCATGACCCGCGTAGCCGTTCACAGATTAGCCGCCACGATGCTCGGGTAAGTATCAATCAATCACACTCTATTGACTGTGATTGATCCGTGCTTATCATAAGGGGTACACACGATGGACACGCTACAAACCATCCTATCGGACGTTTGGGTGATTCTGCAATTCATCCAGCACGTTACCGAGGTAGACATCTCATTCCCCGGTTTCGTGTTCTGGGAAGACGGGACATTCTCATGGAAGTAGTAGTGGCAATTCTCGCATCATCTGGCCTATCATTTTTCGCGGTGGCCTATCTTATCCTGGCCACACGCTACGCGGAGTAACGACGATGTACGGTATCGCTCTTCTTTTTGTGGCCATCATCATAATGGCCACTATGATCGATTGGAGCCTTGACGCATGAACACAGCACAATCGCTCTACGGCACGTTCGGCACGGTCACACGGGAATCATGGAAGAGCGAGCGCGAAATGGTGGCAACATCCAGCAGACGGCATCACGATAGCTTTCATCCAGACCCACGCGATCTCGTCAAAGCACGAAACGTCATTGTCCACGCGCTCAACAATGGTGGCGCAACGATTGGCCGGGACTATGTTGGCATCCCGCTAACCGGCAAGAGCGGCTATATCATAGGCGGGTATGCGTCGGATGCATCGTATAACGTGCCACTTGCTGACGTTTGGAGCGTGGCGATCACTACCGGGGACGTGGCGATCACAACGCGCCGCTATGTTGCAGACTTCCGCGTCAATGCGCTCGCCTATCACCTGCATCGCTATGTCGTGTCCACACCACGGCATGACACCCCGGAATATATCGGAGTATGGTACGAAAATGATCGTATCACCTATGACGTGGTACGGATCATTGACGGTATCGGTGTAGCGGTTGACGACGCCCGTAGAAATAATCAAGCGGCGATATACGATATACGCAACGCGTCAGACATCGACCTATAGGCGACACTATCCCGATGCCACGCTAGTAACGTGGCATCGCAATAGTGGCGGCTTGTCACTAGCGATTATCACACTGGGAGTGCATCATGTTTAGTCGGGAATCATGGATTGCAGAACGCGAAGCACAAGAACGCGAAGCACGGGCACGACTAGAACGCGGCTGCAAGCCGCGAAACACGCGAGAAGCTGTTACCGCGTTTGTCTACGGATACGAACGGAAGCATAGTTTTGGCAACAGTAGTCCGGTGTATCACGATACGTACGCCAATCCTGGCCCACCGTGGGGTGACATTGCCGGTCGCGTGCTTATTTCCTACGCTACTCCGGTCGCGTTCACGACTGACGACGGTGCGATTTACGAATCAAGCCTAACCTATTCCAGTAGCACGGGCCGTCATCTATCACATCTACGCGCTGCATTGATTGACGCGGGGTACGTGATGGATGCTCGCGATTGCCGACTCGCACCACACGGGGTCTATGGTGGATGGTTGCACAAAGAGCGAACCGCGTTTGTTCGTTGGGTGCCACGCTACGATGCGCGGGGAACGTTCGCAAAGCTTGCCGACGACCCCGATCCGATTACAAGCGAAACTGTATGGACTAGTGATAACGGTAAGTGGTCCATTGTCGGAAACGGGGATACGGATGGACACTACGATGTCCCCGCTATTGTCCTGGGATACGGGCGTTGGACAGCCGCGCACGTTTTCGCGGATGGTTACACGATGACGACGGGGAGTAAACCATTGCCCGCGTACGTGCATACAATGGCTCTTAGTCTTGTCAACGTACGCGATGCAGTCAACTAGTCATATGCCACTGTGAGCCGCGTAGAACGGCTCACAGTGGCTCACACGGGGTATAGACACAATGGCCGGTATTATCCATTTCCATCCATCCGATCTTGACGTGTGCCCGATCTGTGGCGACGTGTACGATATGCCACCGGGCGCAATCTATGGTGATACGGTCTGTCCATCGTGCAGTGTCTACGTTGACGTTCCCGCGTCAAGCGACAATTACCCACAAGGACGAATCACCGGCACCTTATCCAGCGGTATCGCGTGGCAACGATTGGAGCGTACACAATGAGTAGACTTCCGTTCAACAAATGCACGCCATCATTTCCGAATGGTGCCGGTTTTTGTCCACAGTGCGGTATGTTTTGTCGCGTTGCGCGAGAGTATCCAGAAGTCAACAGAACGGCACAAGCCCGATTATCTGCACGTTGTCACGGATGCCAGTATGCGAACGATACGTACGCATACACGCAACTAATCCACGGGGAGCCGTTGTACCGCTATCACGGGCCACGTATGACGTTTGCGATATGGTGCGAGACGTGGCGCGGATCGGGCGTCTATATGGACGCAATCAGAACGGGGAGCACACAATGATTAGCGAAGAAAAAGCACGTCGTATTGCATCAGAGTGGCACGGTGGAAAGTCTAGCCCGCTCTATGCGTTTTCTTCATCCGGGACCATTCTGGATGGTCTGGATTATGAAATAGCCCGATCACTGGACGCGACGACGCTCGCCACTGATATGCACGAATTATCAGCACTTCTCGAATACGTGAAAGAGCATAAACCAATGAGCGGACTGTACCGTACGGAAATCTTCCTTCCTGGTTGCTTGAACGATGGCGACGAATGGTTCGCCACTCAGACCGACGCTATCGCCTATGCCGACGAGTGGGGTAGCGCGGGCCTACCATATCATCGTGACGGTTCGTACGATTATGCGCCCGGCCGTCCTTTAGGCGGCGTCCAGTCCTATAGCATGGGATGGATTGATAACGGGGCCGACGACGACGGTAAAGTGCCCGTATCGTATCGCATCACGATATCGCACTATCCGACGTACGCATTCTGTACAGAATGCACGTATCTTGACCAGGAACTATCACCTGGTAGCGGCATTTACGACACAACAGAACGCGACGAATGCGACGATTGCGGCCTACGTCAAGTAGCATCACACGATGCACAGAATAGGGAGTAGCACACCATGACACACGCACCCTACCCTAAACCAGTACCATCCACACGGGGTATACCTAACTACTGTACACGGTGCGGTAAACCCCTTACCACGGTCTTGCAGATAGCCCTGTCCTACACCCAGCAGCGGGTGAGCATCGACGGCCTACCACAATGGGATGATCCTACCCCTACCACGATTGATAGCGATACGTTCGCTACCGGGTACAGATGTCCACACTGTCACTTGCGACTGGATGATGACGTGTGCCGTCTTATCGCCAAACGGGTAGGGTCACAATACCATCGAATCGAACTTGACAATAACGAAAGTGAAACAACGTGAAACCAATTCAGTATTACGATACCGTTCTTAGTTATCCCACCCAGTCCGGCCCAAGCGTCGCTATGGGGCAGATAGCAAACCAGATCATACCCTTAGTGGTATGTCTCGATGGTATCCAGATCGACTATCCATATGGTAGTGATAGCCCTAGCTGGCATCATTACCAGGACGTACCACCACCACAGGCGATGGAAAGGATAGAATCACTGGCAGAAACCATAGCTAAGCACTATCCCCTATCCTAACCAGGTAAGCATCCACCCCTCCTTTCCCAGCCTATAGGCTGGGAAAGGAGGGGTGGATCACTGTATCCCCTACCTACCATGTACCCACACACACACACACCATAAGGACGTATCCCCTACTGCCACACCGGATCATAGCATGGTGTCGTAGTAGCACACGACTGCATAGCATGGTGTCGTCGCATGGTACTACACCACATGGATGAGTGCGTATGCATACTCATACACCACCACCATATGTACAATGTACATGGGGATGTTGTTGAAGACGACTCTATACACCCGCATTGTGATCGTATACAACAACAACAACAGCACAATATGTGCTGTTGTTGTTGTTGTATACGATATGATCGTAACATCACACGGTGTTGTCGCATGCGACAACACGATGCATGGTGTCGTGTGCAACAACATGGAAGCTAATGTACATAACGCTCAAGCATCGGTGGCTGTGAGTACGCCCATGAGCATACAGAGTTGCCTCGTGTGAGGCGGATGCATCACCTCGTAAAAAACCACCCTACACATGACGGAACATTATGACAATAAGAAGTCCACTGGCATTCTATAACCAGTGGACGTCTTATCTGTTCCGTGTGTTTGTGCGGCTTCGCTAGAGAGACATTACACTATCCCGAGCCATTTGTCAAGGAAAGTCGTGCATTCATGCACTACCTCTATGGCTAGGTACAGCTAACAGTCCGGTAGTGTCCGGTTGTGCGCACGATGGACCGTCCTGCACTGTCGCTGAACCTGACCGCGACGCTGTAGAGGTAGCTGTACCCACTATCGTTACAGTAGCGGGTAAAGCTCGCAGAGCCGAACCAGCCGCCAGGGTAGCTTGTCGTCGAACCGAGGAAGTTGCCGTTGTACGGGCCGTAAAGCGTGACGCGCAGTGTCCCGCTCGTCGAGACGTTGCATTCCTTCTGACCGTAGACACGGAGGTCGCCTGACCCTTCTTCGAGCAGAGAGGTTGCCAGCCAGCAATCGCTGGCCGCGAATTGGGCGACGGTTTCGATCAGCGGTTCGGCAGGAGACGAAAAGGCAGGGCTTGTGATGCCGACAAGCAGGCTCATGGTGAAGATCAAGGCGACAAGCATCTGGCGTGTGGTGGTCATCGGTCTTTGCTCCTGAGTGTTCGTCGAAGATGAGACAAAAAAAGCCATCAATCACGATTGCAGTCCTCGGCCCTCCCCTCCAGCGTGGCAACGGCGTGTTCCAGTTCTTCGACCCTCCCTTTCACGTCCCATGCGACAAGCATGGCGCTCACCGCAATGATCGCCACAATCATCAACAGAACGTCCAGAGCGTTGATGCGCTGCCTGTCGGTCATTGGGTTTGTCCTTGTAGCTGGGTGAAGTCGGTGGGGTTGATCTGTGACGACCACGCCACCGCTTCCGCGTCGGTTAGGTCCGTCTGTCCGCCGAACTCATCGGCAATCCAGTGGGAGAGGCGGATGAGTTCGAACGAGAGCCGCTCCACCCGGTCCTTCTCTGCTTCCAGGTCGGCACTGAGCCGGTCCTTCTCGTCCTGAAGCCTGTGGGCATAGGAGCCGAGTGCGGCGGCGTACACGTCAACATCAACGGGGTCGCCATTGAGGCGGTACTGCAAAGGGAACAGCATCACTCGTCCTCCGTTGCGTTAGCGATGGCGTTCCAGTAGGCGGCGGCGATTTCAAGCGCCAACCTGACGCCTTGATGCACGTGAGACGTGTTGTCGTCGAACGCGTCACACGCCTCATGCCACAATTGCGGTGTCACCACGAGCGGGGGCACGGCGGGCGGCTCAAACCCCCGGCCATCGCATCGCGTACAGGTGTCGCCCAGCATTGACCGCCCCTTTCCGTGGCAGCGATAGCACGTTTCCTTATCCGCCGTCACTGCGGGCGGAGTGTCTTCGAGAACTTCGACCCTTGCTGATACGTTGTTGATGTACTCCATTTTTGCGCGATTCTCTTCCCGCATCTCCGCCAGCGCGGCGTCGTGGGCGTCGAGGCGGTCCTCATGCCGGATGATGGCCGCGAGCCGTTCTTCTTCCACAAGCTCGGAGATGGTGCCACTCACCGTGAGGTCGAACTCTTCATCCAGCCCATCCGGCTCGGGCGCGGCGGCGAGGGCGGCCTTGATGACGGCGTTGGCGTGCGTCTTGGCGGCGCTCCAAATAAGGGGATTCCAGCCAAGTGCTTCTGCTCCTGCCTCGACCATCGCTTCGGTAATGTCCATCGAGCCGGTCGTGGTCATCCATTCCTCCTCAGAGCATCGTACAATTTGTCAACTGTTGCTTGGTACACGTAGCGGCCCTCGCCGCGATGAAGCCGATAGTATGTCTCCACGGAAATGCCTGTTTCTTCGACGATTCGGCAAACTCCCCACCCTTTCTTGCTAAATACCTTTAGCGCAAACTCGGCATCTTTTCGCCGTTGCTGACGAGCTTCCTCGTTTCGTCGATTCTTCCGCCGCCGTTGCCGATCTTCCTTTGCGTCCAGTTCCTCCGTGCTTCTCTTGGCGTAATAAGCCCGGTAGGCGTCGTTCCGGCACGTCCGGCACGTCCGCCTCCCACGCTTCTCATCGCCGAAATCGGCAAGTGGTATCCATTGGCGACATCCGTTGCAACGGCGATGGGTTGATGTTTTTTCGACTGGTTCCGACAAGAGGCGACCACCCTCGCCCCGCTTGAGATTACCGATCATGGTTCCTCCAGGTTGCGGCCATCCGAATCCACTTCTCGGCGATGACCGCAACGATAATGATGGCCGAGAAAGCGAGTGATGCGGCGTAAAACATATCGTACATGGGGTACTCCTCCGTGATGAATCAATGACTGGACTCATCATAGAGCAGAACGCAAAAAACGTCAAGTCCTTCTAGGTGGGAGGAGCACCTAGAAGGACTTGACGCAACATGTATGTGTATCGATACCATCACAGTATAGCACGAACATGCTATAATCCTTTGTATTTGGAGGAATATCGTCGTGTTTGTTAGGAGGATTACCCAATATGGGTAATGAAGTGTTAGTTCGTGAGTCGTTCTTGCCCGATGCGGTCTACGAGGGCGACAATGACAATATGCTCGAATCCTATGAAGGCGTGCAGTTGACTCCCTTCGAGGTCGCCTTTGTCGAAGAGTATGTCGGCCCCTCCAAGTTCAGCGCCACTGCCGCGTATAAAAAGATTCGTCCCAGCAAGTCGGGCACACATCACGCAGCCGATATGGTGCGTAGGCCGCACATCGCCAAGGCTATCAAGTATCGGCTCGATACGGTGGGCGCATCAGCGGAGGCGGCACTCAGTGAACTCACCGACGTAGCACTTTCTGAGTGGCGCGACCACATTGACATCAAAATGCGCAATGGCGAAGAAATCTCGGTCAAGATGGACCTTGCGTCCAAGGTTCGTGCCCTCGAAATCATCCTCCGCGCTCACAATCGTCTCGACAACAAGTCGGCGGTCCAGAATGCGGTGATCGTGAACATCAACACACCGGGAATCAACGAGGATGATCTGGCCTGATGCCCGACGACATCATTGTCAACGAAAACTTGGAGTTCCGTGGCGGGAACAAGGAACTCATCCTGGCTCACGAGCCGGACGTGATGATCGTCGGCGCTGCCGGAACGGGCAAGACGATGGCGGCTGTCTGGAAAATCCACTTCATCGCCATGAAATATCCCGGCGCACGTATCCTGATGGCGCGAAAGACGCTCGAAGCTCTCAAAAGCGGTGCCTTGGCAACGTATTCCAACAAGCTAAACCCGGAACGCTACGGCGTGTACCCGTTTGGCGGTAATAAGTTCTCGCCAGCCGAGTTTCGCTACCCAAATGGCTCCGTTATCCTCGTTGTTGGCATGGATAAGGCCGATAAGGTGCTTTCGACCGAGTTCGATGTCATTTACGTCAATGAGGCAACGGAAATCCGCGAATCGGACTGGGAAACGCTCCGTGGGCGTCTTCGGAACGGCGTTGTGCCCTATCAGATGATTTTTGGCGACCTCAACCCCTCTGGAGTTCGTCATTGGGCTAATTTGCGGATAAAAGCGGGGCTTACACGGCGTATCACCTCAAAACATAAGGATAATCCGGCATATTGGAGTGAAGTTGTCGAAGAGTGGACACCGCTCGGCAATAGCTACATCAACTCGACGCTCAAGGGCTTGACCGGGATGCGCCGCAAGCGGTTGTTCCTGGGCGACTGGGCCAGCGCCGAGGGCATTGTCTACGAATCGTTCGAGCCCGAAGTTCACGTCAAGGAAGTCGATACAACCGGCTGGCGTTGCGCAATGGGCGTCGATGTCGGCACCAAGAACCCAACCTGCATCCTGACAGTCTTCCAGAGCGGCCAGGACAATCATATTCACGTCAGGCACGAGTTTTATCAAGCCGGACTCTCCAGCAACCGTATTCTGGACGCCATTCGCTATCGCGCTCGCCAAAGCAAGCCAGATTTCATTGCTATCGACCCTTCGGCGGTTGCGTACATCATTGACTTGCATCAAGGGCTCTTTCCGGCCTATCCCGCAGAAAACGATATACTTGTCGGTATCCAGCGAGTCAAAAGCGCCCTAGAGGCTACAACGGAGCCTCATGTCGAGTGGGATGACGATATTGACGGCCTTTTCGAGCCGAAGCCGCTGTTTAGCATCGATCCGTCGTGTACGAACCTAATCGAAGAGTTCGGGATGTACGCTTTTGCTGAAAATGCCCGAATCGAGACGGATAAGCCAACAAAAGAGCACGATCACTCGATGGACGCGCTTCGGTACGTTATTTCACAACTTATCCTTCCGCCACCACAGATCGGCCTCCACTAATGGGTTTCTGGAAAAAAGTCTTCAACTCCGCGCTCGGTAGCCCCGAGGACATCCGCGCCCAAACCCTGTTGGGTAGTGTCGGGATGCCGGGCGGAAATATCTATACCGAGTCGTACCTGAACAATCAGCCGCAGTATCCGACGAAAGACATCTTCACAACCAATAAGGGGTACGTCAATTCAGCCCTGATTTTTCGTTGCGTGCAGTACACCGCGAACGCAATGGGCCGTGCGCCGCTCAAGCTCTATCTCGCGACCGAGGATACGAACAAGTCGAAAGAAGACCCAAATCACGCATTTCGCAAGCTGATTCGTCAGCCGAACCTGGGGCAGTCAGAACAGACGTTCTTGACGTTTATTGGTGTCCTCTTGTGCGTTACCGGGTTTGCGGTGATCGAAAAGGAGCGAAATCAGCTTGGCGAGGTCATTGGCCTCTGGCCGCTGCGATCCGACTGGCTCAGGCAGATTCCGCGCCTAGGACAGCTTCCAGACTGGGAATACGGCGTCCCTGGCGAAAAACCGCAGATTCTTCCGTCTGATGACGTTATTCCGCTGACGTATGCCGATACCATCGATAACTCACCGACCGGCATCGGCCCACTCGAAGCCGCGCTTCGCAATATGGGTATTGGCGACTCGTTGACCGACTTCATCAAGGGATTTATGGATCGCGGCGCAATGCCGATGTACATTGCCATCCCTGACGATGATCCGTACACCAAGGCGCTTTGGAGCGACCAGGCGAACGCTGACGCCTTCCGCGAGAAGTTCCGCAACCGCTTTGGTGGACTCAAGAAGGCACTCGACGTGGCGGTTCCGGTTGGGATCAAGGAAATCAAGCCACTCGGTTTCAACATCGATGAACTCGCCTACCCCGAACTCTTCGCCCTAAACGAGAATGCCATTTGTCAGGCGTTCGGCATTTCGCCTATCGTCGTCAATACGTCGAGTGGACTCGAACAATCGTCGTACAACAACTATTCATCGGCTCGCCGCTCATTCTATGAAGACACCATCGGCCCACTCTGGGGCCGTGTCGATGACTCGTTCACACGCCATCTCCTTTACGAAATGGCCGACACGAACACGTATTCGATCAGTTTCGACACGACGCGCATTCCGGCGCTCAAGGACGACGTAACCGAGCGCTGGACACGCGCTACCGACGCTTTTCGGGCGGGTTCAATCAGTATGGACACATTCCTCCGAGAAGTTGAACTCAACACGCTTCCCAGCGGCCTAGGAGATGTGTACTTCGTTCCTGACGGCGTAAGCGTCATCGAGGGCAAGGATTTGGCGACTGGTGCGATTCAGCAGGCCGAAGCCAAGGGCGACATCACTTCGGCAACGGCAATCGCCAAGGTCACAGGAAAAGAGCCCCACCAAGAGAAAATCAACCGGGGCGTGGCTTCACGCTCCGAAGATGATGCCGATGACGAAGAAAACGAACTAATCGAAGACTAATGTGGTATAATCCCATTGTTCCATGAGAGGAAACTATTTTGGCTCGACATCCCGTAGAAGAAACACGCGAACTCGAAGACATCGAGATTCGCGCCGATGCAGA
>Ga0136611_10002004_pt1 | contig 14160 bp, 11 predicted proteins | sample AntDrymUQ2232306_2_FD_106645 | JGI IMG/M metagenome (GOLD analysis project Ga0136611, IMG submission 106645) | Polar desert sand microbial communities from Dry Valleys, Antarctica - metaG UQ223 (23.06) | ecosystem: Environmental > Terrestrial > Soil > Desert | place: Antarctica: Dry Valley...
GATGGCGACGTGCGTCCTGGAGGGCGCCGGGTATGACACGATCACGCTCTTTGACCGCCGCGCGGCGCTTCGGGCAGTACAGGATATACGGCCGGATCTGGTCCTTCTCGATATGGCGCTTCCAAAGCTGAAGTCGTGGCAGATCATTCGCTCACTGCGACAGGATCGTCGCACCGAAAATGTGCCGATCATGGGGATAGTCGCTGAGCACGAGCGCGGCGAGGCCGCCGCAATGGCGCGTGGTGGGCTGGTGGATGTATTCTCGCGTCCGATCGATAATCGTTCTCTGGTTCGCAGGGTTCGTAGAATTCTCAGGGAAGATGGATAGTCACAATACGCACGCAACCCCCCCTCGGACAGAGATCTCGTTCACGCGCACGACGGTGATTCTACTTCTCCTGAGTTCGTTGTTTGTGGGTGCCGTCGCCGGTGCGGGATCGGCGCTGCTGTTGGGACGGTCGATTTCTCGACCGGTAACGCGGGTTGCTTCGTCGGGCACCAGTTCTAGCCCTGCTCTCGCGGTCCTGCGTGCTGACCCTGTGACTGTTGCAATAACCGCAGTCGGCGCCGTCGTCCCTGGGGGTTCGACCCGCGCCTTGCTCGGCACAGGGGTCGTGCTTGATCGCGAGGGGCATATTTTGACAACCCGCACGGTCGTGGACACCAACCAGGTCCAGGTCGTCTTCTCGGATGGGCGCACCGCGGTCGCGACGGTGGTGGGCAAGGCAGATAGCGCGACGGGTCTTGTTGTCCTGCAAGTCGGTGCTACGATTCCACAGCAGCCTGTGTTTGCCCGCTCCGCTCGGCTGCGAGCCGGTGACTTTTTGGTGTCGCTTGGCACCAGCATGCGGACGCTGGATCGAACAGTCGACGTCGGTATCGTTGCCGGACTCAGCCACAAAGCGACTCTTGGGACACGGCAGGAAGTCGACAACCTGATCCGCACCGATGCCGCGGCGCCGGAAGGGGCGATTGGCGGACCGGTCATCAACCTGAAAGGAGAGGTCGTCGGCATCAGCGTCGGCGAGGTCGCCTCACAGGATGGGTGGGCGCTGATTTTGCCAGCTGAAACTGCGCGGAGCATCGCAAAGCGAATACTGAGTGGGGGGACCGGTCCACAAGCCAGTCTGCGCGTCAGCACCGTTACGATCACACCCCAACTAGCGAAAGCTGAAGGACTTTCGCAGCAGTCCGGGGCGCTTGTGAACGCAGTACTTCCCCGATCTCCCGCCGCCAGGGTGCTGCGGCCACGCGACATCATCTACTCAATCCAGGGACGCGCCGTGGATGAACGGCACACGCTGAACTCGCTCTTGGCGGCGTACCGACCGGGCCAGAGGGTAAATGTGCAGTTTTTCCGCAACGGTCTGGTGAACGAGGGTACAGTGGTGCTGGCTACCGAGCCATCGCCAGCAGAGACGCCGGTGTCGAGCGAGGCTACGCCGTAATGTGGAAGATGCCGATCTTCCAGTCGGCATTACTCACGCGCATATGATAAACGCCGCACGACAAACCGGTGAACCGGAACACACCCTCCCGGTTGGGCACCGCTGACGAAACGAGACCAAGATGGTCGAGCAATTCGACGTTGAGTTCGGCAGAGTCTGTATCGAATCCGGGTCGCGAGAGGATCTGACCGCAAAAGGCCAGTTTGGTCCCTTCACGCGATGGAACGATGTGGAGGTCAACACTCGGACCTCGCGCCCGGTAGAACAAGGAGTTGGCGTTCGACGCCATCAACTGCATGCCAGGATACGCGGCTGCCGCTGGGTCTGGCGAAACCATCTCACTCATCCTGCTACCTCGCAATGTATTCACCCCAACCGCATAAAGCACGCCAGATAGGTCCGCCTGAAGTCGACATCCGTATACAATACAGCGGAAAAGGACACTAGAAGTAAGTTGCACTTGCCTCGCACCAGCGCCACTGGATAGTACTAATTGTTGCAAGTATGATAGCACAGCATGCGGTGAAAAGATAGAGTCCGAGCCGAAAGTCGGTGTCTTAGCTGAAGATTTGAGGGATCACTGCGGGAGGGATAGCACGTGCAGGGGAACGAACTCGTTTGTGAGCAGCGGCGGGCCCGCAGTACTGGCCTGCAATACGGCGTGGCGAGCGCTACCGGGATGTTGCTCTCCATGGTCGCTGGGAGGTTGTGGGTTGGCGTACTGACACCCATTGAGCTCGCTGCAGAATGGTTGATTCCAAAACTTCCCATAGGCCTGTTCGAGGCTGGACTGGGCGTGTTCGGGGGATACGCCAAACCGATTCTTTATGTTGTGGCACTGGTCCTCACACTCGCGCTCGGCGGATTGATTGGTGCGGGGTATGAGGCGATGCTACGGCGAACGCTAGCCCGCCCCGAGAAAATTGCCGCCGGATTCACGGTCGTGCTAGTTCTGCTCACGGGGGTGGTTTACCTGCCAGCATTCGGGCAGGGGTTCTTCGGAGCGGCCGCGACGATCGGCGGCGGTATCACGATGGCGGTATATGCGGTTGCATACGTGGTATTCGGCGCGCTGCTTACGGTACACAGCCTGCTTTCCGACGCTCGCGGCCCGCTCGGCGAGCATAACCCCAGCCGTCGTCGTTTCCTCCGCCGCGGGCTGGTTGTCGGACGCGGGTTCCTCTTGCTGGCCGTTGGCGCCCCGATCGTTGCTCGGCTTCTGGACTCTGTTTCAATGACCAATTTGTCGCTTTCCGAGGGAATGCCCGCCGCGTTTACCCCAGTTGGCACGTTCTATAATGTCTCGAAGAACATCGTCGATCCGCGCGTCGAGGCCGCAACCTGGAAGCTGCGTGTCTCCGGTCTGGTCGAGGAACCATTTGAACTCACGCTCGATCAACTTCGCGCGCTGCCTTCGGAAACGAAGCCGCACACCTTGCAATGCATCTCCAATCCAGTCGGTGGAAACCTGATTGGTAACGGAGAGTGGGTCGGTGTACCCCTGGCGGCGCTGCTGGACCGGGCAAAAATACGTCCTGGCGTGGTGGACATAAAGCTTACCAGCGAAGACGGGTACACAGATTCCATACCTTTGGTGAAGGCGCTCGAGTCCGGGACACTGCTCGCGTATGAGTTGAACGGTGAGCCCCTAACGTTTAAACACGGCGCGCCGTTACGCTTATTGGTACCCGACATCTACGGTATGAAAAACGCGAAATGGATCACGAGCATCGAAGCGGTGGCGGAGGATTTCAAGGGCTACTGGCAGCGGCAAGGCTGGGACGACGTAGCGACCTATCAGATCGTCTCTCAAATTCGAGTTCCAGCGGCAAACACTGCACTGACGGTAGGCGCACCCTTGATGGTCGAGGGACTGGCGTTCGCCGGTCACCGGGGCATCGAGACGGTGGAGTACACCGCGGACGGCGGGCGAACGTGGCGGCAGGCGGACCTGTTGCCAGAGCTTGGGGACGACTGCTGGCGCTTCTGGCGGGCAAGCTGGACGCCAAACGCCGCAGGGGCGGTTCGCCTCAGCGTGCGCGCGACGGACGGCGCCGGCGCGTCGCAGAAGCAAGCCGAGGCACCTCCGAGCCCGAGCGGCGCGACGGGGTATCACAACATAGTGGTCGAGGTCCGGGAAGCGGGTGCGTAGGTCAATGCTGGTCTGGCATTCAAAGCCTTGTCGTGCGCGATGCCGTGCTGCGTGCTCACCGTTAGCCTCAACCCATGTTCCGGCAGAGCATCGGCGCCTCAGCGTGATTGCGTAGGATTGGACCAGAGCCCGCTTATTAGCGACAGGACCACGTCCAGGATCCGTGGGTTATCTGCGCCGTCGTGCGTAGTGAGCACTACCTCGCCGGCAACGATGTTGTACTGGTAGCCGTCGGCGTGCGGCTGGTCTTCGTCCGTCGACAGTGTCTTCCACTCTCTGCTGGCGAGTGCTTCCTTCAGTTGCCGCAATTGACCTGGCCGGAGCTTCTCGTTCGACACGCTCTTTGGGCTGGAGGCGTTGTTGTGAAGCTTTGAGGTGCCGTCGCGCCAGACAACAAGGGTTGATGTGAGGCCCGCGAATCCGCCTGATCGGGTAACGGTGAATAATGGCGCCTGCTCGGGCGCTCGCGGTCCGTCGGCGCCATTCTCGCAGACAACCGCACGCCCAGAGGTATCAGTGTGCACTCTGTATGTCTTGCCGCGTGCGTTCAGAAGCACGAGGTAGCCAAGAGTGATTACCTGCTGATACATCATTCCTGGCTGCGGACAACCTAGCGCGGTATCTGGCCACTCCTGAGCAGAGATCGTTACCAGCGCCGCGTCGTCAGCATCCGTCCTTGCGGCCCTGGCGAGTTCGCGCCGGGCTGCGTCGACTGCGCGCGTTTGCTGAGGATTGGTCACTGGGGTATCTCCTGTTTCCTTCGCTTCTGGGAGTGCGCTCGCGGCTTGAGTTGGCAGTACAGTCGCCAACGAAGTGGGCGTTGCGTTAATCGTCACCTGGGTCGGCGAACGCTCTGCAGTATTCGAGGCGGCTGTGGGCGTCTCCGGTTTTGGGTCGGGCCCACCAACCGCTCCTTGGCCCTCAGGTGCGCCGCACGCCACGGTCATCAGTATCACGGTGACGGCTAGCGCTGTCGCTCGTGTGCATCTGAACATCATGGCGATTTCCTCCGCGCGTACAGTATGGTCGGTCCTGTTATATAGACGCAAGGCCCGGCAGTACGGTTTCAGAACCTGTCGGAGTCAGAAGCAGGTAACCGCAACGAAAAGAGCCGGAACACTTATGCGCTTTCGACAGCGGCGAGCTCCGGCATGACCGAATGTTCCTCGACGCTGTAGGCGGTGGTATCGCCAGCCTGCGTTAGCACGTGTGCGAGTGCGACGGTCGGGCCGATCACGAGCACAGCCGGTGGCTGTAGCCGCAGTGCTCGGGCGCGAGCGGTGATGTCACCGAGCGTGCCGGTCAATACCTTCTGCCGCGTCGTCGTACCGCAGCGCACCAACGCCGCAGGTTCCCTGCCGTCGCGACCTTCATCAAGCAACCGATAGACGATGAGGTCGAGGTTCTCCATTGCCATCAGAAAGACGAGGGTACCGCGCATGCGTGCGAGTGCGCCCCAATCGTGGCCTGCGTCGGCATGGCCGCCGGTTTGAGAGTGGCCGGTCGCTACCGTGACGGACCCGCTGTACCCTCGATGAGTCACGGGGATGCCCGCCGCTGCGGGCGCCGCGAGCGCAGAGGAGATGCCAGGTATGATCTCCCACGACACGCCGGCCTCTGTAAGCGCCAGCGCCTCCTCTCCACCACGGCCGAACACGAACGGGTCTCCGCCCTTGAGCCGGACCACGCGCAGTCCCGCCGCCCCGAGCCGGATCAGCAAGTCGTTGATCTCGGTCTGACGCCCAGCGCCGTGGCACCCGGGTATCTTTCCGACATCGTACCGAGTAGCATCCGGTGGTGCGTGGTCCAGTAGCACCCTGGCGATAAGCCGATCATGGACGACCGCGTCCGCTTGCTCCAGCCGCTTAAACGCCTTGATCGTCAGCAGATCCGGATCGCCTGGGCCTGCGCCGACGAGCGATACCAGGCCCGTCCGGGGGAATAGTTCCGAGATCATTACACAACCTCCGGAGCGATGCGGTTCCAGAGCAGTTCTTCGGCGCCAGCGCGGTCGCCTGCCCAGATGAGGCGCTTGACCTCGTCGTCCAGCGCTCGTTGCCATGCCTCGGGATCAACCTGCGACTTGTGCGAACCGAGCCGGTCCCGCACTGCACTCGCGACATCAAGCAGCTCGCCCCACTGCGGTGTGATGACGCGCTCCAGTTTGCGCCGGGTGTGTGATGCAAGGGCTGGGCTACGGCCTGAGGTGGAGATGGCGACCGTCAAGTGGCCGCGCTTCACTACGGCGGGAGCGATAAAGTCGCAAAATGGGATATCGTCCACCGCCAAAACGGGCACGGCGCGGTCGCGCGCCTCTCGTGCCACCTGCGCGTTCAGCGACCGATCGTTCGTCGCGGCGAAGGCGAGATCTGCGCCCGCAAGATCCCCCGCGACGTACGCCCGCTCCTCCCAAGTGACTCGGCCAGCGTCTGCCTGCTCCCTGATGACGGCGTGCACCGTTGGTGCGATAACAACGATCGGATGGGCGCCGCACGGGAGCAGCCCGCGCACCTTTTGCGTCGCGATCGTGCCTCCGCCGATTACGACCACGCGCTTACGAACGAGGTCGAGGAAGGCGGGGTAATACTCGTACTGCCGATCGGCATCGGTTCGTGCCATCAGGCGCTCAGTCGAGCAGCTTCTTGACTGGACAACGACGCGTGTACTACTTCTGGCACGAGCACGCGGGCGGCCCAGTCACCGAATGCCTCGCCCCGCGCCCGACTCACGCGCCACTGATCTAGCGATTCGGCGAGCACGTCGACGAGCTCCGCCGACCGCACATCGGGCCGGTACAGCCGGGCAAGACGGGTGCCCTCGAAACTGCCGCCAACGAACACGTTGTATAGTCCGAGACTGCGGCCAACCAGGCCGATCTCGGCGGTGGGTGGGCGTGAGCACGCGTTCGGGCAGCCACTCATGCGGATCCACACGCGATCCTGCCCATAGCCGCGGTTTTCGAGCTCCGTAATCACGTCTGGCAGATATCGCTCGCTCTCCGCGACGGCAAGGCCGCAGGTGGGCATGGCTGGGCAGGCCATCGCGTAGCGGCGCAACTCGCTGAGGCCGCTCTTCCCAGTGGAGAGGCCGTTTTCGGCCAGGAGCGACTCGACCTTCGGCTTGGCTGCTGCGTCGATGTTTGCGAGGATGATATTGTGGTGGGCAGTGAGGCGAAGCTCTGGCCGAACTTCCTCAACGATTCGCCGCAGGGTTGTCTTGAGTGCATAGCCTGCCACGTCCTTGACCCGACCGTTCTCGACCCACACCCCTACTAACCAGCGGCCATCCTTCTGGCGCTCCCAGCCGAGGTGATCGCTCACGCAATACTCCCCAGCATCGACGGGAGGCGCGAGCCGGGCGCCGAGACGCGTGCCCAACTCTTCGCGGAACCATTCGACGCCGCGATCCTCCAGCACATACTTCAGGCGCGCGTGCCGGCGATTGGTGCGGTCGCCATAGTCGCGATACAAAGCAGTCGCGGCCTCTAGAGCCGGCATTGCCATCGCGGGCGGGAGGAACCCGATGCGGTCACCAAGACGCGGGAAGGTCTCAGCCTTGCCGTGAGTGCTGCCAAGGCCGCCACCGGCAACGAGGTTAAAGCCGGTGACATGGTGCTGCTCGTCGATAATCGCTTCCAGGGCAAGATCCTGGGTGAAGAGGTCGATGCAGTTATCGTGCGGCAGACCAATGCCCATCTTGTGCTTCCGCGGCATGTACGTTGGCCCGTAGAACGATTCCTGACGTTGCGGCTTGACGCTCACGCGCGAGCCGTCAGCGAGAATCTTCTCTCCGTCAAGCCAGAGCTCATAATACGACGTGGAGTCGCCGAGGAAGCGGTCATTGATCTCCTGGGCCAGTGCCTGATAGTCGAAGTGGTTATCGGGCAGGAGATCGGCTACGGGACACGTGAGCGTGTTGCGGGCAATGTCTCCACAGCCGCCATAGGTTGTCATCCAGCGTTCGTTGAGCTCGCGTATGAGGTTCTTGAGGTTACCCTTGCCCACACCATGGAACTGAAAATCCTGACGCGTCGTGATACGGAGGGAGTTGTTGCCGTAGTTCGTCGCTAGCTCGTCCGCGACGAGGTACTGTTCCGCCGTGAGCCGCCCGCCCGCGTGTTTGGTGCGGACCATAAAGCTCCACGAACGGTCGAGCCCTTGCTTCTTGCGTTCGCGTCGCAGGTCGCGGTCATCCTGCTGGTAACTGCCGTGGAACTTGAGCATCTGAGTCGCGTCCTCCGAGATGCGCGCAGTGCTCAGGTCCGCCACCTCATCAAACAAGGTTCCAGCGAGTCCATCACTCGCGGCTTTGAGCGCCTCGTTCTTCGAAAGCTGCCTGCCCTGGGCGTAGAGGTCCTGTTCTGTCGATTCCTGCATTGTTCCCATCCCGTCTGCGCACGGTCTCCCGGCTCGAAACTGCTCAATCGATCCACGGCCTGAGTCCGCGCTCTATCTGCTAATAGTAGCAATAGCATGTACGGCACTCCGACTTGGGGAACAGATTACCAGCCTGGACGGTCATACTGCAAGGAAATCGCAATAATGCGAGCCGATCTCAATTTGCAACTATTAGCAAGTAGGATCCGGCGGGAGAACAACGAGCTTGCATTCGCCGGTTTCATTGTTTCAGTCGGCAGGGATATTAGCTGTTGGGACGCGTAGTGCGAGGGAACAGGCGACGGAGGCGGTTCCAGGGTCTCGACTGCCGCTTCTCCGTCGCGCGCAGTTGATCCTCCTCCGCTGGGGAGAGTTGAACGCGACCTTCGGCTCGGGCGCGTTCGAGTGCTTTTCGTGCCTGCTCGTCACTGATAAATCCGGGTTTCACTAGCGTGTTCCCCTTTCTCCGCTTAGCCCAGCCACGATTCCAGCGTGGTCCTGTGTGGCGGTGCATGGTTCTGCAGTATCTGAGCGCGTAACTCGGCGAGCGTGCCTGCGCCCTCAGCATAGGCGTCGTGCTTGTGTATGCTCTCGTAACTACGGACGCTGGCAAAAATGAAATCGCCGTCGGGAAGCTCCCCATACGTGTTCACTGCGGTACGAAGGATCTCGCGGGCCACATCCTCCACGAACCGTGGCCGACGGTGTGCCTTCTGGACCACGAAAAATTCGTCCGGGCGCTTCAGCATCGTGTAATTCTCCGAGCTCATCGAAGACTCCCCGATCTCCACGAGGTCCTCCGCATGCACCTGCGCATCGGTGCCTAGCAGGAGGGTGGCGCGGCTCCGCTGGTTGTGGGCTGCGGTGGGCACAGCCGCAAGTGCGCGCTCGGTCTGCTCGGCGGTGAAACCCGCCTGCTGCAACTGTTCGCGGGAGTGCTGCTCGATCATGTCCTGTGCGCACGGACATGCCGTCATCCCCTCTGCCTCGATACCTACCATGCGGCGCAGCCCGTCTGGATCACAAACGGCGACGCCGAGCAGCGTATACATCTCTTCGCTAGGCAAGCCGGACACCGGAGCATACCGGGGCAGCGGGAAGTCGGCACGGATGCGCACCTCGCTTCGGCTCGCGCTTTGGCTATGGACGACGCGCTGTGCAATGAGTCCGGCCAGCGATTCCACGTCGGGTGCGTTATCGCGCACGGCCTCTGATGCCACGCGGTCGAGGGCGTGGCTGAGGCGCGACATGTGGATCCCCTTTTGATCCGAACCAATGTCGGCGTAAATGCTCAGTTCCGCAGAAAGTACGTGATGCCTGGTGCCTCGACCGAGCCGGATGCTCCTCCGCAGGTTCGTCACACCAACGCGTTGGAGTCCCAGGCTCACGTCCGGCAGTTCACCCTGAACGTCCCGCGTTAGCTGGATGGCCAAGCCGCGCCGGGCCAGGCGCACTCCGCGTGTACCCGTCTCGGCCCGTAACTGCGCGATCGTGCGGCTGAGGATGGGGTGTTGGAGGTCGGGCGCTAATTCGGCCAGCGGAGCGAGCACGAACCCACGCTCATGAAATCTCGGATGCGGGATCTCCAGGCCAGGGTCGCGAAGGACCATGTCGTCCAGTAAGAGAATGTCCACGTCGATAGGGCGTGGTGCGTTAGGGAAACTCGGTTGCCGACCCATTCTTTGCTCAATGTGCTTCAAGAACTCTAGCAGGTCGTGGGGACCGAGCTCCGTCTCGCCCGCGACGACGGTGTTGAGGAAGCACGGCTGATCTCTGTATCCGACCGGGTCGGTCTCGTATAGCGAGGCGACCCGATGGACGCGCACGCTTGATCTCAACTGTTGAATCGCTTCAGTGATGTTGGCGTGTCTGTCTCCGAGATTGGAGCCGAGGCCGATGAAAACGGTGTGGGTGCTCAAGGTGATATGAGTTTAGCATACGTAGCAAGGCATCAGGCGTCCGCGCCAGTTCGGGGGATATAGCGCCTATCCGGACGCCACAGTCCGTGCGGTTACCTCATCTGGCAGGTATCAGGAACGGAGTACAGGAGGATTTTGTTATCATAGGGCGAACTTTGAAAAAGTACTCCCTTTATCGCATAGCCTGATCGTAAACGAGTGGTAGCTGTGGCGCCCTGTGGAGGAGAGAATGAAGAACGCACTGATTGGAGTCGCGGTCCTGAGTGCCCTCGGGGCTGCGGGCGTGGTTGCTAGCGTGCGAACCGCGCGCAAATGCGGTTCAACAGCGGTATCTCCGAACGCGAAGCGGGCCGTTGTGCTCGGTGCGGGCTTCGGCGGGATGAGTGCCGCGACGACCCTCGCAACGCAAAAGGATGGCGAGGACCTGGATGTCCTCCTCGTGGACCGGCAGAACTTTCACCTGTTTACTCCGATTCTGTATCAGGTGGCGACCGGTGGCGTCATGCCCGACAACGTGGCGCATCCCATTCGCTACGTTGCCCGTAACAAGGGCTTTCGGTTTCAGGAGAGCACGGTCGAGCACATCGACTTCGAGCATCGCCAGGTCCAGACGGATGATGGTCCGATCCAATACGACTATCTAGTGGTTGCGCTCGGATCCACGACAAACTTCTTCGGCATCGACGCCGTGCAGGAACACTCCCTTACTCTCAAGACGCTCGGCGATGGTATCGGCATACGGAACAGGGTACTCGACGCCCTTGAACGGGCGGATGTCGGGAAGGATCCCGACGCGAGACGAGCACTCCTGACATTCGTAATCGTCGGCGCAGGGTATACCGGTGTCGAGCTGGGAGCCTCACTTCGAGACTTGTTGATGACGGTCCTCCTGAAGGACTATCCGACGATCAAGTCGGATGAGATCCGGGTAATTCTCGTGGAGGCAGTGGGCCGAGTCATGACGGGCTTTGACGATTCGCTGGTCGAGAGTGCCACAAAAACGATGCGGGCAAAGGGAGTTGAGATTCGCCTGAATACACCCGTGAACCGCGTTGAACCGGAGGGAGTGTACACAGCCGGGGACGAACTCATTCCGTGTGCGACGGTTATTTGGGCTGCGGGCGTGCGGGCGAACGTGCTCATTGAGCAACTGCCAGGAGAGAAGGGACGAGACGGCCGGGTCACGGTCAACGACTGTCTCCAGATCGAGGGGCAGGAGAACATCTTCGTGATCGGAGATTCCGCCGCGTACGTTATGTCAGGCGACGAGCGTCCCTTGCCTGCGAACGCGCCGATCGCCATCGCAGCGGGTAAGACGGCTGGCAAAAACGTGCTCCACGCCCTGCGTGCCGAGCCGCTCGAGCCGCTCAAGTATCGGCGCGAGGGGCAGCTCGTGGCGCTTGGACGGAACAACGCGGTGGTGGAACTCTTCGGCAAGGTGAAGGTCACCGGGCTACTCGGATGGTTCGTGTGGCGTGCTGTGTACTTCTACAAGCTCACGGGCTTGAAGAACCAGATTGGGGTGCTGCTCGACTGGACGTTTGGCCTGGCTGGCACCCGCGAGACGAACACCTTGCGAACTCGGTAGCTGCTGTAACACGCCTTAGTTGAGCACGGCCCACGGACACTGTGAGAGTCATCCCCGGCGCTTCGAGTTCTCGGGTGTCGACCTCATTCGTGAGCGGACAGCACGTCGGCTCATGCGGCTCGCTGTACAGTCGTGACGCGTACCTCAAACGCCCTAGCGGTTCCGCATTCGGACGTGACGGACGTGGAGGAGGCAACTGATATAATTTGGGGTGCCCGCAAGGTCTGTCAGGAAACTATTCATGCTACAAGCGACGAACATTCAAGTATCCTATGAGGGCGAAACGCTCTTTTCACGCGTTACCTTTCATGTCAGCCCCGGCGAACGAATCGCGCTCGTGGGCGCGAACGGCTCCGGAAAGAGTTCGCTCCTCAAGGTGATGGCCGGTCTGCAGTTGCCCGCGTCAGGGAGCGTGAACGTGATCGCGGCTCGAACGGTAGCGTACTTGCCGCAGGATTCCCTGGTGACGGGGCATCGGACACTGCATGACGAGATGCTCTCAGTGTTCGCGACGGTGCTTGAGAACGAGGAGCGTCAGCGCGCTCTGGAACAAACTATGAGCGGTCTGACCGGCGACGAGCTTCAGGTAGTACTCGACGAATATGCCCGGCTCCAAGCAGAGTTTGATCGACTCGGTGGCTATACTATCGAGCGCGAGGTCGGCACAGTCTTGCACGGCCTCGGCTTCACGCCGAACGACACCAGTCGCACGGTGTCGCAATTCAGTGGTGGCTGGCAGAGTCGCATCGCGCTCGGCAAGACGCTGCTCAAACGGCCTGACCTGCTGCTGCTGGACGAGCCGACGAACCACCTTGACCTGGCAACGACAGAGTGGCTGGAGGAGTATCTCAGCAAGTACAGTGGCGCGCTGATGCTGGTTTCACACGATCGCTATTTCCTGGAGCGCGTAACGAAGCGTACTCTGGAACTGGAGCGTGGCAGTATCACAGATTATCCGGCATCGTACAGTTGGTACGTGATCGAGAAGGAGCGCAGACGCGAGCAGCAGCAGGATCGGCACGAGCGACAGCAGCGCGACATCGATCGGCAGCAGCAATTCGTTGATCGTTTCCGCTACAAGGCGTCAAAGGCGAGCGCGGCGAAGAGCCGCGAGAAGATGATTTCAAAGATCGAGCGCGTCGATGCTCCGCCTCCGGATCTACGCCGCGTCAAGTTTCGCTTCGTGTTTTCGGGGGCAAGCGGCCGCGAGTCGTTCGTGCTCAAAAAGCTCGTCCGTTCGTATGGGGACCGCGAAGTTCTCCGTGGTGTTGAATTGGTCATCGAGCGAGGCGACAAGGTCGCCGTTGTTGGTCCGAATGGAAGCGGCAAGAGCACGCTGCTCAGAATCCTCGCGGGCATCGATCAGCAGACATCCGGCAGCGCTACCGTGGGGCACAACGTGCGCCGCTCCTATTTTGACCAGCACCAGGCGGAGTTGCTCGAGAGCGGCCACACCGTATACGACGAGGTGTTGCGGTCCGCCCCGCGCGGCTGGACGGTCACGGATGTGCGGACTCTGCTAGGTCGGTTTCTCTTCACGGGTGAAGACGTTCATAAGCCTATCGAGGTGCTGAGTGGCGGAGAGCGCAGCAGAGTCGCCCTCGTGAAAATGCTGTTAGAGCCCGCTAATACGCTGCTTCTGGACGAACCCACGAACCACCTTGATATCTCCACGCGCGATGTGCTTGAGTCCGCGATTCGCGATTACGAAGGGACGAGTATCGTCATCTCCCACGACCGCTACTTCCTGGACCGGGTCGCGAACAAAACGCTTGAGCTCGAAAATGGCAGGGCCACGCTCTATCCTGGCAACTACTCGGAGTATCGCGAGCGCAAGCTTGGCACATACGCTCCACTCCCCGAGTCCGCACCGGCCGGGCCCGAGAAAGCCGGACCGAAGGTGCAAGCGCGCGGGAGTGAGGGGCATATTCGCCAACTTCGGCACGATGTGGCTGCGCTCGAAGCGGAGATCGCACGCACGGAAGCCCGCCTGTTGGAAGTGCAGGACGTGCTTGCGGAACCTGACTTGTATTCTGACCGGGAGCGGTACACCTCTATGCTCGCAGAGTATGGCGAATTGCAGGGGCGCGTGGAGGAGCTCAATGATCGCTGGGAACGCCGCGCTGGTGCGCTCGAAGAACTCGCGCCGGAGCCACCGCCGGAACAGATAGACCCTGCGGCAGAGCGGCAGCGGCTCCTGGAACGGCTGCGTGAGTTGGAGAGTTTGCTCGAGAACCCCGATGCCTACGCCGATGAGCGTCGGGTCAATGGGCTGATGGATGAGTACGCCCAGGTGTATGAGGCGCTCGCGGCACTTTCCGCTACGGGACCGCCGCCTGCGCGTAATCACTCCGCACAGAGGACTGCCCCTCCGAGAAGGACCGCGCCAGACCCCCTTGAAGCGGAACGCGTACGCGCACGGCTTACCGAAGTAGAGCGATTGCTCACCGATCCGGACTTGTTTCTGGATGAGCGGCGTTCCGCGCCGATCATCGATGAGTATGGCTACCTGCAAAAGCGACTCATGGCGCTGACCTCGCGCGGCGCCCGTACCTAATACCGTTTCGTCGTGAACGCGGCTTACATCGTGCTGAGTGAAGGGAGGCAAGGAGGTGGGGTATGAGCGGAGTGGTGAGTGCGGTGGACTGGGGCGAGACGGCTGAGGAACTATACAAGC
>Ga0136611_10002005_pt1 | contig 14157 bp, 13 predicted proteins | sample AntDrymUQ2232306_2_FD_106645 | JGI IMG/M metagenome (GOLD analysis project Ga0136611, IMG submission 106645) | Polar desert sand microbial communities from Dry Valleys, Antarctica - metaG UQ223 (23.06) | ecosystem: Environmental > Terrestrial > Soil > Desert | place: Antarctica: Dry Valley...
CGGCGACGTCGCCGACATGAACCTCGATGCGCGTCAGGCGCTCGGAAAAGCGCGCGAGCCGGTAGCGAAGCGTCGCCTCGACCTTCCGGATCATCGGCTCCCGGCCGGGCGTCGCATTGTCCGTATTGACCTGTATCAGCATGTAATCCTCATTGAATTCTTAGCAACGGGAGCGGTCAGGTTGCCTTCCGGTAGATCGTGACCGCCAGCACCAGGAAGAGCAGGGAAATCGCGACGGCTGCGTAGAACAGGAGCTTGGCGAGCCACGCTGCAGCTCCAGCGAGGCCGCTCAAGCCTAGCAGGGATGCGACTACGGCAACGACCGCAAAGATAAGGGCCCATTTCAGCATGACTGATCCTCCCGCCGTTGATGCTCGTCTAGGGACCGGTTTTTATTCGCAGCCGCGGCTTGGCTCCGCCGCGCGTGCTGGCGCTTCGCGCGGCGGTTTACTGTGCGTAATCGGCGCATGCTGCTATCGTTCCTTCCGTGAGCGTTCGAGCACCGGCCGATGGCCCTCCGCATCGAACGCTCCGGACGGCGGGTAGTCGGGGCGAGGATTCGACGTAATCCCATGGTTGGGAGTGCCGGCAGGGGCGGGGTGTGACTGGGCGGACCGGCCCGCCTCCTTCGTGTGGAAGGCGTGGCGTGCAGCTTCCCTCTGGTCAGAAATCGGGTGGCCAATAGTTCCAGGGCTCGCGCCGTGGCTCAGCGAAAGCTTGCTACGATTGCTCATGATGATGCTCCTTGGCACCGGCGGCGGTTGGTCCGGCGTCTCGCCTGCATCCTAGGCCTTGCCGAGGGAGGGGGTTACTATGGGTTTCCTACATAAAGGCGGTCCTCTGGCACCAAAGACGATGCAGCCAGCTGGGCGCTTCAGCACCACCTTATTCGTCGGGTTCGTCCCGCGGTTTCCAGAAGGTAGCCCAGCCGGTGGGGCCGCCGGTGTCCGGAAGAGCCCCTTTGATGGCATCTTCGGGGTTGGGGTCGATGCTCCAGCCCTGGCGATGCAGATGCGCCTTGGCGATCATGTTCGCGGAAATGGGCGCGCTGACGAAAAGGAATAATGTGATGAGCAGCTCATGCGCCGAGAAGCTGCCGCCTGCCGCCGGGAAGTAGATCATCGAAGCGATCAGGCAGCTGCCGACGCCAAGCGTCGTCGCCTTTGTCGGGCCGTGCAGCCGCGTCATCAAGGATGGCAACCTCACCAGCCCCCACGAGCCGATCAGGGCGAAGCTTCCGCCGATAACGATGAGGACGGACACAACGATCTCTGCGATGGGGTTCATCGGCGTCACTCCACGATGTCGCCGCGGAGCAGGAAGCGGCAATACGCCACGGTGCCGACGAAGCCGACCATCGCCAGCAGCAAAGCGGCCTCGAAATAGGTCGCGCTTGTCTCGTGGATCCCGAACAGGACAATGAGCGCGATTGCGTTGATCGTCAGCGTGTCGAGCGCGAGGATGCGATCGCCGCGGCTGGGTCCCGCCAGGAGCCGCCACATGTTGAGCATCGCGGCCGCTGCGATGCAGGCGAAGCCGAACTGGAGAGCAAGGCCGATCATTTGAAGATCCTCCGCAGGCGCGCCTCATAACGCTGCTTGATGCGGGCGACTTCCGCCGCCTCGTCGGCAACGTCGAGCGAATGAACGAGCAGCGACCGCCCATCGGCGGAAATATCGGCCGAGACCGTGCCGGGGGTGAGGCTGATCGTCCCCGCCAGCGTCGTGATCGCCTCGGGCGAGCGCAGCTCCAGCGGCACGACCAGCCACCGCGACCGCAGGTCCCGGTTCCGCCGGAACAGGATCAGCCCTGCCACCTGGAAGTTGGCGACGAAGATGTCCCAGATCACGATCCCCAAATAGCCGACCATCGGCCAGCCAAAGCGAAGCTCGGGCCGGTTGGGCCAGAAGGGCGCGGTGTAGAGCGGCACCACGGTCCCGAAGATCAAAGCCAGCAGCAGCCCGCCCGCGGTGAAATTGTTGATCAGCAGCAGCCAGACCAGGACCAGCAGGAGGCTGAGACCAGGATGGGGAAAGATCCTTTTCAGCATCGCGCCGTCACCCTGCACCAAGCACAGCTGCGCGATAATCCGCAGGCGAGAAAATCTGGGCGGACGCTGCGTCCATATATCTGGTGACGGGTCCTGCAAAAACCGTGAGCGCTGCCAGCAGGACGAGCAGCAACGTCGCCGGCAGCAGTTCCGCCGTACGCACCGCCGCCGGTGCCGGCGGGGCGGCCGCCTGGACTGAGGCGCTCTTCCAGAAGAGGGTGCTGCCTGCCCGCGCGAAGCCGATGATGGCGACCAGCGTGGTGGCAAGAAGGACAGCCCAGATCCAAGGCCAGGCGGCGCTGCTGCGGGCGGCATCGAGGACCAGCAGCTTCCCCACGAAACCTGAGAGCGGCGGCAGGCCCGCAATGGCGATGGCGCAGAGCAAATAGAGGAGCGACAGGGGCTCGATGGCGGCGAAACGCGGTCCCGGCGCCAGCGCCTCGCCATGGCCGTGCCGGCGCCTGGCGATGAGGTCCCCCACGAGAAACAAGGCGGCGCCCGCCAATGTGGAGTGCGGGAGGTAGTAAAGCGCTGCGGCGATCGAGCCCGACTCGAACAGGGCGGTCGCCGCAAGGAGGGTGCCGGTCGAGCCGATTAAAGCGAAGGCGGCGAGTTCGCGCAGCCGATGCGCCGCGAGGAGGCCGAGGAACCCGATCACAGTTGTCGCGAGCGCCGCGGGCAGCATCCAGGGCGACGGAGCCCAGGCGGCCGCGCCTGCGTCGGCTCCAAAGATGAGGGTTACCGTGCGAATGATCGAATAAACGCCGACTTTGGTCATGATCGCGAACAATGCCGCCACCGCTGGCGACGTGCTCGAATAGGTCCGCGGCAGCCAGAGATGGAGCGGAAGAAGGGCGGCCTTCAGGGCGAAGACGGTGACGAGGAGCAAGGCGCCGGCTCGAATGAGGCCCTGGTCTTCGGCGGGTGCCGCCGCGACCCGCAGCGCAAGGTCGGCCATGTTGAGCGTGCCGGTGACGCCATAGAGGATGCCGACGGCGACCAGGAACAGCGTCGACCCGGCTAAGTTGATGATGACATACTGCACCCCCGCCGTGAGTCGGGCTGAGCCCTGGCCGTGAAGCATCAGCCCATAGGAGGCGATCAGCAACACCTCGAAGAAGACGAACAGGTTGAAAAGGTCGCCGGTGAGGAAGGCGCCGTTGAGGCCCAGAAGCTGGAACTGCAGCAAAGCGTGAAAATGCCAGCCTTTCCGGTCGAGACTTGTCAGTATGGCATGGCACAGCACCGGAAGCACCAGGAGCGCAGTGACCAGGAGCATCATAGCGGACAGGCGGTCCAGCACCAGGACGATGCCGAACGGTGCCGGCCAGCTGCCAACCTCGTAGCGGGTAATCGTTCCCGTCGCGGCCTCGCTCAGCAGCGCCAAAGCGAGCGCCAGCATCACCAGACAGCTGCCGAGGGAGACGAAGCGGGCAAGCCTCAGCCGATAGCGCCTGCCCAGCAGGAGCAGCGCCGCCACGAGGGCTGGGAGCACGATCGGGAGGACGATCAGATGGTTCATCCGGGCTCGTCCAGGCTGTCGGGCGGCCCGTCGACATGGTCGGTGCCGGTCTCGAGATAAGTGCGGAGCGCCAGGACAACGGTCAGGGCGGTCATTCCGAACGAGATGACGATCGCCGTCAGCACCAGCGCCTGCGGGATAGGATCGGCATATTCCGTAGTCGCTTTGTCGAAGATGGCCGGGCGATCGACGATCAGCCCGCCCATTGCGAACAGGAAGAGGTTGATCGCGTAGGAGAGCATCATCAGCCCAAGCACGACCGAGAATGTGCGACCGCGCAGTGCCAGGTAGACGCCCGCCGCCGTGAGCACGGCGATCGCGCTGGCCATTAGAAATTCCAGGGTCATTCCGGCCCTTCCTTCTGGTCCCACTCGATGTCCATCGCAAGGTCGCTCTTCGGAGCCTTTTCGGCACGTTGCGCGGCACTTGAGAGCTGGGCGAGCGCGAGCATGACGGCGCCGATCACCGCCAGCGCGACTCCAAGGTCGAAGGCCATGGCCGAGGCAAGCTCGAACTCGCCGACGAGCGGCAGGCTGAAATGTCCAAAGGCGCTGGTGAGAAAGGGGGCGCCGAACGGCAGGGCGGCCAAGCCCGTGACCGCGGCGGCGATCACGCCCCAGGCGATCAGCGAATGATGCTCCGCGCGCCGGCGGCGATCCGCCCATTCGAAGCCTGAAGCCATATATTGCATGAGCAGCGCGATCGAGACCACGAGCCCGGCGATAAACCCGCCGCCGGGCTGGTTGTGACCGCGCAGGAAGATGTAGAGCCCGGCAACGATGGCGAGCGGCAGCAGCAGCCGGGTTCCGACCACCAACATCATCGGGTGACGCTCGGGCGAGCGGATGAGATCGGGCATCCACTCGGCGAGCCGCCGCCCGGCAGCGCCGCGCGCGGTCGTCTCGAGCAGGGCGAAGATCGCCAATGCCGCAATTCCGAGGACGATGATCTCGCCGAACGTGTCGAGACCCCGGAAGTCGACCAGGATGACATTGACGACGTTGGTGCCGCCGCCGCCGGAATAGCTGTTTGCCCAGTAGAATTCCGAGATCGGATTTTCGGATCGGGTCATCACCGCCCAGGCGGCGAGTCCGGCGCCGATGCCCGACGTCAGGGCGAGGGCCGCGTCGCGCACCTTGCGGGGAAGACTGCTCTGCGACTTGGGCGTCTTGGGCAGGAGGTTGAGCGCAAGCAGCAGAAGCAGGATCGTGACGACCTCAACCGAAATTTGCGTCAGCGCCAGATCGGGCGCGGAAAGATAGACGAAGCCGAGCGACACGATGAGCCCGATGACGCTGATGAAAATGAGGGCGAGGTAGCGTTGCCGGTGAACGGCCAGAACCGCCATTGTGCCGGCGATCAGGGCAAGCCAACCGATCACCGCCACCGGGGATGCGGAAAGAGTGGCGCGATCCCCAGGCGCGAAGCCGCCGCGCATGCCAGCTTCGATTCCGAGCAGGACGGCAGTGCCGACCAGAATGGCGAGGTTACGTTGCAGGGAGCCGTTGTGAATCGCGCGAGTCAGCTGCCGGCTTCCCGCGACCACGGCACCGGTTGCGCGATTGAACATTGTCTTGCCGTCGAGCGATGGAAAGCGCGCCCAGACGGCTTCGGTCTCGCGGTAGCGGCGGAGAATGACGGCACCGCCTGCGAGCGCGATGAGGCTCATTGCGACAGCGGGCGTGAAGCCGTGCCACAGCTTGAGCGCGAAATGGGGCGGTGGTGCTCCGGTCACGGCTGCGGAAGCGGCCTCGACCAGCGGCCCCGCGATCGTGGCGGGGAAAAGTCCGATCAGCAGGACGAGCAGGACGAGCACAGCCGACGGCCCCCACAGACCGATCGTCGGGTCGTGCGGCTGCTTTGGATAATCGTCCCTGCGCGGCCCGAAATAGACGTGGACGACGTAGCGGAACGAATAGGCTGCCGAGAGCATGGCCGCGACCGTCGCCAGCAGCGGCACGAGCCACGACGTCCCGTACCAGACGGTGTGCGATGCTTCCTCCAGCATCATTTCTTTCGAAAGGAAGCCGTTCAGCGGTGGCAGCCCGGCCATTGAGGCTCCGGCGATCACCGCAAGCGTCGCCGCGACCGGCATCAGCGAAACGAGGCCGCCCAGGCGCCGTGCATCCCGCGTCCCCGCCTCATGGTCGACGATACCGGCGTTCATGAACAGGGCCGCCTTGAAAACAGCGTGGTTGATAATGTGGAAGACTCCGGCCACCGCCGCCATCGGCGTTCCGAAGCCGAACAGCATCGTCAGCAGCCCCAGATGGCTGATCGTCGAATAAGCGAGTAGTGCCTTCAGGTCGTGCTTGAAGAGCGCCACGGCTGCGCCGAACAGCATCGTCACCAGCCCTGTGGTGGCGACGAGATAGAACCAGAGGTCGGTGCCGGCGAGAACCGGCCAGAGCCGCGCCAGCAGGAACACGCCTGCCTTCACCATCGTCGCCGAATGGAGATAGGCGCTGACCGGCGTCGGCGCCGCCATCGCGTGTGGGAGCCAGAAATGGAACGGGAACTGCGCTGACTTGGTGAAGCATCCGACCAGGATCAGCACCAGGGCCAGCGGATAAAGCGGTGAGGCCTGAACAACCCCGGCATTCTTCAGGATGGTCGTGAGCTCGAACGATCCGGCAATGGTCCCGAGGATCAGCAAGCCCGCGATGAGCGCGAGACCGCCGCCGCCAGTTACGACGAGCGCCATGCGGGCGCCCTGTCGGGCCTCCGGAAGGTGCCGCCAGAAGCCGATCAGCAGGAAGGAGGAGAGGCTGGTCAGCTCCCAGAAGACCAGCAGCAGCAGCAGGTTGTCGGCCAAGACGATGCCGAGCATTGCACCCTGAAAGAGTAGCAGGAAGGAGTAGAACCGCCCGATCGGGTCGTTCGCGGCGAGATAGTAGCGCGCGTAGACGATGATCAGCAGGCCGATCCCGAGGATCATGCCTGCAAACAGAAGACCGAGCGGATCGAGGAAAAGGTTCGCCGTGAGACCGAGGGCGGGCACCCAATCCGCTTGCGCGGTAACGACCTGACCTTCGAGAACCGCCGGCGCGTGGACAAGCAAGAGGATGAAGGCCGCGCCATTGGCCGCCAGCGCGACGCCGGCCTTCGCGCCCGCCCCCAGGCGCCCGGCGAGCGCGAGTACCGCCGCCCCCATGAAAGGAAGCAGCGCCAATGCGACCAGGCTCATCGAACTCGCCAGTCCGGCAGGCTATGCCGGGTCACGTCGTGCCAGGGGATCTGCACGGTTGTCGAGGCCGCCGTCACCGAATTCGCGTCCAGCCGAGCGCTTTCACTCGCTTGGCGGGCGTGCTCAGAGTGAGGGTGAGCAACCCCGAGTGGGACATTTGAGGATTATCGATCGGCATTGCTCAGGGCGAACGATGCCTGAGCGATAAAGTTCTGGAGAGAAGAAGAAGGTGGCTGGAGCGGCCGGCAAGCCTGCGGGAGGAACGCGCGCATGTGCCAGGTCGGACCCGATCGATGCTCCCGGCGACGCCCCGCCTCGCTCCCGCCCGGAGATCTCCCACCGGGGTCGCGTCTCGCCTGAGCCCCGGTACGCATCATAATCCTATAGTAACATTCATCGCGTCTGGCCGCTATTGATCCAGGAAGGCTGGGGCACAGGGGGCGTGCCACCAGCCGGATCGAGGCCGGCATGTTCTCATCGCGTCCTTCAGGATCAGGAGCTGCGCAGGGCCGAGCATTAGGAGAATCCAAGTGTCGAATGACGACTGCGTCTATTTCATGGCTCGTGCCGAGGCCGAGCTGGGCCTTGCGCAGCGCGCCGAGCACCCCAAGGCTGTCGAAGCACATTATCTTCTCGCCCAGTCTTATCTCGACAGGGTGTATGGCAAAGGCGCGCTCGAGGAGTCGCAAGATCGTGCCAATTAGTCTCCGCGGACCAGGCTACGGACTCGCAGAGGCATACCGCCGGCGCGGTTCATGAGAATCGAGGGCGCGAGGCTGTTTCGCGAGACGCCAGCCGGTATCCGACACCGAGCTCGGTGAGCACGAGACGAGGTTCGGCGGGGTCTTCCTCGAGCTTCTGTCGAAGCAGGGCGATGTAGCTTCGAAGATATTGAGCGTCTGCGGCCGGATCGCCCCAGCCTGCGAGAAGAAGCCGCCGGTGCGTCACCACTTGGCCGGAATGTTCCGCCAAGGTTCGCAGCAGGTCATATTCCTTCGGAGAGAGCTTCACCTCATCTCCCATCAGCCGCACCTCGCGATGGCGAAAATCGATCGTAAGATCCTCGCTTTCGAAGATTTCGACTTTCGGCATTTGGGAAACGAGCCGGCGCTCGGCAGCCCTGATCCTCGCCAGCAGCTCGTCGATATTGAAAGGCTTGTCGACATAATCGTCCGCCCCCGCATCGAGCGCGGCCACCTTCTCACTTTCCTGGTGTCGAGCGGAGATCACGATCACGGCGACCTCGCCAAGGCTGCGCAGGTTCGAAATCAGATCCTTGCCGTCGGCATCGGGGAGACCGAGGTCGAGGAGGACCAGGTTGACGGCATTCTCCCGTGCCACCCGCAGGCCTTCCACGGCGCTGGCTGCGCTAAAGACCACTGAGCCGGTGGCGGTGAGCACCGGAAGAAGCACCCGCGCGATCGCCGGCTCGTCGTCGAGGATAAGGATGCGCAGGGTCATGAAGACGCCACCTTGTTCAGCTCGAGAGGGAGACGGATCGCGATCGTGGTACCCCCAAGGCGGTCGTCGGTCCGCGCCGCCTGGATCGAACCCCCAAAGGCTTCGGCAAAGCCTTTGGCGATCGAGAGGCCCAGGCCGCTCCCGTCGTGGGGCAGGGAAGTGCGGGAACGGTAAAAACGTTCGAATACGAGCGTCAGGTCGGAGGCGAGAATCCCCTCCCCCGCGTCCGTGATTGATATCGCGAGATCGTCTCCGGCTGCACTGGCCGACACAATGATGCAGGAGCCCTGCGGACTGTAGCGGACCGCATTTTCAAGAACGTTGTAGAACACTTGTTCGAGCATCACCGGGTCTGCTCGGACCGGCGCAGCAGCGAGGTCATATCGCTTGGCGATCTCGTGGCTGCTCCCCAACGTGCGGGTGCGAGAGATAGCGGCGCCCAACACTTCCAGGGCGTCGCACTCGGTGAACTGGCGATGGTCCAGGCCCGCCTGCAGCCGCCCCAGATTGAGGAGGTTGGTCGTATATCGGTTCAACCTTTCGCATTGCTCCTCAATCGTGTTGAGGAGGTCGCGGCGCATTTTGCCATCGAGCTCGGCGCCAAATCTTGAGAGACTGCTTGCCGAAGCGGAGATCGCGCTCAGCGGAGTTCTCATGTCGTGGGAAACCGAGGACAGCAGCGCCGTTTTGAATTCTTCGGATCGCTTGACGAGCTCGGCCTCGGACAGCCGATCGAGGAGCAGGCAGCGTTCGACGGTGATGCTGAGAAGGTTCACGAAGGCCGCCAGATCATGCGCCTCCGAACGTCGTTCGGACCTATTCGGCCACCTTATCACGAGCGCGGCACTCGTTCCCGGTGGCATTGCCAGTGCGAGCGCCTGGTATTCGCCACGGCGCAGGCTCTGCTCCCCGGTAGCCAGCAGCTCGTGCGCAAGCTCCACATGTGCTGAGGATTCCTGAAGAGGAACGAGGTCCGCTCCCGAAGTAACGAATATCTCCGGCTCGGCATCGGTGTCAGCATCGCTGAAGCCTGCGATCGCCGGGGGGATGTCTTCCATCTCGACCGCTGCCTGCAGCCGCTGACTGACGTCGAGGAGCGCGCGCATGCGGCGGCTGGACAATTCCGCAGCGAGTGCGCGGTCCTTCAACCGTCCCGCCAACAGGCCCGACGTCGCGGCGCTAAGATTGAAGGCGAGCAGCGGGACATATTCTTCGGCCGTCGTCAGGCTGAACCTGAAGACCGGGTCACTCAGGAAGAAGTTGTAAATGACGGACGCGAGGATCGCCGCCAGCAATCCTCCTCGCAATCCCTCCAAGGCTCCGACCAAAGTCACGCCGAGGAGGAAGAGGATCCCAGCTGCGACGGGCCGGTCGGTCTGCTGTGCGAACGCCGCAGCAGAAGCAGCAAGGATGAATACGGCCACGGCCGATGCCCTGGCATAGGGACCCGCCGGAGCAATCTGCGTCAGATGCCCAAGGGGGGTTCGATACGGAGCCTCAATGCCGGCTCTGTGGTTCATGTTCCTCTTCGCCTCTGCTGTGGTGATGCCCCGACCGTTCGCGCCCGGTGTCCATCCACCTGCGAAATCCTCAACAGCATCAGCTCCTCCTCGCTGGCAGCGCATCGCAGCGCGCTGGCTTCCCGGACGCCCCGGTCTCCCGCGACCTCGTAAGCGTTGCCTCCGGGCAGTGTAGGTCTCAGACGGCATGACAACGCTTGAAGGGACCGCCTCCCGCCCCGACTAGCACGGCGCGTTCTTCATCGAGAATGAAGGTCGTGTCGGCGGAGGAATATTTACGGCCGATCGAAAAAGGACGGGCGTCAAGATCATAGACGCCGGTCCTGGTCGTCACGCGAACTTCCCCGTCGCGAACATCGACACGAAAGGAAGTGCCGCCATCGCAGATGAAGTCCATTGAGCTATACCGCTCGCGGTCGGTTGTGGAGCCGGCGCACGCCGCCAAGCTCCCCAGCATCGCCAAAGCTCCAGTCAGTGAAAGGAAGAGACTATCGGGAGCGATCGCGGCCCGCATCATCAGCCCGGGCGGCTCGATTTACCCAAATAATGGGAGATATGCGCCCGTGGCTGGCCGGGCGCATCCACCCGCCTGATTGCGTCATAGACGACTGCATTCTCGAGGACCCGCTGCACATAACCCCGTGTTTCGGAAAAAGGGATGTCTTCGATCCATCTGATGATGTCGGCGCCCGGCAGGCGGGGGTCTCCATGCTCCCGCACCCATTTGAGGACGTTGCCCGATCCGGCGTTGTAGCTGGCCGCCGCCAGCGCGGCATTGTTTCCCCAATAATGCATCAGGCCCTGAAAATAGTGGCTGCCCAGCATGATATTATAGGCCGGGTCGAGGGTCAGCCTGCGCTGGTCGTAAGGAAGCCCAAGCTTGCCGGCGACCTCACGGCCGGTGCCGGGCATCAGCTGCATCATCCCCCGCGCGCCGGCATGGCTGACGGCAGCACGGTCGAAGGAGCTTTCCTGGCGGATGATGCCATGCGCGAGCGCCCAATATTGGCTTTGCGCCGCGGGGAGGGTGACCTCCGGATAGCCGGCGCGCGCGTAGAATGGCTTGCCCTCGTTCCGGGCGCTCCGCACCAGCCACACGCCGAGGTCAGGCCTCCCGATTTGCCCGGCCAGCTCGCCCACCAAGCTCCTGTTCCCCTCCGCACTCGCATGCTCGGCAAGCGCTCGCACGAAAACCGATTGGTCCTCCCACTGGCCGGTTTGACCCAGCAGCCGCACCGCTTCGACGAGGCCGAGGCGCTGGAAGGCTGCTCTCTCGGTCTCGCCTATGGGCGCCTCTGCAAGGCCGCTCGGCGCGGGAACGCTTCTCCCGAGGCGCTCGAGCGAGAGCTGGCCATAGAAGAGCTCGGGATAGACGGACGCTTCGTTGAAGTGACTATTGGCCTGATCCGCATTGCCCGCCGCCAGAGCAGCGCGCCCTGCCCAATAAAAGCCCTTGGTCAGGACCTGCCCGGACCGGCCCCCTCGCGCATATTTCGCGAACAAGGAAGCGGCGTCAGCGGGACGGCTGAGCTTATCGAGGGCCGTTGTCGCTCCCAACCAGGCGAGACTGGTATAATCGTCGCGCTCGCCGACGGGCCGATCGACGATGACCGTCCCCGCAGGGTAGGCGTCATCAATCTGGCTCGCGATCTGGTAGGCCGTCAGCCAGTCACGATCGGCCGCCGCCCCGCGGGCGGTGGCCAGCAATGTCTCCAGCCATTTCCTTGGCGCCACGGGGCTGTGTGCGAGCGTCCGCGGCTGCGCGAGCAGCGCACGCGCGGCCGAAACCTGGCCTGCTTTGCGGAGCCAATTCGTTCGATCGATGATGATGCCAGGGTCTGTGGTGGCAGTGGGGCCGAGCAGCGCCAGTCGCGATGCAGCGTCGGGAGCATTGGTCTGCAAGGCAAGCCGCGTCTCGAATGCCGCTCTGCGCGGGGCCGAGGAAAAGGGCATGATCTGCCGCGCGCTTGCCGCATGGCCATCAGCGAGCAGCTGCTCGATCCTCCGATCATGGTCCGACGCGCCAAGCGCGGCTCCGAAGCTTCCGAGCAGACGGTTTTCGAGAGTGCCAGCCATCGCACCCGCATGCCAAGCCTGCCGAGCCGCCTCTCTGGCTTCGTCCGTCCGCCCCAGAGCGAGGAGGGCCAGCGCGTGTCCTGCATGTCCGGAGCCTGTCAGGGGCGGATGAACTCGAAAATAGGAGACCACTTCGGCGGGTGAACTGCTGTTGGGGTCGATGGCGCGCTCTGCGCTCCTCCGCAGCGCGAGCTCACCAGGCCAGCCGCGATAGCTGATCAGAAAGGATGCGTAGGAGGAAAAAGGCAGCCCGCCCGAATGCCTGAGGCTCCTCCAACGGGCGAGGGCAGCGCTGGCTGCGGACGAGAAGCCTGAAGCGGCCGGGGCGGGTGATAGGACGGTAACAGGCGGGGAGGCGAGTGGCTGTACTGCGGGAATGGGCCCATCATCGGGAGCGCCGGCACGCGACTTAACGGTCGCGCCGAAAGCTGCGGAGGCAATGAGGCCCAGCCCCAGACCCGCTCTGTGCACGATAGAAATCATGGCCCTTGGTAGAGGTTTGGCCTAGCGCGCCGTTACCATGGGTTTTTTATGCCCCGCACGCGGATTCCGGCGGGAGAAAAGCCGGCGTCCAGTCGCAAGAACATGGTGCATGGTCATGCGGTCGGCCTCTCTGGTAGCTGCTCTTCCGGGCAACGCACCTGGCCGCTCGCGCAAGTCGCAAACGACGGCGAACCAAGCCGTCCGTGAGCACTAAAGTCCGAACACCTTGAGCGCCGCGTCACCCAAGCCGCGCAAACCGCGTCCCCAAAGGCCGCCCCTGGTGCCAAGACGCGGGACTTCCTCGTAGAGGTAATAACCGGGCCCATCCCGGAAGCTGTCGTTGAAGAGCTCCTGCTTGCCGAGCAGGTAGGCTCCGAACGCCTCGCCGCGGGAAACCGAATAAGCGAGACCTGCGCTGAAGCCCAATGTCGCTGCCCGGTTGATGCCGCGCCCGGATCCGGCCGGTTCGAGCCGCACGCCGCGCGTGCCCTCGACAATGAGGCTGCACGGGCCGTGGAACACGAGGTAGCGAAACTGGAAGGTCAGCCAGGCCGAGAGGTACCGAAGGCGCCAGTGGCGGGAGATGGAGAGAGGCTGGCCAATCGGCTGCAGCAGCCCGCGGAGAGCGCGAGGCCGCAGGACCATCGCGGAGCCATCGGCGATCTCGATCAGCGCCACCTCGGCAAAGCCATTGTCGGTCGCCGATATCACGACGGTATCGGGGCTTTGCACGCGTATCCTCACCAACGCGACCATTCCCGAGGCGAGGCTGCTGAGCGGCATCGACCAGCTCAACAGCCACTTGGTTCGCTTCTCGGACTGTTCGGGAACGCTCTGCACCGCCTCCGGCAGGATCAGGAGCTCATGTCCAGGTTCGAGCCGCACCATCTGTGAGGCCGCCGAACCCGAACCGGCGTCGCGGATGCATCCGCCATCCTCAGCGAGCAGCCGCAGCGGCTGCCTTCGGGCAGCGAGCGGCGCGACCAGGAAGTAGAGGATCGCCTTGATGAAGACCGGCCCGAGGATCGCGGCGGCAAGGATCGCGAGCGCGGTCGGCAGCACATCGAGCATCGGCCGCCCGATCCAGACCAGCCAATTGCCGCGAGCGATCCGCTCCACCCGCGCGAGTTCGGCCCGAGCCTCCCCCGACTGCCGTTCAAGAATCGAGGAAGCGCCTTCCAGAGCCTGATCCTTGACGGCGAGGCCCCGCATCGCACCGTCAATTGCTGCGATCTGCTGGCGGGCGCGAACATGTTGGGCGGCAGCAGCCTCCATTGCGGCATTGGCGCGCGTGAGCGCCCGATAATTCTCGCAGCCGACACCCAGCGGCGCGTTTCGGCAGACATAATTCCGGGCCGGCGCCAGTGGGCGGCGGTTCAGGACGCGAGCTTGCTCTCTTGCCGCCAACCATCGAGCACGGCTCGCATCAAGCTGCTGCACCGCTTGCAGGCGCCGCTGTGCGAGCGATGCACGGCCGCGGTCCGCCACCCGCGCCGCGAGCAGCGTGTCGATCGCCTGCATTTCGCGGCGGAGCAGCCCGATCTCGGCTCGGGCCCGATAATGGCCGAAAATGCTCTGAGCGTCGCCGCGGACGCCGGCCAAAGCGAGCTCGGGCCCCGTAAGCGTCGCTTCCTCCTCTCGGGCAATCGCTGGCTCGATCGCGGCGACGCGGGATCGCAGCAGTGCTTCGGGCGCGCGGCGCAGGCTCTCGCTCGTCCTTTCCGCCTCTACTTGCCGCGCGGCAGCGTAGCGGTCGTAGGCGTCCAGCGCGCGCGTCAGCGAAGCGCGCTGGTCGGGTACGGTGCGGGCGATGCGCACCTGTTCCTGCACCCAGCGGCTGACCGGCGGAACCGCATAA
>Ga0136611_10002006_pt1 | contig 14153 bp, 9 predicted proteins | sample AntDrymUQ2232306_2_FD_106645 | JGI IMG/M metagenome (GOLD analysis project Ga0136611, IMG submission 106645) | Polar desert sand microbial communities from Dry Valleys, Antarctica - metaG UQ223 (23.06) | ecosystem: Environmental > Terrestrial > Soil > Desert | place: Antarctica: Dry Valley...
CCCCGAAGCAGCGCTCAAGCCCGGCGCCCCCCAGCTCTGGGATGACTTCCCCGGCAACGCGATCGTGCTCGAGCAACCCCACGGCGAGGGCGACATTGACGCCGCCTTCGCCGCGGCGGACGTGATCGTCAAGCAGCGCATGACCTGCGCCCGCCTCGCCCCTTCCGCGATCGAAGGCCGCGGCGTCGTCGCCTCCTTCCAGCAGTGGGACCAGCAGCTCACCGTCTGGAGCACTACCCAGTCCCCCCACCGCCTCAAGCACATGATGGCGGGGATGACCGGCCTGCCGGAGGGCCAGATCCGCGTGATCTGCCCGGAGATGGGCGGCGGTTTCGGCGCGAAGGGCAACGTCTACCACGAGGAGGCGCTCGCCTGCTTCCTCGCGATCCGCTTCAAGCGCCCCGTGAAATGGATCGAGACGCGCTCCGAGGCGTTCACCGGCACTTGCCACGGTCGCGGCCAGCTCGGCTACCTCGAGCTGGCCGCGAAGCAGGACGGCGCCCTCCTCGGCCTCAAGCTGCATGTGATCGCCGACCTCGGCCACACCTGCGATCTCTCCACCGCCGGCCTGCTCGGCAACACCGTCCGGCTCGTCAACAACGTCTACAAGCTCCCCGCCGCGCGCGTCTGGCTCACCGAGGCGCTCACGAACAAGACGCCGACCGGTGCCTATCGCGGCGCGGGCCGCCCGGAGGGCGTCTACTTCATGGAGCGTGCGATGGACCTGCTCGCGCGCGAGCTGAACATGGACCCGGTCGCGCTGCGCCGCAAGAACTTCATCCCCGCCGACGCCTTCCCCTACGCCACGGTCACCGGCCTCTCCTACGACAGCGGTGACTATCACACGGCGCTCGACACGCTCCTCGCCAATGCGGACTATCCCGCGCTCGTGCGCGCGCGTGACGCCGCCCGCGCCGCGGGCCGCCTCGTTGGCCTCGGTTTCTCCTGCTACGTGGAGAGCACCGGACCCGCGGCGGCGAGCGAGGGCGGCGGTGACACGGCCTGGGAGTACGGTGCGATCCGCGTCAACCGCACCGGCGCGGTCGAGATCCTCACCGGGATCAACTCCCACGGCCAGGGCCACGACACCACGCTCGCCCAGCTCGCCGCCGAGGTGCTGGGCGTGCCGATGGACGCGATCAAGCTGCACCAACGCGACACGCACATCGTCTCTCAGGGCGTCGGCACCTTCGGCTCGCGCTCGATGGTGATGGGTGGCTCCGCCGTCTACCTCTCGCTGCGCAAGATTGAGGCGAAGATGCGCCGTCTCGCCGCCGCGCACCTGGACGCGAACGAGCAAGACCTCCGCTTTCTGGATGGCCGGATCGAGCCAGTAGACGCGCCCTCACGCGGCCTCAGCTTTGCCGAGGTCGCCGCGCGCGCCTACTTCGCGCCTCCGCCCGGCGAAGAGCCTGGGCTGGAGGAGCAGACCTTTTACGCCTCACAGGGCATGACCTTCCCCTTCGGCGCCTACCTCTGCATGGCCGAGGTCGAGCGTGAGACCGGCCAGGTGACGCTGCTGCGCTTCGATGGCGTAGACGATTGTGGCCCGGTGATCAACCCGCTGATCGTCGCCGGTCAGGTCCACGGCGGCATCGCCCAGGGCGTCGGCCAGGCGCTCCTGGAGGAAGTAGTCTACGACGAGGACGGCCAGCTCCTCAGCGGCAGCTTCATGGACTACGCGATGCCGCTCGCCGAGACGATCCCCCACCTCAACATCACCCATACCGTCACGCCCTCGCCGCGCACCCCGCTCGGCCTCAAAGGCGTCGGCGAGGCGGGCACGATCGGCAGCGTCCCCGCGATCGCCAACGCCGTGATCGACGCGCTTGCCCCGCTTGGCGTGCGCCACATAGACCTCCCGCTCACCCCCCTGCGCGTCTGGCAGGCGATCCAGGCCGCGACGCCCCAGACGTGATCCTGACTGTGCGACAATCGTCAGGCGCTCGCCGAAGCTGTGAGGAGCCGTAAAATGCCGGTAAGCTACGAAACGTTCGAGCGTGTCGCGCTCGAAGACCCGGAAGGAATGTGGGAGCTTCATTGTGGCGCGCTACGACAGAAACCAGAGATGACTGCGGAACATAACCACATTGGCCGCACGCTCGCCTTTGACCTTCAGCTTCAGCTCAACCGGCGCGACTACGAGGTGAGCTGGAACGCCGGCTATGTACGCCGCCAGAACATGCTGGCCTACATTGCGGACGTGATCGTCATTCCCGTACCACTGCTTACGCCGCAGCGCGCGGTGACCGACCGCCTGGAGTCATATACGGACCCGCTGCCGCTCGTCGTCGAAGTCTGGTCCCGCTCCACCGGCGACTACGACATCAGCGACAAAGTGCCGGAGTATATGCGCCGGGGCGATGCCGAGATCTGGCATATCCACCCCTACGAGCAGACGCTCACCGCTTGGCGTCGCCAGCCCGACGGCAGCTACAGCGAGTCCGTCTACACCACGGGCGTAATCGAGCTTGCCGCCCTCCCCAGCGTCCGCATCAACCTTGAAGAACTTTTCGCGTAGTGAACGTGGCGCTCGCCGCCGTAGAGAGCAAGGGATGAGGCGATGCCAGTCTGTGCAGAAACCTACGAGCGCGTCGCCCTTGAGGACCAGGACAGCAAGTGGGAGTTGTGGGATGGTCAACTCCGACAGAAGCCCATCATGAGCTTCCAGCATGGGTACAGCCAGCGCGGCCTCGCCGCCCAACTCATCCGGCAGCTTCCCATCCAGGAGTATCAGGTCTCGACAGACTCGGCGCGCACGCAACGCCTCAGCGCGAGCTACTTTGTCCCGGATGTGCTGGTGATTCCGGTCTCACTGCTCAAGGAGGCGTTGGCAGCGTCACCGGACCGTCTCGAAGTCTATGCCGCCCCTCTGCCCTTCATCGCGGAAGTCTGGTCTCCTTCCACGGGCGAATACGACGTAGACGTGAAGCTCGGTGAATACCAGCGTCGCGGCGACCACGAGATCTGGCGGGTCCACCCACCTTCGCGGAGCGTGACCATCTGGCTCCGTCAGCCGGACGGCGGCTACACTGAGGCCGTTCACACAACCGGCGTGATCGAGCTAGCCGTTCTCCCCGGCGTGCGCGTGAACCTGGATCAACTCTGCGCCTGAACGCGCTCGCGGCCCCGTTTCGCATCACTGATACTGACAGCACGTAACCCAGCGCTGTGGAGTGGGAGCGTGTACGCCGATGACCCTTGTCCTGCACGGCTCCTGGCTACCGCCGGATGAGGAGCGCTCCGCCTGCTTCCCGATCTGGGCGGAGTTTGTCGCCGAAACTGGCGTCCGGCGGCGCAAAGAGCCGGCACGCGCCGCTCGTTATCCCCGCCACCCCTTCGCCGCAACCACCGAGCAGCTGCGCCTCGCCTTTCCTGGACCGGTCCTGGGCGAGATCGCTGAGAGCTCGATTGCAGCGCTGATGGTCCTGCGCCTGCCGAGCGCGGACGGGCGACCGCTGCCGTCACCGGATCTCGACCCCGCGTTCGTGCCCGATGGCGCGGTGGCGCTGGCCGAGTGGCGCGTCGGCGCGGTCGCCTCGGCTGCCGACCGCTGGGTGGAAACGCTGCTCACGCTCGACGCGGTCAGGCTGCCAGCCGGCCTCATCCTCGGCGAGGACCTTCACTACTGGGCGGCGGTTGCGCGCTTCATCCTCTCGCTCTCGATCCGTGAGCGGTTTATGCCCGCGCTGGTGGAGGAGTGGGGCCGCCCCTTCGCACGCTGGCGGCCCTTGCCCGATGAACCGGCGGACGCGCGGCGGCGTCAGACCTTGATCGAGGCGATGCCCGCTGTCGCGCGTGCGCCCGCACCGGACCCGGACCAACCGCCGCCGCGCCCAGACGCGCTCCTGGACAGCGCGGTCGCCGTGACGCTCGATGCGCTCGCGCGGCGGGCATTCGCCCAGGCGCGCCCCAAGAAAGCACGCGCTCAGACGCGGACCGGTTCCGCTGCCGAGGTGTGGCTGGCGGCGCTTGCGGGCGAGCCGGACCTGACGCCCGGCCCGCACGCGCTCGCCCTCTTCCGTGACCAGTTCCGTGCCTGGTCGCGTCCGGCGGTTGAAGCGGCGGACACCTTCCGCATCTGCTTCCGTCTCGACCCACCTGGCCTGGAGCTGGACGGCGGCACGGTTCGGCCTGCCGAAGCGTGGACGCTCCACTTCTTCCTCCAGGCCACGGATGACCCCAGCTTGCTGGTGCCCGCCGCCGATGTCTGGCGCGTGCGCGGCGCGACGGGTCAATTCCTCAACCGCCGCTTCGCCAACCCTCAAGAGCGGCTGCTCGCGGGCCTCGGTCGCGCCGCGCGCCTCTTCCCGCCGCTTGAGGACGGCCTCCGCAATGCCACCCCGGAATACTGTCAGTTGACCACGGACCAGGCGTTCGCCTTCATCCGCGAGGCGGCGCTGCTCCTCACGGCAGACGGCTTTGGCGTGCTCGCGCCGGGCGTGGACAGCCGCGCCGCGCTCAAATTGCGCCTCGGCGGCGCGAGCAAGAAGGGCACCTCCGCCGGCCAGCCAGCCTTCGGCTGGAAGCAGGTCGTCTCCTTCGACTGGGAGATCGCGATCGGGGAGGCGACGCTCTCGCGCGAGGAGTTTCAGGCGCTCGTCCGGCTGAAGGAACCGCTCGTCCAGGTGCGTGGTCGCTGGGTGGAGCTGCGTCCGGAACTGATGGAACAGGCGCTCGGTTTCTTCCGCCGCCAGCAACGCGAGGGAGAGCTTGGCTTCGCCGAAGCCCTCTCCCTCGCGCTCGCCCCGGATGGCGATCCCGCCCTCCCCCTGGAAGGCGTCACCGTCGAGGGGGACTTCGCCGCGCTGCTCGCCGGTCTCCAGGGCAGCGGCGCCCGTGAGCTGCTGGACGAGCCGCCGGGCTTCGTTGGCATGCTTCGGCCCTACCAGAAGGCGGGCGTCTCCTGGCTGCGCACGCTCGGGCGCAACGGCCTCGGTGCCTGCCTCGCCGATGATATGGGGCTGGGGAAGTCGCCTCAGACGATCGCGGCGCTCTTGCATGACCGGCGTGAGGGAGAGCCCCGCCCCGGCCCGGCGCTGATCGTCTGCCCCACCTCGCTCGTCGGCAACTGGCGGCGCGAGCTGTCGCGCTTTGCGCCCGCGCTGCGCGTGCTCGTCCACCACGGCGCCGAGCGCACCAAAGACGGCTTTGCCAGCGAAGCGGCGCGGCACGATGTTGTGATCAGCACCTATGCCCTCCTCCACCGCGACGCGCCCGAATTGACGGCGGTGGACTGGAACGAGGTCGTGCTCGACGAGGCGCAGAACATTAAGAACCCCTCCACCCGCGCCGCGCAGGCCGCCCGCGCGCTGCGCGCACGCTGGCGCGCGGCGCTCACCGGCACACCGGTGGAGAACCGGCTCAGCGACCTCTGGAGCATCTTCCACTTCCTCAACCCCGGCTACCTCGGCACAGCGTCGGAGTTCCGCGCCCGCTTCGCCAACCCGATCGAGCGCGCGCACGACGAGGCCGCCGCCAGCCGTCTCAAGCGCCTCACCGCGCCCTTCCTTTTGCGCCGGCTCAAGTCGGACAAGTCGGTGATATCGGACCTGCCGGAGAAGCAGGAGATGAAGGTCTTCTGCACGCTCACGCGCGAGCAGGCGACGCTCTATCAGGCGGTGGTGGGTGAGCAGATCGAGCAGCTTGAAGGAGCCGAAGGCATCCAGCGACGCGGCCAGGTGCTGGCGATCCTCACCAAGTTGAAGCAGGTCTGCGACCATCCCGCGCTGCTGCTGCACGACCAGAGCCGCCTCGCCGGACGGAGCGGCAAGCTCGCGCGCCTGGGGGAGATGCTCGAGGAAGTGCTTGCCGCGGATGAACGCGCGCTCGTCTTCACCCAGTACGCCGAAATGGGCGCGATGATCAAGACCTACATTGAGGAAACGCTCGGCACGGACGTACTCTTCCTCCACGGCGGCACACCGGCGAAGGCGCGCGATGCGATGGTGGCGCGCTTCCAGGCAGAGGGGCGCGGCCCCAGCGTCTTTGTCCTCTCCGTGAAGGCGGGCGGCACCGGCCTCAACCTCACGCGCGCCAACCATGTTTTCCACTTCGACCGCTGGTGGAATCCCGCCGTGGAGAACCAGGCGACCGACCGCGCCTTCCGTATCGGTCAGCAGCGCAACGTCCAGGTACACAAGTACGTCTGCGCGGGCACCTTCGAGGAAACGCTCGACGGCCTGATCGAGCAGAAGCAGGCCCTCGCCGAGTCGATCACGGGCACCGGCGAGACCTGGATCACGGAGCTGAGCACGTCGGACCTGCGCGAGTTGTTCGCGCTGCGCGCTGACGCGGTCGGGGACCAGTGAGCGCCCCTGGCCGGGGGAGGGGTTCCACCGGCCAGGGGCGAACCGGCCCTCACGAGGAGGCCGTCTGGCCCTACGCTAGCGTCGTTCGTCCGGTGTCGCTTCCTTCTGCTCGCCCATGATCATCTCCTGCGACTTCTCACTGTCCTGGGTCACCCCCTGGGCACCGTGCGCGGTGGGCGTCGTCTCGCCGGGGCGCTTGAAGCTGTCGCTCCCTTCGTTCTCCTCGACCGGTCGCGTGCCCTGGCCGTCATGCGGATCTGGCATCGTAGACTGTGGCATGGTGCAACTCCTTCAGGAGGCCGGCTGATGGCGACCTCTCTTGTGATTGGAGCGCATGAATGCGGGCCGCTCATCCCCCGATCACGGTAGTTCACTCAGCGCGACGGCATGGGGCCGTGCCGAAGAGTCAAGCCGGTATCGCGCGGTGGATGGGAGACTGAAGCGTGGGCAGAACCGCGCTGTCCCCAGCGTCGGAGGTTCGACACAGCGCCACCCGCGCGGCACAATGCGCGCGGACGGCGCGAGGAGACGGCGATGGCGAAGGGTGCGGCAGGGCGGGCAGACGAGGGCGGGCGCGGTAAACTCGCGACGGATGCGCCGCGACGGTTCTCCGCGCTGCATAACCGTAACTTCGCCCTGCTCTGGGTCGGGCTGGTGATCTCCAACTCCGGCTCCTGGATGCAGATCGTCGCCCAGGGCTGGCTGGTCTATGACCTCACCAACTCGCCCTTCCTGCTCGGCGTGGTCGGCGCGGCGCGCGCGACCTCGATGATCATCTTCCCGCCGCTCGGTGGCGTGATCGCGGATCGCGTGCCACGGCTGAAGCTGCTCAAGGTGACGCAGTGCATCTCGCTCGCGCTTGCCTTCGTGCTCGCGGTGCTGGTCTCGACCGGGATGGTCCAGGTCTGGCAGATCATCTGCATCAGCTTCCTCTCCGGCCTCGTGAACGCCTTTGACCAGCCGACGCGCCAGGCGCTGATCCCGGACCTGGTGCAGCGCGCAGACCTCACGAATGCGGTCGCGCTCAACTCCGCCGCCTGGCAAGGGTCGGCGCTCTTCGGGCCGAGTCTCGCCGGGGTGATGGTCGCGGTGATCGGCCTCTCCGGCGCGTTCTACGCCAACGCGCTCAGCTTCCTCGCCGTGGTAACCGCGCTCTTCCTAATGCGGGGCGTGCCGGAACGCTCCAGCGCGCCGCGTCAGCGTGGCCTCTTTGATGACCTCAAGGAAGGGCTGCGCTACGTGCGACGCACGCGGCTCGTCTTCACGCTGCTGCTGCTCTCCGCCATCACAAGCCTCTTTGGCCGCTCCTACCAGCACCTGCTGCCGGTATTTGCGCGCGACATCTTTCACCAGAACGCGGGCGGGTTGGGGCTGATGCTGTCCATGCCCGGCGCGGGCACGCTCGTGGGCGCGACCGTGATCGGCGCGATGGGGGACGTGCCACACAAGGGGCGCGTGCTCTTCATCGGCATGCTCGCCGCGAGCGGCCTGCTCATACTGTTCACCGCGACGCACGTCTTTCCACTGGCACTCGTGCTGCTCTTCTTGATCGGCGTGACGAATATCGTCTTCAGCACGATGATGAGCACGATGCTCCAGCTTACGGCCCCCGGTGCGATGCGCGGCCGCGTGATGAGCCTGATGACGGTCACGATGCAAGGCTTTGCGCCGGTGGGCGCTCTGATCACGGGCGGCCTTGCCACCGCGATTGGTACACCGCTGGCGATGGCGCTCTCCGCGCTCGTGGTCGCCTTCGCCGCGCTGCTGGCGGCACGCGGCGCTCCCGCGGTGCGGGGCTTCGGTCACGTTCACGCAGAAGAAGTCGCGGCGGCCTGACGAGATCTTCAACAGAGACGGCAATGGACTGGTCAAGGTGGCGCCTCTACCGCAATTGCTAATCAGGCCGTCTGATCATGTACGAACCTCGCCGTCGCGCTCGGAGCACCGCGTCATGGATCGTGACGGTTCGGCCTTCGGGGTCGGTGGTGCCGCGCGGAACCGCCGCGCTGACAATCATCTCCCACTCCTGCGGGTCGAGGAACGCGGCGACATCGGCAGCGGTGAAGAACAGTTCTGGCTGTTGTGGCCGTCGCAATGTGGTCTGGAGGTCCGAGGGGTGGTGGCCGACAATCAGCAGGGTACCGCCGGGAGACACCGACTCGGCCAGCCGCTGGAAGACCGGATCGCGCTCGGCCTTGGGCAGGTGAATGAACTGGGCGGAGACCAGGTCGAACCGCATCGGGGCCGGGTCCCAGGACAAGAGGTCGGCCTGCTGCCAGGTGATCCGCGCCGCGACCGCCTCACTGGCCGCGGCGGCGCGTTCGGCGGCGCGGTCCAACGCCACCGTAGACAGGTCGAGCCCGGTGACCTGCCAGCCCCGAGCGGCCAGCCAGATCGCATCGGCCCCTTCGCCGCAGCCAACATCCAAAGCCGTACCGAGTGCGAGGTCCACGGCGTGCTCGACGAGGCGAGGGTTCGGGTTTCCGCTCCAAATCATGCCGGCGGAGCGGTAGCGCGCGTCCCAGAACTCCTTGGTGAAGAGGACAGTCGTATCAGTGGCGTGGCCGTGACTCACGTCCCCGGTCGCGGATGTGCGCTCCGATGCGGCGATGAGCGTGTTCCGGTAGGCGGCGACGCCCCGCCGCGTGTCCTCGGCCACCAGGTCCGCGTTGATCATCGCGGCCGCCATCGCTCCGGCGGCGGCGGCCCCGACGACCTGAGCCATCGGGTCGGCGACGTTTCCCGCCACCCACACGCCGGGCACCGCGGTCAGCCCAGTCGGATCGGCGGCGACAAAGCTCCCGACACCCATCGGGTGTTCGGTGACCGCAAGACCGAGCGACACCAGCACGCCAGCGCGGGCCACGAACCTGGGCGCCACCACCACGGCCTGCCGGGGGACGACCGCGCCCGAGGCCAGCCGCGCCCCGGTGAGCCGGTCGTCGGTGACCACGAGCGCGGTGACCTCGCCCTCGATCACCGTCACCCCGCGCGCGGCAAGCCGCTCCCGATCCTCGTCAGACGGCTCCGGCGCGGTGTGCAGGAAGAACGTCACATCCTCGGTCAACTGCCGGAACAGCAGCGCTTGGTGGACCGACATCGGCCCGCTGCTCAGGATGCCAACCGCCTGGTCGCGCACCTCCCAGCCATGGCAGTACGGACAGTGAATCACGTCGCGGCCCCAGCGCTCGCGCACACCGGGCACGTTCGGCAGCTCATCAACCAGCCCCGTGGTCACCAACAGCCGGCGCGCGCCGACCATCCGGCCATCATCCAAGGTCACGCTGAAGCCGTCGCCGGTACCGGCAGCCGCGCTCACCCACCCCGCCACTACCTGCCCGCCATACCCACGGACCTCCGACCGCCCAGCCTCCAGCAGCGCGGCCGGGCTGATGCCGTCGCGGGAGAGGAACCCGTGTACGCCCGCCGCCGGAGCGTTGCGCGGCTCACCCGCGTCAATCACCAGCACCGAGCGGCGCGACCGGGCCAGCATCAGCGCCCCATTCAGACCGGCGGCGCCACCGCCGACCACCACCACGTCGTACGCACCCGCGATTGGGTCAGTCATGATCACCACCTCTACCCGGATCATCGCCAACTTGAGCGAGGTTGGCAAGGTTTGTTGCTGATATGGCAAACTGGGAGGATGAACAACGAACGTGATGATGTCCTCACCGCGGTCGGGCCGCGGCTGCGCGCGCTGCGCCAGCGGCGCGAGATGACGCTCGCTGAGCTGTCCGCGTCCACCGGCATCTCGGTCAGCACGCTCTCGCGGCTGGAGTCCGGACAGCGCCGGCCGAACCTTGAACTACTCCTGCCCATCGCCCGCGCCTACCGCGTGCCGCTCGATGAGCTCGTCGGCGCGCCGGCGACCGGCGACCCGCGCATCCGCGCCCGCCCGATCACCCGCAACGGGATCACGTTCCTCCCTCTGACCCGCCGGCCCGGCGGTGTGCAGGCCTACAAGCAGGTCATCCCTGCGAGCCGGGAGCACCGGAAACCCGACCCGCAGACGCATGAGGGCTATGAGTGGCTCTATGTGCTCAGCGGGCAGCTGCGGCTCGTGCTCGGCGAACACGACCTCGTGCTGTCGCCCGGCGAGGCGGCCGAGTTTGATACGCGGGTACCGCACTGGGTTGACCGTGCCGGCGCGGAGCCGGTCGAGTTGCTCAGCCTGTTCGGCCCGCAGGGCGAGCGCATGCATCTCCGCGCGCGCCTGAAGAAGGGGTAGGATGCGCTCGCACGCGGTGGTGGCGTCAGGCGCGCGTGGCTTCTCCCACGCGCGCCTGACGCTTTCGACGACAGCATCAGTCTCCCGATACGGGCTCGCTCGCCCGCGCTTTACCCCATTCAACACGCTGGGACGCGTCCTAGCCGCTCCCCGCTACCCGCCGGTAGATCAGGAAGTCCTCGATCTCTGCCTCAAGCGTGTAGTCCTCGGCAAGAACGCGCTCCAGCGCGGGGAACCAGGCGATGTACTCGCCGGAGTCAACCGTGAGGCCGGTGATCCAGCGCGCGCCCTCATATCGCTGGACGAGGAAGTAGAGGGGCGCGCGTCTCTCTAGGTCCGCGATGAACTCCGCTTTCCAGTGCGGTGGCGACCAGTTGGTCATCAGCGGAAACGAGTAGATAAAGCGCGATGCAGGCTCACGCTGTGCCAGGAGGTAGACGAGCGGGTCGTAGCCCCAGACGTAGATCGTGTCCTCCGGCCGGGTGCGCACAGCGATATAATCCGCTGTCGCCGCCGAAGCGAGGTAGGAGAAGCTGCCGCCGTTCCAGGGACCGAAGTAGTCAAAGAACGATTCGCGGTCGTCGGGGTCGCGGTAATACGCAATATTGCTGCGCCACTGCGCGATTGCAACGTCCAGCACCTCAGGCGTGCTCAGCGCGAGCAACGCCACGATCACGGCGCTCGCCGCCCGCGCCGCACCGGTTGCAAGCGAGCGGCGCAGCGCGCCAAAGCAGCGATCCCACGCCCAACCGGCGAGGAGCGCCGCTGGCAACAGCAGGTAGAAGTAGTGATACGTAAAGAACTTCGCCTGCGCCGCGATGCCGAGGTACGCGAGCGCGACAAAGAGCACCACCTGCTGCACGCGCCGCTCTTTGACGATGAAGACGCCGACGAGCGCACCAGCCACGGCCGGCGCGGTCAGCAGCAACCGGCCGAGCATCCAAAAGAGAAACGAGAAGCGCACCGCTGGCCAGTAGTTGGACCACGTGAGCCCCTCCGGGGAATACGGTCCGCCGAGCTTCGTGTAAGCGCCCGCCCAGCGCGTCGCCGCGATGTACTCGCCCAGCGCGCCGCCGAGCGTGAGATAGGCCAGCACCGCCGCCTGGAACGCGGCGAATCCCGCGCCGAGCGCGAGCATCCGCCGCAGCCAGGTGCGCAGTTTCCGGCCGCGCGGCACGGCGGCCAGCTCCACGAGCGGGAAGAACGGGATCAGCAGCGCCGAAATGAAACGGAGCTGGAACGCGAAGCCGAGCAGCACCCCGGCGCAGACCAGCCAGCCAAACCGCCCGCGCGCGCGGTCATAGAGCAGCAGCGCCAGCGCGAGCGGCAGCCCGATGAATCCGTCCGGCTGCGCCGAGTGCCAATACGCAGACGTCGTCACATAGATCAGTCCATAGCAGAGGCCCGCCGAGACGCCCGCGCGCAGGCTCCACCAGCGCCGGCCGAGTTCCACGAGCGCGGCGACCGTCGCCGCGAGCCAGAGCAGGTCAAAGACGCGCACCATCTTCATCACGCCCAGCGGTCCGTGGATCGCGAACGCATAGATGAAATAGATCGACGGCGGCTTCTGGTCCCAGGCGTCCGTATAGGGGAAGCCCCCCTCCCAAACCACTTTCCCCACCGTCGCAAAGATCGCCTGGTCCGGGCCCAAGGGGAAGTTAAGCATCGGCAGGCCGACGAGCACCACGCACGCCGCGACCAGCGCGTGAGGCAGGACGGCGAGCATCGTCCGCCGCAGGGTGGCCGCCGCAGGTGCGGCTGCCCGACCCGTCAGATCGGACGCGGGCACACGCGGATCGCGAATACGAACGGTTTGTCGGTTCATCCGGTGGCCCAAGCTGAGTGCATGTGATGCTCAGACGATAGCACGCGGCGCGCTGGCGCGGCCCTCACCCCCCGACCCCTTCGTTAGAGTATGAGATGGCATGATGGGCGCGCCGCTCTTCTTCCCAACCGTACGTGTTCACAACTCGCGGGTCGCTGCCGGGGAGCACCCCCTACCCTGGCCCTTCCCCCGCGCGGCAGGGGAAGGGCCGGGGTAGGGGGTGCTCCCGCCGCGCATCAACCTTGAACTCGTACTCTTCTGCCCGCGCGCTACGATAGATCACGGAACCTGCACGCGCCGGACGATCATGACCCTCCGCCCCGCGCTCGTACTCGGCCTGTTCTCCCTGCTCCTTGCCGCCTGCGCTGCGCCGGATCGCAGCCGCGAGTACGGCACGATCAGCGCGCGCCCCGGTGAGCCGCTCCTGATCGGCGTCTCCGTCGCGCTCACCGGCGACAGCAGCGGCGACGCCCAGGCGATCGAGCGTGGTGTGCGGCTCGCGGTCGAGCAAGCCCCACCGCTCAAGGGACACACGCTCGACGTGCGCGTGCTGGACGATGGGTGCAGCGCCGAGCGTTCGATCGCTGCGGCGCAGGCATTCGCGGCGATGCCGGACCTGATCGGCGTGATCGGGCCGATGTGCTCGCGCGGCTGCCTGCCCGCGTCGCTCGTCTTTGACGAGGCGAAGCTGCTGATGGTTACACCCACCTGCACCGCCGCCTCGCTCACTGGCCAGGGCCTGCCGACGATCTTTCGCGTTGTCTGGAACGGCGAGTTGCCGATGATCGGCGGCGCGAAGTTTGCCGCCGGCCAGCTCAAGGCGAAGCGCATCTTCGCGATCACCGATGGCACCTTCTACGGCAAGACCCAACGCGACCGCTTCAAGGTGATCCTCGAGGATCGTGGCGGCGACCTGATCGCGGACGAGCAGGTGCGCGCCGACGAGTGGGACTTCACGACGCTCGTGCAGCAGGTCCAAGCGGCGCAGCCGGACCTGGTCTTCTTCGGCGGCTTCCTCCCCGCCGCCACCTTCCTGATCCAGCAGTTGCGCTACAACGGCGTGCGCGCGCCCTTTCTTGGCGGCGATGCGCTCCTGGACGAAGAGCGGTTTATCGCCGCCGCCAACTCCGCCGCCGAGGGTGCCTACCTGACAGACGCACGTCCGCACGAGGGAAAGCGCTACCCGGACTTCGCCCGCCGCTACCACGCGCGCTGGTCCAGCGAGCCCGCCGCCGCCGCCGCCTACGCCTACGACGCCGCCCGCGCGCTGCTCGAGGCCGCTGCCGAGGTCGCCGAAAGCCGGCAGGCGACTGTCTCGATTGACAAGCGCGCACTCCGCAACGAGATCTTCCGCACGGACTTCCAGGGCGCCACCGGTCGCCTGCGCTTCTTCCGCAATGGCGACCGCGTTGCTGGCGCGATCGCCGTGATCAAGCAGGTGCGCAACGGTCGCTTCGAGGTGGTGAAGGAGTATGAAGTTGAGGAGTGACCTCAGCGCACCGCAAACCGCTCATGCTCTGGCAGGTACGTCTCGAAGGTGTGCAACACGTCCGAACCGTCCAGGTCCATCGTGAACGTGCGATAGCCCTCGACACGGTAGCGGCGCGCATCGCCGGGGCGCATCAGCCAGACGTAGGCCACACCGCGTGCGTCCCGCGCCTCGGAGTGGTCCGTGAGCGGGCCAATTTGATCCCGTTCAAACCCATGGGGGAGCGACAGCGTCAGTTCGTCCGCGTACTCGGCGACAAAGATCGGGTAGTAGAAGCCCGCCGTGATCACGGCGGGC
>Ga0136611_10002007_pt1 | contig 14148 bp, 17 predicted proteins | sample AntDrymUQ2232306_2_FD_106645 | JGI IMG/M metagenome (GOLD analysis project Ga0136611, IMG submission 106645) | Polar desert sand microbial communities from Dry Valleys, Antarctica - metaG UQ223 (23.06) | ecosystem: Environmental > Terrestrial > Soil > Desert | place: Antarctica: Dry Valley...
CCTTCACCTTGTCGCACAGCGTGATGACTCGGTCGAACCGTGATCGGGTGAAGCGCGAGAGGTGCTTCGTGGGCCGCCCGGAGATGCCTACGCCCCGCTCGGCCATCACACGGACGGCACTGGGGTGGAGCACCTTGGGGTGACTGCCGGCGCTGCGAGCCTCGATGGTGCCGCCGGATCGGCTCTCGAGCAGGGCCTCGGCGATCTGCGACCGCGCCGAGTTGCCCGTGCACAGGAACAGCACCCGCGGCTTGCGCCCACCACGGCGCCGCACCGGGGCGAGCGAGGCGGGCACCAGGCGGAGGCCAGGGTGTAGCGAGGCGCTCGCTTGCGCGAACAGCTCGTCGCATCGAGCGACGTCGGCCCGGTAGTAGGTGTCGCGACCATCGGCTGAGCTGCGCCTGGCCGAGATCAAGCCTCCGGCCTTCAGCTGGGCAAGGTGGTAGGAGACCAGGCTTTGGGGAGCTCCCGTCAACCCGGTGAGCTCACCGACGCGGCGGTCGCTGGCGGCCAACGCCGCGAGCAGCCGCCAGCGGTGCGGATCGGCGACCACGCCGAGGAACTCCTCGCTGGTGATCTCTCGGGTGGTTGGGCTCACGCCGCCACGATACATCAGACAGCGTTGATGAATCAAGCGCGATTGATCGATTGTCGGGCGGAGGTCCAGGCTGTCGCTTCGGCGTCGCCGCCCCTGAGCCCGGTGTCTGACACGCTGGGAACATGGGCAGCGAAGTCGAGACGGAGCGTCTCCTCCTCCGCTTGTGGCGACCGGACGACCTGGACCAGCTCGCTCATGTCTTCAGTAAGGAGCCGGTCTGGCGATACCCGTTTCGGCGAGGCTGGACGGGTCAGGAGACTGAGGAATTCCTTAACCGCAAGATTAGCGAGTGGCAACACCGCGGCTTCTCTCAGTGGGCAGTCGAGGTCAAAGCCGAGAAACAGCTCATCGGCTTCCTCGGCCTCGCGCCGCCCGAGTTCCTACCCGAAGTAATGCCTGCGGTCGAGGTCGGCTGGCGTCTTGACCCCGGGTGGTGGGGACGAGGACTGGCCACCGAAGGCGGCCGAGCGGCGCTCAAGTACGCGTTCGAGACGCTCAACCTCGCCGAGGTGGTCAGCATCTACGAACCCGAGAACCTCGCATCTGGCCGGGTCATGGAGCGGCTAGGAATGAAGCGGTTCATTGACACCACCCATCCGTCGCTTGGTGTAGCGCTACGCGTCTACAAGGCGACTTCGTCGGACTGGACTGTCCCATAGTCCGCATCGAGGGCAGGCGGCGCGAGGCCACAACCGTGAAGGCACCGCTCACAATCACGAAGGTCGGCGCCCAGATCTGGGCGCGCCGGTAGACCCCTCGAGCTTGTTCGCCGCTGAAGTCTCGCCCCGAACACGAACCAATCTGCTGTCTTCGAACGCCGGGTGTTGGGTGCGCTTGTCCGCACCGGCTGAGGACCCATGGAGCCGTAGCCTCCGCTGGGCGGGCATGGAGGAGCCGCATGCGCTCGGTTACCAGCGGGTCGATGACGATCCCAACGCCTCAGTGCTCCTTGCCACGATGGACGCCACGGCATAGTGGGAAGCGACTGTCCAGTTGCGGGAGTGGGAGCGACACCGGCTGCACCTCAAGCGGGGCCAGCGGGCCCCGCCAAGCCGAGGTTCTCGGCCGCCCGGATCGACTCCGGGCTGGCCAGGTAGTCGAAGCCTGCTTGCGGAACCGACGATAGCGACAAGTTGAACTCGTCGAGCGTCTTGGCCACGGGGAACCGGCGACGCGCAGCCGGGCCCGGGCGTTGGAGTCATTGCGAGCGCTATTTCGACGATGAGTTTCGTCGTCCTGCGCCAGCGTACGGAGGGAGCTCTCGATGTCGTCACTTGATGCCTCCAGATGGTCGGAGGTCCAGGTGAGACGCACGGCTCCGAGCCTGGGTCGCTGCCCATCATCACCTGACCCACAACGGCACTTTGAGGGCACGACGGCCTTGCGCCCCACTCCGCACGACTCGGCCCCCACGCGAGTTCAGCAGAGCTCGGCCAGCAGCGTCGCCTCGCGAGCGGCCGAAAGTGGCGAGGCGCCGTCGTCGCCAGGTTCGGCAAGCGCGGCGACCACCGTGTCAGCGAGCGCTCGGTGACGAAGCCCCGCGGCGTCGGCCAGCGCGGTGTCGACTCGGTTGGCCGCCTCCCAGCCTTTCGCCGCAATCCAGAGCGGTACGCCCATCCACGGATCGAGTCCGGCAGCAAGGAGCGCAGCGGTCGACACCCACTGAAGGTCGACATCGGTCGCCGGATCGCGGCAGGCATCGAGCACTTCGCCCATGGTGCGGACCGGTCCCGTGACGTTGCAGACCAGCGGCACGGGCTCAGTGGTCGCACGCAGCAGCCATGCCGCAAAGTCGCGCACGTCGAGGAACTGCACCGGGTCGTCGGGGGCGCCGGGGGCCAGTACGCGCCCGCCCAGCCCGAGACGGCGAGGCCAGTAGACGAATCGGGTAGTGGGGTCATGGGGCCCGACGAGCATCCCGGCTCGGGCGACGGCCGCACGATCGCCGTACGCGTCGAGGGCAACACGTTCGCAGGCTGCCTTGGACGCCCCGTAGCGATCGTCGTCGGCCACGCCTTCGATGGTGAGGAGCCGAGCGCCCTCCCGCTGGGCGTCGATGGTCGAGTGGTCGGCGTACACAGAGAGGCTAGAGACAAGGACGTATCGGTCGACACGGTCGCCGAGTATCTCGACGGCCAGCCTGACCGCCGTCGGGTTGTAGGCGGCGACATCGATGACGGCATCCCACTCGCCGGTGGCGAGAGAACTGAGATCGCCAAGCCGGTCACCCACCCGATGCTCCGCAGCGGGAAAGGCGGCCGGGTCGGTCTGACCTCGGTTGAACAGGGTGACGTGGCAGCCTTCGGCGAGGGCGCGGGTGACGACGGCGCGGCCGACGAAGCGGGTGCCGCCTAGTACGAGGACGCGGAGGTCGTGGGGCATGTGTTTCCTCTCGGACGTTGGCCAGTGCCCGTGGTCAGGCGGGGAGTGGCGGATGTTGGGACGCGTTTGAAGGAGCAATCGACGACTGCACGAGGCCCACCACCTTCCGAGGGTTGCGGCCGGGCCAAACGCCCGGCTCACGCACCGTACCCGGGCCCTCGTTAGCGCGCTGGTGTCCTCGAGCGCCGGGTGGGTGCGTCCATCGCGTCCGAAGACGCCGGAAGACCTCGCTGCTCCGGCCGTAGCCTCGGCCGCAGTGGACGATGAACAGACGCCCGCACTCAGGTTCGAGCACTTGGACGACGATCCGAATGTTCAGGTGCTCCTCGCCACCGTGGACTCGACGGCCCACTGGGAGGCGACGGTCGAGTTGCGCCAACGGGAGCAACGAAAACTTCGGCTCGAACGCCAACGGCTCCTCGACCTTGGCTGCGGACGTGTCGTCGCTGACGAGGTACGTGCGGTCTTGGTCGCGCTTCCGGCGCCGTTGAGTTTGTGCTCGAGCGCTACTGCTGGATCTGGGAGAGTTGGGCGAGAGCATGAGTCCAGCGAGTGGACATGCCGATCCCGCTGTGTCCTTCATCGTCCACGATCAGGAGCTTGCTGTCGGGCCACGCCTGGTTGAGGCGCCACGCGCCGTCGAGGGGTCCGCTCAGATCGAGTCGCCCCTGGATCAGTCGTCCCGGGATGCCGGCGAGGCGGTCTGCGTTCGCGACGATCTCGTCGCGGGCAAGCCATGAGTTGTTGCGCCAGCAGTGGGTAACTTGCCGGGCGAAGCCGAGACGGAAGCGGGGATCGTCGTAGCGGGGGTTGCGCCGCGCCTGCGGTGTGGTGGCGATGTGAGCCGATTCCCAGTCACACCATGCTGCCGCTGCGGCTTCTCGCACCGCCGGATCGGGATCCATGAGGAGATCGTTGTATGCGTCGACCAGCCGGAGGCCCCGCAGTCGCGTGGGGACGTGGTTGCGGAACGCGCGCCACTCCGCGGGGAAGAAGCGTCCGGCGTGGACTGTCAACCAATCGACGTCTTCGGCCCTTCCCAAACTGACAGCACCGAGGACGACCGCTAGCACTCGGTCCGGGTGACGCTCGGCGTAGGTCGCGCCAAGGACCGATCCCCATGACACGCCGAACACGATCCACCGATCGACGCCGAGATGCTCGCGCAGCGCCTCGATGTCCTCGACGTGATGGTTCATGTCGATGCTCGCCCAGTGGACGTGGTCTTCGCTCGCGTGCGGCAGGCTCCGGCCGGCAGCCGCTGGTCGAACAGGATGGCTCGGTGCCGCGTCGGATCGAAGGCCCGCCGAATCCCTGGTGTGCAACCAGATCCTGGGCCGCCATGGAGGTACACGACTGGTACGCCACGAGGCGACCCGACCTGCTCCCAGTAGAGGACATGGTCATTGCCGACGTCGAGGCGGCCGGAAACAAAGGGCTCGATGTCTTGGTCGGCCACGTCGCCCAGTCTGGTGCCGCGCGGTAGCGACGGTTGGCGGGGGTGCCGAGGAATGCCACAACGCTGGCTCTGAGGGCGGTTCAGATGTTGAGGATCGCGACGTTCAGGTGTCTCGCGGCGAGCAGTCGCATGTCGTCTGGGTCGTGCGTCGCGACGATTCCGCCGCCCAGCCTGATCGCGGTGGCAACGACGAGAGCGTCGATCGCCATCTCGCTCCCTACGTTTGCGTCGGCGAGGAGATGGCCCGCGATCCGAGCGATGCGAACACCTGTCGTCACAACCTGCGCAACTCCTCGAGCGAGGACACCATCGAGGAGCTGGTCAGCTCCTCGGCCCCGGTACAGCTCGACGAGCACTGCTGATGGAACTCGAATCGGGAAGTTCCGCCGATGTGCACTCCGCATGGCCGCTCTGACTTGCTGGTGGCGGTCCAAGTCCTGTCTGGGACGAGCAAGGGCGGAGACTGCCTCGCTATCGAGGACTAGGACGGCCACAGGTCATCGACCTGCTCGGCAAGGCCCTCAGGGAGCGCCTTCCTGGTTGCGCCTCGAGCCGCCGGGATCGGCGATGTAGCGGGACCGTGAAGGCACCGCTCACAATCACGAACTCAGACGGCGGGTGTTGGGTGCGTGCGTTGGTTCGCACCGGCTGAGGACCGGTGGAGCCGTAGCCTCCGCTGGGTGGGCACGGAGGAGACGCATGCACTCGGCTACCAGCGGGTCGATGACGATCCCAACGCCTCGGTGCTCCTGGCCACGATGGACGCCACGGCTCGGTGGGAAGCCACGATCCGGTTGCGGGAGTGGGAGCGACACCGGCTGCGCCTCAAGCGGGGCCAGCGGCTCCTCGACGTGGGCTGCGGTCTCGGCGATGCTGCCCTCGCTCTGGCCACGGACATCGGTGAGGCCGGCGAGCTCGTCGGTGTCGATGTGTCCAACGAGATGATTTCTGCCGCTCGGGCCAGGGCGAGAGCAGCACGGTGTCAGGTCCGCTTCTCGGTCGGCGACGCCGTCGCGCTCGACGAGCCAGACGGCTATTTCGACGTGGTGCGCTCCGAGCGGACCCTGCAGTGGATCGCCGATCCGAAAGCCGCAGTGGCAGAGATGGCGCGGGTGTTGCGTCCGGGCGGCCTGGTGTCGCTCGTCGACACTGACTGGTCGACCTTTGCGATCGACGTCGGCGACGATGACCTCGCCGGCAGGGTCCGCGAGGCCATGCGCGCCGAGCGAGCCCGGCCATCAGACATAGGAGGCCGACTTTCCGACCTTGTTAGGTCATGCGGCTTCGAGGTGATCGCCGAGACCGCGTCGACCCAATCCTGGAACGGTTGGAACCCCGACGAGTCACCCGCGCCAGATGGGTGCTTCTCCATGTCGAGCCTCGCCGAGGACCTCATAGAGACCGGGCACCTCTCGCTCAACGAACGGCAAGGGTTTGTGTTGACGATCCACCAAGCCGCCCGCGACGACCGCTTCTCGATGGCGCTCACGATGTTCGCCGTCATCGCTGAGTCACGGCTGTGATCTCAGCACGGCAATCTCTGGGTACTCCTCGGGCGAGCCGTAGCCGGCCTCGATCAGCCAGCGGACACCGAGCAGGCATCGCAACGACCACCATGCGCGGATCAGCTCTCGGTCGACGTCGGCGCCGTAGCCGGCGATGACGTCGCCCAGGTGTTCCTCGTGCGCGAGCGTGAAGGTGGCGAGGTCGTACAGCGGGTCGCCCTGCGACGCCTCGGACCAGTCGATGATGCCGGTGACCTCGTCCCCGTCGACGAAGACGTGGGCGATCTGCAGGTCGCCGTGGATGAACACCGGTGTCCACGGCCGGAGGGCAGCCTCAGCGAGCCGGCGGTTGTGCGTGACCACGTTGGCGGGAAGGACGTTGTTGGCGACGAGCCACTCGCACTCGCAGTCGAGGCGCGACCTGAGCTCCTCGACGCTGCGACCGGGCCATGGCGGCAGCGGCGCGTCATGCAGTGTCCGGATGGCGGCACCCGCTGCGGCCCACGCGGCGGGCGAAGCGGTCGATGGCTCCTGGAGGCGACCAATTGCCCGACCCGGGAGGGCTGCAAGCGCGAGCACGGGTGGCCTCCGCCACAGGATCTCCGGGGTCGGGACCGGTGCCGTCGCCATCGCCTCGACCTCCGTGTCGGAGCGCGTCTGATCAGCGTCGATCTTGAGAAACACATCGCCGACGCGCAGGGTCGCTCGATCCTGATGGGCAATGACAACCTCGATCTCCTCCACGTTGGCCATCATCGCGGCAGACCACCGGCATTGCCGGAGATATCCCGTGCGTCGCGCGCCGCTGATATGTATGCGGGGCCGGGCCGTGGCTAGAGGGTTGTTGCGAGCGCATCGAGGACGCGTTCGAGTGCTTTGGTCTGGATCGGCCACCAGGGCGGCCAGGGTGCACCTCCTTCGAGCTCGCCGTGCATCGACCAAAGGATGAACACGGCGGCGTAGGTGAGCAGCGTCCTGAGCCGTCGAGGATCCATGTCCCGCTGCGACAGAGGCACGGCTTTGGCCGCGATCGCGATTGCGCTGGACAGGTTGGATCGGAGAAGTGCCGAGTGCAGAATTCGGGCGATGTCGTAGTCCGGATCGCCGGCGGTGGCGTCGCCCCAATCGATGATGGCGGTGATCTGGCCGTGATCGGCGTACACGTGGCGAGGGTGAAAGTCACCATGGACTAGCCGCGAGCCCTCGAGCGCGCCCCACGGTTGGGCTTCAACCGCGGCGGCCACCGCGTCGACGAGGGGCCCCGGCACCAGGCCGGCGCCGACCGCCAGGCGAGCCGCATGCGTTCGGCGTTGCAGTGTCACGAGCCAAGAGCTGTCCTCGCCTCGAAGACCGCCGTCCTCGGCCAGCGCGAGTTGGCCGAAGCCGTTGACTTCGACGCGGTGGAGCCGCTCCAGGAGAGGGGCGACTTCGGAGAACAACGGCTCGTCACCGCTCATCGGTTGCCCATCGACCTGGTACGTGGCGATGCACGGACTTCCCGTGAGCTTGCCGTCGAGGTCGACCGCCGCGACCGTCGGAACGGGGATCCCGAGTTGGGCTGCCACGGACAGCGCGGCGTGCTCTGCCGCCGTCGCCTCGGCTGCCCCGAACTTCAAGTAGATCTCGCCGGCGCCGGTACTCGCCTTGAACACGCGATTGCCCGCGAATGACGGGACGCGCTCGACGTTGCCGATCGCAGTAGCCAGCAGGCGTGCCGCCGCTGCACCGGCGTCCGTCGTGACCTCCGGGAGGGCCATCAGCCTGTGCTCGGCTGAAACGCGCTGTGAATGTCAGTGGCCCATCGCAGGTCATCGGACGAGTTGTCGATCAGGGTGACGTCGAGCTCGACGTCACCGTTGAGCGCCAAGAGGCTGCGAAGTGCCAGCTCGGCGTATGTCGAGGTGTTGTGGTTGACCAGCGCAACGCGCACGCTCCGATCGTGCCACTCGATGGCGGTGATCAGGGCCCGGATCAGTGAGGCCGGATCCGAGGTCGACCGCGTGCCAGGCTGCCGGTCATGAGCGAGGCGGAGTTCTACTCCAAGGTCCCGCGGAAGAGGGTCGGCGCCGGGATGTTGATAACTGATCCCGCCGGACGGATCCTGATGGTGGAGCCGACCTACAAGGAGACGTGGGAAGTGCCCGGTGATGTCGTCGAAGCAGACGAGACTGCCTTCGCTGCGTGCCAACGAGAGTGCCTCGAGGAGCTCGGAGTGGATTTGCAGGTTGGTCGCGTCCTCGTCATCGACCACCAGTGCGACGGTGGCCACCGAGGTGACTCGATCATGTTCATCTACGACGGCGGCGTCGTTTCAGAAGATCTGGTGATCCGGCTTCCGGCCGAGGAGTTGCGGAGCTACCGCTTCGTCGAGGCGGCCACTCTGGGGACGATTGCGGCGGAGCGCCTGGCGCGGCGACTTCGGTACGCCATCCAGGCTCGCTTGAACCACCAAGTCATCGAGCTCGTGGACGGGCGTCCGGCGCCTCACTGAGCGCGGGCGCCTTTCCCCAAGAGCCCGGCACTGCGGCCGCCGTGCGTTAGCCGGGGAGGTCGAGGAGCACTGCGATTCTCTCGCGGACCTGCGTGAGGACAGCGGGGCCGACGTTGCCTCTGGCCGTTGTGATCCGGCCCGGCGACAGCGCACGAAGATGCTGACACTGCGCCGCTGGGAGCTGCGTAAGCCCATTACCCGGGTCGGGCGCGATCACGATCTCGGATTGGAAACGACGGAGCGTCGAGGTGAGAGGACGACGTGGACCACTGATGGGTTGGCGTCGAGGACGCGTTGTGCTGTCATCAGGACGGCCGGGTGGACGAACCCGGCCTCTCGTCCTTCCGGCACGACTAGGTCGAGATCGACGACATCACCCGAGGTCGGCATCGAGCCAAGCGATCTCCTCATCGCGCAGCGGCGCCTGCAACTCTGCGCCGGCACGATCCTGCCGGAGAGCGCGAACAGCCAACCCGACGGTGTTGCCAACGGTTGTGTTCAGCTCGGCGGCCAGCCGCTTGAGCGCGTCGTGGGTTGTCACGTTGATGCGCACGCTCGTGCTCTGCATGCAATTCAGCATACGGACGACGAGGCGTCAGCTGCCTCGCAGCGACACCGGTTCGGGTCCGCCAGCCGTGCTTGCGTGACGCCACTTCCGCGCCACCAACGGCCGGAATCGACACGTCAGAAGTCGAACACCGACCAGCAGATGTCATTTCGCATGCGCTGGTCGTCCAGGACAAGGGCGCAAATCTCGTTCGGGAGCTGTTCGCGTTGCCAACGGCACTCAAGCCGGCCGGCGCTCTCACCCGCGCATTCGGGGGCCGCCGCGAGAGCGGCCTTGATGGCGTAGGCCGCAGCACCGAGCTCGTGCGCGGCGACATGCGCCACTGCGGCTGCCTGGCCGGCGGCATACGTAGCGTTGCGAGCGGCTCCGCGCAGCTCTCGTGCCGCACCGTTGGCATGGCCGGCCGCGGCGCGGGACTGAGACATCGGGATCTCGCCGCCCGCCCAGGCCCGAATCTGTTCGATCGCCTGGCGTGGCCGCCGGTCGGAGGGCTGCGCCGACTCGAAGAGGTGCAGCACGTGCTCTGCGCACGCGGCCGCCCAAAGAGCCAAGAGCCGGTGGTCGGAGTCCGTGAGCGTTCCCCCGCGGCGGATGGTGATGAAGCGGGGGTCGCGGTCTCTGGGCAGGATCACGGTGCACCATTCCACAGCAAGTCCGTCGGACCGGACGGGTCACAGAACGATGTCAGCGGTCCGCATTGTTGCGCTCGACCGCCTGGCGAACGAGGGCCTTGAACGCCTCGGCGTCGAGCCCTTCGCTCTCGACGATGTCGATCGCACGCCGGGTGCCGGCGTCGAGGCTCGCGTTGAAGAGCCCGTTCGGGTCCTCGAGTGACGCGCCCCGCATGAACGTGAGTTTGACCTTTTCCTTGTAGGTCTCGCCGGTGCAGATGATGCCGTCGTGCACCCAGGTCGGAACGCCGGCCGGGTTCGACGGCTTCACCCACTTGGCCTCTTCCACGACGCCGGGGTCCGCCTCCCGGATGAGCTCGCGCATCTGCTGGATGGTCGCCTCCCGCCAGTCGTCCTTGCGCCCGGCCACGTCAGCGGGCACCGGCGTCAGCGGGGAGGGCGGCGAAGTCGCTCTGCACCCGCCGGTACCACTTCAGCCCGGAGACGGGGCGCTTCCAACGGCCCTTCATGTCTGTGAGCGCCGGCTCGTGGTCCGCGTCGCCGGCGGCGACCGCGTCCCGAAGGTGGCGGTCCTGGGCCTTGATGATCTCGTTGGCGTCGTCGCCGTGGTGGGCGAGGTCGCACGATCCACCGAGCTGCTTGCACGTCATGGTCTTCACCTGGGTCCTCCAATCCGAGTGGCTCTGTCGTGTTGAGAGTATCACTCTCATTTCGAGAGCGCTAGTCTCAACTTGTGAGGTCGGCCGTGCCCAAGCGGGACCAGGCTCGGACCCGCCTGGCCCGTGCCGCTGTCGTCGATGCCGCCCGGCGGCTCTTCCTCGAGCGCGGGTACGGCGCGACGACGATGGAGGCGATCAGCACCGAGGCCGACGTCCCGGCGGCCACCGTGTACCGGCTGTTCTCGTCGAAGCACGGGATCCTGAAGGCGCTGCTCGACGTCTCCATCGTCGGCGACGACGACGACGTGCCCATGGCCGATCGACCGCAGGTGCGGTCGCTCTTCACGGGCGGTGACCCACGGGAGGAGGTGGTGGGCTTCGTGCGGGTGATCGCAGAGGTGAACGAGCGGGTCGCCCCGCTGTACCGCATCCTCGTCAGCGCGGCGGGGACGGACCCAGAGGCGGCTGCGCTGCTGGACCAGCTCACGCAGCAGCGAGCGCAGGGCCAGCGGGCCATCGCCCGTTCACTCGCCCGGGCCGGCGCGCTGGCTCCGGGACTTCGGGAACGGGACGCCGCCGACCTCATCCACGCGCTCATGTCACCGGAGCTCTACCGGCTCATCGTCCTCGACCGGGGCTGGAAGTCGGATCGGTACGAGCGCTGGCTGGCGAGCCTGCTCGTCGACCAGCTCCTGGCGCCTCTGGCTTGAACCCGCAACCCATTGGGCCGTAGAGGGGATCGTGGCCCGTGAGCTCTTGATCTGTGTGGTCGCTAGGGATGGGCGGGCCGTTCGAGGTTGGTCTTGAGGGTCGCGAGCTTGTCGACGGCAGCGGTCGCGTAGCTGCCGATCCAGCGGTCCTGGATGTGCTTGATCGGCAAGGGATCGAGGTGGTTCCAACGCTCGCGGCCCTTGCGTTGGACGATCACCAAACCGGCGTCCTCGAGCACGCCCAGGTGTTGCATCACTGTGCACCGGTCGAGGGCGGGGAGGGCGGCGCACAGCTGGCCGGTGGTGCAGGGCCGATCCTTCAGCTCGTCGAGTATCCGGCGACGCGTCGGCGCCGCCAGCGCCTTGAACACCTTGTCCTCGTCGACGCCTTCCGCAGCGCCAGTCCTCAGCATCTGATCAGCGGCCCTGGACACGTTATGATTTTACAACATGTCATCAACGAAGGGAGCGGCCATGGAGCTGCGGTTCAAGATCGCCGGACGCATCGCCCGGCCAGTCGAGGAGGTGTTCGAGGCGGTGGTCGACCCCGACCAGCTCTCGCAGTTCTTCACCACCGGCGGCGCCAAGGGCCGGATCGAGACCGGTGCCACGGTGACCTGGGACTTCGCCGACTTTCCCGGCGCCTTTCCCGTCGAGGTCGTCGAGGTCGAGCCGAACCGGAAGATCGTGCTGCGCTGGGAAGCCGCCGACGGCGCTCAGTCCACCAGCGACGAGGCGGACGCCGGAGCTGGCTACGTATGGGAACTGCGAGGGCTGGGCCGGCGCCTTGTGCTGCTTGAAGGCCTGGCTCGAACACGGCATCAAGCTCCGCGACGGCTTCTACGCCTAGCCAACCACGCCACCGGGAGGCCCACTCGGCGGGACCGTCTGGCTCTGCTAGCCCCTACCTGCGGGTTCTGGCGCGCTCGGAGGGATTCGAACCCCCAACCTTCTGATCCGTAGGTAACGCGCCACGCAATCGAGGTGATCGGCGCGAGGCCGACCGGGACGGAGCTGTGGTCGATCTTGGCTCGCGCATCACGCATACGGTGCACGGTCCACGCCAGCTACTCCCGGCGCATCAGTGACCCTCAGGCCACTAGATGCATAGCGCACTTACGCGGCGCCGCGAACGCCGGATAGCTTCCGGATCGCGCCTCGAGCCAGTGAGGTCCTAGGAGAGGGAGGGCCCTTGCGAGCGTTCCGCCGGATGACTGGGTGCGTCGTCGTCTGTGGCCTGGTGTTGGGAGGCTGCGGTGGGAACGGTGACGAACGGGCCGGTAGGACCACTGATGCCACCGCGACGACCGCACAGGTCAACCGGGGCGGCACGCTGGTGGTCGGTATCTCGAGTGATCCCGGGGGCCTCAACCCGGCCATCACCACGAGCGGAGCGACGCACACGGCGGCAGAGCTCATGTTCAATGGCCTCGTCGAGCTTGACCAGGCGGGCGTCCCCCGGCCCGAGTTGGCCGCCTCGTGGACCATCGGCGACAACGGCGCAATCTACACATTCACCCTTCAGGACGGGGTGACCTGGCACGACGGGAAGCCATTCACGTCCGCCGACGTCGTCTATTCGTTCAACGAGGTGCTGACCAAGCTCCATTCTCGGACGGCGGCATCCGTCGGCAGCAACATCAGCAAGATCGAGGCGACCGACCCGAAGACGGTCGTCTTCCGGTTCAAGGAGCCGTACGCCCCGCTGCTCCAGCAGCTCGACGTCACCGAGGCTCCGATCCTTCCGGCCCACCTCTTCCAAGGTACCGACGTGATGAAGAACCCGGCGAACAACGCTCCGGTCGGCACCGGGCCGTTCAAGTTCGTCTCGTACACGGCCGGTTCTGAGTTGCGAATGCAGCGCAACCCCGCCTACTTCAAGAAGGACCTCCCGTACCTGGACCAGGTCGTGATGCGCGTCATCCCGGACGCCGGGAGTCGCGTGGTTGCCCTCGACGCGGGCGAGGTCGACTGGCTGTTCGACGTGCCCGGCTTCGACCTCACCCGGCTTCGGGCCGACAACAAGTTCTCGACGCTGTCGACCCAGATCAACCCCGGCGGCTCCAACTGCATCATGACGGTCGGCTTCAACCTGGACCGGCCGGCGTTCGCCGACGTCCAGACCCGCACCGCCATCGCCCATGCCCTCAATCGGAAGCAGTTCGTCGACCGTGTCCTCTTCGGCCAGGGCAGGGTCGCCGAAGCGCCCATCTCGAGTGGCATCGGCTTCGCTCACGCCAAGGACGCCGGGTTGCCGGGCTTTGATCGAGCGAAGGCGGCCGCCTTGCTCGACAAGGCGGGTTGGGTGCGGGAAGGGAGCGGCACGCGAACGGCCAAGGGTGTCGCCGGCATCGCCGACGGCACGAAGCTCGCCTTCGACTTCCTGTTCTTCCCCACGTTCTCGTCCTACGGCGAGCTCTTCAAGGCGCAGCTCGCCGAGGTCGGCGCCGAGGTCACCCTCCAGCCGCTCGAGCCATCCGCCTTCTCCGCCAAGGTCTTCGGGGATCGTGCCTTTGACACGAACATCATCTCCTACTGCAACGGCCCAGATCCCGAGATCGGTGTGCGCCGGATGTTGGACTCCGCCCGGATCGGTCCGGTCCCGTTCAGCAACGCCGCCGGGTACCGGAACCCCGAGGTCGACGCCCTCTTCGCCAAGGCGGCCACGACCGTGGATGCCAAGGAGCGGTCGTCGCTCTACCGCCAGATCCAGACGCGGGTCGCCAAAGACCTCCCCTACATCTGGGTCGTGGAGACGGAGTCGACGCGCGTGTTCCGATCGGGTTGCCGCAACTTCGGTCCGTCGGGTCACTTCGCGGAAACGGCGTCCTGCGACGCGAAGTGACGCCGGGTGACGCCGCGCCTGGTGCTGTGGCGCCTGGCCCAGGTGATCCCCACCTGCGCGGGCATCGTCCTCGTCGGCTTCCTCCTCATCCACCTCGCGCCCGGCGATCCGGTCCTCGCCCTCGCCGGTGACGGCGGCGACGCCGCGTACTACGAGCGCGTCCGGCGCGAGTTCGGGCTCGACCGGCCGCTGCTCGAGCAGCTCGCGATCTACACCGCCCGCGTCGCTCGCGGCGATCTCGGCACCTCGTACACGGAGGGCCGCCCGGCGATGGAAGTGGTGCTCGAACGGCTGCCCGC
>Ga0136611_10002008_pt1 | contig 14141 bp, 11 predicted proteins | sample AntDrymUQ2232306_2_FD_106645 | JGI IMG/M metagenome (GOLD analysis project Ga0136611, IMG submission 106645) | Polar desert sand microbial communities from Dry Valleys, Antarctica - metaG UQ223 (23.06) | ecosystem: Environmental > Terrestrial > Soil > Desert | place: Antarctica: Dry Valley...
GGCGCTCTACGATCGCTACGGCTCGCTCGTCTTCGCGCTGATCGTGCGCATCGTCGGTGACCGGGGCATCGCCGAAGAGATCCTCCAGGATGTCTTCCTGCGCTGCTGGACGGATGGGGATCGCTACGACGCCGCGCGCGGGGCGGTTCCAGCGTGGCTCTTCGGCGTGGCGCGCAATCGTGCCATCGACACCTTGCGTGGGCGGCAACACCAGGCCCGCCTGCGCGAGCGCGAGGTGCTCGACAGCGGCGGGCTCGCCCAGGAGCCGAGCCATCCCGACCGTGGCGACGAGATCGCGCTGCGGCACGTGGTGAGCGACGCGCTGGGCGCCCTCTCGTCGCCGCAGCGCCAAGCGATCGAGCTGGCCTACTACGGCGGGCTGACCCAGGTCGAGATCGCCGAGCGGGTGGATGCGCCGCTGGGCACGGTGAAAACGAGAATGCGCGACGGCCTGCGCCGGCTGCGCGACCTGCTTGGCCCGTCATTCGGCGCCGATGGCGCAAGCGACGGCGAGTGGAAGGAGGGAGCGCCATGACGGACACGCACGCCAGCATGCGCGACGACCTCCCCGCCTACGCCCTCGGCGCCCTCGACCCGCGCGCGGCCGAGCTGGTCGAGATGCACCTGCGCACGTGTGAACACTGCTCCGCGGAGCTCGCGGCGTATCGTGAGGCGGTCGGCGCGCTGCCATACGGTCTGCCGCCGCTCGCGGGCGGCCGGCGGCGGCGCCTCCTTGCCAACGTCCGAGAGCGGGGAATTGCCGGCTCGGAGCAGCGTCGCACCTTCGGTCTCGAGGGGCAGCGTACCGAGCGCATGCCGCATGAGCACGATACCGAAACCACCGCGCCCGCCCACCTCGGGCCGGGCCGCCAACCTCGCCGATTCGCGACTAGCTTCGCGGCCGGTTGGCGGACCGCGGTTGGCTGGCGGGCCGCCGCTGCGCTCGCTCTGCTGCTGGCGACGGCGGTGGCGTTCGCCGCGTGGCAATCCACCGACATCCATGCGTCACTCGGCGCCGAGATCGCGGCGCGGCTGCCGGGCGGCCGAATCCTGAGCCTGGTGGGCACCGGTACGCCCGGTGCCCAGGCTCGCCTGTACGTGCCGGCCGAGGGGCGCGGCGCGGAGCTGGCCCTCGCGGGGCTGCCGCCGCTCCCGCCCGACCGCGTCTACCAGCTCTGGTTCGCGCGGCCGGGTCACCCAACCCTCACCGGCGGGGCCTTCCGCGTCGATGAACGCGGGCAAGCCGTGGCCGCCGTCTCCATACCGGCGCCGCTCGCGGACGTGACCGCCGTGGCCGTCACCGAAGAGCCCTCGCCGGGCAGCCCCGGCCCAACCGGCGTCCATTTGCTCGATTGGGCGCCGACGGCCTGGCAGGACGCGCGGCCGGCACAGGTCGCCTCGGCTCGCTAGAATGTTCCGGTCGCGCGGAGTGTAGGCTCGTGGGCCGACCGCGCACCTGGCGAGCGGGCCACCGGGGAGGCACGATGTGGGAGCGGATCGCCGCGCGGACCGGCGGGACGGTGGCCGGGTTGGCCGAGGCGGTCGGCGAGCGCGGCGAGCACATGCTGTTCGCCGCCACGCCGACCGGCATCTTCCGATCCGACGCCGGCGGGCCATGGGCGCCCACCAGCACCGGCGCGACCGTGCCATTCGCGACCGCCGTGGCCGCGTCGCCGCGCTTCGCCGAGGACGGGCTGCTGTTCGCGGCGGCCCGCGACGGCGTCTACCGCTCCCGCGACCGAGGTCGGACCTGGGCGCGCGTGCTGATCGGCGGGCCGATCTTCGCGGTCGCGATCTCGCCGACGGTCGCCGATGACGGGACGCTCTTCGTCGCGACCGCCGAGGACGGCGTCCTGCGCTCCGACGACGGCGGTACGTCCTGGTCCGGGGCGAACGCCGGCCTGCTCGACCTGACGGTGCTAGCCCTGGCGCTCTCGCCGCGCTTCGCTGAAGATCGCACGGCGTTCGCCGGGACCGCGAGCGGGCTGTACCGCTCGCGCAACGGCGGCCGGTCGTGGCGCGAGGTCGAGACCGGCCTGGACGGCGCGGGCGTCCAGGCGCTCGCCATCTCGCCCGACTTCCCGGACGACCGGCTCGTGCTGGCCGGCACCGAGGAGGACGGGCTGCTGCGCTCGGACGATGGGGGGACGACCTGGGAGCCGGTCGACGCGCTCGATGGGCGGGGCGTCACGGCCATCGCGCTGGCGGCCCACGCGGACACATCGTCGAGAGGCGGCTCGCTGCTGGCGGTCGCGACCGAGGATGTCGTGTTCGTCACGGACGACGCGGGTGACACCTGGCGCGCCACCAACGCGCTGGCGTCCCCGGCGCTCGCGCTGGCGTACACGTTCGCCAAAGACGAGGCGGCGCTCGGCGCGGCTCTAGGGCTCACGGTCGGTCTAGCCGAGCGGGGCGTCGCACGCCTCGCGGCCGACGGCACGAGCTGGGCCGAGGCCAACGACGGGCTGCACGCCACGCCGCTCGCCATGCTCGTGCCGTCGCCGAACCTAGCCCGCGACGGCACGCTGTTCGCGGCCAGTTCGGACGGCGGCCTGCTCGTCTCGCGCGACACGGGCAGCACCTTGGAACCGTGGACGGTCGTGCTCGACGAGCCGATGCTGACGGGCCTGGCCGTCTCGCCGCGCTTCGCGGACGACCGCACGGCCTGGGTCGCGGCGGCTGACGGCCTGTACCGGACCTTCGATGCCGGGCGCACCTGGGATCGGCTGCCGTTCCCCAACGCGGACGGGCCAACCGTAGCGCCGCGCTCGCTCGCCGTGACCCTCTCCGACGTCGGTCAGCCAGTCCTGTTCGCGGCCACGTCCGCCGACGAGGTGGCGCGCTCCGACGACGGCGGCACGACCTGGCGCTCGCTCGGGCGGGTCGCGCCGAGCCTGGAGCTCGTGTCGGTCGCGGCCTCGCCGACGTTCAGGACCGACCGCGCCCTTTTCGCGACCACCACCGGCGCCAATGGGCCGAGCAGCGAGGGCGGGCTCGTGCTCTGGCGCTCGGCCGATGCCGGTGTGCACTGGGACCGCTGGCTCGACGCGGCCGGTGCGGGGCTGCTCCCGCTTGCGATCCCGAGCAGCCATTGGCGCGACGGGTCGGTCCTAGTCGGGGTTGGCCGGCACGTGATGACTCCGATCCCGAACACGCGCGAGCGGCGCGGGGGCGTCAGCCGCCCGCTCTGGCGCCCGACCGACCTCGGCTACGAGGTCGCCGCGATCGTCGCGCTCGCCACGCCGCCGGGCAACGAGGCCGGCCGCACGGTCTTCGCGGCGACCAACGCGGGGGTGTACCTCTCTCGCGACGGCGGGCAGTCGTTCGCGCGCTGGAGCGAGGGCCTCGCCCCGACCTCGGTGGTGGCCCTGGCCGTCTCCCCGGCCTACGACGCGGACCATACCGTCTTCGCCATCGGCCTCGGCGGCACGATCTGGCGCCACATGATGTAGGGGTAGGGCTTGCCCTACCCTCGGGCCTCACTCGGTCGGTCCACGCGGTCACCGCCCATCGCGCGTCACCCCATCGATGTCCCAGTTGGCGGGCCGAAGATCGCATCGACGTCGACCGCGAAGTCCGGCGCGAACGCGGGGGCGATCTGCCGGCCACGCCCCACCGCCTCCACGACCCGATAGCCGCTCGCGGACGGCTCGCGATGCACCTCGACGCGCTCCCCGCCGAGGTCCGCGATCCACAGCTCCGGGATGCCATGACGCGCATACAGCGGCGCCTAGGTCCGCCGATCGTACGCGAGCGACGAGTCCGCGACCTCCACCACGAGCAGGATGTCCTCGGGGCGCGGGTGGCGGTCCATCGGCGTCTCGGGGCGCATCACGACCAGATCCGGCTGGGGCTCGCCGTTGTCGCCCAGGCGGATGGGGTTCTGGACGCTCAGCAGGCCGTCGCCCCGCCCCGCGAAGATCCCTACACAGCGATTCACGCACCAGGCGTGCGGCGACCTGATCTGGTCCTTCGCGACAATCCGGCCGTCGATGAGCTCGACGCGCTCGTCCCGCCCGATGATGCCGACCTCGGCCATGCGGTAGTACTCCTCGACCGAGAACAGGCGCTCGTGCGGCTGCACCACCATCGCGACCCCCCCAAGATCAATTGTAAATTACCTCTCGCGCGGTCCCTCGCCTCGCTCCCATAGCGCGGGATCTCAGGATATCCGCCGGTAGGCTGACCAGCCCGCCCTGCTACGGCTGGAGGGTCGTCTCGGGGTTGCGGTGGTGGACGAGCACCTCGCTCATCAGCGTCGTCGAGGCCAGGCTGGCGGCGGCGCGCAGCGCCATGTCCAGCACCGCCACCGAGTCGAGCAGGCCGGTCTCCCACGGATCGACCCACTCGCCCTTCAGCACGTCGAAGGCGAGACCCGGCGTTCGCTCGCGGGCAGCGTGCAGGATCGGCTCGGGCGCCAGGCCGGAGTTGCGCGCGATCTGGGCCATCGGCTCGGTGAGCGTGCGGCCGAGGCTGCGCAGCCCGACCGACTCGTCGTCGCGGGCGGCACCGGCCTCGCGCTCCAGCAGCGCCGCGCAGGCCGCGTAGGCCGCGCCGCCGCCGGCCACCAGGCCGTCGCGCAGCGCCGCACGGGCGGTTGACACCGCCGCCTCGACGCGCGCCTTGATCTCGTCGCGGTCCGGCTCGGTGGCCGCCCCGACCAGCACCACCGCCGCCGAGCCGGCCAGCTTGCCGATCCGCTCCCGGATCTTGTCGCGCAGCCAGTCGTCGTCGCGGACCGCCTTCAGCTCGGCGCGGGCCGCGGCAATTCGGGCGCGGATCTCGGGCCGGCCGCCGCGCCCACCGAGGATGCCGAAGTGCGACTGCCGCGCCCACACCTGGCGCGCGGTGCCGAGGTCGTCGGCCGTGACCGATTCGAGCCGCTCGCCGGCCTCGGACAGGATGCAGCGACCGCCGGTCACGACGGCCAGATCCTCGGCGATCCGCGTCCGCTGGGCGCCGATCGACGGGGTGCGCACGGCTACCACACCTTCGAGCACGCCGCGCTCGCGATTGACGAGCAGCAAACCCAGCGCGGCGTCGCTGACCGACGGCGCGACGACGAAGAACTGCTTGCTGCCGCTCGCGATGCACGCTTCGAGAGCCGGCACGAGCTGCTCGGGCCGCTCGATGGCGACGTCGGTGACGAGGATGCGCGGCTCGATGAGCTGGAGCGTCGTCGATTCGGCCGTCCGGAACGAGGGCGAGAGCCACCCCTCGTTCCAGCGCACGCCCTCGACGTACTCGTGCTCGGTCTTCGAGCCGTAGGCGTTCTCGACCATGATCGCGCCGTCGGCACCCACCGAGTCGGCCACCTCAGCCAGCATCTGGGCCAGGTGCTCGTCGCCGAGGGCGGCCCGCATCAGCCCGAGCAGGTCGGGCGGGCCATCGACCGGCCGCGCCTGCCGCCGCAGCTCGGCGCAGGCGATCACGACGCCGCGCTCGATGCCGCGCCGGATGCCGACCGGCGACGCGCCGGCCGCGATGACCCGATCCGCCTCGTGGACGAGCCGCCCGGCCAGCACCACCGCCGTCGCGGAGCCGTCCCCGACTTCTTCGTGGACGCGCCAGGCAAGGTGCCGGACCAGCATCGCGCCGACATCGTCCGAGCGCGAGGCGAGGCTGTAGGTGCGCCGTGCGATGGTCGCGCCGCTGTCGAGCACCTCCGGCGCCCGCGAGCCGATGATCGGCCCGACGATGACCGAGCGCGCGACCGGCCCGAGCGTCGGGCGCAGCAGTCGCACCATGAGGTCCATGCCGCGCAGCAGCGCCGCCCGCGCGTCCTCGCCGTATACCACCTTCGGTGTCGCCTGCTCCGCCATCGAGCCCCCTCTAGCCTCTGCGCCGGACCGATCCGCCCGACGTGCCAGAGTGTAATGGGCGCCGGCCAACGCTCGCTCGCGGGAACCGCATCAACGTAGATGCGACCCTCGATCCTGCACGGAGCCCTCATGCTCCAATGTCATCCCGAGCGTGCGAGGGATCTCACGGTGACGGGATCAGGAGCGAGAGATCCCTCGCTACGCTTCGGGATGACAGGTCAGTGGACGGATCATCTCTCGTCCGCGGCGCTATGCGACAGGTGAGCGGGCGAGTAGCGTTACCGCGACCGGGGGCTAGCCGGGCGTGGGCGGGTAGAACGCCTCGGGCGGCTTGCGCTCGCTCGGGAGCTGGATCAGCTCCAGGGTGGTGGCGAGCGGGCCGTCCGTGTCGAAGTAGGCGAAGCCGCCGTCGCCGTGGATGCCGGTCCGCCCGCTCTGGGTCATGGTGTACCCGCGCGCTTCCATGTCCGCGATGGCGACTCCGATGTCCGGCACGAAGACGCCGACGTGGTGCATGCCCTCGCCGTGCTCGGCCAGGAAGTCCTCGTAGATGTTCGGGCCGTCGAGCGACTGGATCAGCTCCAGCTGGAGGTCGCCGCACATCGCGAACGCAATCCGCATGCGGTAGTCCTGACGCGCGCCCTTGTAGGTCATGTCCCGCACATGGGGCGGCTCGAACGTCATAATGGCCCAGGGGCCGATCTTCAGGCGATCCCAGTAGTCGCGGACGGCGGCGTCCAGGTCGCGCACGACCATCGCGACCTGGTTGATCTTGGTGATGGGGTATGGGTCGCCGACGTGGGCCGTCATGCGCCGACGTCCTTTGCCCTCGACGCGCCCGCATTCGCACTGGCCGAGCTCAGTTCGGCCGCCTTCGCCGCCGCCAGCCGCTCCTTGAGGCGGTCCAGCAGGAAGCGGTCGCGCACGGCCCGCACGTCCCCGGCGCGGCCCTCCGGCCACTCGAAGAAGCCCCGCCCGCTCTTGACCCCGAGGTCACCTTGCGCCACGCGGTCCCGCACGATGGCCGGGGTGGTCCGGGCGGCGCCGAGTTCGGCGAACAGGTACGAGTCGATGGCGTCCATCATATCGAGGCCGACCATATCGGCGTGCTCGATCGGCCCGTAAACCGGCCAGCGCAGGCCGGGGCCGTTCTTGATCGCCGTATCGACGTCCTCGGCGCTCGCGATGCCCTCCTCGATGATGTGGAACGCCTCCCGGTAGACCGCGTGCTGGAGGCGGTTGCCGAGCTGGCCGGGCACGTCGCGCGCGAGCACCACCGGCGACCAGCCGGCCGCGCGGAGGAGCGTCCGCATCCGATCCACGTACCGGTCGGCCGTCCGCTCGCCCTTGACGATCTCGACCAGCGGCATCAGGTGGGGCGGGTTCCAGAAATGGGCCGTCAGCGCCCGCTCGGGTCGGCGCAGGTTGGCCGCGATGCCGGTGATCGGCAGGCCCGAGGTGTTGGTCGAGAGGATCGTCTCGTCACCGACGTACCCCTCGAGCTCCTCGAAGATCGCGCGCTTGACGTCGGCGTCCTCGACGACCGACTCGCAGACGACCTCGGCCGTCGCGGCGGCGTCGGGCAAGCTCGTGGTGCCCCGGATGCGCCCGCGCGCGTCGGCAGCCTCCTGCTTCGCGATGACGCCGCCCTCGGTGAGGATCGCGAGCATCGCATCGACGGTGGTGAAGCCCCGGTCGAGACTCGCATCGGAGCGAGCGTAGAGCGCGACGTTGTGACCGGCTCGCGCCATGCCGGCCGCGATGCCCGGCCCCATCATGCCGGTACCGAGCACGGCGACGTTAAGCCCGCCCGAGTGTTGCCCGCCCGCGCTGTCCCCGCCTGCCTTCGGCCCGCCCATGTCAGCTTCGCCCATCGCCTACACCCCCAGGCCGTGGACCAGCGCCACGTCGGCCGCGCCTGCGGCAGCCAGCAGCGTCTCGCACGAGCGCCGCGCCACCTCGGCCGGATCGTAGCCCGGCCGGCGCTGCACCATCACGCTGATCTCCACGGTGATGCAGCCGTTGTACCCGGCATGGTCCATCGCGCGCAGGTAGCGAACGTAGTCGAAGTCGCCCTCGCCGGGCACCAGGAACTGGTGATCGGGGTAGCGCCCGCGCTGATCCTTCAAGTCGGTATGCACGGAATAGGGCAGCAGCTTCGGCAGGTACTCGTCGAGGTCGCGGCCCATCACCTCGAAGTGAGAGTTGTCTAAGTTAAGGCGGAAGTGCGGCGAGCCGACCTCCTCCATCAGCCAGACGATCTTCTCCGGCGCGTCGAACGCCTGCCCGACGTGCGGCTCGAGCGCCATGGTGGCCCCGCGCGACTCGGAGTGGCGGGCCAGCTCGCCGAACGCGAGGGCCAGCGCGTGCTTCTCCACCTCGTACCGCTCGGGCGCGCCGTAGCCCATCCCGATGACCGGCGGCGGCGTCCCGTCCGACCCGGCCAGATCGACCGCCAAGTCGAGCGTCGCCTTGATCCGATCGACGTTGGCGGCGCGCTGCGTCTCGTCCGGCTCAAGGAGATTGGCGTGCCCGGCGATGGCCGACAGCTCCAGCCCGGCCTCGTCGAGCAAACTCCGGATGCGCCGCCGCTCGGCCACGTCGGCCGTGAGCGCATCGAGGCTGAACGCCGCCCCGGACACAAGGCAGATGGCCGCGAACCCGGCGTCGCGCACGATCCGGATCTGGTCCTCGACGGGCCGCTCGCGCATCGCCCACGCGCTAAATCCGAGCTTCATGGTCACTCCTTGCGCGCTTTCGTGTTCATGCCGGCTTCAAATGCGTAACACCATGAACTCGCGTGTTGTGCCGTCGCCTGCCTCAGGATGACACATCTGCTGCCGGGCCAACATCACCAAGCGGCGCGCATTACCATCGCACTCTGCATTGCGCCGACATCAGCCTTTCACGGCGGTCATCGTGACGCCCTCGATGAAGAAGCGCTGGCCGAGCAGATACAGCAGGAAGATCGGCAGCAGGCTCAGCGTCACGCAGGCCATCAGGATGTGCAGCTCGGCGTTCATCTGGCCCGAGAACTGTGCGATCACCAGCGTCAGCGGCCGGAGCGACGGCGACTGCACCACGATCAGCGGCCACAGGTACATGTTCCACGCCGAGCGCGCCGTGATCACGCCGTATGCGGTGAGCGCCGGCACCGAGAGCGGCAGGTAGATCCGCCAGTAGATGTCCCAGGCGTTGGCGCCGTCCACCGTGGCCGCGTCGCCGATCTCCTCCGGGATGCTCATGAAGAACTGGCGGAACAGGAACGTCCCGAATGCGCCCTGGGCCAAAATCGGGACGATCAGCCCCTGGTAGGTGTCCTGCCAGCCGAGCCGGGCCACGATCACGAACGTCGGGATCATCGTCACGACGAACTGGATCATCATCGTGCCCAGGTAGGCCAGGAACAGCGGGTGCTTGCCGGGGAACTTCAGCCGCGCGAAGGCGAAGCCGCCCATCGTCGTGACCAGCCCCTGCCCGATCACGATCGTCACCGTGAAGATGAGCGAGTTCAAGAACGCGCCGAAGCCGAGCCGGCCGGCCGCGACGATGTAGTTGTTCCAGACGATCGGGTCGGGGATCCAGCGCGGCGGGTACAGGAACACTTGGTTGGCCGGCTTGAGCGAGGTCGAGAGCATGTACACGAACGGCATGAACATGAAGAAGCCGCCGACGATCAGCCCGCCGTAAATTAGGAGCGCATTCCAGGAGAAGCGCCGCGCGGGCACGGACAGGCGAGCACCCGAGACTACCGCCATCGGGACCGCCCTCCCTCGCAGCTCGCCTCTCGCAACTCGCCCCTCAATAGTGTACCCACCGCTTCTGCATGACCCACTGGAGCGCCGTGAACGCCAGCACCACCGCGAACAGCACGTACGCCATCGCCGAGGCGTACCCCATCTGGAAGTAGACGAACGCCGTCCGCCAGATGTTGAAGACCAGCACGTTCGAGGCGTCGAGCGGGCCACCCTGCGTCATCACGTTGATCGTGTCGAACGCGCCGATCAGGAGGTCAATGGTCGTGATGATCAGCACGAAGAAGGTCGTCGGTGTCACCAGCGGCCAGGTGATGTGGCGGAACTGCTGCCAGCGGCTGGCGCCGTCGATGGCGGCGGCCTCGTAGAGGATGCGTGGCACGCCCTGGAGCGCCGCGAGGTAGAACAGGATGTTGAACGGGACGCGGTGCCAGATTGCGGTCAGGATCAGCGCCGGCAGCACGAGCCGATCGTCGAACAGCCAGTCCTGGCGCGGGACGCCGAACAGCGCGGTGAACTGGTTGATCGGGCCGGCCTGGCGGGCGTAGAACCACTTGAAGATGGTCGCCGCCGCCACCGCCGAGGTCACCAGCGGCAGGAAGTAGATGCCGCGGAAGATGGCCGTGCCGCGCAGCCCCTGGTTCAGGAGCACGGCCAACGCGAGCGGCAGCAGGACCGAGATGGGCAGCGCGCCGAACGTGTACACCACCGAGTTCCAGACGACCTTCGGCGTGAGCGGGTCGCCGTACAGGAACCACGTGTAGTTGTCGATGCCGACGAAGACCGGCGGCTCCAGGATCGTCCAGCGGAAGAAGCTCACGCCGAAGCCGAAGAGCATCGGGACGAACGTGAAGCCCAGGAACAGCAGCAGATTCGGCCCGAGGAACAGCAGGGCCCAGAGCCAGTCGCGCGGGATGCGCCGCCGCGCGGCCGGGCGAGTGACCGGATGCGCGGCTGGCGCCCCATGCGCGCGCGTGACGCTGACGTTCACTGTCGCCTACCGCCGCGCCTGCAAGATGGTGTTCAACTCACGATCGACGTTCGCCACCACCTCCTCGACGCCCGACCTGCCGAGGATGATGGCCACGATGCCATCGGTGACGGCCTGGCGGAAGGGGCCGGTCGAGTAGAAGGGGATGCGCGGCGGCGTCGTGCCGTAGGCGAAGGCATCGACGAAGACGTTGTTGTGGTAGGGCGGGCCGGGTAGGTCGCGCCAGAAGGGGCTGTTGTAGTAGCGCTGCATGGCCGGCACCGACGCGTACGACGAGGTGATGATCCGCATGCCCTCATCGCCGTACATGAACTGGAGGAACGCCCAGGCGGCGTCCGGATTCTTCGACTTGGCCGTCAACGCGAACCCGAACGTCCCCATGCCGGCGACGCGCCTGGCCGGCCCCTTCGGGAAGTGCATCACGTCGAAGTCGTCGGTGAGGGTCGCGCGGAGCGTCGAGCACCACAGGCGCTGCATGAGCGAGATCGCGGACTGACCGGAGGCGAACACGTTGCCGGCCTGGTTGTTCATCGTCTGGATCAGCGTGAGCGGCGCCCAGTGTCCGTCCAGCATCGGCTGGGTTAGCTTGCGGAACGCCGCGATGCCGGCCGGCGAGTTGAGCATCGACTTGGAGAGGTCGTCGGAGACGAACTGGCCGCCCTCGGCGAGCACCAGCGGCACGTAGATGTACCACTGATCGACGGGCACCGAGGCGCCGTACTGGACGACGTTCTCCTTGTCGAAACCGGCCTCGTCGCCCCGCTTGCCGTTCTGATCGACGGTCAGGCGCTTGTAGAGCGTCTCGAACTCGGCCCACGTCCAGCCGTTCGGATCCTTGACCGGGTCGAAGTCGAGCGGCGGCGTGACGCCGGCTTCTTTCGCCATCCTCAGATTGATGTAGGGGATGATGACGTCGCCCTGCTTCGGCAGCATGTGGAGCTCGCCGTCGATGATCCCGAGGTTGAGGAACGTCGGGTCGAAGTCCTGGTAGGGGAAGCCGTACTTCTCGGCGAACGGGATCATGTTCTGGGAGACGCCGTTGTCCTTGTAGGGCTTGGCGAAGTTGTCGCTGGTCTGGACGATGTCCGGGAGCGTGCCGGCGGTGATGTAGGTCAGCAGCTTCTGGTCGATGTTGGTGCCGGACTCGGCCGCGATCTTGACGGTCAGGTTCGGGTACTGCTTGTTGAAGGCCGCCGCGAGCTCCTCGTAGATCTTGACGTCGGCGGCGTTGGTCTGGGTGGTCAGGAAGCTGACCTCGTAGGTACCGGCGATCACGGGCGCGGTCATCGGCTTGGCCGCGGCCGCCGGGGACGCGGCGGCCACGGGCGAGGCACCGGCCGCGGCGGCCGGTGAGGCGCTCGCGGCGGCGGGGCTGGCGGCGGCAGCGGCCGGACTTGCACCGGCGGGCGCTGCGGCCGGGCTTGCGGCGGCAGCCGCCGGACTGCCGCCGGTGGCGGGAGCGGCGGCGGCAGTCGGCTTTGCGGCGCCCGCGCCGGCGGCCGGCGTGGACGGCACCGGCGCGGAGGCCGGCGCCGAGCACGCGGCCAGCACGGCGCCGGCCGAACCGAGGACGGTCGTCAACATCGACCGACGGGTGATTGTGTGGAGATGCGGTCGCATCTGTCTCCCTCCGCTCCATTGCCAGGAGTCTGCTGCCGAGAGTATCTGCCCGGAGCGACCGCGCCGACGCGGCCATGGAAGCGCTGTGTGCAGCCGCGCCCAGCATGCGCGACTCTCCGGCCGGGCCGCTCGGGGCGGCACGGCCGCGCGGCCACCGGAGGGCCGGCGCGGCGGATCTCGGGAAGCCGCGCAGGGGACTATCCCGATACCCGTCAGCGTAGCACCACGCCCGGAGACCGTCCAATAGCGGCTTGTTATCCAGCCCATAACTTCGCTGGGTCGTTGTACGCCTGCCATGCTCCTCACGGCGAGATCGTCAGCTGATGCACATCCCCGTCGTCATGGCTAGAGAACTCCGTGAGCCACCTCACAAGCCGGGTACGCGAGATGCGGCGCGCGCAAGCATCTGGTACACTTGCGGCCACTCGCGAGCGAGGCACTCTCGGGAGACGGGGCGGAGCAGCGTGACGAAGGTCATCGTAGCCGGGGCGCTCGGCCGCATGGGACAAGAGGTCATCGCGGGGCTGGTTCGCGAGAGCGATCTGGACCTCGCCGGCGGCGTCGATCCCAAGGCCAACGAGGAGTTCCTCGACCTCCCCGCCGCCGTCGGCCTGATCCCCCTCGGCCGCGACGTCGACTCCATCGTCCAGCGCACCCGCCCGCGCGTCATGGTCGATTTCACCCACGCCGAGGCCGCGATGGCGAACGCCCGCGTCGCGCTCGCCAGCGGCGTCTCGCCCGTGATCGGCACCAGCGGCATCTCCCCCGCCAACCTCGAAGAGCTCGAAGGGCTCAGCCAGCAGGCTGGCGTTGCCGTCTGCGTCATCCCCAACTTTGCCATCGGCGCCAACCTGATGGTCCACTTCGCGCGCATCGCCGCCCGCTACATGGGCGCCGCCGAAGTGATCGAGATGCACCACGACGGCAAAGTCGATGCGCCCTCCGGCACCGCCGTCGCCACCGCCCAGGCCATGCGCGAGGCGCGCGGCGAGGACTTGGCCGACCCGCCGACCACGAAGTTCAACATCGAGGGCTCGCGCGGCGCCGTCGATGGCGGCGTCCGGATCCACAGCCTCCGCCTGCCCGGTGCCGTCGCGCACCAAGAGATCATCTTCGGCGGGCCGGGCCAGCTCCTGACCATCCGCCACGATTCCCTCTCCCGCGAGTCGTTCATCCCCGGCGTCGTCCTCGCCGTCAGAGAGGTCTCGAAGCGCAGCGGCCTCGTGTACGGGCTGGACCGCCTGATGGGTCTGGCCTAGCATCCCGGACGGACATCGGACCGCGGACGTCAGGCACGGGTCTGGCGTCCGTCGCCACACGCAACGGAGGAGTGGTTCGATGTCCCCACCGTCAACGTCCCCGCCGTCAACGTCCCAGCCGTCAACGGCCCCGCTGAAGATCGGCGTGATCGGCGCGACCGGCATGGTCGGCCGCCAGTACCTCGACATCCTGGACGCGTCCAGCCTGTCGATCGGCTCCCTGCGGCTCTACGCGTCCGCCCGCTCGGTCGGCATCCGCATGCCGTTCCGAGGCGAGCAGCTCCCCGTCGAGGAGCTCACCGTCGAGGCCTGCCGGGGCCTCGACGTCGCGTTCTTCTCGATCTCCACCGAGCTCACCCGGCAGTACGCCCCCGAGGTCGCCGCCAACGGCACCCTCGTCATCGACGACAGCTCCGCCTACCGCATGGACCCCGACGTCCCGCTCGTCGTCCCCGAGGTCAATCCCGAGGCCGCGCGCACCCACAAGGGCATCATCGCCGGGCCGAACTGCTCGACCGCCCAGATGGTCGTCGTGCTCGCCCCGCTCCACAAGGCGAACCCCCTGCGCCGCGTCGTCGTCGATACGTACCAGGCCGCCTCCGGCGCCGGCAAGGCCGCCATGGACGAGCTGCTCGATCACAGCCGCAAGGCGCTCGACGGCGCCCGCCCCGCCCCCGAGCAGCACCCCCAGACC
>Ga0136611_10002009_pt1 | contig 14137 bp, 11 predicted proteins | sample AntDrymUQ2232306_2_FD_106645 | JGI IMG/M metagenome (GOLD analysis project Ga0136611, IMG submission 106645) | Polar desert sand microbial communities from Dry Valleys, Antarctica - metaG UQ223 (23.06) | ecosystem: Environmental > Terrestrial > Soil > Desert | place: Antarctica: Dry Valley...
CTTCCTCATGGGCATGATCCCCCACCATCGGGGCGCCATCACGATGTCCCGCATGGCAATCGAAAAGTCACCGCGTGCCGAGCTCAAGACCTTCGCCCAGAACACCATCCGGGATCAGACGGAGGAGATCGAGAAGATGACCCACTTCCTCCGGGATTGGTACCTCATGGACGCGCCGGCCGGCGATATGATGCCTATGGGCATGATGGAGGGGATGAACATGCCGATGACGCCCGGTATGCCGGCGATGCCCGGCATGGCGCCCGGCATGATGGACATGCCCATGATGCAGGGCATGATGCCCAACATGATGGCGCGCATGGAGGCGCTCCGAATGAAGTCCGGAAGAGACTTTGACATTGAGTTCATGAGCGCCATGACGGACCACCACGCCATGGCCCTCATGATGGCTTCGCACGTCCTCATCAACGGCCACCACGCGGATCTCTACACGCTAGCTGAGAACATCGTCATTAGCCAGGGCCAGGAGATCAAGCAGATGGACGAGTGGCTCGACGCCTGGTACGGCGTCAAGCGGGCCACGTAACAGCACCGGCGCCCGATTTAACCAAAGTGACCACGAGGCGAGCGCGGGCTGGTCTATGCGGTGGACGTGCAGGTCGACCTGCACGTCCACCATTACCTCGTCCGGCTGCGGCGCGCGCCCGCCTCACGCGGCGCCACAGCAAAGCTCCCGGCGTGCTGGCGTACCAGCGTGATCACCCTCCCATTTGACCCGGTGGCCCTGCGCGCGGGGCCACTCGTGCTCGCCTGGCACGGCATCTTCACATCGCTGGGACTGCTGAGCGGCATGTGGCTCGCGATGCGCCTCGCGCCCGCTGCCGGTATTGACAGTGATGCGGTGGCGCGCGCGACGTGGTGGATCGTGGGCGGCGGGATCATTGGCGCGCGGCTCCTCTTCGCCGCCGAGAACCCGGAAGGTTTCGCCGGTGCGCCGCTGCGGTTCTTGTTCATCAACGAGGGTGGGATCTCCGTCTTCGGTGCGGTGCTCGGCGGGATAGCCGGTGCCGCGCTCTGGGCACACCGCGCAGGTACACCGGCTCGCCGGCTGCTGGACGCAGTAGCCCCTGCGTTCCTATTCGGGCAGGCGATCGGCCGCATCGGGGACGTTATCAACGGCGAGCACTGGGGGGAGCACGCGCCGGGCCTCCCGTGGTCCGTGGTCTACACGCACCCGGACACGCTCGCTGAAGCGGGCGTCCCTGTCCATTCCGCGGTCGCCTACGAGCTGCTCTGGGACCTCGCGGCCGGTGCGCTTGTTGTGTGGTGGCTTCAGCGCCAGGGGCGGAGCGGGTCCCACCGGTCGACTCCCGGCGTGGCTTTATGGCTCGCGTTGCTTCTTTACGGCATCGGGCGGCTGTGGGTGGGCTTCTACCGACTGGACCAGCGCGTCACGCTGGGACTGGGCCTCGCGCAGCTGATCGGATTGATCGTGCTGCCTATCGCACTCGCCGGTCTGTGGCACGCGTTTACGGCGAGGCGTCAGGCATGAGGTGACACAGAGCGCTCAATTGGTCGCACCGCGCACGCGAGTAGGTGAGGCTCGGCCGCGGGATGAGTCACCCTCCACCAGATCGCACGGCACCTCGGTCACAAGGGCGGGTGCGCCCTCAGCCACAGCGGACCCGGTGAGGGTGTGGACCAGCCGGCGGGTAGAGAGTCGTCCGATCTCGTAGCCCGGCACGCGCAGAACGGTGAGACTCGGTGAGAGGAGATCGCTCCAGGCGTTGCGCGTCCCTTCGGTTCCCACGAACCCTAGGGGCCCGGCCGGCCGGACACCGCGCCTGGAGAGGTAACGCAGCGCGGTGGGTGTCGCCGCGACGCTGAGAACCACCAGACAATCTGGTGGTTCGGCCAGATCAAGCAGCCGTCCGAGCACCTGCTCCACATCCGCGTCATCGTCCGCAAGCTGCGCGATGAGTGCCTTATCGGTGTCCATTCCGGCGTCGCGCACCGCCTCCAGGTAGCCAGCCGTGACATCGGTCGGGGGCGCGCCCCGATGCGCGGGCGGGTCGTAGGACAGGAGACCCACCCGCCGGTAGCCGCGGGACGCGAGGTGGGAAACGGCCGCGCCGGTGGCGCGCCGGAAGTCGGTGACGACTGCGTCGCCGTGCCAGCTGGCCGGTCGAGAGAGCGCGTAGATGGTGGGAATGCCGGCCTGCACCGCCTGGGGTGGCGCGGCCGGAGCCAGACCGCTGGCGCCAGGCACCACCAGGTAGCCATCGCAGGCCAGCGCGGCGCCTGCTCGCTCACCTTCGGCGCCCGCTTCGAGCACCAGCCGATAGCCGTAGCGGGCGGCCTCGGTACGGGCGCCTAGGAGCAGCTCGTGATGTAGGGGCCGCGACAGGTGCGCGGCGTAGACGCCCAGGAGGCGTGTCTGCTGCGTCCGTAGCGCACGCGCAGAAACGTTGGGCCGGTAGCCGAGCGCCTGCGCAGCAGCCAGGACGCGGGCGCGCGTTTCCTCGCCAGCATACCCGTGACCGCCCAGAACACGCGAGGCGGTCATGGTCGCCACACCGGCGGCCGACGCGACATCCTTGAGAGTCGGGGGCCGGCCCGCACCGCTGTAGTGAGCCACGTTCGCAGTATCGCTTGACGGCTGCCTGGCACGCATATATGATAACGATACCCTGGTAACGTTATCAGGACCAACAAGCACGAGGACGGATGGAGGAGCACATGCAGAACAGCGTAGCGGTCGGGGGGCTGGACACGCGGCGAATGTCACCAGTGGAACGGACGAGGCGGCGCGTGCTGGCGGGGCTCGCAGCAGGCGGCGCCGCGACGGCAGCGGCGTGCGGCACGGGAGCGACAACCACCGGTGGTTCTGCCAAAGAAGGGCCGGCAAAGCCTTCCGTGGCGCCAGCGCAGCTCGTCGCCAGCAACTGGACGCCCTTCGATCAGGCCCCGGCCGTGCAGGCATTCACCGCGGAGTTCCCGCACATCAAAGTGGAGTACGCCCCTGTCGATTTCGGTCCTCACTACGAAAGGGTCAAAGCGAGCGCCGTGGCCGGCACGCCTCTCGACGCCTACTGGTTGCACGACGCCAGCGTGACCGATCACGCCGGCAGCGGGTTGGCGCGCCCGATCGATGACTTGGTCAGGCGCGACAAGGATGCGCTGGAAGACATCTACCCCGTCGCGATGCAGTACTCCACACGCGGCGGCAAGGTCTATGGTGTGCCCCAGTTTCTGTCCCTTTTCATGGTCTACTACAACCAGGATCGCTTCGCCGGGTCGAATATCCCACAGCCGAAAGCGGACTGGACGCTGGAGCAGTTCCTGGACGCGGCCCAAAAGCTGACTCGCGCCCCAGGCGACCGCCCGGGCGTCATGCTCCCGGGTGACGTGCGCTCCTACTACATGTTTGTGAAAGCGCATGGCGGCGGCTGGACCGATGAGAAAGGCACCCGTTCACGCCTGGCCGACGCGGAGACGGTTGCCGGCGTCCAGTACGTCAAGGACCTCCTGGACAAGCACAAGGTCGCCGTCCGACCCCAGTCGGGCTCAGATCTGCGTAACCAGTACGCTGCTGGCGCGACAGCCATGCTGCTCAGTCTAAACAGTACGTCCCTCATTCTTCGCCAGGCGAAGGCCCCATTCAAGTGGGATGTGGCCGAGCCGCCCAGGGGTGCTAAGGGACGCAGCACGGTCCAATCCGCCACCGGCTGGTCGCTCTCCACCGGCGGCAAGCAGATCGACGCGGCGTGGCAGTTCGTGAAGTGGCTGACCGGCGAGAGAGGACAGCGCCTCCTCGCAGAGCGGGAGGTCATTCTTCCTAGCCGCCGGCGGGTAGCAGAGGACCCGAAAGTGCTGACCCCGCCGCCCGCCAATTTGAAGGGCATCAGCGCCGCCCACACCTATGCCGACTTCTACGCCAATCCGAGCGTGGTGATCAGCACGCCCGAGAAAGCCAAGATCTTCAACGACGCGCTCGGCGCCGCGCTTGCTGACATCTTCGCCGACAAGGTATCGACCAGGGACGCGCTGTCGGCCGCCGACGCGCTCGTCAAGCAGCAGGGCGTCTTTGCGTGACGGCGATCACCACGCCCACGCCCACGCCAGCGAACTCTGTGCTGGCCACGCGGCCAAAGTTTGAGATCGTGGATAGCGATGTCCATCACGGTTTCCGCCAGAATGACGACCTGTACCCCTACCTCTCGTCGGTGTACCGAGAGCGACTGGCGGAATACGGTGGGGTCAGCGCCGTGATCGGCACGGGGCACGGGCTCTACAACGGCGGCGCCTTTGGGCGCCGCGTGGACCTGCTTGACCCGAAGGATCCCGGGGACCGCGGTACCGCGGCGATGAACCGCGACACACTGCGGCACAACCTGTTAGACACGTCCGGCGTGGACCTGGCAATCCTCACGGGGGCGCAGCTCTACGGCGCCAGCACCATGACCGACCAAACGTACGCGAACGCGCTCTGCCGGGCGTTCAACGACTATACGCTCGAGCACTGGGTGGGGGCCGACTCGCGGTTCCGCGCGGCCATCAACGTCTGCTCGCAGGACCCCCAGGGGGCGGCGGCGGAGATCGACCGGATCGGCGACAACCCGGCGGTGGTCGGCATCGTCATGCCCTGCGGGTCGATCCGCCCGTACGGGCACCGCTCCTATCACGCAATCTACGAGGCATGCGCCCGGCATGATCTGGCGGTGTGCCTGCACTTCGGTGGAGAGGGGAGCGGGATCAACCCCGCGCCCACCGCGGCGGGATATCCGAGCTACTACATTGAGGCGCGTCAGGCGCGGCCGAGCTACTACCAGGTCCATCTGTCCTCGTTTGTCTTCGAGGGCGTGTTCGAAAAGTTCCCGACGCTCAGGGTGGTGATGCTGGAGAGCGGGTTCGGCTGGGTGGCACCGTACGTCTGGCGGATGGACACCGACTGGAAAGGGTTGCGTCACCAGACACCGTGGGTGAAGCGGCTGCCGAGCGAGTACGTCTGGGAGCACGTGCGCTTCTGCTGCCAGCCAGTGGACGAGCCGGCCACCGGCGACGTGCGCGGCGACACCCGGCGTCTGATCGACTGGATGCATGGGGAGCGGACGCTGCTATTCTCGAGCGACTATCCCCACTGGGATTGGGAGGACCCGCAGCAGACCCTCACCTCTCTGCCCACCGCGCTGCGCCGCCGGATCATGGGCGGGAACGCGCGCGAGACGTACCGGATCGGATGACCTCGCAGCAGCACCCGCCGGCGGCAGCGACTGGACCCGCCACATCTATAGCGCCCACCGCACACGTCGTGTGTCCTGTGGATGAGTTGCCTCCGGGGGAGCGCAAGATCGTCACGGTGGCGGGGCGCAGCATCGGCGTCTTCAACGTTGGCGGCCGCTACTACGCGCTGCGCAACGCATGTCCCCACCGAGTGGCTCCCCTGTGCGAGGGGCGGGTGCGAGGGTTGGTGGTTTCCAACGGGCCGTACGACGTGCGGGTGGAACGCGAAGGTGAGATCGTCGCATGCCCCTGGCACGGCTGGGAGTTCGACATCACCACCGGCCGCTCCCACTTCAATCCGCACAGGCTGCGCGTCAAGACCTACGAGGTCACGGTCGGAATGGCCACCGCATGTACGGATGATGGTGACCCAGCGGTAGAAACGTTCACGGTGACCGTCAAACGCAACACGGTTCTCCTGCACGTCACCGGCTGATGGGCTTACGACACTTCCATGCGTACGAGGACTGGCGCACCCGCTGGGGGCCGCGCGAGCCAGGCGCCTGGTTCAATGATGGCATCTCGATGGGGGTGACCGGCGGACCGGCGTCTGAGAGATCGGCAAACCGGCGTTGAGGCGGACGTTGAGGGAGGTGCCCTACGCTCGGAGTGGGACGCCTGCTCCCGTCGCGCCGGTTCACTGCCTGCGCTCCCTCGGGCTCGGCGGTACCACATACGCCAAGACGCCCCACGATACGTCAGATTGGAAGGAGCTGTGTTGACCACAACCACCGCAACCAGACGTGGATACCTCGCTCATGTGACTCGCGTGAGCGGTATGGCCGGAGCCGCCGTGCTGGCCCCAGCCGGTGCATTGGCGCTCGCCGCCTGTGGATCGAGTGAAGGCGGCGCCTCGCCACGCGCCACCAATCACCTCGCCGGAACCATCGAGTTCTGGCACTGGGGCACGTCCTACGAGGAGGGATTTCAGAAGCTGGCTGATGAGTTCAACAACGGTCACGATGGCGCCCGCGTGAACCGCACCATGCCCGCCGGGTACGATGACAAGATCCAGGTAAGCATCGCTGCCGACAGCGGGGGGCCCGATGCGTACATGCAGCGCGGTCCACAGCATAAGCAGTGGTCCCATGACGGCCTCGGGATCGATCTCTCGGGGTATCTCGCCAAAGACAAGGCGGCCGCCGCGGACATGACGAAGATGCACAAGGTCTTCGCCGAGTACTACCACTACCAGGGGAAGCTGTACGGGGTGCCCTGGGACTTCTCCACCATCTCTGTGGCGTACAACGTGAACGATATGCGCGCCCGCGGGCTGACGCCCCCAGCGGAGCTGGGCACCAAGTGGGACTGGGACACGTTCACCGAGTACGCCAAGAAGCTCACCCCCGGCGACGGCTCGCACTACGGCGTTGACGCCAACCCCGGGATCGAGATCGGCTACTACAACTGGGTCGCCGCTAACGGGGGTGATTTCTTCGCCAAGGACTACAAGAAGAGCGTCGCGAGCGCCCCGCGGTTCGTTGAGGCGGTCGAAGCGTACACCGCGCTAGCGCACCGGCTCGCTGTGTCGCCGCCGCGCGCCTGGAAGAGTGAGCGCACCAAGGGGCTGGCCCACGCGGCGCATCTGCTCTCCCAGGGCATGGTGTCCATGCAGACCGCCGGGGACTGGTTCTTCCGCTGGTACGACAAGACACCCGGCTTCGAATGGGACATCGCGCCGATGCCCTACGCGCCGCAGACCAGGAAGACGGCGAGCATCGCCAACTTCCGTGGCCTGGTCATCGCCCCCACGAGCAAGAACAAGGAGCTGGCCTGGGCATGGATCGCCAATCTGATGACGCGTGGCGTGCAGGACCGGGTACCGGACTTATTCGGCGAGGTCCCGGCGCGCATGGACTCTATCGAGGCGGAGTACCTCAACTCCGCCAAGGCACCCTCGCCGACGCATCGCAAGCTGCTCAAGGCGGCCATCGACGCGACGCATGCGCTCCCGGCGCATCCGCTCATCCCGCGCCCGGAGTTCAACGCGGCGGTGGTTGCCGTCAACGAGGTCTACGACGGCACGCGCCCGGCGCGCGAGGTGCTGACGGAGATTGAGCAGAAGCTCAATGTACTGATTGGTGGAGGTGTGTGATGAAGACACCTTTCCGCACGCAAGGCACACAGAGCGCCGTCCCAGTAACGCGCCGCGCGCTGACTCTGGCCGCGGGAGCAGGCGTCGCCACGGCGTTTCTGGCCGGGTGCGGCGCGGCGCCACGGGAGGCATCGCCGGTGCAGGGCAAGCAGCCCATGACGCTGCGCTGGAGCACCTGGGGGAACCAGAACAACCCCATGACCGAGGCGTCGGCAAGCGCGGCGGAGATCTTCCGCGAGAAGCACCCGCATGTCACGGTGAAGCCCGAGGCGCAGGTGAGCGTCTCCGGCGGGCCGAGCTGGACGGAGAAGAACTACGCCGAGTGGCTAGCCGGCGACGGGCCGGACGTCTCCGGCGGGTGCTGCGCGACGCTGCCGGCGTGGGGGCGAGAGGGCCTCCTGCTGGGGCTGGACCCGCTGATCAAGCGCGATGGCAAGGCGGTCCCGCTACAGGACTACGTGCAGGCTCAGCTGGACACCTGGAAGACGCCGGAGCGCGGTCAGTTCGCGCTCCCCATGTACATGGGTGTCTTCGGGCTGTACTACTCCCGGCAGCTCTTTCAGCGTAAGGGCGTAGCATTCCCCACCGACAAGTGGGGCTGGGACGACTGGCGCGAGGCCATGGTGCGGCTGACCGACAACACCGATCGCACCTGGGGCTACTTCCAGTCCATCAACTTCCCGCGGCCCGGCATCCTGATCCGCCAGAACGGCGGCAACCAGGTAGACCCGAAGAACAACAAGCGCGCGGTCTTCGATTCGCCGCAGGCGATCGGCGTCATGGAATGGCTGCACGACCGCATGTGGAAGGACCAGACGCTCGCCAAATCCGCCGACATCACCGGGGCGCAAGGGCTGGGCTTCAAGAACATGTACACCGCCGTGGGGGCGGGGAAGCTGGGCATGCTGCTGGACGGCTCGTGGATCCTGGCACGCTGGCTCAAGGAGCAGCCGGAGTCGGCGGGGGACTGGGACGTGGCGCCGCTCCCCAAGGGGGCGATGCAGCGTGACGGTGGCGCCACCGTGGACGGCTGGGCGATCTGGAAAGGCACCAAGCACCAGGAGGTGGCGTGGGAGCTGGTGAAGTTCCTCCAGACGGACACCTGGCTAGAGATGGCGACGTCCATCGTGGGCCACCAGCCGTCCCGCAAGTCCTGGCAAGACAAGTTCGTGCAGCTCACCAAGAAGACCTACCCTGCGCTAGCGGACAAGAACCTTAAGGCGTTTGTGGATCCCATCAAGGGCGACTACGCGCGGCCCGAGCAATTCTTCCTCCTGGACGCCGAAGCAAAGAAAGTCTGGACAGACGCCGTCTCTGCCACCTTCACCAAGAATGAGCGTCCAGTGGGAGACACGTTCCGCGCCGCAGCGCAGCAGATCAACCAGCTGCACGGGGTATAGCCGCTCTCGCATTCGCGTGTTCGCGCGCCTGTAAGTCACCCGCACGCAACCTTCTCAGGTGCGCCGGCGCCATCCAGGAGATCCTGAACAGGTACCTCAACGATAGAGCGGATCTGAAGCAGGCACCGACGCCCTCGGTCATGAACGAAATGACCGCCGAGATCCAGACAATCATGGACATGCCTTGCCTCTAGCCCGGCCGAAGCGCTACATTCAGCGTGGCCTCAATGGAAGCGGCTGCGCCCAGCGATCTGATGGCGGGCGACGTCCGCCGGACCATTGAGCGGCTGCTGGGGGCGGTCCGCTGGGTCATTCTGGCGGCGATGCTGCTCATCACGCTGGCGTGGCCCATCGCCAGCCGTGTGGGGTACCCGCTCTGGCCGTTCGTCCTCGTCTTTGCCGGCTACAACGCGGCGGTCGAGGTCATGCGCCGCCGGTCATCCCGCCTGGCATCGTATGCGTGGGTGCCATACGCCGACCTGCCGGTGGCTGCGCTCCTGTACTACATGGACGCCGAGCCGGGCGGGCCGCTCTTCCTCGGCTTCTACCTCGCGGTCGTCTCGGCTGCGCTCTCTATGACGCCGCGTCGCAGCCTGCTTTACTCGGCGGCCGCCGCTGGCGCTATCGCGTTCATCGCTCCAACTCTCCCGCTGTGGACTGGCACGGATGTCCAGTTGCGCACCATAAGCGGCCGTGTCGTCGTGCTCGCGCTGGCGGGCGTTATCACCTCGGCCATTGTGGCACGCCTCATCCGGGGGGAAGCGCGCGCCCAGGCGTCCCGAGCAGAAACGCACCGCCTGGAAGAGCTCTACCGCCTGCGCACCGAGTTCATTGCTTCCATCACGCATGAGCTGCGCACGCCCCTCACGGCCGCACGCGCCGGCCTCGGCATGGTGCGCCAGAGCGCCGGTGATCGCCTGCGGACGGAGGAGCGGCGTCTGCTCGGCGCCGCCGAGCGCAACATCGGCCGGTTGAACGTCCTCATCGACGACCTGTTGGCCTTCAACCAGATCGAGTCCGGTACGCTGCAACTCGAACGGGTGCCGATTGATCTACGGGACGTGATCGAGGACACCGCCTCGATCATGCAACCCCTCTTCGACGAAAAGCATCAGTCGATCGCGCTCGATCTCCCGGAGGCGCTTGAGATAGAAGGGGATACCCGCCGGCTGGAACAAGTCGTGGTGAATCTGTTGAGCAATGCCCACGCGCACACGCCGCCCGGCACGCATAGTGCAATCTTTGGCGAACGGCAGGATGATCAGGTTCATGTCCGGTTCATAGACGACGGTCCCGGCATCCCTCAGGAAGAAGTGGAACGTATCTTTGACCGCTTCTACCGGCTGGGCGGCAGTGGTGGCTCGGGGCTAGGGTTAGCCATTGCCCGCTCACTTATCGAGCTGCACGGCGGGCGACTGTGGGCCGAGCGCGGTAACGGAGGTGGGGTCGCCTTTAACCTCGTCCTCCCGGCAGGAGCACGGGCCGCGCGGGCAGCTACGGCAGCTACGGCAGCTACGGGGGACGGCCCCAAAACCCCCAGAACAGAGTCCGGAACGGAGACGGAATGACACTCAAGGTGCTGGTTGCCGATGACGCGCCCGATGTGGCCGAGATTGTTGCCTTCGGCGCCCGCATGACCTGGCCGGACTGCGCCGTCAGCATCGCGCATGATGGAACGCAGGCGCTCAAAGCGTTCCGTGAGGAGCAGCCAGACCTGATAGTGCTGGACGTCTCCATGCCCCCGCCCGATGGGTTCGAAGTCTGCCGCCGCATCCGCGAGATGTCGACGGTCCCCATCCTGATGCTCACGGTGAAGGACGCCACCCTAGACAAGGTGCGTGCGCTCGATCTTGGGGCCGACGACTACCTGACCAAGCCGTTTGACCACCTGGAGCTGCTCGCCCGCCTACGGGCGCTCGTGAGGCGCGCGCGGCAGCCGGGAGGCAACGGACACGGCCAGCACCCCTTTACCGCTGGCGATTTCTCGCTCAATTTCGCGACGCATGAGGTGCGGGTGAGCGGCCGGGTCGTGCCGCTCACGGCCACCGAGTACCGTCTGCTGGAGGAGCTGGTGCGCCACGCGGGCACGGTCCTGCCGCACGAGTTTCTGCTGGAGCAGGTGTGGGGCCCCGGCTATACCCGAGACGCGCACTACCTTAAGGTGTTCGTGCGCCGCCTGCGGCGCAAGCTGGGCGACAGCGCCGAGCAGCCACGCTACATCGAGACCGCCTGGGGCGTCGGCTACCGCTTCATCTCAGCCGCGGCCACCGAGGCCGGCGCCGCCGCTCCCTGAACCCGGCGGTGTCAGCAGCCTGGCAACGACCGCACAGAAGCTATCGATGTCGAACGGCTTTGGTACGAACGCGCGTGCGCTGAGCTCTTCGGCGTGTGCCGCCAAGTCAGGGACAGCGCTCGCCAGCACGATCGGGGCACGGACCCCCGGCAGCTGGCTGTTCGCGCGCGCGAAGCTCCAGCCGTCCATGATTGGCATCAACAGGTCAAGCAGGATCAGGTCCGGCGAGCATTCACCTGCGCTCCCGCCGTCGCGCTCAAGCCGCGCCAGCGCAGCCGCCCCGTCGCTGGCGAGGACCACCTCGTGTCCCTCGGACTCCAGCACCTCCCGGATCAGGCCGGCGCTCAGTGCGTCGTCCTGCACTACCAGGATGCGAGCCGCCCTCGTTGCGCACTGCGCCATGCTGTTGCTAGTCACCAATACAACTTTGCCCGCCTATATCGCGCGGAGTGATGGGGCGTCCGTAGACTGCAATGTGCGCAGGCGCCAGCCGAGCGCCAGCAGCGTGATGCCGAAGACGATCGCATAGGCGCCAACCACCCACACCAGCGCCAGGACACTCGTGCCCGGTGACGCAACGGCGAACAGCCCGAATAGCACTGATAACACGCCACCAAGCCCCAGCAGCCACTCGTTCTCAATCTCCCGCCGCAGGCGCACCGCCGCGATGATCTCCATCACGCCGGTGAAGAGCGCCCAGGCGCCGATGAACGCCACCAGCGTCAGCGCCACCAGCGCCGGCATGAAGATCGCAATCAGGCCGGCGACGATGCCCGCCAGTCCCTCGAGGCCCAGCGCCCACCGTCGCCGCCTCAGCCGCCCGACGCGGAACGCCGCTCCCGCTGCGAACAGCCCATCCGCCAACGCGTACACCCCAAAGAGCAGCGCCAGGGCCGCCACCGTGGGGCCAGGCCATACAAGGGCCACCAGCCCAAACCCGATGGCGATAACGCCGCGAAACGCCACGGCCCACCACTCCCCAACCAGATCGCCTCGCAGCACACGCGTTCCTTCTACCTCTACCTCCTCCGGTCCGTCAAGGCCGGTGTGTACCCCGGCCCGCGCAGCGGACGCATCATCGGGAGCGATAGGGTCTGTGTGTTGAGATGTGGTCATATGGTTCGCAGCCTCTTGACGCCATCAGTGCATGGTTCGTGCGCGGCAGGGTCGCAATGCGGGCTGTTCACCTGTACGTTCACCACTGTTCACTCGCATGCTGACGCAGACGCCGGTGAATGAGTGCTTCGGCCTCCGCTGCTGCCTAATCTTGCCGTCTATCGGCACGTTCACCGGCTACCCCGCCGGGGCAGGCGCCTCGTTGGGGCTGGCGTTGAGGGTGGTCTCCTACGCTCGGAGTGGGACGCCTGCTCCCGTCTGCACGGGCTGTAGCCGCTCTCGCGTTCGCGTGTTCGCGCGCCTGTAAGTCACCCGCATGCACCCGCGTGCATTCCGATGCCGCGGGATCTGCCGCTTCATCCGGTGAACGCCGCGGTGAACATGCAACAGCGGGCAGGGCCCTTGCTGGAGTGCTGCACGTAGGTAGGTCGTGTGCTCTGTAGGAAAAGTGGGAGGTGATCATGTCGAACGGAGAGCGACTGGCCGTGATTGAGCACCGGATGGAGCCATCGCGGCGGATGCGACTCGCCGCGCTGTTCCTGCTGGGGGGAGTGGGCGCGCTGTGTGCGGCGCCGGCTACGCCGGCGTTCGGTCGCACGTCGCACCAGCCGGGCGGTCAGCCATCGTATCAGCAGGCGACGCCAACCCCGCTGCTCCGGCCGGGGGGGCGGTTCGAAGAAGAAGATCCGCGGCTGCGGTACACCGGCACCTGGTCAAGCGTAGCCCACGAGCGTGCCAGCGGCGGCGCGGTACGCCGGTCGAGCCAGCGCGGCGCCGCGGTGGAGCTTGTCTTCCCAGGCGCCGGGGTGAAGTGGGTGACCACCAGAGGTCCCGATCGCGGCGTGGCCCAGATCTTCATCGACGGAGACTTCCGCCGGACGGTCGATCTGTACGCCGCTCAAGAGCAGTTCCAGACCTACGTTATCTCGTTCCTGAGCCTGGCGCCGGACCAGACCCACACCATCCGTATCGTGGTGGCTGGTGAGCGCCGTGAGGAGTCCAGTGGCGCGAACGTGGATGTGGACGCGTTTATTGTGGACGCAGCCGAGGAGCCGCCAACACTGCGGTTTGAGGACACCGACCCAGCCGTCCAGTACACGTTTTTCTCCGACACCTGGAGATCGGTCGCGGTGAACCGCGCCAGCGGCGGGACGGTACACCGCTCGAAGGATGCCGGTGCATCGGCACAGTTCACGTTTAGGGGGAACTCAATCCTGTGGGTGACTTCGCGCGGGCCGGATCGCGGGATCGCGCAGGTCGTGATCGATCACCGTCCGCAAGACCCGATTGATCTGTACCGAAGCACGGAGTCGTTCCAGGAGACCTTCTATTTCGACCAGCTCAGCGGGGACACACACACCATCCGCATCGAGGTGACCGGCAATCGCAGCGGAGCAGCGACGGATAGCGTGGTGGACGTGGACGCCTTTGTGGTGTCCGGCGCACCGGCGACACCGGCGCCCACGCCCGCCGTGGCGCCAACGGTCACCAGGACGCCGATACCGACGGCAACAGCCGTCCGCCCACAGCCGTCACCTACCTCGACGCCGGTGGTCTCGGCGGCGCCAGCGGCGCCAGCCGCCGTGCGCGATGCGCGGTACTTCAGCCAGACCTCATTCCGGATCGATCACGAGCCGTTCTGGCTGTACTTCGAGTCGCGCGGCGGCGTGGGGACCTTTGGGTACCCGGTGAGCCGCACGGCTACCTTCCTGGGCTGCACTACCCAGTTTTTCCAGCGCCATGTGCTCCAGCAGTGCGCGGGAACCGGCGTGCGGCCGCTGAACCTGCTCGACCCCGACCTGATGGCCGCGACCACCATCAACGGCTCGACGTTTCCGCTCCACGACCCTGCGCTGGCGTCGACCGCGCCGGCGCCGGCGACACCAGAGTACAGCCAGACCGTGCTGGACCATCTGCTGACGACCGTGCCGAGCACATTCGAGGGTCTGCCGGTCGAATTCTTTGGCACGTACATGGAGACGGTGCCTC
>Ga0136611_10002010_pt1 | contig 14132 bp, 9 predicted proteins | sample AntDrymUQ2232306_2_FD_106645 | JGI IMG/M metagenome (GOLD analysis project Ga0136611, IMG submission 106645) | Polar desert sand microbial communities from Dry Valleys, Antarctica - metaG UQ223 (23.06) | ecosystem: Environmental > Terrestrial > Soil > Desert | place: Antarctica: Dry Valley...
CGAAGTCGGTGCGCTGCTCGACACGGGTGGCCTCGACCTTGTAGGTCACCTTCAGCACGGGGCTGTAGATCGAGTCGACCGGCATCCGGCCGATCTCGTTGTCGGCGCCCTTGTTCTGGACCGAGGAGACGTAGCCGCGGCCACGCTCCACGACGAGCTCCATCTCCAGCTTGCCCTTGTCGGACAGGGTGGCGATCTTCAGCTCGGGGTTGTGCACCTCGACACCGGCCGGTGGCGCGATGTCGGCGGCGGTGACGTCACCGGCACCGGACTTGCGCAGGTACATGGTGACGGGCTCGTCGTGCTCGGAGGAGACCACGAGGCCCTTGAGGTTGAGGATCACCTCGGTCACGTCCTCCTTGACGCCCTCGAGGGTCGAGAACTCGTGGAGGACGGTGTCGACCTTGATGCTGGTCACGGACGCACCAGGGATGGACGACAGCAGGGTGCGACGCAGGGAGTTGCCGAGCGTGTAGCCGAAACCGGGCTCCAGGGGCTCGATGACGAACCGCGAACGGAACTCGTCGACGGACTCTTCCGACAGGGTGGGGCGCTGTGCGATGAGCACTTGTTTCTTCCTTCCCGGGCCGACCGCTATTTGACGGCCCAGACTGCTGCTGCGGAGGTGGAGAGGACTTGACTACTTCTTGGAGTAGTACTCGACGATGAGCTGCTCCTGGACCGGGACGTCGATCTGGGCCCGGACCGGGAGCTGATGCACGAGGACGCGCATCCGCGTGGGGATGGCCTCGAGCCACGCCGGGACGTGACGCTCGCCGTGGGTCTCGCGCGCCACGATGAACGGGGTCGTCTCGAGGCTCTTCTCGCGCACGTCGATGATGTCGTGCGCGGTCACCTGGAACGACGGGATGTCGACCTTGTGGCCGTTGACCAGGAAGTGGCCGTGCACGACGAGCTGGCGGGCGTGCCGACGGCTCCGGGCGAACCCGGCGCGGTAGACGACGTTGTCGAGGCGGCACTCGAGCAGCTGAAGCAGGTTGTCACCGGTCTTGCCCTGGCGACGGTTGGCCTCGGTGTAGTAGTTGTGGAACTGCTTCTCCAGGACGCCGTAGGTGTAGCGGGCCTTCTGCTTCTCGCGAAGCTGGAGGAGGTACTCGCTCTCCTTGATACGCCCGCGGCCGTGCTGGCCGGGAGGGTAGGGGCGACGCTCGTACGCCTGGTCGCCACCGACGAGGTCGACACCGAGACGGCGCGACTTCTTGGTCATGGGGCCGGTGTAACGGGCCATTTCAAAGTCTCCTTCAGGGTCTGCTGGTCAGGGGGCGATCAGACGCGGCGGCGCTTGGGCGGCCGGCATCCGTTGTGGGGCGTGGGGGTGACGTCCTGGATGGTGCCGACCTCGAGGCCGATGGCACCCAGCGAACGGATCGCCGTCTCGCGGCCCGAGCCCGGGCCCTTCACGAAGACGTCGATCTTCTTCATCCCGTGCTCCATCGCCCGTCGACCAGCGGCCTCGGCGGCCATCTGCGCGGCGTACGGCGTGGACTTGCGCGAGCCCTTGAAGCCGACCGTGCCGGCTGAGGCCCACGCGATCACGGCACCCGTGGGGTCGGTGATGGTGACGATGGTGTTGTTGAACGTGCTCTTGATGTGGGCTTCGCCCTGAGCGACGTTCTTCTTCTCCTTGCGGCGCACCTTCTTGGCGCCGGCCGCGGTGCGGCTCTTGGGAGGCATACGTTATCTCCTGAAAGTTGCGGGTCTGTGAGTCGAGGGACGAGTGAGCCTGACCGGGGTCAGCTCACTTCGCCTTCTTCCTGCCGGCGACGGTGCGCTTCGGGCCCTTGCGGGTGCGCGCATTGGTCTTGGTGCGCTGGCCGCGGACCGGGAGGCCCATGCGGTGGCGGCGACCTTGGTAGCTGCCGATCTCGATCTTGCGGCGGATGTCGGCCTGCACCTCACGGCGCAGGTCACCCTCGATCTTGATGTCGGCGCCGTCGATGGCGTCGCGCAGCGAGACCAGCTCGTCGTCGCTGAGCGCGTGGACGCGCGTGTCCGGGCTGACCCCGGTCGCTTCCAGGAGCTTCTGGGCGCGGGTACGGCCGATGCCGTAGATGTAGGTAAGAGCGACTTCGATGCGCTTGTCGCGCGGGAGGTCGACTCCGACGAGGCGTGCCATGTGATGGCCCCTTCTGGTGGTCACGGTGGTTTCGGTCGTGTCGCGTCCCGCTGTCGGCGGGCTCCGGCCACTGCTCCGGAGGTGTCTTCACCGGGTCTGAGGACCCGGCTAGCGATCACGTTGTGGGTGAATGTTTCAGTTGTGTTGGTTCATACCGGTGTCTGACCTCGCTGACGCGAGTTCAGACGCGCAACGCGTCGGTCCGCTCCGACTTCGTCGGACCTGACCTTGCGCCGCTTATCCCTGGCGCTGCTTGTGGCGCGGGTTCTCGCAGATCACCATGACGCGGCCGTGGCGACGGATCACCTTGCACTTGTCACAGATCGCCTTGACGCTGGGGTTGACCTTCATAAGAGGGCCTTTCGGAAGGTGCGGCTGGTTTGAGTTACTTGTAGCGGTAGACGATCCGACCCCGGGTGAGGTCGTACGGCGAGAGCTCCACCACCACGCGGTCCTCGGGGAGGATCCGGATGTAGTGCTGGCGCATCTTGCCGCTGATGTGGGCGAGCACCTTGTGTCCGTTGCTCAGCTCCACGCGGAACATCGCATTCGGCAGGGCCTCCGTGATGGTGCCCTCGAGCTCGATCACGCCTTCTTTCTTCGGCATGTCCTCCACAATCTGTTGTCGTCTGCCGGTCGGTCCGGGAACCTCCCGCAGCATCTCGCTACGGTGGACCTCGTGCGACCGTCCCTCCGTGCCTCGTCCCGGACGCACCACACTGACTCAGAGGTTCGAGTCGGAGGCGATCCGGGCAGCCGCGAGGCGCGGGAAGGCAGGCCCACGTTGGGCCGAACGCCTTAGTTTAGCCTCGCGCCGCGACATTCCCCTAATCGCGCTGGCCGGGCCCGACGCGGGGTCACCGGTGCCAGAAGGTGCGCAGGCTGAGCGCCCCGAGAACCCGGCGTCGCCGGCTCACCGACGCCGACAGGGCCTGCCGCGCGCTGGTCACCTCGGCCCAGAACCGCTCCGCGTCGTCCGCGGCTGGTGGCGCGGGCCCAAAGACCGACGCGTCCGCCCGACGGGCCAGCGCGGGGGCCAGCGAAGGTGCCTCCGGGAGGGTGATCAGGAGCGACTGCTCGCGGCGGGTGATCCCGCGCACGGGCACCGGCTGGCCGAGGTCGCGGGCATGGTCGACGAGCTCGTGCCACGCCCCGACGAACCGCCTCGAGGTCTGTCGCGTCGAGCGTCGTCGCGACCGCCGGAGCAGCTTGGCCCCGAGGATCGCCCCGACGACGAGCAGGATCGCGAGCAGCGGGCCGCCGCCGTACACCAGCACCGCGCCGAGCCAGGCCGACCCGGCCGCCGCCCCGTCCTGGTCCTTCTTCGCCGGCCGTTGCACCTTGCGGGCGGTGATCTCCGCATCGGTCTGCTCGTCGATCGTCGACGGCGGCGGCACCTGGGCGGGCGGCGAGATGACCAGGCCGCTGAGCTGCTCCTCGGTCTGGGTCTGCTGGTTGGCGGGCCGGTCGGTGTCCATGAAGGCCTCGGTGGGCAGCACCCGCCACGAGCCGTCGCCGACCCGCAGCTCGACCCAGGCCGCGACGTCGGAGCCCCGCACCACGCCACCCTCGGGCAGAGTCGCGCCCATCACCACCCGGGCAGGCACCCCGACCTTGTTGGCCATCAGCGCCATCACCGCGGCGTACTGCTCGTCGTTGCCGACCATGATGGGGGCGTTGACGAAGAACCTGTCGAGGCGACTCGCGAAGTGGCCCGGGCGGTAGATCTTCTCGCGGGCGATCACCCCGTCGGAGTACTTCCCCTCGGTGCGCAGGTGGTCGGCGATGGCGAAGACGCGCCCCATCGGGTCGGTGACGCCCTCGGTCCACGTGGCCGCCGGGGCGTCGAGGAACGGCGCGGCCGCGGCCGCCGTGCCGACCTGGCCGGACGGGACCGACGCGGGGGTCACCTCGTCGGGCGGGACCACGGCGGTGAAGGTGTAGCGGTCACCCGCCGAGAGTCCCGTCGGCACGACCCCCGTCGAGCTGTCGAGGTTGTAGCGGAAGCTCTCCTGGTAGCGGTCCGCGTCGGTTTCGAATTCGATGCTCTGCAGGGCCCCGACCGTCGGCAGCCAGACCCCGCCGTAGCCCTCGTCGAGGGTGACCCGGACGTCGACGGGGGTGCCCTCGACGGGGTTGTCGAGGGTCGAACCCACGCGTTGGAAGGTGTCGTCGACGGTGCCCGGGAAGGCGTTGTCGGACGCACCCCACACGACGCCGTCGTACTGGTCGAGCGTGGCGATCCGGACCCGGGTGCCTGCCGGCGCGCCCTCCGCGGTGAACAGGACCGTGTCGTAGAGGTTGACCCCGTCCGGCTTCGGCATCTCCACGTAGCGCCGGAAGGAGGCGAGCGGTGAGGGGTACTGGCCGACGTCGAACGGCGGCTCCACGTAGGTGCGCAGGATGACGCGCTCGCGGTCGGCGTCGTCGCCGCCGGCGGCCCAGGTGCCGACGGGGGCGGCGGCGGCACCCGCCACCGCGAGCAGCGCGGCGCCCACGAGCAGGCGGGTGGTCCGTCCGGAGCCTGCGACCACGGCGGTGCCCGTGCGCTGGGCCCGCACCACGAGCCAGGTCAGGCCGAGGGCGGCGACCGCCACACCCTGGGTCATCAGCGAGTGCGGTGAGCGCACACCGAGCAGGATCACCGCGGCGAGCAGCAGGACCGGCGCGGTCAGGGGCAGCACCGCCCGGAGCCAGGAAGGTCCGTGCGACACCCGCGTGAGCAGCGCGCCGAGCGTGCCCGCGGCCAGGCCCAGCACCCACGGCAGCACCAGCAGGGCACCGTCGCCGTCGACGGGCGGCAGCGTGGTCAGCAGGTCCTTCCAGCCGAAGATGACCTGCTCGGTCAGCAGCCCGAAGGAGCGCGGCGTCGGGAGGACTGCGTCCTCGGTCCGCAGGCACAGCGCGCCGCCGAGCAGGAAGAAGACGAGGGTAGCCAGCAGCACCGGCGCGACGGCGGGCCAGCGGTAGGTGGAGGCCACGTGCCCGAGCAGGATCGCCACCACCATGCCCACGAAGCCCACCACGGCGAAGCCGAGGCCGGTGTACGTCGAGGCGAGGCCGAGCAGCGCGGCCGTCAGCAGCGCGAGCAGGAAGCCCGCGTCGAGGAGCTGGTGCGTCGTCGGGAGCAGGGAGGGGTGCTGCCGCCGCCGACCCGGACGTCGGGCGCTCATCGGACGCTCCACCGGAGGAGGCCCGCGAGGTCCTCCTTGGCCCGGACGCTGAGCACCGGCAGGCCGACCGCCTCGACGACCCGGCTGGGGGCGCCGGGGTCGACCTGCACGGCGTAGGGGCGCACCTCCGGCGCAAACGTCGCGGCGGCCCGCCGGAAGGTCTCGAAGCCGGTGCCGCCGCCGCTGACGAGGAAGAGCAGGCTGGTGTCGGGTGCCACCGCCGCGGCCCGCCGCGCGGCGTGGACGAGGCCGGTGCCGTTCCCGGCCGGGCGCACCGAAGCCCGGCAGACGGCGTCGAGCGCCCGGTTGCCGTCAGTGCCGCTCGCGGCCTGCTCACCGCACACGAAAGAGGTCTCGAAGTCGTCGAGCACGGCGCGCACCGCGATCGACGCGGCGATGGACATCGCCGTCTCGAACGCGTCGCCGTCCGCCCATTCCGTCGCCCACGACTCCTGGGCGTCGTCGACGACGATGGTCGCGTGACTGCGGCGGGTGTCGAGGTACTGCCGCACGAGGAGCTGGTTCTCACCGGCTGAGGCCATCGCCTTCGCCGATGAGCGCCAGTGGATGTGGCGGAGGTCGTCGCCGGGGACGTACTCCCGCAGCGCATGGAAGGCCAGGTCGCTCTGCGACACCGCGTCGGTGGTGACGCCCTCGAGGTCGCGCAACAGTCCGGCGCCCAACGAGTCCAGGCCGACCATCGGGGGCCGGACCAGGATCTCGGTCACCTCGGTCCAGGTGACGTCACGGGAGAAGAGCGACAGCGGGTCGCCGCGGCGGGTGGTCGCCGGGCCGATCGCGATCACGCCGCGGCGCTCGGTGCGGACCGTGAACGACTCCTCGTGGGTCGCCCCGGCGGCCAGGGCGGGGACGCCGTAGCGGTGCACGGACCCGCCCACCGGCAGCTCGAGGACGGTGGGCAGCAGCCGGGTGCCCGCGACGTTGGTGACCTCGACACCGGCCGCGACGGACTCCCCCGCCACCACCCGCTCGGGCTCGAGCGTGAGGTCGACGCGGACCCGGGTGCGGCCGAGGAGGAAGGGCAGCGCGACGAGGAGCAGCAGCAGGCAGGCCGCGGCCAGCACGGCCAACTCCCGCCAGTGGGCTAGCGCCGCGACGCCCGTCGCCAGCGCGCCCAGGCCGAGGACCACCCACCCCAGCGGGTTGACGGTCCTGAGCAGGCTCCGGGCACTGGTCACGGTCTCAGTGCACCCGGTCCGTCGGGGGCGCCACCGAGTCGAGCAGCCGGCCGATGACGGTGTCGACGGTGACGCCGCTGAACTGGGCCTCGGCGTCCATCAGCAACCGGTGGCACAAGACCGGCTCCGCCAGCTCCACGATGTCGTCGGGGACCACGCAGTCGCGGCCGTCGGCCGCGGCCCAGGTCTTGGCGACCCGGATGAAGGCAAGGCAGCCGCGGGCGGAGAGCCCGAGCTTGACGTGCGGCTGGCGGCGGGACTCCTCGGCCAGCTCGGCGACGTAGCCGACCACGGCCGGGTCGACGTACACCTCGTCGGCCAGGGAGCTCATCTGGGCGATCGCCTCGGCCGTGATGACCGGCTCGACCAGGGCCGCCCGGTCCCGCACCTTGGCGTTGACCAGCAGCTCGACGGTCGCGGCGCGGTCGGGGTAGCCGACCGAGGTCTTCATCAGGAACCGGTCCAGCTGGGCCTCGGGCAGGCGGTAGGTGCCGGCCTGCTCGATGGGGTTCTGGGTGGCGATGACCATGAACGGGCGGCCGACCGAGTGGGGCACCCCGTCCACCGTGACGCGGGATTCCTCCATCACCTCGAGCAGCGCCGACTGGGTCTTGGGCGACGCCCGGTTGATCTCGTCGGCGAGCACGATCGTGTGGAAGATCGGGCCGGGGTGGAACTCGAAGGTGCCCTGGTGCTGGTCGTAGACCGTGACACCGGTGACGTCGGAGGGCAGCAGGTCGGGGGTGAACTGGATCCGGGCGTGGCTCCCCTGCACGGTGTTGGCGAGCGCCCGGGCCAGCATCGTCTTGCCGGTCCCCGGGAAGTCCTCGATGAGGATGTGCCCCTCCGAGAGCAGGCATGTCAGGGCGAGCCGGACGACGTGCCGCTTGCCGAGGACCGCCTTCTCCATGTTGTCGGTGAGCTCGTCGAAGGTCTGCTTGAACCAGTCGGCCTGCTCGGCGGAGATCGTCATGGAGTCTCTTTCTGGTGGAGGTCGTCGGTCACGTCAGTAGTTGCCGGGCCAGTCGTACTGGTTCGACTCCACCCAGCCGTCGCCGCCGCCGTCGTAGATCGGTCCGACGTTGCACCGGACCGAGATCTTGGTCCGCTCGAAGCCGTAGGCCAGCGTGGTCCGGGTCACCCCGTTGGGGTTGGGGTTGGTCCAGCCGGTGTTCTCGCCGGGCGTCACGGTGATCTCGCACTGGGACGCCGGCGGGAAGTTGGCGGTGGTGAACGTCAGGAACCCACACGAGTCGAATCGGCAGCCACCACCCTCCGGCACGCCCGGGTTGCACGGTTCGAAGCCGGAGTCGACGCCGTCCTTGCAGCGGTCGCCCCGGTAGATCCCGAGGGTCGCGGCCGGCGGGAGAGCGATGGAGTACGTCGCCTGGACCGACCCCGAGCCGCGCGAGGGGGAGTCGTCGAAGATCGTCACGGTGATCACCTCGGTGGTGCCGTAGCCGAGGTCCACGAACGGGGTAACGACGTCTTGGGTGTTGATCCCGCCGAGCTCGAAGGTCTGGCTGGGCCGCAGGTCGGGTCGGCTGCTGTCGATGCGGAGGAGCGCCGGATTGCCGTTGCCGTCGCCGGTGGCGAACCACCGCACCGAGGTGCCGGACTGCTCCGCCCGGACCCCGACGATGTGCGAGCTGTTGAGGGGGCCGTAGGGCTGCACGGTCTTCACGTCGGACTCCGAGCAGCGACCGAACTCGTTGCAGACCCGCAGCGCCACGGCGTGCGGACCGTCGTTGCTGCCCACGGCGACGCGCTCGCTGCGGGCACCGCGGGTGTCGAGCTCGCGAGCCACGTTGCCGTCGACGATGATCGCGACCGCCGAGACCGTGCCGCGTGCCTCGGGGACCGTGAACGACACCCGGGCCTCGCCGTCGGAGCCCGCGGGCTCGACCGTCCACGGGGCCCACGCATCCGGCTTGCCGACGGCGTACCAATCCTTGCCCGCACCGAACCTGGGCAGTTCCTTGCCCACGGAGGCGCCCACCCGGAACTCGTTGAGGGAGCCGTCGTAGGTGACCCCCTCGAGATAGCAGACCGTCTGGACCGTGTCGCAGCCCGGCACCGGCGTCCCGTTGCGCAGCACCCGGTAGGCGACCGGGCCGGGGCCGTTCGGCGGCACCGCGGGCCAACTGATCGTGAGCGTCGCCGTCGACGCCGAGCTCGGGGTGTCCTCGACCGTCGGCGCCACCGGGATCCCGACCGGGCCCTGCGACTGCATCGACCGAGAGGTGCGCACCGGCCCGCGACCCACGTCGTTCACGGCGTAGACCTTGAACGCGTACTTCAGGTTGTTGTCGAGGCCGGTCACGGTGAGCTCGGGCTGGAAGGACTTCTTGCTGGTGCCGCCATAGGTCACGACGTAGTAGCTGATCTTCGAGGTGGAGTTGCTCGGCGCGTCCCACCTGATCACCAGGGTGCGGTCGGCCACCCGGGTGTTGCGGATCGTGCCGACCAAACCAGGCTTCTCGTCAGGGGTGGCGCCCCGCGACGCGCCGCTCCAGTCCGAGAACCCGACGCTGTTGTGGGCCCGCACCTCGAAGGTGTAGGTCTGGCCGTTGGTCAGCCCGGGGATCTCGCACGCCGTGGCCGCGCACCGGCGGATCGGGCCACCGGAGGCCCGGACCTCGTAGTAGTCGATGGGGGCGCCGTTGCTCTCGGGCTCGCCCCAGGTCAGCGACACCTGCTGGCTGACCACCGAGTTGCCGGGCACCGGCGGGTTGGGGGCGTCGGGCACGTCGAGGACGTCGAGGGCGATGCGGCCCTCCACCCGCCGCTGGGGACCGGCGTCCGCCCGGGCCACGTCGCCCATCACCACCGAGAACTCCGCCTGCCCGGAGACCCTGGGGCCGGTGGTGATCCGGACCTCGGTGGCCGACACGATGTCGATGTCGACGTCGAGACCGGTGATCTGGCGGGCCTCCAGCACGGTCGGTTCGGCGTCGCCGACCCCGGGTCGCAGGTACGGCGCCAGGTCGAGGACCCGGGTCTGGCCGGACTTCATGTCCGAGACCCTGATTGGCGACAGGGACGGCGGTGGGCCGCCGGTCACCACGAAGCGGATCAGTCCGGGCGCGCTGCCGTCGGCCGAGACCGCGAGGACACCGCCAGTGTCACGCTGGGCGTCGGGGGCGGCGCTGACCTCGATGATCCCGCCGGCCAGCTCGGCGGTGAGCCCGTCGACGGGCTCGTCCCACTCGGCGTCGAACGAGAGGCCGGCGGCGGCATCCGGGTCGATGGTCCACACGTGGCAGTAGGAGGAGACCGCCACCTCCACCGCGTCGCCCTGGGCGACCTCGATCGCCTCGTTGGGGCAGCGCAGGATCGGCCGGGTCGCCCCGACCTGCACCGGGATGGTGACCATCGAGACCAGGCCGGCCGGGTCGTTGACCGACGTGCCGGTGGTGACCTCGACGACCACGGCGCCGGGGCCGGCGTAGTCCCTGCCGGCTCGCACGGTGACGGCGTTCTTGCCCGCCCCCGCCACCGACAGTCCCTCGCCGGGCGACGAGGAGACCCGGTCGGGCAGCGTGACCTGCACCGGCCCGCCCGCCGGGTTGACGACGTAGTCGGCCAGCCGGGCCCGCACCGACTCCCCGGGGTCGAGCTCGATCAGGGCGTCCTCGCGGACGTAGGGCAGGTTGCTGCCCCGGGCGGGGACGTAGAGCGAGGCCGTGGCGGCCCCGCCGTCGGCGTCCTCGACCCGGAAGGGGACGACGGTCGGCTGGTCACCGCGGGCGACCGTGATCCGGCCGTCCTCGACCTCGGCGTCCGGTGACCCCGGCGCGACGAAGACCCGGGGGATCTCGAGGTCCTCGGCGGCGCCGTCGGGGTCGTAGGCGGTCTCCAACACGTCGACGGTGACGGTGTCGGCGTCGACGCCCGTGCCGAAGGCGTCGTACACGATCGGCGGGTTGTTGAAGTCCTTGACGGTGCGCAGCGTGATCGTCGCCTGCGAGGTGTCGATGCCGTTGGTCAGCCGGTAGACGACGTCGATGTTGCGCCCGCCGGCTCGCGTGGGGGCGTCGATGACGACCGGGCCGGTCTCCGACTCCAGTCGTACGCCGGGCGGCGGGTCGACCAGCTCGATGGTCACCCGGTCGGCGCCCGCGACCAGGTCGTTGGCCATCACGTCGACGGTGGCCGTGCGGCCCGGCGCGACCGTGACGGAGTCGGCTACCGCCAGGGGCGGCTGCGGCAGTCCCCCGGGCACGACCGCGACCCGGGCAGTGCCGACGGCCGCCTCGCCGTAGGCGTCGACGACGCGGTACTGGAACTCGTCGGTGCCTCCGCTGCCCGGGTAGGCCTGGTACTCGAGCGAGTTGGCGCCGTAGCGGGTGATCCGGCCGAAGGTCGGGGCGCTGGCGATCCCGAGCAGCGTGACAGCGTCGCCGTCGGGGTCGACGCCGGAGCCGGGCAGGCGCAGCTTGACCGTGTCGCCGGCAACGGTGCGGCCCTCGAGCTGCGGCGGCTCGGGGGCCTGGTTGCGCCGTTCGGCGGGCACGACGGTGATCTCGACCCGGCCCGGCGAGGTCTGGCCGAGCTCGTTGCTGGCGAGGTAGCGGACGCCGAAGTCCTGCTCTTCCGCGATGCCGGCGGGCGCCACGAAGCGGACCAGGCGACCGGCCACGAAGGCCTCCCCGGCGTCGCCGCGGGCACCCACGCCGTCCGCCTGGTTGACCTTGAGGCTCCCCGAGCTCTCGCCCGAGACGTGGCTGATCAGCCGGAGCTGGTCGCCCGAGGGGCTGAAGTCGTTGTCGAGCACCGGCACGGTGACGCCGGTCCCGGCCCGCACCGTGACCAGGTCGACCTGGGTCACCGGGGTGTTGTCCTCGACCGGCGGACGCTGGCTGAGGGTGATCTCGCCCTCGATCCCGGACGCGACCCCGTTGCTGACCGTGTAGCGGATCACCTGCGGGTTGGGCGCGACCACCCCCTGGCGGGCCGAGACCCGGACCCAGCGGCCCTGGACGACGGCCACGTCGAGCTGGTTCTCGACGGCCGGGTCCGCGCGCTGCACCACCAGCATCCCGCCGGACGGGTCGACGTCGTTGGCGAGCACGTCCACCAGCGTCGAGGCCTGCCCGAAGATCGTGGCCTGGTCGGGCATGGCCACCGGGTCGAGGGCCGGTCGCTGGGGCTCGCGCACGTCGACTCGGATGCGCCCGGCCGAGATCGGGGCGCTGCCGTAGGCCACGTCGTAGTCGAGGAGGTAGGTGCGCGGCGTCTGGGAGCGGAAGGTGATGCTGCCCTCGACGAGGTCGGTCTTGATGTCGGCACCGCCGACGGCGGCCACCTTGCCGGCGAGCTCGAGCGTCGCCTCGGGCGTCAACGGGTCGGAGCCGGGCAGGTCGTTGCCGAGAGGCCGGATCGTGATCGGCTTGCCCGTCTCGCCGGAGACGATGTCGGGCTCGGCGACCGCCGCGAACGACTGGGTGTCCTCACGGCCCTGGACCCGGAAGTCCATCTCCTCGGTGACCGGATCGCCGAGGCCGTCGCTGACGGCGTACTCGACCGTGACCACGCCAGCCGCCACCGGAGCCGTCAGCCGGACCCGCCCCGCCCCGGTGGTGCGGGCAACCGCGCCGCTCTCCTCGCCGCCGATCGCGCGCGCGCCCACCAGCGCCAGCGGGTCGCCGTCACGCGGGTCGCGCCAGTCGGAGAGCACCGGGACGTCCAGGACGCCGCCGGAGGCGACGACCCAGTCCGGCTGCCGGTAGCCGGCGCGCAGCGCGGGGTCACCGTTGAGCGACACCTCGCGGGCCCGGACGCTGACCGTCGCGCTGTCGGAGGCGTCCTCGCGGCCGTCGTCGATGACGTAGTCGAAGGTCGTGGTGCCCGTCGCGTCCCCCGGCATCCGGAGCTGGACGGTCTGGCCGTCCGGACCGATCGACACGGCACCGGCCCCGGAGACCTCGCCGATCGAGCGGATCGCGAGGATCCGGCCGGACGGGGCGGTGTCGTTGTCGAGGGGGTGCAAGACCGTGGTGCGGCCGGCCCGCGCCCCGAAGTCGTCGGGCTTGGCCTTGGGCGGCTGCCGGTCGCCGTCGTCCTGGTTCTCCTCGTCCTTCTCCTCGTCGGTCTTCTCGACCTTGGAGGTCCGGAAGGCGTCCCAGTCGTCGATGCGCGCCGGTTCGTCGGAGTCGATGTCCCACACGGCACCGCTGGCGCGGTCGTTGAGCAGGATCTGGCCCCGGTTGACCCGGAAGACCAGGTCGGTGGCGTCCTCCACCAGGAACGCCGTCACCGGGTCATCGGTGCCGCACGCGGTCACCAGCGCCCCGCGCCCGCCGGACCACGCGGCGTACCGGCAGTCGCCGAGGCGCACCGGCGCGGCCGGCCGGCCGCTCAGGCCCGCCTCGACCGAGGTCGCCTCGCCGGAGTCGAGGTCGACCTCGAGCAGCTCGGTGCGGGTGGCCACCAGCACGGCGTCCGCCGCGGGACCGGGCTGCTGAACCACCGAGTCCGGCGGCAGCGCCGCGGCGGCGCCGCCGAGCACGACCAGCTCGCCGGTCTGGCCGTCGAGCACGACGCTGCGGTCGCCGACCGAGGTCATCGAGACACCGGCACCCAGGTCGGTCGCCAGGTCGACCGGCGCGGTCGACACGAAGCCGTCCCCGCCTGGCTCGAGGGTGACGACCTGGTCGGTCTCCGAGGACGCCGCCAGCACGGCACCGCCGGTCGTGACGGTGAGCGCTGCCGCCTTGCCCACGGTGGCGAGCGGGTCGGAGGCGTCCGAGAGGGCGTTGACCGAGGGCAGCCCGAGAGTCGTGTCGACCCGGGTCGCCCACACCCGGCCGGTCGCGGGATCGAGCACGGCGAGGCTGCCGCCGGCCATCACCACCTGGGCGCCCGACGGGACCTGCGCCTCCTCGCCCTCGGTCGGCTGGACGGTGGCGGGGTCGATCGGGGTGAGCAGGTTGTCGGTCAGGTTGATGGCGACAACCGCGGCGCCCTGCTGGACGATGTCGAGGTTGTCGTCCAGGTCGGCGAAGAGAGCGCCGTCGGCCTGATTGATCGGCTTGTTGACGCGGCCGAAGAGGCCGTCGGTGTTGCTGGTCACCCAGATGCCGCCGTCGTTGAGCTCGGCGCGGTGCGACTCGTAGCCGTCGGCGGAGACGGCGTACGCCGCGACCGTGCCGACGGTCACGACGAGTGCGAGGTTCGCGGCAATGGCGACACGTTGCCGCCCGATCAGTCCGCCTCGCCTACGCATACTCACCCCGAGTGTTTCAGTGAACCTCCGCGAGCGTAGGCACGCCGCCGTGGCCCGACCAAATCCGGGCCATCGAGCCGCCGCGCCGATCTCGCAATTCCCGATCCCGCTGTGTGCTGCCGGGCAACCAGCAACAATTACCCAGCGTCACTACCTGTGAAACCATGCCACGGTCACCACACTCGGGAGGGGGGAATGTGGTTCTCGAGACCAGGTACGCCGTCGGCAGCGGCCTCCTGATCGGCACCGGGCAGCACTGGCTGCTCCTCGGCACCGACCCCGGGCCCCGGTTGGTCGACGAGCTCTGGGCGCTCCTCGGCGGCGCCGGACCCGTCGTCGACCCCGTCCTGGAGGTGCTGGAGAAGCACTTCCCCGACGGCCTGCCCTCCCTCGCC
>Ga0136611_10002011_pt1 | contig 14131 bp, 12 predicted proteins | sample AntDrymUQ2232306_2_FD_106645 | JGI IMG/M metagenome (GOLD analysis project Ga0136611, IMG submission 106645) | Polar desert sand microbial communities from Dry Valleys, Antarctica - metaG UQ223 (23.06) | ecosystem: Environmental > Terrestrial > Soil > Desert | place: Antarctica: Dry Valley...
GCGCCACCGTCGATCGCAGCGGTAATCTCTGGGTCACCGACGCGCGCGGCGGCGACGGCCTCGGACACCAGGTCTTCAAGTTCAGTGCAGAGGGCCAAGTCCTGATGACGCTCGGCCGGGCGGGCGTGTCGGGATCTGGACCCGATCTCTTCGATCAGCCGACCGATGTTGTCGTCGCACCGAACGGCGAACTGTTCGTGACCGACAGTCATCGCAATGGCAAGAACAACCGCGTGGTGAAACTCACGAAGGACGGCAAGTTCATCAAGCAGTGGGGCAGCACAGGATCGGGACCAGGGGAGCTCAGCGAACCGCACTCCATCGCCATCGACTCGCAAGGCCGACTGTTCGTGGGCGACCGCGAGAACAATCGAATCCAGATTTTCGATCAGGACGGCCGGCATCTCGCTGAATGGCGGCAGTTCGGCCGGCCGAGCGGAATCTACATCACTGCCGACGACACCATCTATGTGGCCGATTCCGAGTCGGGCCCTGATACCGGCGCAAAGGAGTTGACCGGCATCAAGAAGGGGATTCGCATCGGCAGCGCGAAAGATGGGTCAGTTCGCGCGTTCATCGAAGACATGGAGCCGACGACCGCCGATCACTCCGGCGCCGAAGGCGTCGGCGTCGATGCGCAAGGCAATGTCTACGGTGCGGTGGTGCGTCGTCAAATGCTGGAACGTCACGTGAAGAAATAAGGCGCGGCTTTTACTGTTTCGCCAGGTGAGCGGAACACCGTCGAAGAACAGCAACTACTTCGGCGTCTTCTTCGCCGCGGCCGCGGCTCTCTCTTCTGCGCGGTGGCCGCGTAGAATGCCCTCGAGCCCGTAGTTGGCTTCGTGGCACGCGTATTCGTAAATCTCGCCGTCGCTCCGTCGCACCGGCAGCTCGATGGTCCACGGCCGCGTAAACGTATCGGGATCGTGCACCGTCACCCGGTAGGTGAGGATGTCTGCCGCCGTGCGCGTGAAGCGCTCGACGAGGCGCAGGTTCTCACCCGAGCCGCGGAAACTGGTCTGATTGGTGAAATTCGTGGTGTCGACGACGAGCGTGTCGCCTTCCCAGCGTCCGACCGAGTCGCCCATCCAGTAACGCAGATGTGCCGGCGGGTGCGGGCGGCCGTCGAGTGGAATGATGCGCGCGTCGTGGATCATCTCCGCGAGGATCACCACGTGATCTTTGGTCTGCATGATCTGATAGTTGTTGTTGTAGACCTGCGGCAGCATCGCCGTTGGCACGCCACGGGTGATGCATCGCTCCCACAAGTTTCGATCTTCGGGGTTGTCCGCGGGCCCGCGCGTCTTGCGCACCTCCGCGAGCGCGGCCTGCCGCTTCTCCGCTTCGGCGGTCAGCGGCGGGATCCGGCCCTCGGGCGGATCGACGATGAGTGAGGTGCGCCTGGTCGGCACCACGCGCGTGCCGCTATCCCACCAGAAGTCGTTGTAGGCGCGAGCGACGTCGGCGGCGGCATCGTCGGCGCGCTGATCGCGGTTGGTGCGCGCGACCGTGAGACGCTCGTATTCGGCCGCTTCCTGCTCGGTGAAGAACTCTTTTCCGGCCAGATCGGCCGGGCGCTCGAGCGGAGTTATTGTGGCAGCGGACCACGTCCCCTCAAGGTCGGAGTGACCCCACGACGTGCGCGGTGTTTGCCACGCCTGTCCGGCCACACGCGGCGACATCGCCGACGCGAACGCGGTCACGAGAACAAGCACGCAGACGCTCACAAGGCGGGCCATGGGCAACCTCCGGGCGCGACGTTATCACAGCACGTCCACCAGCGTGTTACCGCTTGACGTATCGGTGCAACGCCGCGTTGATCGTGTCGGCTACTGTCGAGCGCACGTGAGGTTGAAGCGGTGACACGCCTCATCGAGGTCGCCGGCTATGTACTCGAGTCCTCCCGGCGACGACGGTCGAGTACCTGTTGTAGAAACGATCGGTCGATTGCATCCTGCGGTCGATAGGTGTCTTTGGTGCGCACGCCATTCCATATCCGCGGCGACATCCGCATAGGTCAGCCCACAAGCCCGTCCCATGAGATCGACGATCACTTCGTCGACGACGCGCACCACGGTGTGGTCGCGCACGTCGTGGTCGGCGACCTCGGCCGCGGCGTTGTCAGCAAGGATCGCGAGCCCGCGCCTGACCCGAGCAATGTTGTCTGGAGCGTCATCGACCAGCAGGTCGATGTCTTTGGTAAAGCGGCTGGCGCCGTGAGCGATGACGGCGAAGCCGCCGATCAGCACATACCGCGCATCGGCCTCGTTCAGGGCGCGACAGATGCGGACAAGGTCTTCCGGCTCGGGTGCGCGTGCTTCCGCAGTAGCATCTGTGTCATCCACGCGTCGGCCTCATCAAAGCTCGAAAAGCGGTAGACGCCACGCGGCGCCAGGCCCGCAGTACCGCGAAGCAGGGCAGCGGTTCTCGCGAGACCGGCCTGGTCGGCCATGGACGACCGATCCGTATGACGATTGCCTACGACCTTCACGACTCCATTATGCCACCACCAGACGAGCTCGGCCATCGGAACGCAATCCCGCTATACTCCCGGCATCCTGCCGTTCTGAGGACCAACTGAAACCTGAAAGACCGAACGGCTCTGGCGAACATCAGGAGACTCACAGATGTCGCCTTCCGCGTGCCGATCGAATGCAGTGACGCAGTGGCCGTGTGATTGAAAGCGAGTGCAAGCTCATGATGAAACGACGAAATGTCGCCTGGACCATCGGCCCTCTGGCTGGCATGTGCGCCATCGGTTTGTTGATGTCGCGATCCGCGCCAGTCAATGCACAGACCGCAAAACAGGCGCCGATCTTTGAAGTCGACCCCTTCTGGCCGAAGCCATTAGGCAATCACTGGGTGACCGGCTCGACAATCGGCCTCTCGATTGACGCGCAGGATCGCGTGTGGACGATCCACCGGCCCAATACGGTCGAGGACAACTTCAAGGCGGCGGATCTCAAGGTCGGTGACGAGCGAGGCCGCGACCCGGAGGCGCTACCGAGCAAGCCCGGAGACGCGGTGACCGACACGTTCATCGGTAAGTGCTGCAAGGTCGCGCCCCCGGTACTCGTCTACGACCAGGCCGGCAACCTCGTGAAGTCGTGGGGCGGGCCAGGCAAGGGGTTCGACTGGCCGGAGAGCAATCACGGTATCTCGGTCGATCATCAAGGCCACGTCTGGCTTGCCGGCAATGGCGACAAGGATACCCAGCTGCTCAAGTTCGACGGGGACGGCAACTTCCTGCTGCAGATCGGCAAGCACGGCGTGCACAACGGCAGTAACGATGTCGCCAACTTCTGGAAGCCGACCAAAGCCTCCTTCGACGCCTCAGCGAACGAAGTATATGTCGCGGATGGCTACGGCAATCGCCGGGTGATAGTGCTCGATGCGGCGTCGGGCACCTACAAGCGCCATTGGGGAGCGTACGGCAACAAGCCCAGCGACGAAGCAGTGCCCGCGTACAGCCAGACCGGTCCGCGATCGAAACAGTTCAACACCGTGCACTGCGCGATGGTCTCGAACGATGGCCTCGTTTACGTCTGCGATCGCGTCAACGATCGCATTCAGGTGTTTCGCAAGGACGGCACGTTCGTCAAGGAAGCGCTGGTCGACGCCCACACCTTTCGGTCCGGCTCCGTATGGGACATGGCGTTCTCGAAGGACGCTCAGCAGACCTATATCTATGCCGCTAACGGCGTCGATCAGAAAATCAACATCCTCCTGCGCGGCACGTTGGAAGTGCTGACGTCGTTCGGCGACGGCGGCCGCGGGCCGGGACAGTTTTTCGGCATCCACAACCTCGCCACGGATTCGCAGGGCAATCTCTACACCACCGAAACCTACACCGGCGCACGGGTGCAGCGATTCCTCTACAGGGGAGTTGGCCCGGTGACCAAGGTCGAACAGGGCGTGGTGTGGCCGAAAGGGGTTAAGAAGTAGTGGAACGCCTGGGATCGCGCTCACGCCGAACGGCCACCCTGCTCGTCTGCGCAGGATTGACCGCGGCGGGATTCGCGCTGTACGGACAAACGCGTCGGGAACCGGCGGGCGAGTGGCGTTACATCGGCGGTGATGCCAGTCACACACGCTATTCGGCGCTCGATCAGATCACCGCCGCGAATTTCGAAAAGCTCGAGGTCGCGTGGACCTGGCGGGGTGACAATTTCGGCTCGCAGGTCGATCATATCTTCCGTTCGACGCCCCTCTATGTCGACGGCCTGCTGTACACGGTGGCCGGGCAGCGCCGTACGGTCGCAGCCATCGATCCCGGGACCGGCGAAACGCTCTGGGTCTATCGCGAGCCGCACACGACGCGGTTCGATCGCGGCATGCGCAACAACTACGGGAAGGGTGTGGCCTACGGCGAGGTCGACGGCCGGCGCGTGATCTATTACACCTCGCCGGCGTTCTTCCTTCACGCCCTTGACGCCAAGACCGGCCGGCACCTCGAGGACTGGGGCACGCGCGTGCCCCTGCCAGGATTTCCCGCCAGCGGCGTGGTCGACATGCTGCCGGATCTGGTCCGCGACTGGCAGCCCTGGCTCACCTCCGGTCTTAAGTACGACGCCGACAAGGGCATACCGCGGGAACTTGGGAACCTGTCAACATCCTCGCCGCCGATTGTGGTGAACGGCGTGGTCGTGGTCGGCAACGTTCACGAGCAGGGCTACTACCAGACCCGAATCCAGAACATCCCCGGGGACATCCTGGCCTACGACGCGAAGAGCGGGAAACCCCTGTGGAAGTTCCACGTCATTCCGCGGCCCGGCGAGTTCGGACACGACACCTGGGAGAACGACGCGTGGCAGCGCACCGGTGACGTATCGTCGTGGGCGCCGATGTCGGCCGATCCGGCGCGCGGGCTGGTCTACATTCCTACCAATCCTCCGACGATTGACTTCTTTGGCGGCTTTCGGCCTGGCGACAATTTATTCGGTACGAGCATCCTTGCACTCGACGTCAGGAGCGGCAAACGGGTGTGGCATTTCCAGACCGTCCACCATGACATCTGGAACTTCGACAACCCGACCGCGCCGGTGCTGATGGATGTCGCGGTTGATGGGCGACCAACTCCGATCCTCGTGCAAACCACCAAGCAGGGATTTGCGTACACGTTCAATCGCGAGACGGGCGCGCCGATCTGGCCGATCGTGGAGCGTCCGGTGGCGGCTTCGGATCTCCCCGGTGAAAAGCTATCGCCAACGCAGCCGTTCCCGACGAGGCCGAAGGCGTTCGAGATCCAGGAGCTGACCGTCGACAATCTGATCGACTTCACGCCGGAGCTACGTCAGGAAGCGATCGCGACGATCAAGAACTACCGGACCGGTCCGTTGTTCACGCCGCCCATTCAAGTCGGCCATCCGTCGGGCCTGCGTTCCTTCGTGAGCTGTCCGGCCGGTGCGAGCAACATCAACGGGCCCACGGTGGCGGACCCTGAGACGGGCGTGCTGTTCGTCGCGACACAGCGCCTGTGCCGAGCCGAGAACGTCGTCCCGGGCCAGAAGATGGACGAGCCAAACGACCCCAAGACCACGGGCCAGACTCTCTCGCGCTGGGTGGTCGCCAATCGCGGCGACCTGCGTGGACCTGAGGGATTGCCGATCTGGAAGCCGCCCTACAGCCGCATCGTCGCCATCGACATGACCTCCGGCGAGTTCCTTTGGGAGAAGCCGAATGGGAACACGCCGGAATTCATCAAGAATCACCCGCGGCTCCGGGGACTCGATATTCCGGCGACGGGCCAGACCACTCACGCCGTGATGATGCCGACGAAAACGCTGCTCATCACCGCACCCGGCGGCGAACCCGTGCTGTATGCACTCGACAAACGGAGCGGCGAGCGACTCGGCACCGTGCAGCTACCGGCACCTGGGCAATACGGAATGATGGGCTACCTGCACGGGGGGCGGCAATACGTCGTCGTGCAAGTGGCGAGTGGCACATTACCGGGTTCGCTGGTGGCGCTGCGGCTGCCGGCGGCCCCGAAATAGCCTGCGAAAAAAGTTCGATCGCAATCGAACGCTTACCTCAAAGGCGGCTGGCAGACACTCTACGCCGACGTCTCAACGCCGCCTGCGGAGCATTCGCGCTAGCCTCCCAGCCGCATCATTGAGCCGGTCGTCGAAGCTCGAGAATTGCGTTTGCATTGGTCCCGCGCGCCGCGCGACTTCGGCGAACGAGGCGAGATGGATGCTGTCAAACCCCCTGAGTGAGTACCGCTCTGCAAGATCGCCGGCGGCCGCGACAGAGAGCATTCGTGGCGACGATCGAGACGAAGCTGGGCCACTGATCGTCGAGTTCGCGTCTGGCTGATTTGAGCTTGGCCGCGGAGAGCGCGCCTTCGCGCCGCAGTCGTGGCGAGAGCCGCACGCGCCTCGGCATAGGTTACCGCCGACGTGGCAACAACCGCGGCGCCTCGGACCAGTTCGTTGACGCCGTCGGAGCCCGCCTCTGCGACGTAAAGCTTGATCGCGCTGCTCCATGAGCAGCACCGTCCTCTCTGTTACTATCGGTCAGCCCGCGCGCCACGGGGGAAAAGGGAGAGTTTGTGAAGAAAGTGATCTTCGTGGCATGCCTGCTGGCGAGCGCGTGCACCAAAGCGTCTTCTCCAGCAGCGCCCAGTGCGACATCACTGGGATTTTTCGTCACCAGTCAGACATCCACGACCGGCAACCTCGGCGGTCTTGCCGGCGCTGACGCGACGTGCCCGCGACTCGCGGCCGCTGCGGGTGCCGCCGCTCGTTCGTGGCGCGCCTAGTTGAGCGTCGCTCGCGATCCCTCCAGCAACAATCAGCCCGCCAATGCGCGCGATCGCATCGGCAGCGGTCCTTGGTTTAACGCCAGCGGCGCGCTCGTCGCGAGCAACCTGACCGAACTGCACGCACGCACCGGCGATGCGTCGCTGTTTGTTGACGAACGCGGGCAACGGATCAACGGTCAGTGGACGGGATCGCCGACGCCGAACCAGCACGACATCCTCACCGGTTCGAACGCGGACGGCACGTTGCTGGCGGGATCCACCTGCGCCGACTGGACCTCTGGATCCGCGTCCGATGTCGGGCAGGTCGGCCATGCTGACGGCCTGGGGCCGGGCCAGAGTACAGCGGGCGCGCTGGCCTCGTGGAATTCCGCGCACGCCACTCAGAATTGCGCTGACACCGCACCGCGCGGCGGCGCAGGACGTTTCTACTGTTTCGCGAGGTAACGCCGGCCGTCGAGAATCTTCAGGAACGAGCCGGTCTTCAGTTCCGACTCGGTCAGGCCGGTCTGCATCGCTTCGTCGAGCGTGATCGCCCCTGAGCTCAACCCGCGCGCGAAGAAATTCACCAACGCCTGACCCGTCGCCGCATCGTCGAATGCCGCGCCGGCCTTGGCGGCCTTCGTAAAGAAGTTGCTGAGGCGGGCGGTGGCGGCGGGACGCGCCGACAGATAGAACGCGTAGACCGCGGCATAACGCGTCGGCAGGTGCGCCGGATGCAAGTCCCATCCCTGGTAGAAGCCGTTGACGAGCGAATGCGTCACATCGTCGAAATGCTGCTTCCAGGCCTGGTGCACGTGCGGTGGGACGGGCAACAGGTTGCTCGATCCGTCCGACAGGTTGACGCCGGTCTGCGCCAGCGACACGCGCATCATCTCCCGAGCCCAGTCGCAGGCCAGGTGCCGTGGATGCTGCCAGGCCGCGGTGATGCCGCACAGCGCGGTGTAGTCGTAGACCCCGAGGTGCGCGCCGCGGATCCGGCCGCCGCCGGCCTTGACGAGCGCGGGCAAGGCGACGCGGCCGTCCGGCGCCAGGATTGACTGCGGCGTTTCGATCATCAACTCGAGCTGAACCGCATTTGGCTTCATCTGCAACTTGCGCTCGAGCGCCGCGCAAGCACGCGCGACGACGCTCACGTGCGCGGGCGACATCACCTTGCAGAGCGTCACCGCGAAGTTGTCGGGCAGCCGTTTCGCGGTCTCGACCACCGTCGTCACGAAAATATCCAGGGTGCGAAGGCCGCGGGCATGCAGCTCGCGTGACATCGGCTTGATGCGAATGCCGAGGAACGGCGGCAGCGTTCCCGACTTGATGCCGGCCGCCACCTCACGCGCCGCGGACGCCGCGTGCGCATCCTCTTCGTCGTCCGGCCGCGTTCCATAACCGTCTTCGAAATCGAGCCGGAAGTCTTCGATCGGCTCGCGCTCGAGCTTGTCGACGACGCGGGCGCGGACCGTTTCCGCGAGCCCGGGGTAGTTCGTCGGCAGTCCGATGACCTGCGCAAAGGCCAGCGCCGTGGCCGCGTGCGTGTTGAGGGTGTCGACCGCCTGCTGACCGGCGCGTTGTGCCGCATCGGCCGTGAACGTGTCCCCAGGACCGATGAACGTGTGGACCGGCTGTCTGCCGGTCGCATCGCCGGGATACAGCCGGGCAAATTTCTGGTTCGCGACTTTGAGCATTTACGTCCCGCGATACGTCGTGAAGCCGAAGGGAGCGAGCAGCAACGGCACGTGGTAATGCGTCTGGCCGACGAGCGTCTCGAATACCACGACGACCTCGGGGTAGAACGCCTCCACATCCAGCGACTCGAAATAGCGCTGCGTGTCGAAGGTCAGGCGATAAACGCCTGGCGTCGGCGGATCGCTCCCCGGGTAGAGCGTGCGCAGCCGGCCGTCGTTATCGGTATGGCCGCGGCCCACGGTGTCCCATGTGCCGTCGTCCGCGCGCCGATCGAGCATGACGGCGACGCCCGCGGCGGGCCGGCCGATCGCGGTATCGAGAACGTGCGTGGTGATTGCGCTCATAAATTCAGGCCGTCAGGTCGTCAGGCAGTCAGGTCGTCAGGCAGTCGGGTCGTCAGGCTGTCAGGGGTCCAAAGCTTACCGGTTGGCCCGCCGACGCAGTCGCCGTGCTCGAACACCAATTCCCCCCGCAACATCGTCGCCATGACCACGCCGCGGAGCCGCGCGCCATCGTACGGCGTCGCCGCATGGCGATGATACAGGCGTGACGCGTCGACGATCATCTCGCGATCCGGATCGAACAGCACCAGGTCGGCATCGTAGCCCGGACTGATGGCGCCCTTGTGCCGGTCGAGCCCGGCGAGCCTGGCCGGCGCGGCCGACATCCATTGCGCGATGCGCTCGATCGCAATGCCGCGAGCGGCGGCGCCGGTCCAGACGATTGGCAGCGAGATCTGCAGCGCCGCGATCCCGCCCCAGGCCTCGACGAAGTTGCCGTCTTCGATGTGCTTGAGGGCCGCCGGCGCGGGGGAATGGTCGGTCGCCACCAAGTCGATTTGCCCGTCCGCCAGCGCGCGCCACAGCCGCTCGCGGTGCTCGCCCTCGCGAATCGGCGGAGCGCACTTCATCGCGGTGTCGCCATCGGCGACGTCTTCGGCGGCGAAGGTCAGGTAGTGGGGGCAGGTTTCGACGGTGATCGGTACACCCTTCGCCCGCGCGCCACCAATCGAAGCGAGCGCGTCCGCCGATGCCAGGTGCACGATGTGCACCCGCGCCGAGGTTTGCGCGGACAGTTCGATCAGCAGGTCGATTGCCGCCTGTTCGGCGATGGCCGGCCGGCTGTCCAGCCAGGTCGTGTAGCTGCGCGGATCGGCGCGGGGATCCGGCTCGCGCAGCAGGGCCGGCCACTCGGCGTGCACCAGCAGCGGCAGCCCGGTAGCGGCGATGATCGGCATGGCTTCACGCAGGTCCGCTTCGCTGACGTGATCGAATTCGTCCACGCCGGATGGACTGAGAAAGCACTTGAAGCCGAGCACACCGGCGCGCGCGAGCGGCTCGATCTCGCGGGTGTTACCGGGAACGACGCCGCCCCAGAAGCCGACATCGACATGACAGCGGCCCTCTGCCGCGCGGCGCTTGGCCTCGAGCGCGGCGACGGTGGTGGTGGATGGAATGCTGTTGAGCGGCATGTCGACGAGCGTGGTGATGCCGCCGGCGGCGGCCGCGCGTGTTCCCGTTTCGAAGCCTTCCCAGTCGGCGCGCCCGGGATCGTTGATATGGACGTGGCTGTCGATCAACCCTGGCAACACCACCGACGCGCCTGCTTCCAGCGTGGACACCGCGCCATCGTTGGGTTTTCCAGAATGAGGTTGGACCGCCGCGATCCGTCCGTCCTCGACAACGATGGTGGCGGGACGGACTCCGTCCGGCAACACGACCCGCTCACTCCGAATCAGCCACGAGGTCATGAATGCTCAGCGCGAGAGGGTGGCTTTGATCAGGCCGTAAGGCTCTTCGGTCGCCACAAACACTTCGTTGCGATTCTCCAGGCCGAGCCGAGCGAGGTCGATCGGCAGGTGATGACGATTCGGCATCTCGAGACTGATGCCCTGCACCACGTCGATCGAATCGAGCACGCTCTGTGCCATGGCGTAGAGCGTATGCTGAACCGAGAGGCTGTCGTGCTCGGCGAAGGCTTCGAGCAAGATCTTCCTGGCCGACAGGTGAGTCGAGCCGTACTCGACCTCGCTCTCGGCATATGTCCACGTTGCTGTCATCGAGGTCGCGAACAGGCGGTCCTTCGTTTCCGGCAAGGTCGTGAATTCATCCCGCGGGTAACCCTCAAATGCCGAACGCGACGTCTTCATGATCACCAGGTCCGCGATGCCGGCGGTGACCGATACGCCATCGCGGCCGGTCACCACGCGCGCAGTTCTCACCTCCGGCCCGCGCCGGACGAACGCCTGGCCATGCTCACGGGCACCGACCGTAATCCCGCCCCACGCGTGATCGATCAGGTCGACCTGGACGCGCGCCAGCTTCGGATTGCGCTCGATAAAATGCCGGCCCAGCAGCGTCCCAAACGCCTCTGGCTCGCCGACGCCATCCCTGGCGGCGAGGGCGTAGACGGTATTTTTCATGGTGTCGGTCGGCAGCACGTCACGATTGTCGCCGTCCGTATAGGATGTGTCGTAGCTGCCGTGGAACGCGATGGCGACGGTGAAATCGCGCAGCTCGTGACGGTCGCCATGGCGAGTAAGGCGCACCAGGCGAATGCGCGACTTTCCGTATGACGTCTGCGTCAGCGCGGCGTGGGGCATTGAAAGGCTCCGAAGGCATCTAATGGCACGTAGGATGTTCGATACTTGCCTTTTCGTTGATACGCTCCACTAAAGGATGGAGGCGCGAAGAGTGGGCGATCATAGCACCCCGACATTTACCGCCCTGGCCGACCTCGCGTCGGCCCGCACCGGCGGCCGGTCGATCGCGACCAACGACGATTTCTTCGCGCCGATGGCCAACCTCATCAAGCCGGGCCCCGCCATCTGGGTCGCCGACAAATACACCTCGAAGGGGAAGTGGATGGACGGCTGGGAGTCGCGGCGGCGCCGCGTTCCCGGGCACGACTGGTGTATCGTCCAGCTCGGCATGCGCGGCATCGTGCACGGCGTCAACGTGGATACCAGTCACTTCACTGGAAATTATCCGTCGCATTGTTCAATCGAAGCGATCGATCTCGCGAGCGGCCCCAGGCCGTCGGCGTATGCCACGGAAGGCCCGCCGTGGACCACCCTCCTCGAGAAAACGGCGCTGCGCGGCAACGGCGATAACCTCATCGCGATCGACGATCGCCGCCCGTGGACGCACCTCCGGCTGAGCATTTATCCCGACGGCGGCGTCGCGCGCCTGCGCGTTTACGGCGAAGTGTCGGTGGACTGGAAGAAGGTCGCGCGCGGCAATCGGGTCGTGGATCTCGCGTCGATCACCAATGGGGGGCTGTTTCTCGATGCCAGTGATACGCACTACGGCACCAGGGGCGCGCTGATCATGCCCGACCGCGCGAAGAATATGGGCGACGGCTGGGAAACCAGGCGGCGCCGTGGGCCGGGGCACGACTGGGCGATCGTGCGTCTCGGCGCGGCCGGGATCGTGTCGAAGGTCGAGATTGACACCAACCATTACAAGGGCAACTATCCTGATCGCGCGTCGCTCGACGGTTGTCTCGCGCCTGGAGCGACGGTTGAACAGCTGCGCGCCGCCGCATGGTCCGCAATGCTGCCGGAGACGAAACTGTCCCCGAGCAAGCGTCACTATTTCTCAGGCAAGCAGTTACGGAATGTCGGCCCCGTGTCCCACGTTCGGCTCAACATCTTTCCTGACGGCGGCGTCAGCCGGCTGAGGATCCATGGCAACCTGGCAAACCATTAACACCGCGTCGCCCGAAGCGGCGCGCAAGATCCTGATGCGCGCCTGCGGATCGACGCGCTGGGTGGAGCGCATGATGCAGCGCCGGCCGTTTGGCAACGACGCCAGGCTGCTATTCGCGGCGCGCAACGAATGGTTCGGCCTGACTGAAGCCGACTGGCTCGAAGCGTTCTCGCAGCATCCGCGCATCGGCGATCGCACCGCGCTCGTGGCGCGTTTCCCGGCGACGCACGACTTGTCTTCCAAGGAGCAGGCCCGCGTTGGCGGAGCCAACGCAGAAGTAATAGCCGCGCTTGCCGAAGCGAACGAGCGTTACTTCATCCGTTTCGGATTTATTTTCATCGTCTGCGCCACCGGCAAGACCGCCGAGGAGATGTTGACGCTGCTGCGGTCGAGATTACCCAATGATCGCTCCGCCGAACTGCGCGTCGCCGCGGAAGAACAGGCACGGATCACCGCGCTTCGCCTGGGCTGACAACCGCAGCCAAGCGATCGCCGGCCTATCAGTGGTAACGTCTCAACCCGTGGAGATCCCGAAACCCGCCGCCGAGCGCGAACAAACCGACGACAGTCTACGAGAGGAACGCGACAAGAGCGATCGCGCGATTGCCGAAGGCCGCGATCTGGTCGCCGCCGTCGCCGACGAGGTGTTGCGCCACGCGCGCCAGGAGGCCGATGCGGTGCTGCTCGAAGCCCGCGACAAGGCCGACCGTTCATTGGAAAGCAGCGACGGCTCCGTGTCCGAGGTGTTGTCGCTTGCACGGGAACGCCGCGCGGAGGATGCGACGCTGCGCAGCGATCGCGACGCCGCCGACGAGACGCTGGAGTTCGAGCGCGTCGAGACAATGCGGCTGCTCTCGAGGCTGCTGCCTGAAGAACGCAACCAGACCGACGACCATCTGCAGGCGGAGCGCGTCCGCTCCGACGGCGCGCTCGCGAATCGCGATGATTTCCTCGGCTTAGTCGCGCACGACCTGCGCGATCTGCTGAGCGGCGTGGCGATGAGCGCCGCGGTGATCGCGAAGACGGTCGCTTCCACTGACCAGCGCGAGCGGCTCGCACCGGAGATCGCGCGCATCCAGCGTCTCACCGCCAGAGCCACGCGCCTGATCGGCGACCTGGTCGATGTCGCCAGCATCGACGCCGGCCGTCTCGCGATGATCATGGGGCCGGGCGACGTGTCCGCCCTGCTCGCGGAAGCGGCCGACGAGTTCCGCGCCTCGGCGGCGGTGAAGGGGCTCGAACTGAGCGTCGCCGGCGAGACCGGCGTGATGCCCGCCACCTTCGATCACTCGCGGCTCTTCCAGGTACTCGGCAACCTGATTGGTAACGCGATCAAGTTCAGCCCGCGCGGCACGCGGATCGTGCTGCGCGCCGAGCGCATCGACGATCACCTGCAGGTGTCGGTATGCGACCAGGGTCCGGGCATCCCGGTCGATCGAATCGAAGCCGTGTTCGAGCGGTTCGCGCAAGTCCACCAGCACGACCGCCGCGGCCTCGGGCTCGGCCTGTTCATCGCGCGCCGCATTGTCGAAGCGCACGCGGGCCGGATTTGGGTGGAGAGTGCGCCCGACCGCGGCACCAGCGTCCTCTTCACCATTCCGATACACGCGGCCTAGTCGGCCTGCGGCGCTGCAAACCGCTCCTTTACGAACCGCCGGCCCGCGATCGCTTTATCGTCCTCGTACGCGCCCTTGGTCGACCGTCCGTCGTCCGCGTCAACGCCGACCATAGACGAACTGCCATTGCCTGCCGCCTCGAGGAGCTAGGGAGCGAGTTTGTAGACCAGCAACTCTCCAGCAAAACCTGGCCCGCTCACCGCCACCGCGATGTACTGCGTGCCGTTGATCGAATAGGTCATCGGCGATCCGGTCTGCGGCGCCGGCATGAAGACTTGTCCTACATCCGCGCCCGTCGCCTTGTCATACGCGCGCAAGTAGGCGCCGCGGCCGTCTGGCGTGGTGTTGAAGCCGCCTTCACC
>Ga0136611_10002012_pt1 | contig 14130 bp, 16 predicted proteins | sample AntDrymUQ2232306_2_FD_106645 | JGI IMG/M metagenome (GOLD analysis project Ga0136611, IMG submission 106645) | Polar desert sand microbial communities from Dry Valleys, Antarctica - metaG UQ223 (23.06) | ecosystem: Environmental > Terrestrial > Soil > Desert | place: Antarctica: Dry Valley...
CCCTCGAGGAGGCCACGCGGAAGCTGTACGACGTGGTCATCGTCGACACGGCGGGCCGCCTCGGTGTCGACGCCGAGCTGATGCAGCAGGCCGCGGACATCCGCGACGCCGTCCATCCCGACGAGGTGCTGTTCGTGGTCGACGCGATGATCGGCCAGGACGCCGTCACGACCGCGCTGGCGTTCCTCGAGGGCGTCGGCTTCGACGGTGTCGTCCTCACCAAGCTCGACGGCGACGCCCGCGGTGGTGCCGCCCTGTCGATCCGGTCGGTGACCGGCAAGCCGGTCATGTTCGCGTCGGCCGGCGAGAAGATGACCGACTTCGACCTCTTCCACCCCGACCGGATGGCCGGCCGGATCCTCGACATGGGCGACATGCTCACCCTGATCGAGCAGGCCGAGAAGACCTTCGACTCCGAGCAGGCGCTCAAAGCCGCGGAGAAGCTCCAGGGCAAGGGCGGTGAGTTCACCCTCGACGACTTCCTCCAGCAGATGCAGCAGGTCCGCAAGCTGGGCTCGATGTCGAAGATCATGGGGATGCTCCCCGGGATGGGTCAGTTCCGCGACCAGCTCGAGAACTTCGACGAGCGTGAGATCGACCGCATCCAGGCGATCATCCAGTCGATGACGCCGGCCGAGCGCGACAACCCCAAGCTCATCGACGGCTCGCGCCGGGCTCGGATCGCCAAGGGCTCCGGGCGCACCGTCAACGACGTCAACCAGCTCGTCGACCGGTTCTTCGAGGCGCGCAAGATGATGATGTCGTTCGCGCGCGGTGGTGCGATGCCAGGCCTGCCGGGGATGCCCGGCATGGCCGCGTCCGGGGGCCGCAAGAACAAGCCCAAGCAGAAGCCCGGCAAGGGCCGCCGCGTCTCCGGCAACCCCGCCAAGGCCGCCGCCGAGGCCAAGGCCGCGCAGGACCGGGCCGTCGCCACGGCCACCGACCCATCGGGCAACGCCGCTGGCAACCCCTTCGGCAGCCCCGAGGGCGAGGACGTCGACTACGAGCAGGCCGCCGCCGCGCTCAACCTGCCCAAGGACTTCTCCAAGTACCTCAAGTGACCCGCGTCCTGGTGGTCGACGGCGCCAACGTCGTCGGCTCCCGTCCCGACGGCTGGTGGAAGGACCGGGCGGGCGCCGCCCGACGGCTCCACGACGGCCTGCTGCTCGCCGACACGCCGTACGACGAGATCGTGCTGGTCCTCGAGGGCGCCGCCAAGGGCGGCAGCGCCGCCGGCAAGGACGCGCACGTGCGCGTCGCGCACGCCAATGGCAACGGTGACGACGAGATCGTGGCCCGCGCCCGGGCTGCTGCCGCGGCGGGGTCGACGGTCACCGTGGTGACCGCCGACCGGATCCTCCGGGGCCGGGTCGAAGCCCTCGGCGCGACGACGATGAGCCCCACCTGGCTGCTCGGCCAGCTGGAGTGACTCAGCCGATCGGGACATGTGGTTTCCCCCAGAGTCGTGACTGACAGGTGGGGGGACCGCTCGACTATGCCCCCTGGCGAGCACCCGGGTCACGGCTGTCTAGACCGACCGCCCACGTCGACAGCGATACGGTCGGCGGATGAACGCGCTGAAGTTCTCAGGCCCGGTGCTGCCCGACGGTGAGGCGAAGGACCTGTACGTCGTCGACGGGCGGGTCACCTACGAGCCACAGCCGGGCGCGGAGACTGCAGCGCGCGGCTGGATCGTGCCCGGCCTGGTCGACGCCCACTGTCACCTCGGGCTCGACGACGACGGCGCGACCCCCGACGCCGACACCGAGGCGCAGGCGGTCGAGGACCGCGACGGCGGGGCGCTGCTGATCCGCGACGCCGGCTCCGCGGCCGACACCCGGTGGATCCATGAGCGTGCGGACCTGCCGCGGCTGATCCGGGCGGGGCGCCACATCGGGCGCACCCGGCGCTACATCCGCAACTACGCCCACGAGGTGGAGGCCGAGCAGCTGGCCGAGGTGACCGCGCGAGAGGCGCGGGCCGGTGACGGCTGGGTCAAGCTGGTGGGGGACTGGATCTCGCGGGAGGCCGGCGACCTCGCGCCGTCCTTCCCGCCGGAAGCTTTCGCCGCCGCGATCACCGCGGCCCACGACCAGGGCGCCAAGGTGACCGCCCACTGCTTCGGCCATGCCGTGCTGCCGGGGCTGATCGCGGCCGGCATCGACTGCATCGAGCACGGCACCGGGCTGACCACCGATCTCGTGGACGCGATGGCGGCTCGCGAGGTCGCGCTGGTGCCGACGGTCATGCAGCTGGACAAGTTCCCGGAGTACGCCGCTGCCGGCGCCGAGCGCTTCCCGGCGTACGCCGCGACCATGACCGACCTGCACGCGCGCCGGCGGGAGACGATCATGTCCGCCTACGAGGCCGGCGTCGCGCTCTTCGCCGGGTCCGACGGCGGGGGGATCAGCCGGCACGGCAACCTCGCCGGCGAGGTGCTCGCGATGGCGGCGCTGGGGATGCCGGCCGACTACGCGCTGGGGGCCGCGTCCTGGAGCGCCCGTGCGTGGCTGGGGTGGAACGCCACCCTCGACGAGGGGGCCCCCGCCGACTTCGTCGTCTACCCGACGGACCCGCTTGCCGACCTGTCGGTGCTGCGAACCCCCGAGCGCGTGGTGCTCCGCGGCCTGGTGGTGGCATGACCGGCCCGACGATCCGGCTCGCCACGGTCTGCCTCGACTGCCTCGACCCCCACGAGATGGCGCAGTTCTACGGTGGCCTGCTCGGCTGGGAGTCCACAGCCACCGAGCCCGACTGGGTGCTGATGCGCGACCCCGAGGGCGGGGTGGGCCTGTCGTTCCAGGCCGAACCGGGCTACGTCCCACCGGTATGGCCCGAGACGCCGGGGGAGCAGCAGAAGATGATCCACCTTGACCTCCGAGTGACCCCGCCCGACCCGGACGCCGACCTCGACGGCGACGCGGGCCAGGAGGCGCTCGACGCGGCCGCCCGCCTGGCGCTCGCGCTGGGCGGCCGGCTCGCCGAACCCCAGTCGCGGGAGGACCTGCGCGTCTTACTCGACCCCGCGGGCCACCCCCTCTGCCTCTTCCTGCACTGACCGCCGAGCAGGCCCCAAGTTCCCGCCGAGCCCGTTCGGCGGGTAACTGGCGCCGGGTCACGAAGTGGTTTGGCCGGTCCGCCCTCCCGCCGGGAGGATGACGGCATGACGACGATCGGGGACCTCCTGCCCATGCTCGACCTGCAGGTGATCGCCGGCCCGATCGAGCTTCGCGGACTCTCCGACGCCGACCTGGTCACCCTCGCCGAGATCGCGGTGTGTGGCGTGCACGACCCGGCGCGGATGCCGTTCACCTTCCCGTGGACCGACGCCGACCCGGAGGAGCTGCCGCTGAGGTTCGCGCAGTACCACTGGCGCACCCGCGTCGAGTTCGGCCCGGAGGAGTGGGTGCTCAACCTCGGCGTCTGGCACGAGGGCGAGCTGGTTGGCGTGCAGGGGTTGAACACCAAGGGCTACCTGGTCACCCGCAGCGGCGAGACGGGCTCGTGGCTCGGGCTCGAGCACCAGGGGCGCGGGCTCGGGACGGCGATGCGGCAGGTGATGTGCGCGTTCGTGTTCGACCACCTCGACGCCGAGGAGATCACCTCGGGCGCGTTCACCGACAACCCCGCCAGCCTCGGGGTGTCCCGGAAGGTGGGCTACCGCGAGAACGGCGTCGTACGCCGCGAACGTCGTCCCGGCGAGCTCGCCTTCACCGTCGAACTGCTGCTGCGGCCCGAGGACCTGGTGCGCGGCGAGCACCCGCTCGAGGTGTCCGGCCTGGAGGCGTTCCGGCGCTCGATCGGGCTGGATTCGTAGCTGACGCGCACGGTCTGGCAGACTTGGGGATCGTGTCCTGCGCGGACGGTCCCTCTCATCCGGACGTCGCACGGCCCCGCCGAGGAACCCGACCTGGTCCCCACCTGGTGACGGGCGCCTCACCCGCACTCAACTTCGCAAGGAGACACCACAGACGTGGCCGTCAAGATCCGTTTGAAGCGCCTGGGCAAGATCCGGGTGCCGCAGTACCGCATCGTCGTCGTCGACTCGCGCAAGAAGCGTGATGGTCGCGTGATCGAGGAGATCGGCAAGTACCACCCGAAGGAGGACCCCTCCTACATCGAGGTCGTCTCCGATCGGGCGCTCTACTGGCTCGGCGTCGGCGCGCAGCCGTCCGAGCCTGTTGCCGCCATCCTCAAGGTCACCGGTGACTGGCAGAAGTTCAAGGGACTTCCCGGCACCGAGGGCACCTTAAAGGTCAAGGAGCCGAAGCGGGCCAAGCTGGACATCTTCAACGAGGCTCTCGCCGAGGCCAACAAGGAGCCCAAGGCCGAGGCCGTGACGAAGCGGTCCGCCAAGAAGGCTGCTCCCGTCGAGGCCCCGGCTGCTGCGGAAGCTCCCGCCGAGGAGACCCCGGCCGCTGAAACGCCTGCTGCTGAGGCTCCTGTCGCCCAGGCTCCCGTGGCCGAGGCTCCTGCTGTCGAGGCGCCGGCCGAGGTCCCCGCCGACGAGACGCCCGAGGGCGCGACCGTCGAGGCCGAGGCTGCTGCCGACGCCACCGACGGCGAGGCTCCCGCGGCCGACGAGTCGACCAAGGACAAGGCCTGATGCTGGCCGAGGCGCTCGAGCACCTGGTGCGCGGCATCGTCGAGCACCCGGACGACGTCAGCGTCAAGGACAAGCAGCTTCGTCGTGGGTCGATCCTCGAGGTGCGCGTGCACCCTGAGGACCTCGGCAAGGTGATCGGCCGCAACGGCCGCACCGCCACGGCGTTCCGCACCGTCATCTCGGCCCTCGCGGGCCGCAACGGCGCGCGTATCGACTTCGTGGACGTCGACCGCCGCCGCTGACTTCGCATCGCCCCGACCGGGCGTCACCCTCTCTGGAGGGTGGCGCCCGGTCGTGCGTCCGGTCACTTGTCAGGCCGTCCAACGACAACCGCCCACTACCCTGACCACCATGGAGGGCATCGAGGTCGTCGTCGGCCGGATCGGCAAGCCGCACGGCCTCAAGGGCGAGCTGACGATCGATGTCCGCACCGATGAGCCGGAGCGTCGCTTCGCGCCCGGGACGACCCTGCGGGCCGAGCCGCCGACCGGCTCGGCGAGCAAGCTGAGCGAGGTCACCGTCACCCGGTCGCGCTGGCACCAGCAGACGCTCCTCGTCGACTTCGAGGAGATCGACGACCGCAACGCCGCCGAGGCCGCCCGCGGGATCGTCCTGCACGCCACGCTGCCGCCCGAGGCCACGCCGGCGGACCCCGATGAGTTCTACGACCACCAGCTGATCGGTCTGGCGGTGTACGACGTGGCAGGCGCGCACCTCGGCGAGCTCACTGCCGTCACGCACGGCTCCGCCCAGGACCTGCTCACCATCCGCACCCCCGACGGTCGGGACACGCTCGTGCCGTTCGTCAGCGCGCTGGTGCCGGAGGTCGACCTGGCCGGCGGACGGGTGGTGGTCGCCGACCGTCCCGGACTGGTCTCGCCGTACCCCGACGAGAGCTGATCGAGTGCGCCTCGACATCGTCTCGATCTTCCCTGCCTACCTCGAACCGCTCGGCCTGTCGCTGGCCGGCAAGGCCCGCGACAAGGGGCTCCTCGACCTGCACGTGCACGACCTGCGCGATTGGGCGCACGACCGGCACCGCACCGTCGACGACACGCCCTACGGCGGCGGCGCGGGCATGGTGATGAAGCCCGAGCCCTGGGGCGAGGCACTCGACGCCGTCGCGCCGGACGGTGCCACCCTGGTCGTGCCGACCCCCACCGGCCGCCCGTTCACGCAGGCACTGGCCCGCGAGCTCAGCGGCAGGGACCACCTCGTCTTCGCGTGCGGGCGCTACGAGGGCATCGACCAGCGGGTCGTCGACGACGCGCGCGGCCGGCTCCGGGTGGAGGAGATCTCCATCGGCGACTACGTGCTCAACGGGGGCGAGGTCGCGGTGCTCGCGATCGTCGAGGCCGTCGCGCGACTGGTGCCGGGATTCATGGGCAACCCCTCGTCGCTGACCGAGGAGTCCCACGAGGACGGCCTGCTCGAGGGGCCGGTCTACACCAAGCCGCCCACCTGGCGAGGTCACGCGGTGCCGTCCGTGCTGCTCTCCGGCGACCACGGGGCCATCGCCCGCTGGCGGCGCGAGCAGTCCGAGAGGCGTACGGCGGAACGCCGGCCCGACCTGCTGCGGCCCTCGTCGCTGATCGAGGGGGTCGAGGTGCGTCACGTCGAGCCCTCCGACGCGAGGGAGCTGCTCACGCTGCAGCTCGCCTGCTGGGTGCAGGAGGCCCACGACAACCCGTCGGTGACCGTCCCCGCGCTGCACGAGTCGCTCGCGGACGTGCAGGAGTGGGTCGCGCGCGACACGGTCCTGGTCGTCCGCAGCGCCGAACGGCTGGTCGGAGCAGTGCGGGCGTCCCGTGACGGCGACACCTGGCAGGTCGGGCGGCTGATGGTGGCCCCGGACCTGCAGGGCCAGGGGCTGGGACGCCGCCTGCTGGACCTGGTCGAGAGCGCGGCGCCGGACGGTGTGACGTCGTACTCCCTGTTCACAGGTGCCGGCAGCACCCGGAACCAGCGGATGTACAAGAAGGCGGGCTACCGCCTCAGCGGTGCGCCCGAGCCCGGGGTGGTCGTGATGACCAAGCCGCGACGCCGTCGCCACTACCTGGACGATCCGGGAAGCCCGATTTCGTGAGCCTCGTCGATCTCTGGCAGACTCAGCCCTCGGTCCACGTCGGCCGAAGGATCGCTCCGTTGCAGTCGCCCGGAGGATCTGCGCAGGTGCCCGCCACAGGGGGCACCGGCGCCGCCGGCCACCACGACGAGGCCCGCCGCCTACCCACCGACACCGCGCCTGACCTGTGGCACGTGCGAGGAGCCCGACATGAGCCACAACGTGATCGCCGACCTCGGCAACGCCTTCAAGCGTGACGACGTCCCCGCCTTCCGCGCCGGTGACACCGTCAAGGTGCACGTCAAGGTCGTCGAGGGCAACCGCGCCCGCGTCCAGATCTTCCAGGGCGTGGTGATCCGCATCCACGGCGCCGGCATCGGCCGCACCTTCACCGTCCGCAAGGTCTCCTTCGGCGTCGGTGTCGAGCGGACGTTCCCGCTCAACTCGCCGATCTTCGAGACCATCGAGGTCGTGACCCGCGGTGACGTCCGCCGCGCCAAGCTCTACTACCTGCGCAACCTGCGCGGCAAGGCCGCCAAGATCAAGGAGCGCCGCGAGGCCTGAGCCCTCATCAGCCAATCGCTGGTTAGGCTCTCCGAGTGACTACTGAAGACCGCGACGTGACGTCGGCCGAGCTGCCGGAGGACACGTCGCGGTCTTCGCGTTCTCGCCGCGACGACGAGGACAAGCACCTGCCGTTGTGGCAGGAGACGATCCTGCTGCTCGGTGTCGCGCTCGCGCTGGCGGTGCTGATCAAGGCATTGCTCGTGCAGGCTTTCTTCATCCCGTCGGAGTCCATGGAGCCCGGCCTGGTCGTCAACGACCGGATCCTGGTGCAGAAGGTGTCCTACTGGGGCGGAGGCACCCCCGAGCGGGGCGACGTCGTGGTGTTCAAGGACCCCGGCGGCTGGCTCGGCCCCATCGACGGTGCCGGCCCGACCTCCCTGGTCACCCGGGCGATGTCGAAGATCGGCCTCTACCCCTCCGGCGGGCACCTGGTGAAGCGGTTGATCGGCACCGAGGGCGACGTGGTCAAGTGCTGCGACAACAAGGGCCGCATCTCCGTCAACGGCATGCCGCTCAACGAGGACGCCTACGTCAAGGACACCAACGCCAAGTGCAACGGTCCGATGACCAACACCTGCGACTGGACCGCCGGACCGGTCCCTGAGGATCACGTCTTCGTCATGGGCGACAACCGCGGCCGGTCCGCCGATTCCACGGTCCACATGTGCCCGGAGAAGGCCACCGACTGCGTCTCCGGGGAGGAGTTCGTCCCGGTCGACCTGGTGGTGGGCAAGGTGTTCGTGTTGCTGTGGCCCCGTGACAACTTCCGCTGGGTGAACCGTCCCGACTCCTTTGCGGACGTGCCCGCCGAGCCGGGCGAATGAGTGCTCTGCCCCGAGGACTGACCGTACGCCGCGACGCCGGCCTCTACGGCTACGAGCGCGCGCTGCGTCGCGTCGGCATCGAGCCGATCGCCGGGGTCGACGAGGCCGGTCGGGGCGCCTGCGCGGGACCGTTGGTGGCGGGTGCGGCGATCCTGCCGCCCGGCAAGGCCGGGGTCATCCCGGGCCTGGCCGACTCCAAGCTGCTCACCGAGGCCGCCCGCGAGCGGTGCTACACCCACATCGTGAAGCGCGCGCTGGCCTGGGCGGTCGTGGTCATCGAGGCCGACGAGTGCGACCGGCTCGGCATGCACGTCGCCAACGTCGAGGCGCTGCGCCGGGCCGTGGCCCTGCTGGACCTGCGGCCCGCCTACGTGCTCACCGACGGCTTCCCCGTCGACGGGCTCGAGGTGCCCGGCCTCGCGGTGTGGAAGGGCGACCGGGTCGCCGCCTGCATCTCGGCGGCCTCGGTGCTGGCCAAGGTGACCCGCGACCGCATCATGACCGACCTGCACGACGACTGGCCGGCGTACGCCTTCGACATCCACAAGGGCTACGTCACCGAGCTGCACACCGCGCGGCTGACCGAGCACGGGCCGTCGCCGATCCACCGGATGCGCTTCGTCAACGTCCGCCGCGCTGCGGGGGTCTCCTCAGAGGCGTTGGGGGAGACCGAAGACCGTGCGTACGCCGGTCGAGAAGAGCACCGACTTCGGCGCTGAGGCTGTCACGCCGGGCAGGCCCGCCGCGGCCACCAGGGTGTCCTCGACGACGGTCGCCCGCGCTCGCCGCAGCGGCCAGGGACCGTGGGTGTTGGGCACCCAGAGAGTGCGGCCCAGCACGGAGGTGTGCAGACCGAAGCGAGCGGTCAGGAAGCGGTCGAGGGGACTCGGCTCGGCGATAGGTGCGCCCACCTCGACCTCGAGCCGGCCGCCGGGGGCGGCCCGGCTTCGCCGCCGGGCGCGGTAGGTGATCGTCCGGCCCTCGGGATCGGCGCCGAGGTCGGCTGGCTCCGCCGCCAGCCGTGCCCACCGGTAGGGGACCCCGAACGTCACGTTCGCCGCGGCCACCACCGCCAGCCGGTCGGCCTCGAGCGAGAGGAACACGACCCCGTGCCGCCCTGCGTCGTCGACGGAGTACAACCTGACGTTGGTCTCCAGGAACGTCCCCAGCCGCGGCACCGGGCGGCCGCGACCGAGCGCGCCGTCGACCATCCGGAACGGGATCAGGCCGACCCAGCTGCTGCCGTCGTACACGTCGGGGCGGACGCCCCGCGGCATCATCGGGGCGACGGTCTCGACCGGCACCCGCCAGTGCAGGAACGCGATGTCGCGCCACCACTGGCTCATCACCTGGCGGCTCGCGAGCGGCGGGCCCTGCGGGTCGAGCACACCGTCGTCGGCCACGCCGCCACTGTGCCAGCGACCACCTGACGCGCTCACCCGGCGGGGCGTTGGCGGGGTGCCCTTGGCCGGCGGGCACAATGAGCCCCATGAGTGCGGAGGATCTCGAGAAGTACGAGACCGAGATGGAGCTCACCCTCTACCGCGAGTACCGCGACGTGGTCTCGATCTTCAAGTACGTCGTGGAGACCGACCGCCGCTTCTACCTCTGCAACCAGGTGGACGTGAAGGCGCGGACCGAGTCCGGCGACGTGTTCTTCGAGGTGTCGATGAGCGACGCCTGGGTGTGGGACATGTACAGGCCGGCCCGCTTCGCCAAGAACGTCAAGGTGCTCACCTTCAAGGACGTCAACGTCGAGGAGCTCGCCGCTCCCGACATCGATCCGCCTAAGGCCTGACCCCCGGCCGCGGCGCACTGGTCCAGACCTGTGCGCACGGCGGGGCCGCCGGGAGCAAAATTCCTCCGTCGCCGGACCCGAGTAGGTGGCGGATCGTGGCATTTTGCCCACCGCGCCCCGGCGTGCGCCCTACTCTGGAGGCCGTCTGTCATGGGGCAGCGAACACTGGAGGCAAGCGTGACGCGGGGACTATCGACCCGGCAACGGGGACGCGGGGAGCGGGGTGCCGCTGCACTCGAGTTCGCGCTCGTCGTGCCGATCCTGATGATGCTGCTGATCGGCATGGTCACTACCGGCTTGGTCTACTCGGACCATCTCGGGGTCACCAACGCGGTGCGGGAGGGGGCGCGCTACGGTGCCGCCGCCGATGCCACAGTCGGAGCGACGTGGGCGAGCTCGGTCCAGACCCGGGTCAAGGACGTCTACTTCAACGCTTCCGGGACTGCTCCCACGGACGACCAGATCTGCGTCCAGCTCGTGCAGCCAGGCGGCGGGGTCGTCGCCTCCGACACCGGCTCCGCCTGTGGTACTGCACCCCCTCGCCCCACGGGGATGGCACCGGGCAGCTGCGCCGTGCTCGTGTGGATGTCCAAGCCGGCGCGCATCGAGCTTGCCGTTGCGCCCGACCTGAACCTCACGCTCAATGGTGAGTCGGCGGCCTACTACGGACGGACAGTGGGGACGACGTGCACCGCAGATTGACCCGAATCCTCCGAACCCAGCAGCACCGTAACGAGCGAGGTGCCGTCGCCATCATCGTCGCTGTCTCGATGACCCTGCTGCTAGTAGCCGCCGGGATGGTTCTCGACTTCGGACTCGTGCGCGTGGACCGCCAGATCGACAAGTCGGCCGCCGACTCGGCGACGCTGGCGGGCCTGCACGCGCTCAACACTGGTGACGGCAACCCCCACCCGTACGTCGGCGTCTGCACCGCGGTGCGCTACCTCAAGGCCAACAGCGGCCGCTTCTCAGGGGTCAGCGAGAGCAGCGGCTGGAAGAACGGGCTGGGCGCCAGCACCGGCAACGGCTGCTCGAGCACTGCCCTGCGCAACAAGACCTGTTCGCCGACCGACAAGGCGACGTGGGCGAAGTGGGCGTGGACCGGCACCTCGGGAGGTCTGTCGCTGGACGTCACCATCGAGAGCGGCTACTCGTTCACGGGGTCCACCTGGCCCGAGGACAGCCTGCCGGCCTCGACCCCGGACACCGGGGTGTCGACGCAGCAAGGCTGCGACCAGCTCGCCGTCAGCGTGACCCAGAGCCGGAAGCCCGGCCTGGGCAGCCTCGCGACCTCCTCCGACCTGGTCACCCGGATCCGCAGCGTGGGCCGGATCAAGCCCGTGCCGGGGGACAGTGCTCCGGCGATGCTGCTGCTGAAGCAGACGGGTTGCTCGGTGCTCACGACCGGCAATGCCGGCGGTGGGTCGGGGACGTCCATTCACGTCTTCGGAGCCAAGTCGTCCGACGGGCGCTCCCAGCCCGGGACCATTCACGCCGACAGCGACGGCCTCGGTGGCTGCACCGGCGGCGGCCAATCCAGGGTCTACCTCGGCTATCAGGCGGGCGGCATCGTCGCCTACGCGGCGCCGCTCGTCACCAACCCGACGTCGCCGGACCCCGCCAAACCGGGGTCGATCACGTCGGTCGCGTCCGCCAACGGGCTGGCCGCCAACATCGTGCGCGACAGCCCTGACTACGTCTACGGGAGCTCCGCGCTCAACGGGACGGCCGGGACGAAGACCGAGGTCACCGGCCGGACCCTGGTCACGCGAAAACTTGTCGACGAGCGTTACTTCTTAGGGGTCAACACGGCCATCACCGGTGCGTCGAGCCTGTTCAGTGCGGGTCCGACTGGCTGGATCAAACTCTCGGACCATGTGCCGAATCCTTGCAAGCCGACCCAAGCCCAGCTCAGTATGATTCCGCGATTGAACGCGACCTCCATGCTCAACATCGACTGCACGGCTAACCCGGGATTCATCGGAAACGGCGACCTAAGCATTCCCGCCGCCGCCGTGTACTTCCAAGGCTGGCTCAACCCGGCCAGCAAACTCGGGCTCCCCAATGCCGACCGCGTCTACATCAACAATCAGGGCAACAAGCCTGACGCGCTTCTAATGAATTCGGCCGGGTCAGGGTTCGAGGTCAACAACCAGCCGAGCAACCTCGACCCGGGCGGCAAATGCTCGACCGGGCCGGACGCCTCCAAGTCCGTGTTGTTCGTCAGGACCGGAGCTATCAAAGAGGCGACAGGCGCGAGCTTGCAGATGTGCCGTACGACGGTCTTTATGATGGGCGGACATTCCCAAGGGTGCGTCCCGGTCCTGCCAGGCACCTCGCCGACCATCACTCCTTGCGCTGGAACTTTGGGCACCGGACAACTGACTCAGCAGGGTGGGAACATCGATTGGACGGCGCCGGACACGATGGACGCGACGACGGATCCCGTAACCGGCGACCCGCTGCTGGCGGCTGTAACGGCGTGGTCGGAACCAACCGGTCCTGAGGATCTCGCGCTCTGGAGTGAGAGCTCTTCGAATACAAGCACGAAATTCAGCATGGCCGGCACAGGCGCGTTCCGGGTCCGGGGCGTATTCATGGTGCCAAACGCCGTCCCGTTCGCCATTAAGGGCGGCTCCGGCATGGACCTTACGAACGCGCAGTTCATCGTCACGAGCATCGAGCTAGACGGCGGCGCTGCAATCAATATGTCCGTGGACCCCAACTCGGCGGTCACGCTCCCGGACATCGACCTCGTCGGCCTGGTCCGGTAGCCGCCTGCACCACCTTTCGTCCACAACCGCCGCTCGGGACCCCTTCCTCCACAGGTGCGTCCCCGCCCGGCGCTGACCATCGGCGACCGCCGGGAGGCTGATCTCCTCGAGGAGGTCAGCTATGACACGGACGGCAGCATCGACCGGGACGCACGGTCATCACCAGTCCCTTGGACGATACGGCGAGTCCCTCGCCGCGCGGCACTTGGTCGTGCAGGGGATGGTCCTGCTCGACCAGAACTGGCGTTGCCCGGCCGGTGAGATCGACCTGGTCCTGCGTGACGGTGACGTCCTGGTCGTCTGCGAGGTCAAGACGCGCAGCAGCAACGACTTCGGCACGCCGCACGAGGCGGTCACGCCCGCCAAGGTGAGCCGGTTGCGCAGGTTAGCGGCGGCCTGGCTCACAGCCCACGCGGCGCGGCCAACTGGGATTCGGCTCGACCTGGTGGCGGTGCTTCGCCCCCGACGCGGGCCGTCGGTCGTCGAGCACGTGCGGGGGCTGGGCTGATGCCGGTCGCGACGACCCGCACGGTGTCGCTGCAGGGGGCGCTGGGTCACCTGATCGACGTGCAGGCCGACGTCTCCCAGGGCACCGTCGGCACCACCGTCGTCGGTCGCCCCGACGTATCCCTCAACGAGGCGCGCGACCGCTGCCGGATGGCGGTGCAGAACAGCGGGTACTCGTGGCCGATGACCCGCCGCGTCACGATCCTGCTGTCGCCGGCCGACCTGCTCAAGAGCGGCACCCACTTCGACCTGGCGGTTGCCATCTCGGTGCTGGCAGCCGCCGGCGAGATCCCACCTGACGCACTCGAGGACACGGTGTTCATCGGGGAACTCACGTTGACCGGCGGCTTGCGGTCGGTCCCCGGCGTTTTGCCGATGGTGCTGGCCGCCGCAGCCCGTGGCTTCGAGCGGGTGTTCGTGCCCGAGCCCCAGGCCCGGGAGGCGGCCATGGTCCCCGGGGTGGCGGTGTTCGGGATGCGCTCGCTGGGTCAGGTGGTCGAAGAGCTCCGCGGCGCCGAGGTCCCCGAGGCGCCGCCGGTCGCCCCGCTGTCGGCCCAGCGTCTGCTCTCCTGGCGCGGCCAGGACCGGATGCGCGAGCTCGACCTCGCGGACCTGCACGGGATGGCCGACGCCAAGTACGCCGTCGAGGTCGCCGCCGCCGGCGGTCACCACCTGATGCTGTCGGGACCCAAGGGGTCCGGCAAGACCTCCCTCGCCGAGCGGATCGCCGGCCTGCTGCCCGACCTGTCGGCGGAGGAGTCCCTGGAGCTCACCGCCATCCACTCGCTGGCCGGCACCCTCGACCCAGGGCAGCCGATGATCGTGCGCCCCCCGTTCTCTGCCCCTCACCACGACGCGAGCAAGGCGGCCCTGATCGGCGGGGGCACCGGGCGGGTTCGGCCCGGTGAGCTCAGCCGCTCCCACGGGGGCGTTCTCTTCCTCGACGAGTTCCCGCTGCTGGCCGCCGACGTCGTCGAGGCGCTCCGCCA
>Ga0136611_10002013_pt1 | contig 14128 bp, 12 predicted proteins | sample AntDrymUQ2232306_2_FD_106645 | JGI IMG/M metagenome (GOLD analysis project Ga0136611, IMG submission 106645) | Polar desert sand microbial communities from Dry Valleys, Antarctica - metaG UQ223 (23.06) | ecosystem: Environmental > Terrestrial > Soil > Desert | place: Antarctica: Dry Valley...
CTCGCGTACCTTGTGCCCGTCAACCTTCTCCGCGTAGCTGACGAAGCCACCGAGCTTCTCCGGTGTCTGCATCGGGCAACCTTCGGCGAGCGAGTTCGGCTCATAATTGACCCGACCCCTGTTGATCGTCTGCCGCATGAAGCCGTCGCGCTGGTTGTTATGCACCGGCGCCAGCGGGCGGTTGATCGGGATCTCAGCGAAGTTGGGACCACCGAGTCGGATCAGTTGTGTATCCAGGTAGGAGAACAGCCGTCCCTGCAGGAGCGGATCGTTGCTGAAATCGATGCCCGGAACAATGTGACCTGGGTGGAAGGCGATTTGCTCGGTTTCGGAGAAGAAGTTGTCCGGGTTGCGGTCGAGTGTCATTTTGCCGATTCGTTGCACCGGGACCAGCTCTTCTGGAATGAGCTTGGTCGCGTCAAGGATGTCGAAGTCAAATGCATGCTCGTCCTTCTCCTCGACGATCTGCACGCCAAGCTCGAACTCCGGGAAGTCGCCTCGCTCGATCGCTTCCCAGAGGTCGCGCCGGTTGAAGTCGGGGTCCTTGCCCGCCAGCGCCTGCATCTCATCCCAGACCATGGAATGCATGCCCCTGACTGGCTTCCAGTGGAACTTGACGAAGCGCGATGTGCCCTGCTCGTTGATGAAGCGGAAGGTATGGACGCCGAAGCCCTCCATCATGCTGTAGCTGCGCGGCAAGGCACGGTCGGAGAGCACCCACATGATCATGTGTATCGATTCCGGCATCAGCGAGATAAAGTCCCAGAAATTATCATGGGCTGCCGATGCCTGCGGCATCTCGTGGTGCGGCTCCGGCTTGATCGCATGAACGAGGTCAGGAAACTTGATCGCGTCCTGAATGAAGAAGACTGGCATGTTGTTCCCGACCAGGTCGAAGTTGCCGTTTTCGGTATAGAACTTGGTCGCGAAGCCGCGAACATCGCGGACGGTGTCTGCTGAGCCGCGGAATCCAACGACCGTTGAGAAGCGTACGAATACCGGAGTCTTTACCGATGGATCCTGCAAGAACGTCGCCTTTGTCAGCTCGGTCTGCGGCTCGTACACCTGGAAATAGCCGTGTGCTCCGGAGCCGCGCGCATGCACGACCCGCTCGGGGATACGCTCATGGTCGAAGTGGGTCATCTTCTCGCGGAAGATGAAATCTTCCAGCAGCGCCGGTCCACGACTGCCCGCCGTCAGCGTGTTGTGATTGTCCTCGATGCGCACGCCCTGGTTCGTCGTAAGCTGTGTACCCTCCGCGTCCTCGGTCTCGGGCCGCAGGTCTTCCGCCTTCGTGTTCGGCTGGCCGTTTTTCTTGTTCTTTTTCTTGTTCGGCATCTCGTTCCTCCGTATCGTAGCTGCCCATCCTGCGTGCGGTCGGAGAGAAAGTTGGAAACGTGACAGGGGACCGACGACCAACGGTCCTTGCTCACCATCTTCTCTCCGGCGTGAAAGTCCGGCTGAGCCTCCAATTCATCGTCTACCCGTATTGCTGGGACTGCCTCCGCCCGTCCTGGCGGAAACCGCTGACTCAACATGCGCAAGCGGTATGCCCCTCAGAGGTTGATAGCAGGTTCATGGAATACCAACGGCTGCTGCTCGTCGCGACGGAACCGGCTGTCGCTGTTGTGGATGATCGCAGGCATCGTCTACGATGTGACCAGCGGCACGGGGACGCGGGCGGCTGCGGCGCTGCGCCCCGCGCGACAGGAATGACCGCAACAGGGATGAGGGCAAGGGCACACGCTATGAACTGGAAGCACGAGTCGCCGGTTGGCGACATCATCTTCGTCAACGGCAGGGTCATCACGGGGGATATGGTGTCGCCGGCTGGGAATAGCGGGGTCGCGATCCGGGCCGGGAAGATCGCAGCGGTCGGCAGCGACGAGGATGTGCTGGCCTGGCGTGGCAAAGGCGTCGAGGTGGTTGACCTGAAGGGACGGGCCATCGCGCCGGGACTGAACGACGCGCACTGCCACCCGATGTCGGTCGGGTTCGCGCTGTCCGAGGTGAACGCGACGACGCCGCCGAACGTGTCAATTGTGGATATTGTGGGCCGTGTACAGGAGCGGGTACGGGAGACGTCGCCGGGACAATGGGTCATCGCGCGTGGCTACGACCAGGCGCGGTTGGCCGAGCAGCGCCATCCGAACCGGCACGACCTCGACGCCGTCTCGCCTGAACACCCGGTGATCGTTATCCGTGCCTGTGGCCACATTGCCGCCGCAAACTCGGTCGCGCTGCGGCTGGCTGGGATCGACCGCAACACGGCTGATCCCGAGGGCGGGACGATCGACCGCGACGAGCACGGCGAGCCGACCGGTGTTGTGCGTGAGGCGGCGCAGACGCTGGTGCGCAACGCGATCCCGCTGCGGAGTGTGGAGCAGATCAAGGCCGCGATCGTTGCCGCTGGCGAGGATTACCTCTCGAAGGGTGTGACGAGCTTCGCCGAGGCCGGTATCTACCGTTCCGAGGAGTTGCGCGCCTATAGCGAGTTGCGCAATGAGGGCAAGCTGCCGGTCCGGACGTACCTGATGATGATGATCGATCAGACGCTGGACGACCTGATCGCGCTCGGTATCCGGACCGGCTTTGGCGATGAGTGGCTGCGGATCGGCCCGGCCAAGTTCTTCCTGGATGGCTCGATCGGTGGGCGGACGGCGCGGATGTCGCAGCCCTACGAGGGCGAGACGGACAATGTCGGACTCTGGATGGACGAGGACACCGAGGCGGTCAAGGCACGCTTCATCCGCGCGCACAAGGCCGGCTTCCAGTGCTGCGCGCACGCGATCGGCGACGCCGCCATCACCTTGCTGCTGGACGCCTACGAGCAGGCGCTGGCCGAGCAGCCGCGCGACGACCATCGCCACCGGATCGAGCACTGCTCGATCATCGATTACGCGATGGTCGAGCGAATCAAGCGCATCGGCGCGATCCCGATCCCCGGCACGACGTTCCTGTATGCCTTTAAGAATGCCTACATCCAGAACCTCGGCTGGGAGCGCATCCGCTACGCCTATGGCATGAACACCTTCTACGAGCACGGCATTGTCGCCGCGGCTTCGACCGACGCGCCGGTGGTTGGCACGAGCGCGACACTTGGCCTCCAGACGATGATGACGCGCCGCTCCGAGGAGGGCGATGTCATCTGGGAGGAAGAGCGCGTGACGCTCGACGAGGCTGTCCGCGCCTACACCCACAACGGCGCCTACGCCTCATTCGAGGAGCAGATCAAAGGCCGCCTCGCGCCAGGATTGCTCGGCGATGCCGTCGTCTTCGAGACGGATATCACGGAGGTTGATCCGAATGACGTAGGCGCTGTCCAGGTGGATATGACGATCGCGGATGGTCGTGTCGTCTACGAGCGGTAAGGTAACGGCGCGGAACGTGCGGCATCGGGTTGATCCTCCGGCCGGCGCATCCGTAACATGTACGCACGTGTATTGGTGGAACCGAATGGGTACGAGGAAGGACGACTATGAGCGCACCTGAGCAGGAGCAGCAGGAGCAGCCACCGATCACGATCCGCTACATCGGTCATTCGGCGTTTACGTTTGAGGCCGATGGCAAGGTGATCGCGATCGATCCGTTCATCACGGGGAACCCGGCCGCGACGATCAAGGCCGAGGACATCGAGCCGACGACGATCCTCGTCACGCATGCGCACGACGACCATGTCGGCGACACCGTCAAGCTGGCCGACCGGACCGGCGCGCCGGTGGTTGCCCAGGTCGAGCTGGCCGGGTTCCTGAAGTCGAAGGGCTGCGAGACGATCACGCCGAACTATGGCGGGACTGCCCAGTTCGACGGTGGCAGCGTTAAGCTGACGCCGGCCTGGCACACATCGTCGCACTCGGAGGGCGGACCGCTCGGCCAGCCAGCCGGGATGATCGTCCGGATGGCCGGCAAGACGATCTACCACGCCGGGGACACGGCGCTCTTCCTCGACATGCAGTTGATCGGCGACGAGGGCATCGATGTCGCCATCATCCCGATCGGCGACTACTTCACGATGGGTCCCGACGACGCCGTCCGCGCCGTCAAGTTCCTGCGGCCAAAGGTGGTCATCCCGAGCCACTACAACACCTTCCCACCGATCCAGCAGGACGCCGAAGAGTTCAAGAAGAAGGTCGAGGAGTCGACGAGCGCGAAGTGTGTTGTGTTGAAGCCCGGCGAGTCGTGGGTAGTGGAGGGATAAGGGATAGAGGGATAGAGGGACGAAGGGACATAGGAGCTTTCTTCTCTCTATCCCTACATCCCTCGAACATGAGCGACGAACGAATCCGTGTCACCGCCGAAATGTCGCGAACGGCCTTCCAGAGGAAGGTGGTTTCGCGCGCGCCTGCGAACGAGGTGATGGATGCGGCGGTCGCCTTCTTCAAGGAGCGCGGCTATCGCTCGGGGCGGACCGGACGGCCAAACCAGGTCTTCGTGATGGGTGGCCGCGAGGGCATCCTGCCGCGCGTCACAGCTGAGATCCTGGTCCAGGCCAACGTCGGCAAGGGCAAGGTGACGATGGTGACGATCTCCGGCTTCGGCGAAGGACTCTCAGTGCATCTGGCCGAGTACGCGGCCTCGCTGCGAGTTGGTGGCACACGCCGATCAGTCGATGCTGGTGCGGGAGAGACGGCTCCGACTGAGCCGGAAGGCTGACGCACGGCGTACAATGAGCCGGTTACCGACCTCATGCGCCCCGGTAGTTCAGTGGATAGAACGATGGTAGCGTGCTATCGGTATTCGTGTATCCGGACGAAGTCGTAGGAGATCGACGAGCCGACCGAACCATCGTAGCGTCGCAAATAGGCTCCCCAGCGTCCCGGTTCAAGCGGATCGGTGTCATTCCACGAGAAGATGCGCTGACCGTTGACGAGGAACTCGATACCTCCGCCGACGATGCGAAGTTCGACATCGTTCCACGCGCCGGGCATGACGGCATCGGAGTCCTGTGAAACCAGCATCGTCCACTCATAGTTATCTCGACGGTAGCAGCCAAACCCACGTGCATTCGGTGCGCTGCGGATCAGGCAGGCGTAGGCGTTGATGAGGTTCCCGTCGCTGTCCAGTTTCGCTCGTCCCATGATGCCGCCGGAGTCAGTGCCGTCCAGCGCAATTCGCGCCGTCACCGTGCCATCCCGAACGCCGTCGGAGATGGGTGAATAGGCCCAGAAGTACTCCTCATCACCTGCTGGAATCGACACTGACAGTACGCCGTTCCCAACCGCGAAGAGGTGGGCATCGGCAGGCAGGACGAGGAGTGATCCGTTCGTGCCGCCCGTGAATTCGTCGGCATCGACCAGCGTGGCGTTCCCATCGCTGGACGATGGGCGCGGCGTCGGCGATGGTCTCGGTGTCGGTACAGGATCAATGTCTGGCTGTGGCACTGGCTCACGGGTCGGCACGACGACCGGCGAATCGCTCGACCCCAACCGTGGCGAGTCTGGCACAGCACCGACGGCATTGATCGGAATTGCGAAGTTGATCCCCTCGATTATCTGACCATTCGAATCGCGGATGGCTGCCGTCGCAATCCCGACGACCTCACCGGACGCATTGATGACGGGGCCACCGCTTTTCCCGGGATTCATGGCAGCGTCCGTTTGAAGGTAATCAATCTCCCCCAGCAACCTGCGGCCCGAAACGATGCCTCGACTGAGTGATGGATCGCCGAGCAGGTCGCCGCCAAGTGCGTAGCCGATCACGTAGAGATCGTCTCCCACTACCAACGCATCGGCATCACCTCTTGGAAGTGCCGGAATATCGGTGAGTCCGGCTACACGAAGGATGGCCAGATCCCGTGCCGCATCCGCCATCCAGACGTCTGCTGAATGTTCGACCCCGTCAGTTCCGACGACGGTGACCTGCTGGGCATCGCCGACGACGTGCGCGTTGGTGACGAAGAAGGTGTCGATACCGATGACCTCGTAGTGGAACCCGGTTCCTTGCGACTGTGGAGCATAGACCTTGACGATGCTCTCAACCGCACGGCGGACGATCTCGCCTTCGGTTGGCGTTGCTGTCGGGCTTGTCGCTGGATTGGTCGTCGCAGTTACGGGAATGGCGGCTTCCCGATCCCGCTCGGAGTCCCCGGTGGCACTTCGCACGAGCAGAAAGCCGATGCCAAGCAACGCGATGACGCTCACGACGAGGATGCCGACGAGAATAACGGTCGTCGTGCTTGAAGACGGTTCGGGTCGCCTGTTCACTGCAACTGGCCCATCAATGTGTCACGCTGGGCGAAGAGCCGGTTAAGTTCCGCGACTGTGGCCGTGTATGTGCCCCAGTCACGGGAACCCACTGACAGAACGAGCGCTCCGAACTGTTGATGAATCTGCTCATCAATGCCGATCACTTGATCGAGTATGCTCCAAATTGCTTCGGCATTATTCGCCCGTCCCTGTTCTCGTGATGCGTCGCCTCGCGCTTGGCTGAGTTGCCGTTCCAGTTCGCCGACATCCCCTTCGAGATCGGCCACTGTCGTACGGGCATCGTCGCGCTCGGTCGTTAATGTGGTGACTTGGCCGGCGATTACCTGCTGCTCGCCGGAGAGTGCGGCCACGTCGTCTTCGAGGTCGGCAATCTGACCGTTGCGGTCGTTGACAACCGTCATCGTATAAAACGCGCCCAAGACTAGCGTCAGAAACAAAATGACCGATAGCGCCGCCAGTAGCCAGACCTATGTCTTGGAGCCAGACGTTTCGACGTGTGGCGGATATGGCCGGGGATCGTAGCCGTAATACGGCGATTGAGGCTCCCGCTCCCGCCGCTGCGGAGGGGGTCCGACGCGAGGTATCTCAGAGGTGTCATCGTGGTCGGAGCGCTGGTATTGCCGGTCGTTGGTCGGTCGCATCGACATGAATTCCCAACTCGATTCTTGAAACATGCGGGCGCACGACGAGACCCCCGAACGAGCGCGAACTCGTAGGGGGTATCCGGCTGCCCAGCAATGCGCTTAGAGCGCGTTTGCGGTGAGTCGTTGGTGAAAAGTATAGTGATTCGCGCTTCGGATAACAATGCTTCGCGTCGGCATAACTTGTACCAATTCTGATTGTATTCGAGGCTACCCTGTGCCCCTCGGAACAGCCTCGCCTGCTGTCGAGCAACCCGTGGTCGAATACCGCGCCAGCGGGCAGTTTTGCCGTGCCCACGGGGAAATCAGGATGCATGGAGGGCAATTGTTCTCGTGCCTGTTCGTCCTGAGTATCAGCGGTCGTGACTGCAAGAACATCAGACATCGCGCCATGTGTCAGCCCACAAAGCAACAGGTGCGCTGTGGATTGTGACGCAATTGTTACATCCTGAGCCTCCGTCAAGGCATCGTTTTGGATCGCGGCACGATACGCTTCAAGCCGCTTCCAGACAACCAATGGCGCAAGGTTCGGTTCATTTCGAACGACTCGTCAGTGGGAGCAGCACGTCGTCAATGTGCCCCGAAAGGACCCTGCCGTGTCATCCCCTGACGTTGTTTGTCAGAAGTGTCAGGCATCCATGCCCGGCGCTGCCCGCTTTTGCCCCGGCTGTGGATTGCCTCGCACCGCTGAGCAGGAGCGGCTGCGGCGAGAAGCGACACGAAACGAACTGGGATTCCGTACGAGACACTTCTCGCTGAGGCACATGCCGGGCAGCAACGGCAGGTCGCCACGAACCCGCAACGACCATGGCGTCGATGGGCAGCCTATGGCTGTGGCAGCCTCGTTGCACTCTTCGTCGTCTGCATGGCGCTTGGTCTCGTCGTCTCCCTGACGATGGACGACCCTGACACCGACATCCGGCCAGCCGTTGCCGCCGTCTTGGATATCACAGCCCCTGTCGATAACGACACCGTCGCTAACGAGGCGGTGACGATCACCGGGAACGCTCCGGCGACCGCTGAGGTGCGGCTCGACAAGCGGATGGGACGCGATCGCCGGCTGCGACGCGAGGTCGATGACTTCACGGGTGCGTTTGGTTGAGCCACCAGCCAGCGGCGCGCCACAGTCTGGACAGACCGCCAGCGCATGGGTGACGCGCGCATCCGGCGTCGCGCGTTGGCGCGCCAGGTTGAGTGTCCGTTTGGCGCGTGGCGGCCGATCCCCTTTTGCGGATGCCGGGGTCGGTTTGTGGCCGGGCATCCACCTGGGTGGCGTCACGCCACCTTCCAGATCGCGGATGCGGTGTTCCAATCGTGCGATCGTCGTCTGCTGCTCGACGATGCGGACTTCCAGCGCGGCAATCGTCGCCTGCTGCTCCCGCACCAGCGTCACCAATGCCGCGTGACTGTTGGTCAATGCATCCATGCGGAACAGTCTAAACCCCATCACCCCAACTGTGAACAGTTACGACGCGGGTTCCAGCGAGCCGGACGGGTAATGCACAGCGTATAATTGGCCGGTTGCCGCCTCTCACACGCCCCCGTAGTTCAGTGGATAGAACGACGGCCTTCTAAGCCGTATGTCGCAGGTTCGATTCCTGCCGGGGGTACCGCGTGCCCGCTAATCCCGGCTCAGAGGCGTTGGCAGTGGCTTCGTATTCACGATGTACGGTTCGGGAGAGCTGTGCTATGGTGTACGTACGGGGATCGGAGGGATCGGTGTCAGCCGGTCTGACCGGGGCCAGCCTGTCCCTCCCATGTCCGTTTCCCTCATTCCTGACGTGTAACGAAGACGCATGCTGACCGCTTGTGATAAGCGCGATGCGGCCACGGTATGCGGGTTGCGTTGTAGGGTTGCAACCGGCATTTGCGTTCGCGTCAGGGGTCTGCATGTTGTCATTTGTTCGACCACTTCGTTTCGTTGCCGTCTCCAGTCTCGGCCTGGTGTTGCTGGCTGGTGGATGCAGCTTCGAGGAGTTCTTCGCGGGCGGAAGCGAGCGTGAGAGTGCGCTGCCGGAAAGCACCGCGGCAGCGACGCAGACGCCGTGGCGCTATTCGACGCCGACCTCGACGCCACCGCCGACACATACGCCGTGGATCTACGTCCCAGCGACGCAGACACGGACGGCAACCGGGACGCCAACACGAACACCAACACCCTCTCCGACGCCTTCGCCAACACTGGCGCCAGTCGTGAACCTGCTCGACATGCTGCCGTCAGAAGACGATGTGCCGGACAACTTGCGGCTGGAGCGCGAGGAGGCGACGCTGACGGCCGCGCAAGTGGCGGACGAGGTTCCGGAGTCGGGCGAGTACTTGCGCTTGCTTGACGAGTGGGACTTCCGTGGTGGGTCGTTGCGCGAGTATCAGTTGCCGTCGCCGGGTCTCAGCGATTTCCTGAGCGAGCTGCTTGGGCTGGAGGCGCGCGGGCTGGAGTTCGGCTCCTCCGCTGACGCGCTGGCGGCGATCGAGTATCAGCGTGAGTTCGCCCGTAACCGGGCTGGCTGGAACCTTGATGACGCCGATATCGAGCAGCTTGGCGACGCGACATTCGCATTGACGGGGACTGCTGACTACGATGGCACCGAGGTGTCGGTCGCCGCGATCTTCGTCCAGGACGGCAATCGTGTCTTCCGCTTCGTCGGGGTTGGCGGACTCGAAGAGCCGTTCGATGAGACGCTAGAGATCGTCAGGCGCGCGTTGTCGGCGTCGTAGGTGCCGGCGTGGCATCGCGAGACCGGCGTTGGATTCGCGCCCCGCGTCGCGATAGGTTGTTCCAGATGGAGCGGAAGGCGATCCTCAAGCGAGCGCGTTATCCGGTCGACCGTACCCGGCGAACGCGCGTGGGCGATGTGGTCGAGCGCGCTGTCCGCGACTTTGCCAGCGACAGCGGCACGATCTATGCAGCCGCGATCACCTATTACCTGCTGCTGTCGATCTTTCCGCTGCTCGTGATCAGTGTTGCCGTCATTGGTCTGCTAGCTCGTGATGCGGGTTTTCAGGAACGGACTGTCGACCAGATCACGAGCGTGCTTCCATCCAGTACCGGCGTTCGCGAGCAGGTGGAGGAGATCGTCGCCGGGATCGCGCGACCACGCAGCGGCGTTGTCGGGCTGTTCGCGCTGCTTGGTGGGTTCTGGACTGCCAGCGGCGTCTTCGGCGCGCTGCGCAAGGCGCTCAACAATGCGTTCGACGTGCCGATGAAGCGTTCGTACTTCCATGGGCGGTTGTACGATCTCGCCAGTGTGTTCGCCGTTGTCATTCTCGCGATTGCCTCGGCGGCGCTGACAGCGACGCTCGCGCTGGTGCGATCCTTCTTCAGTCGCTGGTTTGACGGCATGCTCAGCACGATTGGCTGGGGATTGGTCTATTTCTTCCTTCCGATGGTGCTCTCGTTCATCTTCTTTCTGCTGCTCTATCGCTTGATCCCGAACCACACGTTGCATTGGCGCGACCTGACGGTGGGTGCGCTCGTGGCCGCGTTCGGCTTCGAACTAGCGAAGGCGCTTTTCACCCTCTACCTGGCTACCGTTGCCAGCTACAATGAGGTCTACGGAGCGCTCGGCAGCCTGATCGCGCTGCTGGTCTTCGTCTATATCGTCGCCAATATCACGATCTTCGGCGCTGAGATCGCGTCGGAGCTTGCCAAGGATCGAGTGGCGCGCCGGACGAAGGGTTCCTGATTCATAGACGGAGATCGGACCAGAACGCGGCGGCCAGTACGCTACACGAGATCCGTCAGAACCAACCTGTGGATGTACTCGTGAGGCAATGTACCGTCACCGGTTCCCCAAGGCCGGTAGCACGATCGCTACCGGCCTTGGGGGTGTCGGCTTCGATCATCAAACCTTACCGGCCGGCAATGCCGATCGCGGCGCCACCAAGCGGCAGGGCGACAATGTCCTGAATACGTGTCAGGCTGCCGTCATCCTCGATCTGGAACACGCTGATCGTGCCCTGGAGCGCGTTGCGGGCGTACAGGTACTTGCTGTTGCCGCTCATCGCCTGGTCGCTCGCGCCAATGCCGATGACGGCCGCCGTTGAGTTCAGCAGGACCAATGTTCCATCCGACTCGACGCGGAAGCTGGAGATGTCGCCGCTCTGGAAATTGGTCGTGTAGGCGTACTTGCCGTTGTCGGTGTTGACGATCCAGCAGGTGTCGGAGCGACCGTTGCGCTCCGTCGGGCCGAGTGGCACGAGGACGCCGTCCTTCGGCACGTCGTAGGAGGCAGCGCCACCCTGGAGCGGCGCAGCACCGAAGTTCTCAGTGGTGAGCAGTTGGCCGCGCTGGGTGAAGGTGAAGCCGAACGGGCCGGCGCCGGTCGTCTCGTTGACGATCGGGCCGGTGGTGAGTCCGTCCTTGCCGACGAGGTAGGTGTCGATCTTGTCCGCCTGGCGCTGGGTCACAACCAGCACGTCACCCGCCGGTGTGAACGATATCTGCGCGCAGCCAGAGTTCGCGCCGCCACTGACTGGCCGCGTCGAACCCGGAATGAGCGTCAGTTCGCCCTTGGGGCTGACGCGGAAGCCGCTGATCGAGGGAGCTCCTCCACTACAGTTTGAGGCGCCGCCGTTCAAGACGTAGAGGATGTTGTGGTGGACGGTGACGCTGATCGGGTGGTCGCCGTTTGAGGGTTCGACATCAGTCAGCGTCAGACCATCCTGATCTACTTTGAAGACCGAGACGGAGTCGCTGCCGGCGTTGGTCGCGTACAGGTACTTGTGGCTTCCGTTGAGGTTGTTCGGCGATTGTTCGCCGAGAATCAGCCCGTTGGCGGAGTTCTCAAAGGTTCCGCTACCCGTCCCGCCAGTTGGGAATGAGCCGGCCGGTGTCAAGGTGCCGTCAGCGGCTCGGGACAGAACGACCACCTGGTTGTCGGTCGCATCATTCGTCATCGCGTAGATCGCGCCAGGCGCATTATCTGAACCAGCCGAAACCGCCACCGGCAACGCTGCCAGCGACATCAACAGCGCGAGTACAACGATCGTTGAGAAGGCCTGCGAACGTCTGGATGTGATCATGTTTGACTCCTTCTGCTCAAGCTGGAACGTTTTCAAGGCATAGCAGACACATTCAGATGCTACGGTTGACGAATCCGAAGCACTGATCGTCATTCTCGCGATCAATTCACGATTGCTATTCTGGCTCATCGACTCACATCAGTGAGAAGGTGATACGGTCTCCCTCCATTCCTGCTACTCAACAGACTCGCAAGTTTCCCGGTTGTTACACTCGACCAGATCGGTTCAGATTTTTTGGGGACCGGGTGAGTCCTGACAGGCGCCTCCTGAGCGGACAAAACATATTGCGGTCGATACGGCGGGCGAGGTGTTGCCGTAGAGGGAAAACGAGGCTTGGCATTCGTCCGGGCGTTGTGTCCGACGACGGATAAATGAAAGGAGACCCGTCCATTCTGGCGCGTGTGACGCATTGAACACAGCGTGGCCGGACTGGGAGAGTCAGGGCGCGAGGAGGATTGAATCGAGGATCGTTGCTTTCAGGAGCGTTCCCGCTTCCAGCCCCTGAAGGCTGCGAGGAACGTATCCTGAGTCGGTATTGGCATCGACCCCTCACTCAGTTGCCCAAGCCAGGATGTCGTCAGGCGCAGTTGGTCGAGGTAGGTCGTGCAGCCTGGGCAGTCGGCCAGATGCGCGTCGAAGCGTGCGCGGTCGTGTTCCAGCATCGCGTCATCCAGATAGTTCGTGATGAGATCGACCACCTCGCGGCAACTCATCTCGTTGACCGGTGATAGCGCGTGGTCAGAATCAGCCGGCATTGAAATACACCTCGATTGCCCGCCGGACGGCTGTCCGCGCCCGGTGCAGGATCACACGCTGGTTCGCGTCGGTCAATTCCATGAGTTCGCAGACCTCCGCTGGCGTGAAGCCTTCGACGTCACGGAGGGTGATGACTTCCATCTGGTTCATCGGCAAACCTTTGATGACCCGCAGGATCAGATCGCGGAGTTCTCCGGAGAGCGCCTGATCCTCGGGTCCGACCGGCCAGGGACCTGGAAATGAGGTCCAGTGGCCGTCCTGAGCGTTGAACAGGCACTCATCGATGCCTGGGTCGATGAACTCGATCTCTTCGGACCACATCAACGAAAAGGCGGTGACGCGTTGCTCCCGCTTTGCTCGTGTCCGCGCCTTGTTCATCAGAATATGAAAGATCCAGGTCTTCAGGCTTGATCGACCCTCGAAGCGATCGACATTCTGGAACACGGCCAACCAGGTGTCCTGGACGACATCCTCAGCGGTGGCCCAGTCCGCGACGTACATGTGCGCCACGCGCAGCATCATCGCGGCGTACTCAGTCTGCAGCCAGGTGAACGTCGTCTCATCACCTTGACGTAGACGCTCGATCAGGTGTTGCTCATCGTTGACCTGAGCATCGGTCGAAGCGGATACGTCGGGTCGAGATGGCTCCGTGCTCACGTTGATTGTTGCTCCCTGGATTTTCAGCCCAAGTCCGCTAGGGAAGTCTTGAATATCGTGTCACTGACGCAACTTCAATGCCCTGATTGCTGGAGTTGTCGTCCACCCATGAGCGGCGTGAGCAGTTCACCTTACTCTGCCGGCTTTCCAGTCCCTGAAGAGATCGAGCAACTCCTGGTGAGCCTCCGTCGCGATCGGGTCCGTGGCAAGTTGCTCCAGCATTCGTCGTGTTTGCCGCATCTGGGCCAGGTAGATCTGGCAGCCTGCGCAGTCACCGACATGCGCTTCGAACCGCTCATGCTCCACGGGTGAGAGGGTGTCCTCCAGATAGTCGGTCACGAGATCGACGATTTCGCGGCACTGGAGACACCCGGCGGACGGCACTGGTCCGTGGTCATCGACGTGGGTCATGATCGGCCTACTGTTCCATGATGTACTGCTCGAGCGCGTGCCGCACCGTTCATCGCGCCCAATGCAGCAATACTCATTGATCCGTGTTGGTTATATCCAACGACGAACCAGCAGTCGGGGCCTCTGCGTCACAATGTGGGTTCGATGCAGTGAAACTCGTCTTGCTTACTCAGTCTCGTACATCTCCAGATCGTTACACAGCCGCATGGGTCGAGGGGTGTTTCCCGTCGATCCGGAGACGGTGCAGCGCGTGGGTTGGCACGGCGCCAGGCGTCGGCTGTCACAAACCTCCGTGTAACAAGATGCGTGTTGCGGAGTCAGTACATCAAGACGGTTTGTGCGCGAAACCCTGAACCAGGGTCCACGACCGATCAATACAGCTCAGCCGACCGGATTCGGGACGTGACCGAGGGGAGCATGATCCGACGGCAGCAC
>Ga0136611_10002014_pt1 | contig 14125 bp, 10 predicted proteins | sample AntDrymUQ2232306_2_FD_106645 | JGI IMG/M metagenome (GOLD analysis project Ga0136611, IMG submission 106645) | Polar desert sand microbial communities from Dry Valleys, Antarctica - metaG UQ223 (23.06) | ecosystem: Environmental > Terrestrial > Soil > Desert | place: Antarctica: Dry Valley...
CGCCGAGGCTATGGCGGAGGTCGGCGCAGCGTTGGTCGTGTCACAGTCAGAGGCTCCCTCAGCCGTCATCGCACAGGTGGCCGGCCTGCTGCGGGACGCGGCCCGGCTGGCACGGCTGTCGGACCATGCCGGGCGGTTGGTCGACGGCGTCGGAACGAGGCGGGTGGCCACCGCTCTCCGAGCCCACCTGTTGAATCTTCGACCCGCTGCTTGGGAGGACGTCGGGCGTCTCTGGGAGTGGGCGAATGATCCGGTGGTCCGCGCCTCAGCATTCAACACATCGCCGATCGACTGGAACACTCATGTCGACTGGTTCAAGGCCAAGCTGTTGGATCGCACCACTCGCATCTACGTTGCGTCGGATCCTGCCGGGTCATTGGTCGGCCAATTCCGAGTGGAGGTCGTCGCCGAGGTGCCGTTAGTGAGCGTGTCGGTCGCCGTAGAGCGGCGAGGGGAGGGATGGTCGGGCGCGTTGATCGCCGCTGGGTCGCGAACCGCCGCCAAAGACCTTTTCGCGCTGGGTGTGAAGCGTCTCGTCGCGCAAGTTCGCCCCGAGAACGATCGATCGTGGCGGGCGTTCGAGGCGGCCGACTTCGACCGCATTCCTGACCTGTTGATCGGGACCACTCGGGCAAGGGCTTACACTCGAATGCTTGATGAGCGATGACGGTGATGCTCCGGTACCTGGCTTGCGCCGAAGCATTCCGACTCGTGTGGCAGCTCCTATGAGCGAGAAGTCGTTCCAGATCTCCGACCGCCGTGTCGGGTTCGGTCAGGCCGTGTACGTCATCGCGGAACTATCGGCGAATCACGGAGGGAGCCTCGACCGCGCGATCGAATTGGTCCACCTCGCTGCCGCCAACGGTGCTGACGCAATCAAACTGCAGACTTATACGGCAGACACGATGACGCTCCCGCTTGATCGCCCTCCTTTCATAGTCGGAGGTGGAACTCCCTGGACCGGCCGACAGCTGTTCGAGCTTTATGAGGAGGCAAGCACACCCTGGGATTGGCATCGTGACTTGTTCCGCGAGGCGAACTCGCTCGGACTCCATTGCTTCTCTACACCATTCGACCAGACCGCTGTTGAGTTCCTAGAGGGCCTCGACCCTCCCGCATACAAGGTGGCGAGCTTTGAGCTCCTCGACCATGCACTTATCGAGCGCATCGGCACCACAGGGCGGCCCGTCATCATCTCAACCGGCATGGCCACAGCCGAAGAAATCGACGCCGCGGTTGCCGCCGCTCGGCGTGGAGGAACTAAAGACATGGCCCTTCTGCGATGCAACAGCGCCTATCCGGCGCCCGCCAGTGAGATGGACCTGCGCACGATCGAAGACATGGTGGAGCGATGGGGCCTTCCGGTCGGGCTGTCGGACCACACGCTTGGCGATATCGCCACCATCGTGGCAGTCGCGAAGGGGGCGTGCATTGTCGAGAAGCACCTGACCTGGTCGCGTGCCGAGCCAGGGCCGGACAGCTCGTTCTCGCTCGAGCCTCTGGAGTTCGGCCGCCTCGTTGCGCGGATCAGGGAGGTCGAGGCAGCGCTTGGTTCGATTCGCTACGGGCCCTCGCCAGCCGAAGAGCCGAGCTTGGCCTTTCGCCGGTCGTTGTGGTTCGTGCGGGACCTTGCCGCTGGTTCCGTCATCACCGAAGGTGACGTTGCCGCTTTGCGCCCAGCGGGCGGCCTGCCACCTAGCGAGCTACCTAACGTCATCGGTCGGCGAACATCGATCGCTGTCGAGCGAGGCATGCCCGTGGACAGCGACGCCCTCACCGGCGCCTGAGCCACGCAGCCGCATCGTCGGCCAGATCCGTGACCTGCAGGTCGGCGTGAAGTCGATCACGCACAGCCGCACGGGCCAGGTCGCTTCGAGACGATGAGACGCTCATGACCAGTCGCGCCCGCCCACCCTCATCGACAGTCACTTCGGCTCTGCCGGACTCATCCGGTCCCAGATCGAGGCTCCATACACGACAGTAGGGGTCGCCACGGTGGTGAGACTCTTCTACGATGGGGACAACCCGACATCGCGACGGCGCGGCGCGGCGACCGACCGACGCCAGAATCTGTTCCCATCCCACACGTGCATGGTCCTGCCCAGCAAGTGCGGCTCGCACCACCTCCAGATCCTCTGGCACGTCGACGGTCCAACGCTCGTCCCCGACGTTTTCAGCGGTAACCGCCTGGGCGAACTGGAACGAGCGCGGGTGGCGGAGGAGGTAAGGCGTGACGTGCTCGCGCTCATCACTGGCTGACGCATGATCGATCGCCCATCTGAGACTGTCGGCGGTCATCACCTCGACGTCGAGGCCATCGGGCCACGTCCGTGCCAACGTGTTGGAGGTGTAGTCGGCACCGGCACTCTCGTGAACCGAAAGCACCTGCCGTACGATTGCGGGGTCCATCAATGGGCAGTCGGCGGTGAGGCGGACGACGAGGTCGGCGGGGTGTGCCTGTAGTGCTTGCCCGAACCGCGCAAGCACGTCCTGCTCGCTGCCCCGCACGGCCAGGAGTCCCTTACCGGCCGTGACTCGGGCGATCTCGTCATCGCAGGCGAGATCTGACGTCGCCACCACGAGGGTCCTTTCAGGATCCTCAGTCAACGTGATGAGACGGTCGAGCATGACCGCGAGCATCGGCTGACCAGCAAGGTCGGTCAGTACCTTTCGTGGAAAGCGCGACGAACCCGTCCTCGCCTGCACGACGACGAGGACGCTCATGTCGCGGCTGCTCGGATCGCCTCGGCGAGCGCTACCGAAGCGACGCCGGCCGTCCCATCTACGGGAAGCGGGGGGCCACCGCGGAGCCACTCGACGAACGCGGTGTCCTGTGCTTCGTAGGACCGGTCGATCGGAACGTCTGCTTGTTCAACGCGAGACCCGTCGCCGTCCTCGACCTCAATGACCCGGCGGGCCCAATCGAGACGTATCGTGCCGGTCGCTCCCGTTGCCTCCAGGCCGCGCCGATAGCGGCGCGCAAGGTAGTCGAGAGATAGCTCGACGACGGTCGTGCCGGTGGCGGTTCGCAGGACGGCCTTCACGGTGTCTTCCGCATCGATCTCGAGCGGACCCAGCCGGTCGACGACGGCCCCAACCACCTCAAGGTGTTGCGTTTCCGTCGCCCAGAGCGCCAGGTCGAGCTCGTGGATGGCGTCGAGGAGCACACCCCCGCCCAGGTCCCGGCGAGCCGAGTAACCAGCTCTGTAGTCGGTGCCGGGCCGCCAGTCGGGCAGCCATGAGCCGAACCATAGGCGAACTGACGAGAGGCGGCCCACAGCGCCGTCGAGGATCAGATCGATCGCTCGTCGCGTCGGCTCATGGAAGCGGAGGTTGTACCCCACGGCGAGCTTCTCGCTGCCAAGTGCAGCCAACTCGTGCGCGTCGTGGGAGGTGGCGGCGAGAGGCTTCTCGATCAGCACTCGAGCACCGGACGACAACGCCGCCGAACCATGCTCGGCGTGCAGAGATGTTGGCGTAGCAACGACGATGCCGTCGTAGCCATGGAGGCGCTCGAGATCGAGGGGTCGAGCGGCCGTTCCGACGATCGCAGCGGCACGCGCCCGGTCTAGGTCCATCACATCGACCACGGCGCCCGCTCGAAGAAGGTTCCTCGCATGACGGGACCCAATCGACCCAGCGCCCAGCACGAGCACTCGCGGCGCATCCATGCTCATGGGTTCCGAAAGACGGGTGCGAGCGGAGGGCCCTTGAGCAATGGGGAGAGCTCCGGGGTGCTTGCGATCGTGGTGCACGCGGCCCCGAATGCCGCGAGGGTTCGATTGATGTCGTTGCTGTCGTGTCGAGCGCAGATGAACATCGACCCATTGAACAACACCCCGTGCTCGGCCAGCGTCTGCTGGAGATAGCTCTTGGTCACCAGGGAGGGGTCGTTGAGCGTTGACACGACTGATCTCTGCGGTTCGCCGCTGACCCGCACTCGGTCGGCCACACCGCATCGGTTGACAACGTCGGCGAGGCCCGATTGGAGACGACGGCCCGTTGCTTCGATACCGGCCAAGACCGTTCCATCGGCGATGGTGTCCAACACGGCACGGGCTGCAGCCAGGGCGAGCGCCTCCCCGCCATGAGTTCCCGAGAAGAAGATCTCCTCGAACACGCGCATGGTCGCCCATCGGCCACCGATGGCGCTGATCGGCATCCCGTTGCCGAGCGCCTTCCCGTAGCAGGAGATGTCCGGCTCGACCTCGTAGCGTTGACGAGCGCCGCCCGGCGCAAGCCGGAAGCCCGTGATGACCTCATCGAAGATCGACAGCGCCCCGTGACGTCGTGTCAGATCGATCAGGTCCGCGAGATGGCCGGCGGAGGGAACCTCAGCGCCGGATGGCTCCACCACCACAGCAGCAACGTCGCCGGATCGCGATGTGAGCGCCGCTTCGAGGACCGAGATGTCATCGAAGGCAAAGGTCGACGTCAGCTCGGAAACACCCTTCGGCACACCCAGGTCACGAGTGGTGGTCCCGATGTACCAGTCCTGCCACCCGTGGTAGCCAGCCACGAGGACGTGATCTCGGCCGGTAATCGCGCGCGCTGCTCGTACCGCGCCCGCCATGGCGTCGGAGCCCGACTTCCCGAAGCGAACCGCCTCGACCCCAGGGCACAGGGCGACGATGCGCTCGGCCACCTCGACTTCGAGCGGGTGCATCAGCGTGAAAGTGATCCCCTTCTCGAGCTGGGCGCGCACCGCGTCGTCGACGGCGGGTTCGCAGTACCCAAGAAGTATCGGACCTAGAGCCATCGGATAGTCGAGCCACTCGTTGCCATCGACGTCCCAGACGTGCGCGCCCTGTCCTCGCTCGAGGTAGATCGGGAGAACCCCTTGGACAAACTGTGTCGGACTCTTGGAGAGCGTCTGGGTGCCGAGCGGGATGACCGCCGCTCCCCGGCGCCACCACTCCTGAGACTTCGAAAGCTCGGTCACACCAGTCCTGCCAAGGCGGCAACCACGCGATCCTGCTCGGATGTGGACAGGCTGGGGAACAGAGGCAGTGAGATCAGACCGTCGTAGGCGGCCTCGGTCTGAGGGAAGTCGGCAGGATCCAGCCCAGCGCCGTGGAGTGGGTGCTTGTAGAGCGGTACGTAGTGAACCTGGACGCCGATGCCGGCACGGCGGAGCCCCTCAAAGACGCTTCGGCGGTCGCTCACCCGGATGGGGAACAGATGCCGACCATGGGTGGTGCCGGCTGGTGCATCCGGCGGCACCTGAACCGGGAGGTCTGCAAGAAGCTCGTAGTAGCGCTGAGCGAGGTCGTTTCGCTCGGTCACGAACCGCTGGAGCTTGCGCAGCTGACTCGTCCCAAGTGCCGCTTGGATGTCGGTGAGCCGGTAGTTCGGCGCCAGGCTGCTGATCTCGTAGTACCAGGCCCCGAGGTCTGGCTTCCGCTCGATGCCGTGGCTTCGGAACGTGCGTAAGCGTGAGGCGAGGGCCTCGGAGTTTGTGGTGACCATGCCGCCCTCGCCCGTGGTGATCGTCTTCACCGGATGGAAGGAGAAGCAGCACATGTCACTGTGTGAGCAGCTCCCTATCGGACCAGCCGCAGTTGATCCACCAATCGCATGCGCTGCATCCTCGATGACCACCCTGGGCCGATGAGTCAGCGCAGCAAGAACGACGGGAAGACCTGCGTAGTGGACAGCTACGAGTGCATCGACGTCGCTTGGAACGGCCGTCGGATCGATGTTCAGGGTGTCGGCATCAATGTCCAGGAGCCGTACGCCAGCCCCAACGAAACGGGCGCAGCTGGCCGACGCCGAGAAGGTGAGCGCTGAGGTGGCCACCACGTCGCCCGGGCCGAGACTCGCTGCAAAGCAGGCACCGTGAAGGGCTGCCGTGCCGGTTGCGAAGCTGATTGCGTGCCGAGCACCCACCGCCGAGGCCATAGCCTGCTCGAACTCGTCGACCGCAGGGCCTTGTGTCAGCCACTCGCCCCGAAGTACAGCTACCACGGCTGCGATGTCGCCCTCGTCGATCGACTGGTGGCCATAAGGGATCATGGGAGCGACACTCGAAGTTCGTCCGGGCCGAGCCACTCAGTGTTGTTGTCGCTCGAGTAGCTGAAGCCGTCGTCGAGAGGCTTTCCGTCGACCCAGCGCGGGCTATCTGTCCACCATGGGTGCTCGGGTAGCACGACGTAGACCTCGCCAGCGTCAATCGCGTGGCGACTCTCGTCGGGGGTGATGAGCAGCTCGTGGAGCTTCTCACCAGGACGGATGCCAATGATCTCGACTGGGACCCCGGGTGCCATCGCCTCTGCGAGGTCGGTCACGCGCATCGACGGAATCTTGGGGATGAACACCTCGCCCCCCACCGCATGCTCAAGGGCGAACAGGACGAGATCGACTGCCTGGTCGAGGGTGATCCAAAAGCGAGTCATGCGCTCGTCGGTGATCGTCAGGCGTCCCTCGTCGCGTTGCTTCGTGAACAATGGGACCACTGAGCCTCGGGAGCCCACGACATTGCCGTAGCGGACACAGGACAGCACCGTGTTCGACTGCGCCGCATAGGCGTTGCCCTGCACGATGAGCTTCTCCTCGCACAGCTTGGTGGCGCCGTAGAGGTTCACCGGGTTCACAGCCTTGTCCGTGGAAAGTGCCACCACCTTCGCCACACCGGTGTCGATGGCGGCGTCGACGATGTTCTGAGAACCGAGGACGTTTGTTTGTACCGCCTCGAACGGGTTGTACTCGCAGGCTGGCACCTGCTTCATGGCCGCAGCGTGGACGACCACGTCGGCGCCCTGCATCGCGCGGGTGAGTCGGGCTCGGCTTCGGACGTCGCCAACGAAGTAGCGCAGGCTCTCGTGGTCACCGAATCGCGCTTGCATCTCGGACTGCTTAAGCTCGTCGCGCGAGAAGATCCTGATCGTAGATTCGGGCAGGTCGCTCAACGCTCGCTTCACAAAAGCCGTACCGAATGAACCGGTACCACCGGTCAGCAGGATGGTTGCGCCGTTGAGCTCCATATGACCGACATCTTGGCGCAAGGCGGCCACCGTCATGCGATCGGCGACCCATATGGACTTTGGGCGGCCGGGAGAAAAGGAAGTCGCCGAGCGGACGCCGACAGTAGGATTCTTGCAAATGAGCTTCGGCGCAGGCTCGTTGACCTTTGTCCATCAGGCGATCGAGGAGCTACCCGACGGGCCAGCGATCGCGTTGACTCCACTTGCTCTCGAGCGGCTGAACGAAGCCGCCGTCCACTGCTGGGTCATCGACGACCTCGTCGACCGAAGGTCGCTCCTTGCCGATTGGCGGTCTTATACAGAGTGGAAGCTTGAGTGGCTCCACAGACTCGATACGGCGGTCGAGGGGCGTGGGGCGGTTCGCGCGGCTGCCAGTTGGGTTACGACGCCGCTGGACTCGATTGTCATGGCCTCTCGGCTGCTGAGCGCTGCTGCCGAAGCCGTGAGCCCCTCCGAGATTCACTATGTCGGCGTGAGCGGTCCCGAAGAGATCGACCCGATTCATCATGGCCACATGCAGTTCCATCCATTGCTCGGCGATGTTCCCCTAGCCGCCCGACTACTGCCCTTGGTCGCCGCTCGGCTGAACATCCCACTTGGCCTACATTCGACCCGTAGACCGCACACCGCGGTGGCACCACGCGCATCTCGGCAACAGCGGGCCACCGCTCTCGCAGCCCGGCTCCGGAACACCTGGCGCCCCGCTGCGAAGGCGAACAAAGGAACCACGCTAATGCTGTGGTCGGCCGGCTACGGAGCACGCCGATTCGCGCAAGGTGAGCAGGAGCGCGGGCGGCGGATCGCTGTTCTCCAGAGAGGCAACCCGACGCGCGTCCTCGTGCCATCCTGGGTTGGGTTCCGGCCAGTCGGTCCCGACATCCCGACACTTCCAGACGGGAGCTCTTCGGCAAGGTCCTGCAACAAGATCGACGACCTCCTGCGTGAAGTGGATGCCTGGGCGCAGCTGTCTGGAGCGGGCTCCGTGCTCAGGAGCCGGCTTCACGCCTTCACCCAGCGAGTTGCACCGGCGATCAACCGGATCGCCGATGCGCTCGTTCCCCAACTCGCCGTTGCAGGGGTCGATGAGATCGCTGCCGCCAATCCGCACGCCGTCGAGGACTTTGGCGCGCTCCTGGCGGCCGACCGTCATGGTGGAGTGAACCGGATCCTCCTTCAACATGGCGACCACCTCATGCCATACGACGGGTGGCTCGTGACGGAGGTCCACAACTTCGACGAGTTGTGGACGAGCGACGACACGCTGGCAAGCGACCTACCAGAGGCGGCGTCCGCCTACGGTGTGAGCGCACCCAGGATTCGAACGCGGTCGCCCCGAGCGGCGGAGCTTGTGGCAAAAGGCCGTCGCAGCCGGTCTCATGGGCCCGGCCAGCCGGAGACCGTGGGCTACGTCCCGGCGATGCTTGTTGGCGACTCCTCTGCCATGGGCGGCGGGTACTTCGATGACGCTTGGTACCACCGATGGCACCTTCGGCTCCTCGAATGGATGGAATCGCGACCGGAGTGTCGGTTTGTATGGAAAGCGCTGCCTGCGTCGGACCAGGCGATTGACCCGATCCAGGACATTCTTCGACGCCGGAGTACTCCCAATGTGATCTACGAAACGCGCCCGTTCAAATCGATGTCGCGCGACTTGACTCGAGCGTTTTTCGACTACCCAAGTACCGCTCTGTACGAGGCAGTTCACCTCGGGCTCCCAACGCTTGCCGTGGTTTTTCCTCGGTTCTTGGAGCTCCGGAAATCAGCCGCTGACCGCTTCGGCTCCAGCGTTCGGGAGTGTATCGATGAGGAGTCTGCGCTTAACGAACTCGATCGCCTCTTGGTCGCGCCCGCCTCTCACTACGTCGTTGATCCCTCTCGGATTCTGACGCCGGAGTAGGTTGCCGAGGGAACTGTGAGGCCGCAACTAAGCTAAGGGCTGCTGCCACCCTGGGGCTCGGAGTGACTACTGGTCGTTCCGACCAACCGAGAGTCTTTGGCTATCGGCGCAGGGATCCGTGATCGGCGCTGCAACAGGCGCGTTCCAACTCTCCGCTAACCTCGCCCGCCGACAGCTGTGAGTTGAGCTGACGGGCAATCAAAGGTGTCAATCCCTGCACGCGGGCATGGGATATAAGGGGGTGGATGGGCCGATCATCGGGCTCGGACTTGGCGAGGAGCACTTCGTGCAGCTTCTCGCCCGGACGTAGGCCTGTGTACGTGATGCTCACCGGCCGGACGGCTTCGGCGGCCAGGCGCTTGGCCACGTCGTCGATGCGGACGGGTTCACCCATGTCGAGCACAAGCGCCTCGCCGGCGCGGCCGACGGCGCCCGCCTGGATGACCAGTTCGACAGCTTCTTCCACGGTCATAAAAAAGCGGGTCACGTCAGGGTGGGTGACGGTGATCGGGCCGCCGGCCTCGACCTGGGCGCGGAAGGTCGTGAGCACGGATCCCCTGCTGCCGAGAACGTTTCCGAATCGCACGGAGAGATAGGTGCCTTCGACCTGGCCAGCGATGTGGGCGGTGAGTCGCTCAGCGATGCGCTTGGAATAGCCGAGGACGCTGGTTGGATCGGCGGCCTTGTCGGTGCTGATGTTGACGAAGCGGTCGACACCCGAGGCGGCAGCCGCCTCCAGGACATTGAGGGTGCCCCAGACGTTGGTCTTGACGGCCTCGCCCGGATACTGCTCGAGCATGGGTAGGTGCTTGAGTGCGGCCGCGTGGAAGACGACATCGGGACGTCGCTTCTCGAAGAGATCTTGCAGGAAGGGAACGTCCCGGATATCGCCGAGCACGACGTTGGGGGTGTCGAGAAGGGCCCGTCCCTCAATGGAGAGTTGTACACCGTGAAGGGCCGACTCGTCGCGGTCGAGCATGATCAGCTCGCCTGGCGAGAAGCGGGAGATCTGTCGGCACAGCTCGGATCCGATGGATCCGCCTGCGCCGGTAACGAGCACTTTCTTCCCGGTGAGGTAGCCAGCGATCGAGGCAAGGTCGGTCTCGATCTTGTGGCGGCCCAGGAGGTCGGCCTCGGTGACGGTGCGGATGTCGCCGACGCCCACCACGCCGAAGAGCTCGCTGACCGACGGCAGCACCTTGACGTCGAGTTCGGCTTCGGCGGCCTTGGCGCTGACGTCGCGGATGACTTCGGCGCCGGCGCTGGGGATGGCGATCAGCACCGAGGTGGCGTTGAATCGGTCGCGAGCCGCTGCGAGGCGGTTGGTGCCACCGAAGACGGAGACGCCGAGGAAGCGCAGGTTCCGCTTGGCCGGGTCGTCGTCGAGCAGGGCCACGGGCAGGTAGCGGCTGTCGGGGTCGCGGAGCATGGAGGTCACGATTTGGAAGCCAGCCTCGCCGGCGCCCAAGACCAGGACCCGCTCGGCTCCCGCTCCGGTAGGCCGGCGGCGACGGTCGAGGGCGAGGCGCCATCCGTAGCGGGTCGCACCCATGAAGACGAAGGCGGCGAGCGGGCTGACAACGAGCACCGAGCGGGGGACCGGCCGGCCGGGGAGGATGAAGGCGTCGAGGAGCACGAGCAGGAGCGCCGTCATCACAGTGGTGCGGGCCACCGCCGCCACCTCGTCGAAGCTGCCGAAGCGCCAGCGTCCGAGGTAGAGGCCGCCGAGCACACCTCCGAAGACCTGGGCGGAGGCGGCGACGGGGGTGATGGCGACGAGTCCGGCGATCGGCATGTCTGCTGGGGAGAACTCGAACCTCACCCAGGCGACGAGCCAGAGGGCAACGATCCAGGCCGACGCATCGGTGACTGCCTGCACGAAGCGTCGATGGCGCACCAACCAGGGGGCGACGGGGGCACGCGCCGCGAGTTGCATCGCCTTTGTCAACTTGTCGCCCGAGGGCGACCGCTCATCTGACACCGCTCGCCTCACCCCGTGTGGATTCGCCAGCAGGTTGGCCGACGCTGGCCGCCGGACCAAACGCCAGGGTAGCGGAGGGCCGTCTGAACCCAGTTGAACGGATGTCAGCGACGGATGCGTTCGTCGGTGGCCACCGTCATCTTCCGCTCGAAAGATGCGCCATCAGCCTCGGCCGCCACCACGACCTCATCGGGCGTCACCACGGGTTGGGCGTGCAGGTCGAGCAAGTACTTACGAGCAACCGACAACTCACCGGCAAGGTCGAGTGCGACTTCTCGCTCTCCCTGGGGTGGTAGGTCGATGAAGGCCGAATACACGCTTCGGCCAAGTTCATTCTCGGATTCGAGGGTGGCCGGTTGACCATCGATGGTGGCGCCGGCCAAGCGGTGGGGCGTGTAGATCGACAGGTAAAGCCGGTTGGTGCCCGTCGGCAATGGCGGCATCAGGGCGTTGCCGATGAGGTAGTCGGGCAGACCGGCAGGTGGGGCGGTGTTTCGCAAGGTCACCGTGAGCGTGGCCGTCAGCTCCCCGGTCGTCGGGTCGACGGTGGGGCGGTACTCGACCATCCGCTGCAGGAACCACTCGATCTTGCTGCCGCTGGCGTTCTGCGTGACTACGGCGAGGGCGTCGCCATCGACGGGAGCCATCTGTCCGTTGATGCCGGCCCGGGCGAGCGCAGCGTCTTCGCGCTCGTCGAGGCTCGAGATGATGAGGTGCTTGGCCTGGACGGCGGGGCCGAGCACCTTGACGATCTCCTGCGGCGCCGGCAACTGGCCCGACGTGACCCGTTGCCAGAGCAGGCGGGCGGTCTCACCGAGGAAGTCGACCCGCTCGGTGCTGTCGCCGAACTTCACGTATTGCTCATAGAGGAGGATGCGCTCGGCGTTATCGGCCGTGAGAGGCTCTGGCCATTGGGGCACCGAGAGTGGTCCCGTCAGGCGCAGGAAGGCGGCAATGCCGGCGGGATCGATGGCGATGGCTCCCTGCACGGGCAGGCCGCCGGACTGGGGATAGAGGCCGCCGATGACCTTGGCCACCGAAGGAAAGTCCGGCGACAAGTTCACGCTCTGCCAAGTGTTGGCGACGCCGAATCGCTCGTAACGGGCGATGTAGTCGGCGGGCCCGACGAGTTTCTTCGTCTTCGGGTCGCCGCCCTCGTTCAATTCCGCAATGCGGCCGAACCGGGGAAGGTCGAGGTCGCCGTTGGTGGCCGTGATCTCGCCGTAGTTGCCAATGAAGCCTCCGGTCGCCCGCCCTTCTGACGGGGTCTGGACGGCGAGAAACCACCTCCGCTCGCCCTTGCCTCCGAGGAGGTCGGGAAGGACCTCGACCAGTTGCGCCGAGGTTCGTAGGGATTCTTGGCTGTCGGCCAATCGCTGCAGGTTGTCGTCGAGGCGCTCGCCGACGGGCCCGAGGAGCCACGGGGAGCGGACGCTCTGAAGCTCGGTGACGGCTCTGGTGACGTCGTCTCTGGCTTTCGCAAGGGGGGCGGCCAACGCCTGGATAGGCTCGAGGGGGATACGGCCATCTTGGATTCGGATGCCGTTGAGATCGGAGGCCTGGGCGACGCGGCCGCCGGCGCCGGCCAACTTCTGGCCGGTCGAGGCGGCTTTGCGAAGCGCCCGCAGATGCTGGCTCACGACCGGGACCACCTCCGCCGGGCGCACCCAGATGGCGTCGAGGGTCTTGCTGGCGTTGGCGAAGGCGGTCTCTGATGTCTCGAGGTCGGCGGTCGCCTTGGCTTGATCGGCGGTCTTGGCCGCCGCCAAACCGCGACCGGCGCTGAGCGTGCCGCGTTCGAGGCCGGGTCGGGCGGTGGCGACGGCGACGGCCCCGGCGAGCCCGAGCAACACGAAGGCGCCGACCGTGACGAGGGCCCCGCTCTGGGCCTTCCTGCGGGTCGAACGTCCGAGGCGTCGGTAGCCCGACCAGACGATCGGGATGAACAAGGCGAACGCCGCGAGCGATTCGAGACCGTGGGGTCCGGGGAGGCGCAGGCGAAGGAGGGCGTTGATGACCAGGGCGCCGACGACGACGGCGGCCGCCGGCGCCTTGCGGGCGGTGAGGGCGGTTGCCAGCGCGACGCCGGCGGCGGCGAAGCCGAAGACGGCGCCGTTCGAGCCGACACTCGCGGCTGCAGTGAGCAGAGCGACGGCGGTGATCATCCACGGCTTGGATCTCGCCGACAACAGAGTCACGACGCCAGCAAGGGCGGCGGGAAGGACAAGATCGGCGGCTGTGGTGCCTGTGGGCTGTGCTCCCACCAGTAGTGCGCCGACCCCGGCGATGACCGCTACGACTCGGCGGAAGACGACGGCCCGCTTGCGCATGACGTCGGGCGCCACAAACGCGAAGACGGCCCCGGCGGCAAAGCCACCGGGACCGGCTAATACGACTTCGACGAGCACCGACGCAGGTTAGATGGGTCGGTCGCGGCTTTCGCCGCGGTCCCGTCGGTTATGCGGTGCGGCGGCGACGGGAGGCCACAACGGCGACGGCGCCGGCGCCGATGAGCAGCGCAGCCGACGCAGCCAGCGGCATCGTGAGGCCGGTGCCGGTGCGGGGAAGCGTGCCAGCCGCAGCCGCGGGGCCGCAGTCGATGTTGAACTGGTTCTCAACCGTGCGGGAGGTGCCGGCCGACGACGGCGCGGTCACGAAGATGCTGTTGGCGGCGCAGCGGCGAGCCGGGAACTCTCGGCCGTCGACACTGACTCGATCCTGAGCGACGATTTTGACGGAGAGCGCCACGCAACCGTCGGACCCTGCCGCTTTGGAGCCAGCCGCCGTCTCATTCACCCGGATGCTCGCCTGCGCCCCGCCTTGGAAACCGCAATCTCGCTTGTTGAAGGTCTCACCGGGCCGCTGAGCCCCGAACCCGAGCACCTGCGTCGAGGCAGGCGCCTGCGACGTGGGCGGGTACTGCTGCGCCGCTGCCGGTGCCGCCAAAAGCAGGAGGCCGAAGAATGCGCCTGCAAGAACTCGGATGATCTTCATTGATCTCTCTTCTTTTCCGTCGACCCTGCCATATGGCTGCAACACAGGGGCTTGAACGAACAACTCGGTGGTTTCCGCCGAACGGGAGCAGCGTACCCCATCAGGGTCCGTCTGTCATGGATGTTGTTGCTGGGGCCAAAAACGAAGCGAGCCCCGCCTTGCGGCGGGGCTCGCTCGTAAATCGTTCGTGCGGCCGAGTTAGGCGGTGGTCGCCTTGCGACGACGGGCCACGACCACGGCGGTCGTGCCGACGCCGATGAGCAGGATGCC
>Ga0136611_10002015_pt1 | contig 14124 bp, 13 predicted proteins | sample AntDrymUQ2232306_2_FD_106645 | JGI IMG/M metagenome (GOLD analysis project Ga0136611, IMG submission 106645) | Polar desert sand microbial communities from Dry Valleys, Antarctica - metaG UQ223 (23.06) | ecosystem: Environmental > Terrestrial > Soil > Desert | place: Antarctica: Dry Valley...
GATGCAGGACCCGCTGCAAGGCCTGCGCGCGCAGCTGGGCGCTGAACTCGCGCGGCACGACACCAAATCCGCCCAGCGCGACTTGTTCGCCGACGCGACGGCACCGCTATGAATGCGGATGCTATCGCCGCGGTTGTGGTCACGTATCGCAGCGCGGCGACACTCGACGAATGCCTGGCGCGGCTGCGCGTCGCCACCGACGTCGCCGAAATCCGGGTGGTCGACAACGCCTCCGATGACGGCTCGCTGGAGGTCGCGCAGCGCCACGCCCTGGCCGATCCGCGACTGCGCTTCATCGCCAATCCGGACAATCCCGGTTTCGCGGTGGCTTGCAACCAGGGCGCCGCCGACAGCGCCGCGCCGTGGCTGGCCTTCGTCAACCCGGACTGCCTGGTCGAGGTCGATTCGCTGTCGCGCATGCGCGTGCATGCATCCACTTTCAGTGCCGCGCTGGTCGGCGCGGACCTGGTCGATGAAGATGGCGTGCGCGATGTCGCGGCGCGCCGACGCGAGCCGGACTTCGCGGCGATGCTGCGGCATCCGTCGCGGGCCTCGCTTGGCATCAAGGTCGACCCTGCGGCTGCACTGCAACCCGTCGATGCCGTGTCAGGCGCGTTGATGTTGCTTCCGCGCATGTTGTTTCAGCGGATCAATGGTTTCGACGAAGCCTACCGGCTGCACGTCGAAGACCTGGACCTGTGCCGGCGGGTGCGCGATGCGAGAGGCAGCGTCGCCGTGGCCAACGACGTGCGGGTGGTGCATGTGCGCGGCGTGTCGTCGCGCAGCCGCCCGCTGTTCGTCGAGTGGCACAAGCACCTCGGGTTCTGGCGCTACTACCGAAAGTTCGAGGGCCCGCGTCGCAGCGCGCTGCTTTCCGTGCTGATCCATGCAGCGATCTGGTGCCGATTCCCGGTGGCGGCACTGGGCGCGTTGGGCGGTCGGCTTCGCCGCTAGTGCCGTCTCGCCACGTGCCGGCCGTCAACCAAACGTGCCGGCAGGCGTTGGCAGTTGATATGACAGGCTTGTGATGCGAATGTGCATGCACGGGGCTACCGATGGCCAGGGCTGGGGAGGTCCTAACATGTCGATCAAGCGTCCAACCGCCAGCCTTGCAGTGCCAGCGAGGAGCATGGGCTGGGCAAGTGGCCTCCTTTTTGCGTGCAGCCTCATGCTGGCGGCATGCGGGGGAGGCGGCAGCGGTGCCTCCAGCGCTCCGCCCATCGTGCCGCGTCCGCCGCCGCCTACCGCGGCCACCATCAGCGACGTCGAAGCGGCGCGCTTCCTGGCGCAAGCTAGTTTTGGTCCCACCCGGGCGGAGATTGCCCGCGTGCAGTCGCTCGGTTATGCGCAATGGCTGGACCAGCAGATGGATCCGGCAGCGACGCCGATGACCTTGGTCCTGCCGCATGTCCAGCAGATCCTGGCCAACGGGCTGGCAGCAATCGATTTAAGCCAGGCCCATCGTCGCAACGCCTGGTTGTGGCAGGCGGCCACCGGTCCCGACCAGTTGCGCATGCGGATGGCCTTCGCGCTTAGCGAGATCTTCGTGGTCTCCGATTTCGAAAGCGGCCAGGCGCAGATTCCGAGGATTGCCGACTACCAGGACACCCTGTCGCGGAATGCGTTCGGAAGTTATCGCAGCGTGCTCAAGGCGGTGACTCTGCATCCGGCCATGGGCGTCTACCTCAGCCATGCCGGCAACCGCAAGGCCACTGCGGACGGCAAGATCGTGCCGGACGAAAATTACGCACGCGAGGCGATGCAGCTTTTCAGCATCGGCCTGCAGGAACGCAACGCCGACTTTTCGCCGGTGCTGGACGGTGCGGGCCAACCGGTACCCACGTACGATTCTGCTGTGGTCGCCGCGATGGCGCGGGTCTTCACCGGCTGGACCTACGCAGGTCTGTCCGATGCGAATTACACTCGCGTCGAGACACGCTCATATGCACCGATGGAATGCCATCCCGCCTTCCACGACAACCAGCCCAAGGCGATCTTCCGCGGCATCGTCATCAGCAATGGAACCGACTGCGTCGCGGATCTTGAACGCGCCCTCGATGCGCTCAGCAACCACCCGAGCACTGCACCGTTCATCAGCCGCCAGCTGATCCAGCGTTTCGTCACCAGCAATCCGAGCCCGGACTACATCCGTCGCGTCGCCTTGGTCTGGACCGGCAGCGGCGGCGACCTCGGCCGGGTGCTGCGCGCCATCCTCCTCGATGGCGAAGCGCGCAATCCGCCCTCCGCCAGCGATGCCACCTACGGCAAGCCACGCGAGCCGTTGCTGCGCATCGCCCACGCTTGGCGGGCTTACCAGGCGCGGTATGTGCCGCCCGCCGATGGCAGCCTGCGCTTCCGCGCGGGCAACACCGCGGATCTCACCGTTGCGATTTCGCAGGATTCGTTGCGCGCGCCCTCGGTGTTCAATTTCTTCGAGCCCGACTACCGCATTCCCACGGCGGACGGCAGTCAGGGCGCGTTCGCGCCGGAGCTGCAGATCATCAATGAGTCCACGTTCACCACCGGGCACAACCAGAGCGACGCGCTGGTGTGGAACTACGCCAGCACCTCGGCCCCGACCGCGACCACCAACGCGCCCGTGCTGGACATCACCCGGCTGGTGCAGCTTGCCGACGCCGGCGACCACGCCGGTATGGTCCAGGACGTGAACCTGCTGCTGCATGCGGGTGGTTTGTCCGCCGCCAGCGCGGGCAGCATGACCCGCATGCTGGACGCGTTGCGCAGTGACGGCCGCACATCGTCCGAACGCGCCCGCTCGCTGCTGCTGATTGCGCTGATGTCTCCCGACTACGCGATCCAGCGTTGACCCGATCCACCGGCCTCAGCTGCGCCCTGCAAGGATCAAAGCCATGACCCACTCCACCCGCCATGATCGCCGCCGCTTCCTGCATGGGCTCGGTGCCCTTGTTGCAGGCGGGGCCGCCAGCGCGATGTTCCCGCAGATGGAATTGATGGGCCGCGCGCTGGCCGCTACTCCCACCACGGGTGAGTACCGCGCGCTGGTCTGCATCTTCCTGTACGGCGGCAACGACTCCTACAACATGCTGGTCCCGCATGCGCAGGCCGAATACGACATATACCAACGCAGCCGGGGCGGCATCTACGACGCAACCGGCAATCCGTTCGGGCTCGGCATCGCGCGCGACAGTCTGGCCACGGTTGCCGATACAAGCGGCAGGACCTGGGGCCTGCATCCGTCGTTCGCGGCTGCCAAGCCGTTGTTTGATGCAGGCGAGCTGGCGTTCCTTGCTAATGTCGGCAGCCTGGTGGAGCCGGTGCGCAAGCCCGAGGTCGGGTTTTCCGGCGGCAAGCCGTTGCCGCCCTACCTGTATTCGCACAACGACCAGCAGCGGCAATGGATGCGCGGGCATTCCACCAGCACCCGCAGCGCGAATGGATGGGGTGGGCTCACGGGCGACCGCATCGCATCGCTCAACAGCGGCTTGACGGCCTTGCCGCCGACCATCTCGATCTTCGGCAACAACCTGTACCAGAGCGGCGCTTCGGTGTTGCCATATGCCATCTCCAGCAGCGGCCCCAGCGAGCTTGCGCGGATGTCCGCCGGCGGTAGTCGCGCCGACGCGATCCGGCTTGAGGCGCTGAACGAGTTGCTGCAAGCCGGCCAGTCCCAGGTCATGCAAGGCCGCTATGCCGGCATTGGCAAGACGTCTCTCGCGGTCAATGGGGCATTGCGCACGGCGCTGGACTCGGCCAATGGCGGCGATATCGTCACGGCGTTTCCGGCGACCCAACTCGCCGCGCAACTGCGCATGATCGCGCGCATGATCAAGGTCAGCCGCGGTCCGGCGATCGGCCACCAGCGGCAAATTTTCTACGCCGGCCTGGGCGGCTTCGATACCCACGACAACCAGATGGAGCCTACCCGCCACGCCGCGCTGCTGTCGCAGCTGGCGGGCGCACTGGTGGCGTTCCGCGCGGGCCTGCAGGAAATCGGCATGCTCAACCAGGTATCAACCTTCAGCATGAGCGATTTCGGCCGCACCTTGAACAGCAACGGCAACGGCACCGATCACGGCTGGGGTGGCGTGCAACTGGTGATGGGCGGTTCTGCGGCGAACGGTGGATCGCTGCAGGGGCGACGCGTGTGGGGCGACTACCCACTGCTCGAGCTGGATGGCGAGCAGGCGATGGGCCGCGGCCGCATGATCCCGACCACCTCCATCCAGCAATACGGCGCCACCATGGCCAACTGGCTGGGCGTGCCGGCAGGCGACATGCCCACCATCTTCCCGGGGCTCGGAAACTTCGCCACGCCACGGCTCGGGCTGCTTGGCTGAGCAGGCTCAGCGGTAAAGATTGATTTCGTCGCGCAAGCGGCGCGCGGCGTCGGCCGCGGCTTCTGCGTAATCCGCGCCTTGCGAGGCGTAGAGGATGCCGCGCGATGAATTGATCACCAGTCCCGAGCCATCGGCGGTCTTGCCGCTGCGCACGCTGGCTTCCACGTCGCCACCCTGGGCACCGATACCCGGAATCAGCAACGGCATGTCGCCGACGATGCCGCGGATTACCCGTAGTTCTTCCGGAAAAGTCGCGCCGACCACCAATGCGCAATTGCCATCGGTGTTCCAGTCGCTGGCGATGGTGCGCGCGATGCGCTGATAAAGCGGCTCGCTTACGCCCTTGTCACCGGCCACGGTGAGTTCCTGGAAATCGCGCGCGCCCGGGTTCGAGGTGTGGCAGAGGAACACGCAGCCCCGGTCGTTGCGCTGCAGGAACGGCGCGGCGGAGTCGCGGCCCATGTACGGGTTGAGAGTGACCGCGTCGGCGCCGAAGCGGTCGAAAGCCTCGGTTGCGTAGTGCTCGGCGGTGCTGCCGATGTCGCCGCGCTTGGAGTCGAGGATCACCGGGATGTCCGGGAAGCTGCCATTGATGTGGGCGATCAACCGCTGCAACGCGACCTCACCGCCATTGCGCGCGGCGAAATAGGCGATCTGCGGCTTGAACGCGCAGGCGAATTCGGCGGTGCCATCGACGATATCGCGGCAGAAAGTAAACAGCGCGTCGCCGACGTCATCAGAGATGTTGTCAACGAAGGCATCGGGGAATTTCGCCGGATCGGGATCGAGTCCGACGCAGACCAGTGAATTCGAAGATTCCCAGCGTGCTCGCAGTTGTTCGATGAAGCCCATGCCGGTGTCCTCCGTCCCGATGTGGAAACGCCCACGTTGCCGTGGGCGTCGATGCATTACTTCAGTGCCTTGAAGCGCAAACGATGTGGCCTCGCGCCTTCCTCGCCGAGGCGGCGCTTCTTGTCTTCTTCGTATTCGCGGTAGTTGCCCTGGAAGAACTCCACGTGGGAGTCGCCCTCGAACGAGAGGATGTGGGTGGCGATGCGGTCAAGAAACCACCGGTCATGCGAGATCACGAACGCATTGCCGGGGAATTCCAGGATCGCGTCTTCCAGCGCGCGCAGGGTTTCGATGTCGAGGTCGTTGGAGGGTTCATCGAGTAGAAGGACATTGCCGCCCTGCAGCAGGGTCTTGGCCATGTGCAGGCGGCCGCGCTCGCCGCCGGACAGGGTGCCGACCAGTTTCTGCTGGTCTTGCCCCTTGAAGTTGAAGCGGCCGAGGTACGCGCGCGACTGGATCTCCACGCCGTTGATGTTGAGGATGTCAAGGCCGCCAGAGACTTCCTGGAACACGTTGTGATTGCCGGTCAGCGCGTCGCGGCTCTGGTCGACGTAGGCGAGCTTGACCGTGGGACCCATCACGATCTCACCGGAGTCCGGCTGTTCCTGGCCGGTGATCATGCGGAACAGGGTCGACTTGCCGGCGCCGTTGGGGCCGATGATGCCGACGATGGCGCCGTTCGGAATACTGAAGTCGAGTTTGTCGATCAGCAGGCGGTCGCCATAGGACTTGCTGACGTTCTTGAACTCCACCACCTTGGCGCCCAGGCGCTCGCCCGGTGGGATGAAGATTTCATTGGTCTCGTTGCGCTTCTGGTAGTCGACGGCTTGCAACTCTTCCATCCGCGCCAAACGCGCCTTGCCCTTGCTGCGGCCCCCCTTCGCATTCTGCCGCGACCATTCCAGTTCCTTCTGGATCGCCTTCTGGCGCGACTTCTCCTGGTTGTCTTCCATTTTCAGGCGATCGCCCTTCTGGGTCAGCCAGTCGGTGTAGTTGCCTTTCCACGGAATGCCCTTGCCGCGGTCAAGCTCGAGGATCCACTCGGCGGCGTTGTCGAGGAAGTAGCGGTCATGGGTCACCGCCACCACGGTGCCGGTGTAGCGGGCCAGGAACTGTTCCAGCCATTCCACCGACTCCGCGTCGAGGTGGTTGGTGGGTTCGTCCAGCAACAGCATATCGGGCTTCTGCAGCAGCAGCTGGCACAGCGCCACGCGGCGCTTCTCGCCACCGGAGAGCTTGCCGATCACCGCCTCCCACGGCGGCAGGCGCAGTGCATCGGCGGCGATCTCCAGCTGGTTTTCCAGGGTGTGCGCGTCGCCTGCGGCGAGGATCGCCTCCAGCCGTTGCTGCTCGGCGGCCAGCTTGTCGAAGTCGGCGCCCTCTTCGGCATACGCCTCGTACACGCGGTCAAGCGCGGCCTGCGCGCTGAGCACGTCGCCAACGCCTTCCTCCACGGCCTGGCGCACGGTGTGCTCCGGGTTGAGCTGCGGTTCCTGGGCCAGGTAGCCGATCTTGATCCCGGTCTGGGCGCGCGCCTCGCCGTTGAAGTCGGTATCCACGCCGGCCATGATCTTCAGCACCGTCGACTTGCCGGAGCCGTTGAGCCCGAGCAGGCCGATCTTGGCCCCGGGGAAGAAACTCAGCGAGATGTCCTTGATGATCTGCCGCTTGGGCGGCACGGTCTTGGACACCCCGTTCATGGTGTAGATGTATTGCGACATTGGGTGCTCCGCAGGCGGTCGGCGGCGCCGGCAGAGGGCCGGGCCGCGAAGGGTTTTCGGGATGCCGGCGATTATAGCCGGGCGATGCCGACCAAGGCAGCCGCACGCATGGCCCGATCCCATTGGACAACGGGGCTCTCCGGGCCGCGAAACGCTAAACTTGTGGTCCCCGTACCCGCTCCGGAGTTCCGATGTTCTCCCGTGCCGACCTGATCGCTGGCTTCGATCCCGAACTCGCCAAGGCCATCGCCGACGAGACCCGCCGCCAGGAAGACCACGTGGAGCTGATTGCGTCGGAAAACTACTGCAGTCCGCGGGTGATGGAAGCGCAGGGCAGCCAGCTCACCAACAAGTACGCCGAGGGCTACCCGGGCAAGCGTTATTACGGCGGCTGCGAATACGTCGACGTTGCCGAGAAGCTGGCGATCGAGCGCTGCAAGCAACTGTTCGGCGACGGCTCGACGGACGGGCTGTACGCCAACGTGCAGCCGCACTCGGGATCGCAAGCGAACCAGGCGGTGTATTTCGCGCTTTTGCAGCCGGGCGACACCATCCTTGGCATGAGCCTGGCCCACGGTGGCCACCTCACCCACGGCGCAAAGGTCAATCTCAGCGGCAAGCTGTTCAACGCGGTGCAGTACGGCGTCAACGAAGCCGGCCTGATCGATTACGACGAAGTCGAGCGGCTGGCCTTGGAACACAAGCCGAAGATGGTCGTGGCTGGCTTCTCCGCCTATTCGCAGGTGGTCGACTGGGCACGTTTCCGCGCCATCGCCGACAAGGTGGGCGCGTACCTGTTCGTGGACATGGCCCACGTGGCCGGGCTGATCGCCGCCGGCGTGTACCCGAACCCGGTGCCGCACGCGCATGTGGTCACTTCGACCACCCACAAGACCCTGCGCGGTCCGCGCGGCGGGATCATCGTGGCCAGCAAAACGGGCATGGGTGACGCTGCGGAAGAGATCGAGAAGAAGCTGCAGTCGATCGTGTTCCCCGGCATCCAGGGCGGGCCGCTGATGCACGTGATCGCGGCCAAGGCAGTAGCGTTCAAGGAAGCGCTGGAGCCTGGATTCAAGACCTACCAGGCACAGGTCATAAAGAATGCGCAGGCGATGGCGAAGACCATCATCGGTCGCGGCTACAAGATCGTGTCCGGCGGCACCGAGAACCACCTGATGCTGGTCGACATGATCGGCAAGGAGGTCAGCGGCAAGCAGGCGGAGGAGGCGCTGGGCAAGGCCCACATCACGGTCAACAAGAACGCCGTGCCCAACGACCCGCGCAAGCCCTTCGTCACCTCCGGCCTGCGCATCGGTACCCCGGCGGTCACCACGCGTGGCTACAAAGAAGCAGACTGCGTGGCGCTGGCCGAGTGGATCTGCGACGTACTGGACAACCCCGACGACGACAACGTGATAGCCGGCGTGCGCGAGAACGTCGAGAAGCAGTGCAAGCAGTTCCCGGTGTACGGGTGATGGTGCGCGCTTTCGCTGTCGCACTTGCGTTACTGCTGGCAGGGCTGCCGCTGGCTGGCGGCGCGGAGGACTTGTCGTCCCGGCGTGACTACTCCGATCCGGCCCAGCGCGATCTGCCTATCGCCTGCAAGCAAGGCGACATCGAAAAATTCCCGGGCAAGAGCCTAGGCGGTGTCTTCGGTGCCGACTGGCCGGCGCAGCTGGTTGCCAGCGATGAAGGTGCCCATTCTCCTGCCACGGTGGTAAAGCGGGGGCCGATGCGTTGGCCGCGGGGCATGGATCCCCAGCATTCGTTCACTGTCGTTGCGGTGTTGATCGATGCCAGTGGCAAGCCGCTGCGTGCGGAAATCCTCTGCACGACACGGCTTGGCTTCGATGCCGCGGTGAAACGGCACGCGATGGCGAGCACGTACGCGCCCGCGCAGGTGGATGGCAAGCCCATCACCAGCGCCCTGGTTACCGTCGTGAGTTTCCGCACGCGTGAGCCGAATTTCATGCCCAAGACCCGCAACCGCTGATGCATTGCCTGTTCTGCCAGCACGACAACACCCGGGTGATCGACTCGCGGGTCAGCGAGGACGGCGCGACCATCCGTCGCCGCCGCGAATGCGAGGCATGCGGCGAGCGTTTCTCGACGCTGGAGACCATCGAGCAGAAGCTGCCAGCGATCGTCAAGTCCGATGGTCGCCGCGAGGTTTTTGATGCCCGCAAGCTGCGCTTGGGGTTTGATCGCGCGCTGCAGAAGCGGCCGGTGTCCGAGGAGCAGATCGAGTCGTCGGTGCGCGCGGTGGTCCACCAATTGCGCATGACCACGGAACGCGAACTGGCCTCGCGCCGGGTCGGCGAGTTCGTGATGTCGGAACTGCGCAAGCTCGACCACGTTGCCTATGTGCGCTTCGCATCGGTGTACCGCAGCTTCGAGGACGTGGCCGATTTCCGCGAGGAGATCGAGAAACTGGAGCGCGAACTGCCTGCCGGCGAGAGCCAGCTTTCGCTGCTGGCCGGCGAGGGCGCGGCGGTGGTGTCCATCGACAAGAACCGGCGCAAATGAGTTTCACCGCGACCGACCACGCGCTGATGGCGCGCGCGTTGCGGCTGGCCGAACTCGGCGCCTATACGACGCGGCCCAACCCGATGGTCGGCTGCGTGCTGGCGCAGGGCGAGTCGGTGGTGGGCGAGGGCTGGCACCAGCGCAAGGGCGGCCCCCATGCCGAGGTCATCGCTCTGCAGGCCGCGGGGGACCGCGCCAAGGGCGCCACTGCCTATGTGACCCTGGAGCCATGCGCACACACCGGCAACACCGGTCCATGCGCGGACGCACTGATCGCCGCCGGGGTGACGCGGGTCGTCGGTGCGATGCGCGATCCGTTCCCGCAGGTCGATGGTGCCGGTTTCGAACGCCTCCGCGCGGCTGGCATCGAGGTCGAGTCCGGCCTGATGGAAGCACAGGCCCGTGAGCTCAACCACGGATTCCTGTCGCGGATCGAACGCGTTCGTCCATGGCTGCGGGTGAAACTGGCAGCCAGCCTGGATGGGCGCAGCGCGCTGGCATCGGGCGAGTCCAAGTGGATCAGCGGCGAAGCCTCGCGCAGCGACGTACAACACTGGCGTGCGCGGGCGGGGGCGATCATGACCGGCGCCGGCACCGTGTTGCAGGACGATCCACATATGACCGTGCGGCTCGGCGATGATCGCGAATTCCTGCCGCCACTGCGGGTGGTGCTGGACCCCGGCCTGGCCACGGTGTCCCGCGGCCACGTACGCGGCGGCGACGCACCCACGCTTTACCTGCACGCGCCCGACGTCAAGCTGCCGCGCGGATTCGTCGCCCAGCATGCGGCGGTGCCGGTGCAGGCGGGCGCATTCGACCTGGCCAAGGTGCTGGCCCTGCTGGCCGCGCGCGAGATCAACGAGATCCAGCTGGAAGCCGGCGCCACCCTGGCCGGCGCGTTCCTGTCCTCGGGCCTGGTCGACGAACTGCTGCTTTACATCGCGCCGGTATTGCTGGGCGAGCGCGCGCGGCCGCTGTTCGATGGCCTGCGCATCGACGAAATGGAGCAACGCCTGCGCATGCGCATCGTCGACACCCGCCATGTTGGTGACGACCTGCGCCTGCTCCTGCGCCCACAGGCGGACTGATGTTCACCGGATTGATCGCCGGGGTCGGCCGCCTGGCCGCGCGCGAGGCGCGTGGCGGAGACGCGCGCCTGCACGTCGATGCCGGCAGCCTGCCGTTCGATGCCGTCGCGCTGGGGGAGAGCATTGCAGTCAACGGCTGCTGCCTGACCGTGGTCGCGTTTGATGCAGGCAGTTTCGCCGTGGATGCATCGAACGAAACACTCTCACTCACCACGCTTGGCAGGCTCGCCATCGGCGCGCCGCTGAATCTGGAGCGTGCGATGCTGCCCACCGATCGCCTCGGCGGACACCTGGTCAGCGGCCATGTCGATGGCCTGGCGATGGCTGCGAAGCGTTGGGACGATGCGCGTGCGGAACGCTGGCGGTTCGACGCACCGATGTCGTTGCTGCGTTACATCGCGCTCAAGGGCTCGGTGTGCGTCGATGGGGTCAGCCTGACCGTCAACGACGTCGACGCCACGGGCTTCGAGGTCGCGCTGATCCCCCACACGTTTGCACACACGGCCTTCCACCTCCTGCGCGAGGGCGACGCGGTCAACATCGAAGTCGACCTGCTCGCGCGCTACGTCGAGCGCCTGCTGGCGACCCGGGAAGCGTCATGAGTTTCGCGAGCATCCCCGAATTGCTGGACGAACTCCGCGCCGGCCGCATGGTGGTCATCGTCGACGACGAGGACCGCGAGAACGAGGGCGACCTGATCATGGCCGCGGAACTGGTGCGGCCGGCCGACATCAATTTCATGGTCACCCATGCGCGCGGGCTGGTGTGCCTGTCACTGACCCGCGAGCGCTGCGCGCAATTGGGCCTGAGCCCGATGGTGCAGGCCAACACCGCGCAGTTCCAGACCAACTTCACGGTCAGCATCGAGGCTGCCGAAGGCGTGACCACCGGCATTTCCGCCTACGACCGCGCGCATACCATCCGCACCGCAGTGCGCCCGGATGCGAGGCCCGCCAACCTCAGCCAGCCAGGCCACATCTTCCCGCTCACAGCGCAGCCGGGCGGGGTGCTGACCCGCGCCGGCCACACCGAGGCCGCGAGCGACCTGGCGATGCTCGCCGGTTGCGAGCCAGCCGGCGTGCTGGTCGAGATCCTCAATGCCGATGGCTCGATGGCGCGACGCCCGCAGCTGGAAGTGTTCGCCCGCGAGCACGGTTTGAAGATGGGCTCGATCGCGGATCTCATCGCGTACCGGCTGGCCACCGAGCAGACCGTGGAGCGCATCGACGAGCGCGCGATCGACACCGAATTCGGGCCGTTCACCCTGGTCACCTACCGCGACCGCATCGCCCAGGAGTTGCATTTCGCGTTGCTGCGCGGCGCGCCAGAACGGGCCACGCCGACCTTGGTCCGGGTGCACGTGGAGAACCCGCTGAGCGACCTGCTGCACTGGCGTCGCGATGATTTCGGCGTGGCCACCACCGACGCCCTGCGCGCGATCGCTTCCGAAGGACGCGGGGTGATGGTGGTGCTGTCGGAGCCGCGCAACGTCGAGGCCCTGCTGGCGCGCCTGCGTGGGCATGCGTCGAAAGGCGCCCCGGAAGGGCGCGCCAAGGGCAAGGACGTCGGTGAGTGGCGGCGCAATGGCGCGGGCGCGCAGATTCTGGCCGACCTGGGGCTGGGCAAGCTGCGCGTGCTCGGCACGCCGCGCCGGCAGGTCGGCCTGGCCGGGTTCGGACTGGAAGTGGTGGAGTACGTGGCGCTGCCGCCGCGCTAGACTGCACGGCCCCGCCACGAACCCATCGCCATGCCGTATTTCGAAGGCGACCTGCGTGCCCCCGATGGCGCCCGCTTCGCGATCATCGCCAGCCGCTGGAACCCTCGCATCACCGATGCGCTGGTCGATGCCGCGCGCCAGGCGTTCATCGGCAATGGCGTGGCTGAGGCCGCGATTGACGTGGTGCGCGTGCCGGGCGCGTGGGAGCTGCCGTTGGCCACCCGCCAGCTGGCGGTGGCAGGCCGGCATGTAGCGCTGGTGGCCCTGGGTTGCGTGGTCCGCGGCGACACCCGCCACTACGAGCAGGTGGCCGATGGCGCGTCCGAGGGACTGATGCGGGTTGCGCTGGACACCGGGGTGCCGGTCGCCAACGGAGTGCTGGCGGTGGAACGTTTCGAGGATGCCACCGCGCGCGCCGGCGGCAGCCATGGCAACAAGGGCGAGGAGGCCGCGCTGGTGGCAATCGAAATGGCCAACCTGCGCCACAAGCTCAGCCCGGGGGGCGTGTAATGAACCGTTACAGGCAACGCACCGACGGAGTCGATCCGATGGCCCGCTCGCGCTCGCGCCGGCGCGCCCTGCAGGCGGTGTATGCGTGGCAACTTAGCGGCTCGGGCGAGCGCGACTTGATCGACCAGTTCGCCCACGAGCAAGCCAAGGAAGCCGCCGACCTGGAGTATTTCGAAGACCTGGTGCGCGGCGTGCTGCAGCACGTGGCGACCCTTGACGACGCACTCGCGGTGCATCTTGATCGCACGGTCGAAGAGGTCGATCCGATCGAACGCGCGGCGCTGCGTATTGCCGCCTACGAATTGCTGCATCGCCCGGACGTGCCGTATCGGGTAGTGATCAATGAGGCCATCGACTCCACCAAGCGCTTCGGCTCCGAACACGGCCACACCTACGTCAACGGCGTGCTGGACAAGGCCGCCGCCGCCATGCGCAGCACCGAAGCGCAGGCATCGCGCGCTCGTTGAAGGCGTGGCCGAGCTTACCGTGCCAAGCGCTGAATTCGACCTGATCGCACGCATCCGCGAACGCGCCTTGCAGCAGGCGATGCAGCGCAGCGACGTGGTGCTCGGCATCGGCGACGACGCCGCCCTGCTGCAGGTGCCGGCGGGCATGCAGTTGGTGGTGGCGATGGACACGCTCAACGTGGGCGTGCATTTTCCGGACGCGACGGCACCTGCCGACATCGGCTGGAAAGCGCTGGCGGTCAACCTGTCCGACTTGGCCGCGATGGGCGCGTTGCCCGCGTGGTGCACGCTGTCGCTGTCACTGCCGGAAGCCAATGCGGATTTCGTCGATGGGTTCCTCGATGGCTTCCTGCAACTCGCCTCCGTGCACGATGTTGCACTCGTCGGCGGCGACACTACCCGCGGGCCACTGTCGGTGTGCGTGACGGTGCACGGATTGGTCGAGCCGGGACTGGCCTTGCGCCGCGACGGCGCGCGCGCTGGCGATGAACTCTGGGTCAGCGGTAGCTTGGGTGATGCCGCCGGCGCGCTGGCGCAATGGAAGTTCGGCAGCGAGATGGAGGCCGGCTTGCGTGCACGGCTGGACCGGCCGTCGCCACGCCTGGCGCTGGGCCGCGCCCTGCGCGGCATCGCCAATGCATGCATCGATGTCTCCGACGGCTTGCTGGCCGACCTGGGCCATATGTGCGCCGCCAGTGGCGTGGGTGCGCAGATTGATGTTGGTGCGCTACCGGCTTCGGACGCATTGCGCGCGGCATTCGGCAGCGAACGCCGACGCATGTTGCAAGCCGGTGGCGGCGACGATTACGAACTGTGCTTCAGCGCGCCGCCAGGCGCGCGCGTGGCGGTGCAGGCTGCGGCGGCCGGTGCAGGTGTCGCAGTGACGCGGGTCGGCGTGGTGACGGTGGGCAACGCTGTCAGTGC
>Ga0136611_10002016_pt1 | contig 14123 bp, 10 predicted proteins | sample AntDrymUQ2232306_2_FD_106645 | JGI IMG/M metagenome (GOLD analysis project Ga0136611, IMG submission 106645) | Polar desert sand microbial communities from Dry Valleys, Antarctica - metaG UQ223 (23.06) | ecosystem: Environmental > Terrestrial > Soil > Desert | place: Antarctica: Dry Valley...
AGTCCACGCTCCCGCTCGTCTGCGGTCGTATTGTATGTCAGTTCTGCGGGGCGGAGTCACCGGGCTCAACGTTGGTTCAGCACTATAGACATGGAAGACGGGGTGACACATGTGTCACCCCGTTCATCTGTTCAGGATTCGGACGAACCTCTGGTGCTACCCTGAGACAGGTCCAGCGCTCCGGATATCCTCGTCAACATCCTCAGCATACTGCGCGAAGTTCTTCGTAAAGCGTTCGGCTAGCCCCCGTGCAGCGAGCTCGTAGTCGTCCTTGCTCGGCCAGGTGTTACTTGGAACCAGGACATCTGAAGGGACATCCGGCACGCGCGTCGGCACCTGTACGCGGAAAATCGGATCCTCTCGATACTCGACATCTTCGAGCAAGCCGTCGAGCGCTGCATGCACGATGGCGCGTGTATGAGCGATCGAGATGCGCTTGCCGACGCCGTACGGGCCTCCTGTCCACCCGGTGTTGACGAGCCAGACGTTCGGCTTATGTTCACGGATCTTCTCAGCCAACAGCCGACCGTAGACGTTTGGCCGCATCGTCATGAACACTGCACCGAATGCTGTGGAGAACGTCGCCTCTGGTTCGGTAAGGCCCCGCTCCGTCCCGGCCACCTTCGCGGTATACCCGGACAGAAAATAGTACGAGGCCTGTTCCGCAGTGAGCTTCGAGATCGGTGGTAGCACCCCGAACGCGTCCGCAGTCAGAAAGATGATGTTGTCGGGGTGTCCGGCAACGCCAGTACGGGACGCATTTGGGATGACGTCGAGGGGATAGCAGGCACGGGTATTCTCCGTCAACGATCCGTCAGTGTAGTCGATCTCATGGGTATCCGGGTCGAGAACACAGTTCTCGAGGACCGTACTGAATGTTCGGGACGCTGCGAAAATGTCTGGCTCCGCCGTCTCCGACAGGTTGATGACCTTGGCGTAGCAGCCGCCCTCGAAGTTAAAGATTCCGTCGTCGCTCCAACCGTGCTCATCGTCTCCAATGAGCGTGCGCGTTGGGTCCGACGACAGCGTCGTCTTCCCGGTGCCAGACAAACCGAAGAACAGCGCGATATCGCCTTCGCTTCCCTCATTTGCCGAGCAGTGCATTGGCATGACGTTCCGGAGCGGCAGCAGGTAGTTCATGATCGAGAAGATCGACTTCTTGATCTCCCCGCCGTATTCGGTTCCGCCGATCAGAATCAGCTTTTTTGCAAGGCTGACGACGATAAACGTACTTGAGCGCGTGCCGTCGCGTGCAGGATCGGCTTGCATTAGCGGTGCATGGAGAATCGTAAATTCTGGGATGACTGTCTCAAGCTCGTCGCGCTCGGGTCGAATGAACATTGTGCGCGCGAACAGGGCGTTCCAGGCGCGCTCCGAAACGACCCGCAACGGCATGCGGTAGGTCGGGTCTGCCCCAACGTACAGGTCTTCTACGAACAGATCGCGAGCATTGAGGTACTCGACTACCCGGTGGTGGAGCGCATCAAACGCGTCTGCGTCGAAAGGCTGGTTGATGTTTCCCCACCAGATGTTCGCGTCGGACGACGGTTCCTTAACGATGAACTTATCCTTCGGCGACCGACCGGTGAAGACGCCCGTCTCAACCGACAGTGCCCCGTGACTTGATAGCTGGCCCTCGCCGCGCAGCAACGCCGCCTCGTACAGGGACGGCGCCGTCAGGTTCCAGTAGACGTTCTCGGCCGGACGAAGGCCGTGATGTTCCAACCCGTACCTGCTCGTTCCACTCGTCGCGATGACCGCCATGAAAAGTCCCCTCCCGATCAACTCAGCCTGTTGTCTTTTCCGTCCCTGCCGTCGCTTCACTTAGACAATGCAGCGTCAGCGTCGACGCGATGACGTATTGGCACGATCAAGAATCATACCGCCGATGACACAATTTCGCGTCATTGAGAATTCCAGGTAACGTCGCTGTCCAACGGCCACATCGGTCGCGGCACACGTGTGAAGTCCAGACGACTGAGATCTGCACCCGTGATCCCCGGACCCTCGACGAGAATCACTCGCGACGAGATCGGCTCGAAGGCGGCACGAAAGTGCCCCTTCCCTTTCAAAGCGATGATCCGACGTGCCAGCGGTTCAATTCCGTGCGAGCGGAACACGTTTAGATCGATTGGTGTCTCAGCGAATGACGTAACCAGAACTTCGATCCCTTCGATGACGACAACAGCCGTCGGGCCGAGGTGGACATCCACTCCCGCATGCATTGGTCCGAAATTTCGATACCGTCCGTCAGAGACCAGGCGCACATACCCGCGTACATCGATCGGGGAGCCATGCAGGAGGTCAGTGTGTCCGCCCAACGACAACGAGACATCGTTCCCCACGCCAGCTTGGATGCAGCGCTGAACGGCCGCCGGATCGGTGATCGACGCAATCGCGGCATCGTTGAATCCTTCGGCAAGCAGAAAGCGAAGCAACTCAGCGGAATCGCCGGGACCACCTGTCCATGGGTTGTCTCCAATATCTACAAGCACAACCGGACCATGCGCGTCGGGGCGAATCGCATCCGCTGCATCATCCCACGTCGCGACTCCGCCGAGAAACCCGTACCTTCGCTCCCAGGCATCAGCGGCGAGTTGCTGGGCAAACGCGGCTGCCGCGTCCGGATCACCGTCAGTCGTGACCACGATACTCATTCCAGTATCGGCTGAGTTCGCCGGTGGGAACCCACCCGCAACGGTCACATTCAGGACTCCAGGCTGTGTCTCGATCTCGCGAGCATGTGCGATGAGCGCGGCCATTGGTTCGCGATCGGTCGTCATATTCTGGGACGTTGGCATCATCGGTGGCTTGATAAAAACTGACGTGGGGCGAATCTCGTGCTGCACGAGTCGAACCACCAGGTCACACGCCTCGCGTGCCCGGTCACGCTGATCGATGTGTGGATAGGTGTCATAGCCAATCAGCACGTCGGCCATCTCTACCATGCGCTGCGAGATATTGGCGTGCAGATCGAGGGTAGCGACGATTGGAATCGCCTGGCCGACCGATTCACGAACCTGCTGGAGTATCCAGCCGTCACTATCTTCGTCCAGTTGGCTCACCATCGCGCCGTGAAGTGCCAGGAGTACGCCATCAGGCCGCGCCGACGCGATTCCAGCGATGATCTCATCGACCAGTCCCGTCAGCGTTGGGCCATCGACCATGCCGGATGGGGTCGCCCAGACCGCAAGGATTGGTACGAGCAGGAAGTCATGTGTCTCGGCCCCGTCGAAAAAGCCCGCGAACGATGTCGCTGAATGGCGCAGCCCGATCGATATCTCCGCCCCTCTCCGCAGTCCTACGCGCTCGAACGCCGCGAGGTCAGTCCGGACGTTTGAAAAGGTGTTCGTCTCGTGCGATAGCTCTGCGGCGACAATCGTGATGTCTGTCGGCACTCGCTACTCCGCCATTCGCGCAGAACCGCGTCGTGCGGCAACGCCGATCAACTCGCGCGCTTCGTCTGGTGTAGCGATATCCCGTCCCATCTCCTTCGCCAGGCGGGACAGACGCTCGACGAGCTGCGCGTTACTCGTCGCCAGTTCTCGATATGCATAGTAGATATTATCTTCAAGTCCGGTGCGCACGTGACCACCCATCGCCATCGCCATCATGTTCATCGGTAGCTGATGACGACCGATGGCGCAGACCGACCAGAGCGAATTCGCGGGTAACGAGTCGACCATGTGCGTCAGTTCGCGTGCGGTCGCCGGGGCACCACCGCGAATTCCAAGCACGAACTGAAACCAGTGCGGCGGGTGCAGCAGATCGCGGTCAATCAGTTCCCGCGCCGTCTCTATCATGCCGGTATCGAATATCTCAATCTCAGGCGCGACGAGATGCTCGTTCATCTCCGCCGCGAGATTGTCGAGAAAGCCTGGGGAATTGATGAATACTCCATCACCGAAGTTCGTCGACCCACAATCAAAGCTGGCCACCTCCGGGGACAGCCGCACAGGTGCTGTGCGCTGCTCGTCTGTCGTCACGCCCGCGCCGCCACCTGTTGACCAGTTCATGATGACGTCACTGCCTGCCGCTCGCACGATATCCGTGACAGTTTGATAGCGCTCTGGGTCACAGGTCACGATTTCGTTCTGGTCGCGGACGTGAATGTGGACGATCGCGGCCCCGGCATTCCAGCATTCAATCGCCTGCTGAGCGATTTCCTCTTCCGTAATCGGAACGTATGGTGTCTGGGATCGTATCGTCTTCGAGCCGGTCGTCGCCGCTGAGATGATCAGCCTATCCATGGACATCCTTTCGAAAATGGTCGTTTCGTGCCGCTTTGATGATAGATGCGGTAGACAAAAACGGAAAGAGGAAGACCCGTTCACCCAAAAGTCACAACACACGTTAAACTTCTGTATAACCGCTTGCACATACCCGCATATGCTGATACAATACCAGTAATGAAAGAGACTGGAGGTCTACTGATGAACCCAATTACTCGATTGTTCCGTTCGATGCGAGGCTCGATCGTCGCCGATAGCGCCTTTGAGAACTACTACGGGGCGCTCGTTCGCAAGCAGCCCATCGGTGGTCCAAGTGCCGCCGAGGCCCGCCGCGACTTCGCCGCAGTTCGTGATTCGATCGATCGCGTCGGTCTGTACTAATCCATCCGCGCCAACACGGCGTGGGTAGATACGACTCATCCATGGGTCGGCGCTGTTGCCGACCCATCCCCGGCGGGGAGCGCACCAGTGTGATGCGCGGATGTGTCGTGATATACTCCCCGACGTTGTGGCGCATTCGTCTAGCGGCCTAGGACACCGCCCTCTCAAGGCGGAGATCACGGGTTCGAATCCCGTATGCGCTACCATCAGCGGCCCTGCGGGGCCGTTTTTTGTTGTCCGCGATATTCCCTCCATTGACGAATCCGCACTGCTCCGCCACCATGCCCTTTAGAATCGTACCTATCTCTGACGGACATAGGCGTTACTGGAGGAGTACATGGCTCACGACGAACTCAAGCAGCGCGTCCTGGATGAAATTGACCGCAACGCTGACCATCTGATCGCAGTCGGTGAACGGATCTATCGCGATCCCGAACTCGGATTCAAGGAGTTTCGCACCTCGCAGATTGTCGCGACCGAGTTCCAGCGCCTCGGACTTGGCTACGAAGAAGAAATCGCGATTACCGGCCTGAAAACAATGGTCGCGGGCGGATCGGCTGGACCAACCGTCGCTGTGATCGGCGAACTCGACTCTGTCCTGGTTGCCGACCACGAGTTCGCCAATGTCGAAACCGGTGCGGCCCATTGCTGTGGCCATAACGCGCAGCTCATGACCATGCTTGGCGTCGCGAATGGCCTGATTCGTTCCGGAGTACTCTCCGAACTCTCCGGGAACGTCGCCTTCTTCGCCGTACCGGCGGAGGAGTATGTCGAGATTGACTACCGCGCCCAGTTACGCCGCGAGGGGAAGACCGAATTCCTCGGTGGCAAGAGTGAGATGATCCGACTCGGAGCCTTCGACGACATCGATATGGCGATGATGGTCCATGGTGCGAGCAGCCAGAACATGACCGCCAAGGCTGGTGTCTCATCATCCAACAACGGCTTTGTCGGCAAGCAGGCTCGCTTCGTCGGAAAGGCCGCGCATGCCGGGGGTGCGCCGCATCGCGGCATCAACGCGCTCTACGCCGCTGAGATTGCTCTCGCCAGCATCAACGCGCAGCGCGAAACATTCAGGGACGAGGACACGATCCGCGTACATCCGATCCTGACGCGCGGTGGGGGCCTGGTTAATGTCATCCCGAACGACGTGCGCTTCGAGACCATGGTACGCGGCAAGACTGCTGAAGCGATCGAAGACGCTGAGCGGAAAGTCGATCGGGCGTTGCGGGCCGGTGCCGTCGCACTCGGCGCTCAGGTAGAAATCACGACCCTGCCTGGCTACATGCCACTGCTCAACGACCGCTCGATGGCCGACCTGTTCAAGGCGAACTTTCTGACCTTCTATGGCGAGGACGAATGGGAGGAGACCGGACACCGGACTGGATCAACCGACATGGGCGACATTGCCCACATCATGCCCGCGCTCCATCCGCACGTCGGCGGATTCTCCGGCACAGGTCACGGGACTGACTGGGCCATCGAAGACCAGTATCTCGCGTATATCCTGCCCGCCAAGCTGATGGCGATGACCGTCATTGATCTGCTGGCCGAAGGCGCAACATCCGCCCGGCACATCCTCGAAACGACGAAGCCGCTGATGACGAAAGACCAATACCTGACATTCATGCGCCACAACGCACGTGACGAGTCGTTCGACGGAGCTGCGATCGGACCGCATTGAACGTTACCGCGATGGATCGATACCGACTGTCTGCATCATGGAAAGCATGGCATATGGCTTGCGTCTTCAACCACGATAGCCACGCAGACTATTGAATCCCGAATGGAGGCGAAGTTGCTAATTAATCTGGGTTCGAGCGTGTTGAGCAGCGATGGACAGAAAATCGGTTCGGTCAGCCGAATCGTGCTGGATTCCAACACGAAGGTGATTCACAAGTTCATTGTCGACGGAGGGGGGCTGCTTTCGTCCGAACATCGCATCGTGGATATCGACATGGTGACGAGTGCTGATGAAGAGTCGATTCAGCTCGATTTAACACGAGACCAGGTCGGCGAGTTGCCCAACTTCGTTGAGAAGCAGTACAGCCATGTACCTGATACCGACTACCATGAATTACCGTTCGCGATGCCTAGCTCTGCTGGCACCTACCTGTACGGTTCGCCAGGAGTCGGGCGCGGATTCGAAGGCTCACAGGACAGCTTCTTCAATGCGGCACCATCGACCGCGCCAGTCGTCGAGAATCGATCGAATATGTTGGAGACAGACGTGATGATCAGCGAAGGAACCGACGTGTATGGTGCCGACGGCGAAAAAGTCGGAAAGGTCGACGAAGTCGTCATGGGTAGCGGTGGTGAGGTACGCGGTTTCCTGGTGAAGTCCGGTTTCATCTTCACGAAGGATGTTCGCATCCCGATCGATCTCGTCGAGAATGCTGGATCGGACCGCATCACGCTCAACGTTAGCGGTGCCGAGGCGGAATCACGCTCATTCGATATCGAAGACACGACGCTGTAACCGGCGAACGACGCAGCGGAACCTCTGCCGGTCAACCACGTTGGCCGGCATTGCTATGCCATGGTCCCGTGATATGCGACGATACGGAAACGTCATTCTGTGCCAACATGGGCGCGGAATCATTCAGAGACGGAGGCCAACGAGTGAACGAACTGATCGAACGACTGCAAGCCAAGGCGGGGCTATCGCAGGAACAGGCACAAAAGGCGGCTGGCGTTGTGGCAGAGTTTCTCGAATCCCGACTCGACGCAGAACAGCTTCAGTCTTTCGCCTCGAAAGTGCCGGGACTGGGACAGTACTCCGACAGAATTCCCGACAACATCGGTGACCAGCTTGGCGGGATGGCACGTGGGTTATTCGGAAAGAAAGACTGAACGCTACCTCCCCTGCGCTAATTAAGAAGGTCGCTCGTCGCTGGACTCCTGACTATGAGTCTCTGTGTCCTCGTATGGATCGAAGACACGCTGACTCTCCACGACAGCGATGACTTCCTTCGCGGCTTCCTCTACTGACTTGCCGGTTATGTTCACAATCGGCCACGGATAGCCGCTGCGAACGAGCTTGCGACAGTACGCCAACTCTTCCTCGACCTGGACGAGATCCGCGTAATCACCATCCGGCGTCTGACCAAGTGCATGCAATCGGTTACGCCGAATCTCCGCCAGATATGGTGCGTCGATCGTCACGGCGACGATCCGACGCTGGTCAATCTCGTAGAGCTTGGCTGGCGGAGGCACGCCGAGCACGATTGGGATGTTCGCCACGCGCCAGCCACGCATTGACAGGAAGATCGATAGCGGCGTCTTCGACGACCGTGATACGCCGACCAGCACAACATCAGCTTCGTGCAACGTCTGGACGCTCTGCCCGTCGTCGTGCTGTACCGTGAACTGGATCGCGTCGATTCTTCGAAAATAATCGCTACCGATTCCTCGCGTCGCCCCTGGTCGCAGGATCGGACGCTGACCGACCTGCTGTGAAATATGTCCAATGAGCGGTCCTATCAGGTCGAAGTGCGGAATGATGCGCTGGCGGCATTCGCGGACAAGTATCTGCCGAATCTCCTGAATCACGATCGTGTGGACGATGATGCCCTGTGACATGGCTGCCTCTCGAACGACATGCAGCACCTGCTCTCGCGAACGGATGCCAGGGCGTAGCTCGATCGTGAACGCGACATCCGGAAACTGGACCATGGCCGCGTCGAGAACCGCCTCAGCCGTCGACCCGCCACCATCGGAGATCACATACAACGTCGCCGTTCGACCTGGAATACCAGGACGACCGCTGCCCTCAAGACCGGAGATCATGTTCCTGCCTTATCGTTAGCTGGACTGCGATACGCTCGAATCCTGCGTATCGAATCATCTACGGCTGCGTTAACACGATGAAACGCAATGAACCCGATCCTTTGTTGTCATCGGGATCGGTTCCGGATACTTGTACCATGTACACTAGCGCGTGGCGCACCGGCGTGAATCATATTTATATCCATGGGGCGGGATGCCCGAGGTTGATGTGTCCCGGAATTTCCTGAGGCGATGAGAAACGCATCGGCAACGTATTGTGGACACGCGTATCCCGTGCGCCGAAGTACTACTATCGTCTTGTGCGCACCAGGGAAAGATGTAATGGAACGAACGACGCCTAATGAATAATATGTCCCGGCGACGCAGACTGATTCCTTCCGCTCGATCTGCGCGCTATCTACCGCCTGTAAGCGGTGGTTCATCCACTGCTGTTGCCGCTGAACCACTCGCAGTCACGCCACTCGATCAGGATGTCGAGGTCATTCCGGCGTCTCGCGGTTGGGCCGTCCGCCTCAACCTCGAATTCATACTCTACGGTCTGCTCGGAGTGTTCGCGGTTCTGACACGCTTCTGGGACTTGTCATACCGCGCCGAACATCACGACGAAAGCCTGCACGCGTATTTCTCATGGCTCTTCGCGGTCGGCGATGGGTACATTCACGATCCACTGATGCACGGACCGACGCTGTTCCACGCAAACGCACTTGCGTACCTGCTCTTTGGCGACAACGATTACACTTCCCGTATCTGGCCCGCCGCTCTTGGTGTCGCACTCGTCCTCATGCCAGCAATGCTACGTGGCCCACGTCTGTTGGGACGCTGGGGAGCGCTGACCTGTTCGGCGCTCATTCTGTTCTCGCCTTCGCTGCTCTACTACACGCGCTACATCCGACACGATCCCTTCGTCCTCGTAATGACGCTCGCGATCGTCGTCGCGGCACTGCGCTACCTGGAGAAACCGGAGCGGCGCTGGATCTACACCATCGCGATCTCTGCCGGCCTACTCTTCGCAACCATGGAAGTGTCATTCATCATTGCGTTTGTATTGGTGACATTCGTGGTTGGCGTCATCGGGTGGCAGGTGTCGAAGCTCGGTCTCGCCGTTCTGCTTGGCACCGGCATCGGGCTCCTCGCAATCTGGATGATTATGCCCGCGCTCGGGGCCGGTCCGCTACCGGGTATTCCATGGGAGCAACCAACCAGTAGCAACATCCAGTCGTTCACCCAGGATCTCGTCGTTCATCCAGTTGTGCTCGCATCGCTGGGAGCGCTGCTGCTCAGTGGAGTCATCCTGCTCGGTGTGCTCGATCGCGTTCGTGACCGCGAAACGACCGGCTGGCTGAATAGCGTTCTGGCCCCAGTGGGCGAGGATACGACGTCAGGTGCAATTCGACGCGCCTTCAATGACCGAGGCGCGCTCTGGCCAGCAATCGGGATGGGGCTGGCGCTCTTCGCCGTGCTCTACACGAGTCTGTTCACCAATATGTTCGGTCTCGGCAGCGGCACGGTTGGCGCACTCGGCTACTGGTTGGGTCAGCATGATGTGCAGCGGGCGGATCAGCCGTGGTTCTTCTATCTACTGCTCCTGCTTCAATACGAATTGCTGCTCGTTCTGCTGCTTCCAGTTGGTGCGTTCCTCACGTTCCGTCGTCTGCTGCCAGCGATTTGGGCGGGACAGCCGATTGGTCGTCGCACCTTCCTGCGCGGATTCGTCATTTACTGGTTGATTGTTAATCTCGCCGTCTTCTCCTGGGCTGGCGAGAAAATGCCGTGGCTCACCGTTCACATGACGCTGCCACTTGCGATTCTGGCGGCGTCAGTTATTGGCGGCGGGCTCGAACGGTTAGAGTCTGCCGTTCGACGAGGAGCGCTATCTCGGCGTGCTGCTGGACTAACCGTGACTGCGATTGTCGTGACCTGTGCGAGCTGGTTCCTTCTGTGGGGCTGGGGCAGTGCAGGCCCGTGGGTGACGCGCGACACACTTCTCGTCCGCACACTCCGGCCAACGATTGCTGAAAATCCCTGGTTGCTCTACCTTCCGTTGCTCGCGCTGCTTGCCATCGCCGTCGCCACGTTCCTTCGACTCGGCATACGGTGCGGTTTACCGCTCGTGGGAGTGACGCTGGTCGCGGTCGGGTTGCTCGGCCAGATGCACGTCGGCTACCGCATGACGTACGTTGAGGGTGATGTACCGCGCGACATGCTTATCTATGTCCAGAGCTCTCCAGACGTGACGCGCTCAATCGAGGAAATCGGCGTACTCTCGCGCGAGATGACCGGCGACCTCAGCATGCCAATCGCCTACGACTCCGGTACCTCGTGGCCGTTCCAATGGTATCTCCGCGATTACACCGACCGGCGCTTTTACGGCGCGACCCTCAACGAGCCACCCGATGAGCCGATCGTACTCCTGTCCAACGAGCACTTGACGGCCGAGAACCAGGAGATGCTGACTGGCTACACATACGCCGAATACGCGATGCGCTGGTGGTTTCCGGAAGATGAGACTTATCGCCGCTTCGCGATCGCGCCTGAACTGAACAAAACAGACCGCCAGAATTATCAGACCGACGAGGAAGGCCCGTATACCGCCGTTGATGTCGCCGAAAGTGTCTGGCGTTCGATCTGGGGCATGCGTGAGCCGCAGCAACAGGCTAAGATGTTCCGGTTGATGGCCTACCGCGAGCTGTGGGCACCGATCGGTTCTTACAACTTCCGCGTCTACGTTCGCAACGACCTCGTTCAGACATGGAACGACATCCGCTATTGATCCGGCACAGACGCCTTGAATCGCACGACATCGTTCGCGAAAGGACGCCGCGCGCTTGAGCCGCGACATAACGCTGGGAGACAACGAACCCTGGGACGCCGCCGATGACTTCGGCTACATCCCCTGCGACGATGCTGCGGTCGAGCCACAATCGACCGCTGCTGCGCCGTCCGTACTCGACCGCAGCATCGTGCTGCCGGTCGCGGCTGGCCGCTGGATCGCCGCGACCATCGCGGTCAGCATTGGCCTTCTGCTACGTTTCATTGGCCTCGACCGATGGCCGTTTACAGTCGGAGAGGCGAACATCGCACAGGCAGCCTATCGGCTGATTCACGGCGAAAGCACGTCAGCTCATCTCCAGGGTGCGCCGTTCACGATCGATTGGACCGCACTGTTCTTCTTCGCCGGTAGTGATCTTGATAGCGTCGCTCGCCTCTCGATGGCTGTCGCAGGTGTTTTGGCGCTGCTGGTCATCCTCGGCATGTGGCGTTGGCTCGGCGGATACACGGCAACCGCTGCCGCACTGATGGCCGCAGCGTCACCGACCCTGATCGCCGCGTCGCGACGGATCGAAGGCGACGCGCTCTACGTGGCGCTGACGCTGATCGTCGTCGTGTCAGTGTTGCTGGCTCGCGAACGTCCGGGCATCGCCTGGCCTGTGGTTGCGGGGGCAGCGAGCGCCGCGTTGTGGATGACTGGACCGCTCGGAATACCGGCGGTGCTGCTCGCATGGTTCGCGGTTGTACTGCTGGCTCGCCCGACTGGTCTGCCGTCGACGGACGCACTTGTGGCCGGGCTGGCATCAGCGATCGGCACACTGGTGTTGACAACCACGGCGTTCCTGACGAGACCCGGCAGCTTCTCGGCTTCAATCGCTGAGAACGTCGAACGCTTCTGGAACCATCATCTCAGCCAAGTCGGTTCCAGCGCACATCTCCCGGCGTTCAATCTGCTCCTCAATGAACCGCTGCTCATCATCCTTGCAGTCGTTGGCGTCGTTACCGCCTCGGATCGCGCCATCGTCCGAGCAACCGGCGTATGGTTCCTGACGGCGTTCGTCGTCATGTCTTTGCTTGGGGACGTGCAGACGGCTGGCTACGCGCTCATCACCCTGCCGCTCGTGCTGCTGGCTGGCACCGGACTCGCGCACGTGGTGCAGCGCATCCCGTGGCACGCGTTCCGCAGCGGTACAGCGGTCGTCTATGTGATCGCCATTCTGTTGATGGCACTCGCTGTCACCAGCCTGCTCGGGCTGCTGATCGGTGGCACCGGGGACGACACCGGCGAGTGGCTGCTGAAATTCGCGCTCATCATCCTTGTCGGCGTGTTGCCGCTATCTCTCACGATCTCATCAGTCGGATCGCGTGTCGCTGGGAGCCGCCTCGTCCTGCTGCTGGTTGCTCTCCTCGTGGTGAGCTCGATGCTGACCGTGCACTCGTCGGTGCTTGCCGCGTCCGAGCGACCCGGTGAACCCGGCGATCCGCTGAGTGATGGTGCGAGTGGTGCGGACATCCCCATTGTCATCGAGCGACTGGAACGCGTCTCGCGCGACATGACCATGGCCCAACGTACATCGCAAGACCCAACCGGCGGACACGGCTTGCATATCTCTATCGATGAGTCCATCGAGCAGCCATTTGCCTGGTACTTCCGCTATTATCCGAACCTGAGTATGTTCAATCCCGATACGGAATCCGTTCCGCCCTTGAGTGATATCGTCCTGCTCGGCGAAACACGTGATAGCAAGCTCGTGGCTGCGGGGTTCACCGGCCAGAACTATCCGTATCAACGAGACGCAGCGACGGTCCTGGCCGATCCCAATTGGGGTGATCTCCTCGGTGGAGTCGTCGATCCCAACGACTGGAGACGGTTCGCGGAGTACATGCTCTACCGAGAACCGGCGACTGATCCCGAAGAACACACCTTCCAGCTACTGGCAACCGGCGAGGTCGCCAGCCGACTGTTCCCGTCCGCCGGTCCATACACCCTGGCGGATCGACCCGGTCCGGGAGCGGCACCGGGACAGCTCAGCCAGCCGCGCGGCGTCGTCGTATCGCCAGACGGCTCGACATACGTCGTAGATTCGCGTAACAGCCGCATTCAGAAGTTCGCATCGACCGGCGAATTTCTACTTGAGTTCGGCGGCAACGGCAGCGGCGAAGGCCAGCTTGGCCGGTTCGCGTCCGCTGGAGGCGGTGGTGCTAACGGCATTGCGGTCGGCAGCGATGGCAACGTCTATGTCGCCGACACATGGAATCACCGCATCGTCGTCTTCAGCCCCGACGGCGCATTCCTGCGTGCCTGGGGACAGTTTTTCGATGCAGCCGACGACCCAGCAGCGTCACAGACGAACGCAGGCATGTTCTACGGACCGCGTGGTATCACCGCCTTCGGTGGGCAGATCTACGTGACAGACACCGGCAACGAGCGTGTGCAGGTCTTCGCCGAAGACGGCACGTTCATCCGCGCACTCGGCACGCCGGGCGATGGCGATAACCAGCTCCGCGAGCCAGTCGGCATCGCGGTCGCGACGGATGGCACGATCCACGTTGCGGACTCGCACAACGCTCGTATCGCACGCTTCTCGGCGGACGGGGAGTGGCTTGAACCGTGGGTCGTCGAGCAGTGGGCAGAGCAGCAGTTCTTCGAGCCGTACCTGGCAATCGGTCCAAGCGGCTCAACCTACGCGACTACTTCGACGGCTGGGACCGTGGCCGTGTTCAGCACTGATGGCGTCGCTGGCGCGCCAATTGGCGGCCAGGAACTCCGACAGCCGTTCGGGATCACCGTTTCTCTCGACGGCGGCGCACTCCTCGTGACCGACGGCTCAATACACGCGGTCGTTATGGTCCCGATCCCAGAACCGTAGGAATTCCGCCGCTGATGACAACGTCCCCGATTGGCACGAGTCCATCGGGGAGCGGCGTTCCGTCACTGTCGAACGCGGGCGC
>Ga0136611_10002017_pt1 | contig 14114 bp, 16 predicted proteins | sample AntDrymUQ2232306_2_FD_106645 | JGI IMG/M metagenome (GOLD analysis project Ga0136611, IMG submission 106645) | Polar desert sand microbial communities from Dry Valleys, Antarctica - metaG UQ223 (23.06) | ecosystem: Environmental > Terrestrial > Soil > Desert | place: Antarctica: Dry Valley...
CGCTCAATACATTGGTCGCGGCGGACGGTTACACGCCGGCCGTCGAAGGGTGGTTCGACAATGTGCAGCCACTCACCGCGCGGCAGAAGGAATTGATCGCGCAGGCGTCGGAGCGGGCCGACGAAAAACGAGCGATGGAATCGCTCGGCGTCAGGCGCTGGATCAAGGACGAGGATTTCCTGACCAGCGGCCTGCGCCTTGCGTCGCAACCGACGATCAACATCCAGGGTCTGGTCAGCGGCTATACCGGTCCGGGGGGCAAGACCGTCCTGCCGGGACGCGCCGAGGCCAAGATCGACCTCAGGCTGGTGCCCGACATGGGCAAGGATGAGATGGTATCGAAGCTGAAGGCGCATCTCGCGAAACGCGGCTTTGGCGATATCGAGGTGGTGGTGAGCGGCGGTTATGGCCCCAACCAGACCGACGAGAATGCGGCCTTGGTCAAGGCGCAGGAACGCGCTTTGTCAACGGCCGGGATAGGCTACACCTTATTCCCGCGATCGGCTGGCTCCTGGCCGGGGATCGTCTTTACCGGGCCGCCGCTCAACATGGCCGCGAGCCAGTTCGGGGTCGGACGCGGCGGTAATGCCCATGCGCCCGACGAATGGTTGCTGATCGACAGCAGCAACCCCAAGGTTGCAGGGTTCGACGAGCAGGCGATCTTGTTCGCCGATTTCCTCTACGAAGTGGCGCGCTCGGCCAAGCGTTAGCCGTTGGGATCAGGTCGTGGCGGGCAGGGCTCGCCGCGACTTTCCGCTTTCTTGCAGGCCTTTTCCCACTCGCGCTGGCGTTTGCCGGCGGCTTCTTCGGCTTTCCGCAATTCGCGGCCGCGTTTTTCGTCGGCTTCGGACTGGCTGGTGGTGGCCGCGTCGACGCCGGCGGCGACGACCTTGACCGGCAAGGTGACGACATCGACCGCGGTCCTGGCGACGGTGAAGCAGCCGGTGAGCGCCATCAGGGGGATGAGCAAAAGTGCTTTCATCCCAGCATCATGGCAAAATCCGGCGCTCAATCAAGCCGCATCGCTTCGGCGGCTAGCGCTTCGGCCTCGATCAGCAGCGCTTCGTCGGCGAGACCGGCGGGCAACGATTCGCGGCCGATGACGACCATCAGCGGCACCGCCAGCGGGGTGACGCGGCTGGCCTCCACATGGACCATCGTCGCCGCCGCGCGGTCGACCAACCGGGCGAGCCGGCCAAGCTCGGTCATCCGCGCGCGGGCGTCGTCCCACGCCGCCGTGAGCAGTAGATGGCCGGGCTCGAACCGCCGTAGCACATCGTAGATCAGGTCGGTCGAGAAGCTGACCTGCTTGCCCGACTTCTTCTTGCCCGGATGGTGGCGCTCGACCAGCCCGCCGATCACCGCCACCTCGCGGAAGGCGCGCTTGAGCAAATGCGACTGCTCGACCCATTCGACGAACTCGCGTTCGAGGATGTCGGGCGAAAATAACGGTCGCGGATCGGTCACCGGCTTGAGGCTGGCCACCGCGATCCCATAATCATTGGCGACGAAGGCGAGCGGCTGGAGCCCCGCGGTCTCCATCCGCTTGGTCAGCAGCATGCCGAGCGACTGGTGCGCGTTCCAGCCTTCGAAGCTGTAGACGACCATGAAGTGGCGCTTTTCATGGGGAAAGGTTTCGACCAGCAATTCACCCGGCTGCGGCAGGATCGAGCGGCGCTTCTGCACTTCGAGCCATTCGCGGACATCGTCGGGGAAGCGGTGCCAATCGCGGTCGTCGGCGAGAAAGCCGCGAACCCGGTCGGCAAGGTGCGTGGACATGCTCATCCGCTGCCCGCCGTAGGTCACCAGCCGACCCTCGCCGGATGAGGCTCGGACGGTGATTTCGTCATCCTTGAAGCGCATCACCTCGAGGCCAAGCCCGGCGAAGAAGATGCGGTCCCCGACCACCAGGGTGGATCCATAGCCTTCTTCGACCTTGCCGAGCCGCCGCCCATTGGCGAAGCGGACCTCCATCATCGGATTGTCGACGATCACCCCGGCGTTGAGCCGGTGCTGTCCGGCGACTTGCGGGCGGGTGATCCGCCAGCGGCCCGGCGATTCCTCGACCAGCCTTCGGAATTTGTCGTAGGCACGGAGCGCGTAGCCGCCGGTCGCGATATATTCGAGGACTCGCCGCCACACCTCGTCGGTCAGTCCCGAATAAGGCGCGGCGGAACGGACTTCGGCGAGCAACTCCGCTTCCTCGAACGGTCCGGCGCAGGCGATCCCGAGGATATGCTGGGCGAGCACATCGAGCGCACCGGGGCGGAAGATGTCGGGATCGAGTTCGCGGTCGTCGATCGCGTCCAAGGCGGCGCGGGCTTCGAGATATTCGAAGCGGTTGCCGGGGACGACCATGCCCTGCGACGGCTCATCGAGCCGGTGGTTGGCGCGGCCAATGCGCTGGAGGAGGCGCGACGAGCCCTTGGGCGCGCCCATCTGGATGACCAGGTCGACATCGCCCCAGTCGATCCCCAGATCGAGGCTGGCGGTCGCGACCAGGGCGCGCAGCCGGCCGTCGCCCATCGCCGCCTCGACCTTGCGCCGCGCCTCCAGGCTGAGGCTACCGTGGTGGATCCCGATCGGCAGCGCGGAATCGTTGGCCTTCCACAGGTCCTGGAAAATCAATTCGGCGAGGCTTCGGGTGTTGCAGAACACCAACGTCGTCTTGTGCGCCTCGATCAGCTCCATCACCTGCTTTGCGGCGTAGCGGCCCGAATGGCCCGACCAAGGCACGCGCCCTTCTGGGATCAGGATCGTCAGGTCAGGCTCGGCACCGGGTTCGCCCTTGACCAGCCGCACTGCATCGATGTCGCCATCGGGCGCGAGCCAGGCGCGATAGGCGTCGGGATCGGCGATGGTGGCGCTGAGGCCGACGCGGCGGACGCCGGGGGCGAGATGCTGGAGCCGGGACAGCGCCAGGCTGAGCAGGTCGCCGCGCTTTTCCTTGGCGAAGGCGTGGATTTCGTCGACCACGACGGTCGTCAGATTTTCGAACAGCAGATTGCTGTCGGGATAGGACAGAAGCAGGCTGAGGCTTTCGGGCGTGGTCAGCAGGATGTGCGGCGGGCGGATCCGCTGGCGCGCCTTGCGGTCGGACGGCGTGTCGCCGCTGCGGGTCTCGACCCGGATCGGAAGCTCCATCTCGGCGATGGGCGCCATCAGGTTGCGCTGGACGTCGACCGCCAAGGCCTTCAGCGGGGAGACGTAGAGCGTGTGGAGGCCGTCGCGCGGGTCGTCGATCAGATCGACCAGAGTCGGCAGGAACCCCGCGAGCGTCTTGCCCGCGCCGGTCGCGGCGACGAGCAAGGTGTGATCACGGCTGCGCGCCGCGTCGAGCATCGCCAGCTGATGCCGCCGCGGCGCCCAGCCGCGCTCGGCGAACCAGTGATCGATGACGGCCGGAAGCTTGGACTCGCTCAGTCGTCGTCTTCCGGATGCTGCTTGCGGTCCTGCTCGGCCTCGGCATAGCGCTGCCGCGTCTGGCGATCGTCGGCCGGCGTATTGTCCTGCTTGCCGCGGCTCCGCGTCCGTATCACCATGTATAGCAACAGCGCGCCGAGTATCGCCACGCCGACGATTTCGATCATCGCGAGATTGAATCCGCCGAGATCCATATTTCTTTCCTTCGCTGTTTGACGGAACCGGCCGGCCCCGTTTGCCGTATAACCACTCAATGGCCCGACTGGGTTCCTGGATCGAGCCTTTTCCCGAAGGCATCTATGTCAAACCTGCCGATGCGTGGGTCGATCCGTCACAACCAAAGGACAAGGCGCTGGTCACGCATGGCCACGCCGACCATGCGCGCGGCGGGCACGGCGCGGTGTGGGCGACGCCCGAGACGCTGGCGATCATGGGCGTTCGCTACGGCCAGCAAAACGCCAATCCGGTCGATTATGGGGAGAGCGTGACGATCGGCGAGGTCGAGGTAAGTTTCGTTCCCGCGGGCCATGTGCTGGGGTCGGCGCAGATCATCCTGGACTACAAAGGGGAGCGGGTGGTGGTGTCGGGCGATTACAAGCGCCGCCCCGACCCGACCTGCGCGCCATTCGTGGTCACCCCGTGCGACATCTTCATCACCGAAGCGACCTTCGGGCTGCCGGTGTTTCATCACCCCGACACGGGAAGCGAGATCGACCGGCTGATCCACCGGCTCAAGGCCGAGCCCGAGCGGTGCGTGCTGGTCGGGGCCTATGCGCTGGGCAAGGCGCAGCGGGTGATCGCCGAACTGCGGGCGCGGGGGCATCACGCGCCGATTTATTACCACGGGGCGATGGAGCGTCTGTGCAACCTGTACGAGGAGCTTGGCGTGCCGCTGGGCGAGCTTCGGCCCGCGACGGGAGCGAAGAAGGAGGAGATGGCGGGGCATATCGTGATCTGTCCGCCGAGCGCGCTCAACGATCGCTGGTCGCGGCGGCTGCCCGACCCGATCACTGCCATGGCCTCGGGTTGGATGCGCATCCGCCAGCGGGCGCGGCAGAAGAATGTCGAGCTGCCGCTGGTGATTTCCGACCATAGCGACTGGGACGAACTGACCCGCACGATCCGCGAGGTGGCGCCCAAGGAAGTTTGGATCACCCACGGGCGCGAGGATGCCCTCAAGCATTGGTGCATGCTGCATCAGGTGAAGGCGCGGGAGCTCAACCTGGTGGGGTATGAAGACGAGGACGACTGAGCGGCGACGCCCGCGCGCACTCAAAATGTCCCAATGTTCGCAGTGAGAACGACCGACCCCGGAAGATTGGGAACATTGGCGGCATTTCCGTCGGCCGGGAGCCCCGCGATCGGCGCGAAATTACGATCATTGCCGACGATGAGAAAGAGCCCCGCGACGACGAGAGCAGGGGAAATCCTATTAGGAAAGCTGTTTGTGGATAAACCTTTTCGTGTCGGATTTTGAGATGTCCGCAGCAAATGGCGGCCGCGTGAGCTTTGATTACGAAGCGGGAGATAATGACGACAATGGGTCGAAAACGGACCTTCGCCCACGCGTTCAATCTAGAAGAATTGGGTCGCGCTTTTTTGAAACATGAGGAATATGGCACGCAACGGGGGGTACCGCGAGCACGGCACCCCCGCGCCACATTAACTATCGCGATCTAATGCATTCTCTGCACGATCCAACGGACCTCGATTAGGGTCGTCTGTGCCGTCGAGCGCATTGGCTGCGCGATCCAGCGGCCCACGATTGGGATCGTCACGCCCGTCGAGCGCATTGGCGGCCCGATCCAGCGGACCCTTGTTCGGATCGTCTGTACCGTCGAGAACATTGGCCGCACGATCCAGCGGGCCCTTGTTTGGATCGTCCGTGCCGTCGAGAACCTTGGCGGCGCGATCCAGCGGACCACGATTGGGGTCGTCGTGACCGTCAAGCGCATTGGCCACCTTGTCGCCCAAGCTATCGTTCGGCTTTTGCGAAGCCTCGTTTTCCATTTCGCGTTCGTTCATGATTTCAGTCCTCTCCAAATCGACCCGGATAATGGTCGCATTTTTTAACGGCGCAGGCCCGCTGGGGTTCCTGCATTCAGGTCAATGAACGTGCGACCGGCCGGACAGCATGGCGTCGATGATGGGCCGGATGGCGAGGCTGCCGGCCCACGCGCTTGGCAAGCCTAAGGTTGCCAGATCTGGCTTCGATCATCCTTGATCGCCAGCGGCGGGGATGGGTGGAAAGCGGACGTTAGCGCACTGGAGCAACACAACTGGTTGCTCGTCGCAATGGCCATCAACTCAGATCAGGTGCGGCAGCTTCGCGCGCGAAAAAGATGTGGACGCGCAGTCCCTCGTCCGGTGCTGAGTGGACCTCGATTTCGGCCTTCGCGTTTTGCCGAAGAGACTGCACGATCACAGCGCTTAGTTTTCCCTGCTGTGGCCATGATGCGCCGACAGGCAACCCAGCGCCATTGTCGGACACGACGACATGACAGCCGGCGTCGTCCACGAGACTAGAAAGTGTAATGATCCCCCCGTCGCGGTCGGCGAACGCATGCTTGAGCGCGTTCGTCATCAGTTCATTCACGACTAGACCTGCTGGCATCGCGACGTTGATCGAGACCGGCCAAGTGTCGACCTTCAGCTCCAGCCGGACGCCCTCCTGCGCATGGGCCTGCATTACTGACGAGGCAACCTGACTGAGATAGACGCCAAGATCGACGGCGTCGTCCGCGCCCTTACCGGAAAGTAAGTCGTAAAGGATCGCGAGTGAGTTGATCCGGCCAGCGAGGTTGTCGAAACGTACCCCTGCTTCGCTGTCCCCTAAATTACGCGCCTCCATGCGGATCAACGCAGTGATCATCTGGAGATTGTTTTTGACGCGATGTTGCAGTTCAAGCAGCAACGCATCCCTTGCTGCGCAGAAGCTGCGCGTGCTGCTCATTGTCCGATCGGCCAGCTTGCCCAGTGCCGGCTAGCGCCACCAAACGGAAGATTGGGGCGCCATCGTCGCCCTCTATCGTATTCGACCAAGCATCAACATCGATGCGCGATCCATCGTTTTCGATGGTGAAGGTCCCAAGATATTCTTCACCGGTCTTCACGGCTTCGCTCAAACGAGTATCGTCGTGACGGGGTGTCGCAACTCCCGGAAGCGTGGACCAATCTTTGCCTTCAATGTCAGCAGCAGCCAAACCGGTAAGGCGCTCGAACTCAAGGTTGCAATAAGTGATACTTTCGGAAGGGCGCAATTCGGACACCGCAATCGCGACCGGGACGTGATCTAAAAACTGCCTAAACCGATCGCTCTCCAGCGCATCGGCTAAGGCCGGAGTTGCCAAAAGGTCTTCAATCGTTTCCGGCCCTGGTTCTTCTTCCATTTCAGCAACTTCCCCTCCGGCGGCCACGCTCCTAGCAGCCTTGGGACAGGACATGAAGTGCTTGGGCGATGGCGAGGGCTCAAATGTCCGCAATGGGTCGATGACCGACCTTCGCGGACATCGTCGGTCGCTCAGTTGCGAATCTCAGACCCCGAGCAGATCGTCGCTCCATGGATCGAAGTCGATGTCGAAGCGGAGCGCCCGGGCGGTGGCGAGGCCGAGGCCGATGACCAAAGCGCCGCCGACCATCCATAGTGATTTCGATCGAAGCATGTTGCGCATGATCCCTCTCCCCATCGGGAGTGATCATATCGACGATGTGAGTCGAATTTGTGACGGCGGGGCCGCGGCTTAGTGACCGCCTTCGACCCGCGCGACATCCGATTGGGCGAGTTGGGCGTCGATTGCCGCCACCAACGTGTCCAGCCCGGCCTGGTCCTGGGCCTCGGCGCGGGCGACGAGCACGTCTTGCGTGTTGGAGGCGCGCAAAAGCCACCAGCCTTCGGAGGTCTTGACCCGGACGCCGTCGGTGGTGTCGACGCTCGCGCCGTCGGCGGCGAGGCGGGCCGCGACCTCGGTGACGACCGCGAACTTGCGGGCTTCGTCGATCGGGAAGCGGAGCTCGGGCGTGGCGACCGAGGTCGGCATTTCGCTCCGGAGCTGGGTCAGCGTCTTGCCGCTTTGGCTGACGGCGCGGATCAGGCGGACGGCGGCGTAGAGCGCGTCGTCGAAGCCGTACCATTGGTGCTTGAAGAAGATGTGGCCGCTCATCTCGCCCGCCAACGGGGAACCGGTTTCCTTCATCTTGGCCTTGATCAGGCTGTGGCCGGTCTTCCACATCAACGGGTTTCCACCCATTTCGGCAATGCGGTCGAACAGGGTCTGGCTGGCCTTGACGTCGGCGATGATCGTCGCGCCGGGGAGTTCCTCGAGCACCGGCGCGGCGAGGACCATCAGCAATTGATCGCCCCAGATCACCCGGCCGGTGCCGTCGACCGCGCCGATACGGTCGGCGTCGCCGTCGAAGGCGATCCCGAAATCGAGCTTCTTGTCCGCCACCAATGCTTTGAGATCGGCGAGATTGGCCTCGACCGTCGGGTCGGGGTGATGGTTGGGAAAGGTGCCGTCGACCTCGGTGTAGAGCGTGTGATGCTCGCCGGGCAGGCGGGCGAGCAGCCGTTCGAGAATCTCACCGCCCGCGCCATTGCCGTTGTCCCAGCCGATCCGATATTCGCCGCCATCGAAATCCTTGAGCAAGGCGTCGAGGTAGGCGGGGACGACATCGGCCTCGCTGACCGACCCCAAACCTTCGACCCAGTCGGCGACTTCGGCGCGGCGGCCGAGCGCCTTGATTTCCTCGCCATAAACCGAACGGCCGTTGAGCAGCATCTTGAAGCCGTTGTAATCGGCCGGATTGTGGCTCCCGGTGACTTGGATCCCGCCGTCGACGCCGAGCGTCGCGACCGCGAAATAAAGCATCGGGGAGGGGCCCATGCCGACGCTGACGACATCGAGTCCGCTCTGAGTCAGCCCATCGATCAGCGCGGCTTCGAGGGCGGGCGAGTGGAGCCGGCCGTCGCGGCCGACCGCGATGCGCTTGGCGCCTTCCTTCAGCGCGAGCGCGGCATAGCTTTTGCCAAGCGCGCGGGCATCGGCCTCGCTCAATGTGTCGCCGACGATACCGCGAACATCATATTCGCGGAGGATGGAGGGGTGGAAAAGATGGGTCATGGGCCGCCCATTAGGACAGTCAGCCGACCGCCGCTACCGCTTCCTCGACAATCACCTCCCGGGCGGGGACGCCGAGCCCGGCGATCATTTCGCGCAATTCCTGGCGGGCGGTGATGTGCCCCATCCCGACCTCGCCGAGCTGCGCGAGATCGAGCAGGGTCAGCCCCTTGGGGAACAGTTCGCGGTAGATCACCCGCTCGCCGAGGCCGGGGATGACGCGGAAGCCGACGCGGCGGGCGAGTTCGTCGAGCGCGGCGCCGACCCGGCGCAGATTGTGCGACTCGACATGCTGAAGGCGGTTGCGAAGCACGACCCAGTCGACGCTCTTGCCGGTATGGCGCGCGCGCTGAGTGCGGCTGTTCCAGATTAATTCGGCATAGAAACTGGGCTTGGTGATCTTGAAACTGTCGGGATCGACCTGGCCGATCAGGTCGAGATCGACGAAGCTGTCGTTCATCGGCGTGACGAGGGTATCGGCTTGGAGGATCGCGGCGCGGGCGGACGGATCGTCGCGGCCGGGCGTGTCGACCACGATCACGTCGGCGTCCGCGCAAAGGCGATCGAATGCCGCGGCAAGACCGACCTGATCCTGCTGCTCGAGCACCTCGAACACTGGCTGTGGAAGGTCGACGTCGAGACGCTTGATGGTTGCCGCGCGGTTATCAAGGTAGCGGGTCATCGTCCGCTGGCGCTGGTCGAGATCGAGCGCGCCGACACGGTGGCCCGAGGAGGCGAGCGCGACCGCGGTGTGGACGGCAGTGGTCGATTTGCCGGTGCCGCCCTTTTCATTGGCGAAGACGATGAAATGCGGCTGGCCCATGGCCCTCGCGCCCCTTAAGTACCCCCGGCGTGCCACGCTGGCCCGCCCCCGTCTGGCCGGTGTATCGGAGCCGCGATTCGCATGCAAATTGTTCGTGAATCCATCGCGTTGCGGGAGCTGATCGGGCAATGGCGGGCGGCCGGGGAGCGGATCGCGCTGGTGCCGACGATGGGCGCGCTCCACGCCGGGCACATGGCGCTGGTAGAGGCGGCGAAGGCCGATGCCGACCGGGTGATCGCCAGCATCTTCGTCAACCCGCTGCAGTTCGGGCCGAACGAGGATCTGGCGCTTTATCCGCGGACGGAGGAAGCCGATGCGACGCTGCTCGAAGGCCATGGCTGCGATGCGGTGTGGCTGCCCGCGGCGGGCGATCTCTATCCCGACGGTTTCGCCACGACGGTCAGCGTAAAGGGGGTCAGCGAGCGGTGGGACGGTGCCGCGCGGCCGGGGCATTTCGCGGGGGTCGCGACGGTCGTCGCCAAGCTGCTGATCGCGGTCCAGCCCGATGTCGCCTTGTTCGGCGAAAAGGATTTCCAGCAGCTGGCGGTAATCAAGCGGATGGTCACCGATCTCGGGTTTCCGGTCGCAATCAACGGGGTGCCGACGGTACGCGACGAGGACGGTCTCGCGCTGTCGTCGCGCAATGCCTACCTCAGCGCGGATGAGCGGCGGCGGGCGCTGGCCTTGCCCCGGGCGCTCGACGAAGCGCGGGCGGCGATCGAATCCGGCGAGCATATTCTGGTATCGACCCTGCTGGCTGTGGCGCGGGCCAAGCTGGCGGCGGCGGGTTTTGCAAGCGTGGATTATTTCGCTTTGGTCGACGTCGCGACCCTCGAACCGCTCGACCGTGCGAGCGGCGCAATGCGCCTGATCGCCGCCGCGACGATCGGCAAAACGCGGCTGATCGACAATGTCCGTGTCGAAATGGCCACAGTTTCGCATTGAGGGTGTTTGCGGCGTTAACCATTTCATAGGGATCGGCGGCTGTATTGCTCCCAACGGAAAAAAGGGGAGCAGATATGGCGATCAGTCAAAAAGGCGCGGAGTTTCTGGTGCGGAGCCGGCTTGCCGACGCGGCGCGGGGCGATGTCGATGCGTTGTTCGAACTTGGCGTGACTTACTCGACCGGGCGCGGCGGGGTGATTGTCGACCTGATCGAAGCGCATAAATGGTTCAACCTCGGCGCGCTTTCGGGCGACACCCGTTCGCAGCAATGCCGCGCCGAGATATCGGTCGAAATGAGCGCCCGCGAGATCGCCGAGGCGCAGCGCCAGGCGCGCTCGTGGCTTGGCGCAACGTCCCAGCGCTACGCCGCCTGATTCTAACGGACGACCACCGTCACGGCCCGGCGGTTCTGCGCCCAGGCGCTTTCATCGGAGCCGGTCGCGACCGGGCGTTCCTTGCCCCAGCTGGTGACCAATAGCCGCGCCGCCGGCACGCCTTGCGTCAGCAGGAAATCGCGCGCCGCATTGGCCCGCCGCTCGCCCAGCGCGATATTATATTCGCGGGTGCCGCGTTCATCGGCATGACCCTCGATCGAGGCGCGGACCTTGGGGTTGGCGAGCATCCACTTGGCCTGCGCGGCGAGGGTCGCCTTCGACGGCTCATCAAGGGCGAATTCGTCAGTCCCGAAATAGACCGTGTCCGAGCCCGCCTTGGCGACAAGGTCGGCCTGCATCGCCGGAAGCTCGGTCAATTCGACATCGCCCGGGGCAACGCCGCTGGCATCGCCGGCCGGCTGATCGGTGGGCGGAACGTCGATCGCCGGCGGTTCCTTGCGGCCGCAGGCGGTGATGGTCAGCGCCAGCGCGGCGACGCCGAGGGTGAGGGATTTGTGCATATTCTTCTCCTGTCGGACGAATTGAAAATCAGGTCTTCAGCGGCGACCAGCTGGGGTCCGAGCCGCCCTGCGGGGTAGGCATCCGGCGCGGGGCACCACCGGCGATGGGGACGGCGTGCAGCGTGGCGTTGCCCGAGCCTTGCGCGGTGCGGTGGAACAGCACGAACTGGCCGTTGGGCGCCCAGCTTGGGCCTTCGTCCTGCCAGGCGTTGGTCAGCAATCGCTCGCCCCCGCCCGACGGGTCCATCACGCCGATCCGGAAACCGCCGCCGCCGATGCGGGTGAAGGCGATCAGATTGCCCTTGGGGCTCCACACCGGCGAGGCCGATCGGCCGCCACCGAAGCTGATCCGCCGCTGGCCCGAGCCGTCGGCGCCCATCACATATAGCTGCTGGGTGCCCGAGCGTTCGCTTTCGAACACGATCCGGCGGCCGTCGGGCGAGAAACTGGGCGAGGTATCGGTGCCCGGCGCGCTGGTCAGACGGGTGGGCACACCGCCGTTGGCGCCGACGACGAAGATGTCGGTATTGCCGCCCTGCGCCCAGGAAAAGACGATCTGCCGGCCATTGGGCGAAAAGCGCGGTGCAAAGGTGATCGCGCCGCCAGGGACGAGCAGGCGCTCGGCACCGCTGGCGACGTCGATCACGAACACGCGCGGCTTGCGGGCCAGCATGCCGGTGTAGACCAACTGACTACCATTGGGGCTGAAGCGCGGGGTGGTGACGTTGGCACGGCCCGTGGTGAGGTAACGCAAATTGGTGCCGTCCGAGTCCATCAGTGCGATACGCTTGACGCGGTTGGTCTTGGGGCCGGTTTCGGCGACATAGACGATGCGGGTGTCGAGATAGGCACCTTCGCCAGTCAGCCGGGCATAGACGGTGTCGGCGCACTTGTGCGCCGCGCGGCGCCAGTCGGCGGCGGCGACGGTGAAGCCCTGGGTGGCGAGCTGGCGTCCGGCGGTGACGTCGTGGAGCAGGCAGGCAACGGTGATGCGGCCATCGGGGCGAGCTTCGACATAGCCCGCGACGAGCGCCCCGGCACCGGCATTGCGCCATTCGCCGTAGGCAGGCGCGCCGGCCTGGGCGACGCTGTAGCCGCCGATGCCATTGGGGCCGAGTGGGGTGAAGGCACCGGTCGAGCGCAGGTCGGAGGCGATAACCTCGGCGATCTGGCGGCCAAGCGCTTCGGACGCGCCTTGCGTGGCGGGCATGGCGGGGACGGCGATGGTCTGGCTCGAGCGCACGCTTCCGCCGACAACTTCGGGAGGGTCGTCCTGGGCATGAGCGGCGGTTGCCAGGCTGACGGCGGAGACGAGAAGCGCGATATTCCTGATCATTTTCTCACCCTGTATCGGAGCGTGGTTTCCTTCCAGCCGCCATTGTCGGTGTCGTAAAGGTCGGCTGGCAATCGAAATGGGGCGCAGTCGGCGAAGATTCGCCGCACCTGATCCTCGAGCAGATCGCCATATTTGGCGCGAAGATCGGAATCGCCTGAGATTGCGGCGATAGTCGGCGGACGGGACAGGCGGCCCGAGCGGGCAAAGCTCAGCCGCACCTGGACCTGGAGCTCATCGGCGCCTTCGCCGAGATACGGTTGGCGGTCGGCGCAGCGTTGCGCCTGGCTGGCGATGGCGGTGGCCACATTAGCGCGAGCCTTGGTGCTGAACGTGGCGGCGGCGGGCCGGGCCGGAGCAGCGCTCGGCGCGAGATCGTCATCGAAGCTCTTGAGGAAATCGTCACCGATGCCGGCGCGGCGCGAGGGCTGCGACGGGGCGCGCTGGACCGGGCGCGGCGGTTGGGCCGCTGGCCGATGCGCGGGCGGCGGGGTGAGCGACGGGCGCGGCATCGGCGGGGCAATTGCCTCGGCAGGGGCAGGCGGCGGCTGGGACGGAGCGGGTTGCGCGATCGGAGTCGGTGCGGCGGCCTGAAGCCCGATTTCATCGACCAGCTCGACTTCCATAGATGGTGGTTCGGCAACATCCTTGATCGACGCGAGGCTGGTCGACAGCGCGGCGATCAGCGCGACGTGCAACAATAACGCGGCACCGATGCCGGTCCATTCGGCGCGGTCGGCGGTCATGGCGTGTCCCCGCCGACCGAGACTAAGGCAACACGGTTCAGCCCGGCGCGGTTGAGCTCGCCCATCACCCGCATTACCTGGCCATAATCGAGACCCTTGTCGGCGCGCAGGTAGATGCGGCGGCCCTCGGGCGGCTCGGGCTGGGCCGCGATATCGGCAAGCCGCCGCGGCAAGGCGGCGGCGGCGACGGGGGCATCGTCGATGAAGATATTGCCCTGGCCATCGAGCGAGATCTGGACCGGCGCGGCCTGCTGATCGAGCGCGGCGGCGCGGCTTTCGGGCAGGTCGACGGGCACCCCGGCGACGAGCAACGGCGCGGTGATCATGAAGATGATTAGCAGCACCAGCATCACATCGACCAGCGGGGTGACGTTGATCTCGCTCATTGGCGCGCGGCGAGCGCGGCCGCTGCGGCGGGAGGGGAGGGATGCGCCCATGCCTAGCCCTCGACCTCGACTTCGAGTTCGCGGCTCAACGTGGCGTGGAAGCGGTCGGCGAAGCGGCCAAGGCGGGCTTCCAGCCGGTCGAGGCCGTGGGTCAGTCGGTTGTAGGCGATCACCGCGGGAATGGCGGCGAACAGCCCGATGGCGGTCGCGAACAACGCTTCGGCAATGCCGGGCGCGACCACCGCGAGGCTGGTATTGTTGGCGTCGGCGATGGCGGTGAAGGCGCGCATGATCCCCCACACGGTGCCGAACAGCCCGACGAACGGCGCGACGGATCCGACCGTGGCAAGGACGTTCAAACGCTCGCCGAGATGGTCGAGTTCGCTCGCGACGGCGGCGTTCATCCGGCTGGCGAGGCGTTCGCGCGTGCCGGCGCGGTCAACCAC